>Ga0187875_10000014_pt1 | contig 184750 bp, 167 predicted proteins | sample June2016WEW_17_1_2_FD_132978 | JGI IMG/M metagenome (GOLD analysis project Ga0187875, IMG submission 132978) | Peatland microbial communities from SPRUCE experiment site at the Marcell Experimental Forest, Minnesota, USA - June2016WEW_17_10 | ecosystem: Environmental > Terrestrial > Soil >... | reverse complement strand
TAGCCGCGATCTCATTGGATTGCAAACAGCCGAAAACTCACCCTAGGGTTGGTACAAAAAAGCCGGTCCGATCAGTGATGTAGACTCTCTCATTCACCGTGGTACAAAAACTCGGGCTGGTCAGTCGGGTGGTCTCAATGGATCGATGCAACACTCAGCTCGAACCCACCTTGCATTGAAAACAAAAGCTAAAATCGCTCGCTGGGTTAAATCAGCCGGAATGCTACCCTGCCTAGGTTTTGGCCGAATACAGCCAAGCAGATCGGTTCTCCGGGGGAAGTATTGTCAACTCAACTGATTAGATGGTGTTGCACCGACCGGTTGAACTGGCACGGATAACCGGACAAGTGCCCGCTGTTCACCCGGTGATAACAACCGAAATTCTGGTACCGATTCCGAAAGGCAAAAATGGAGGCGGGGGGAGTCGAACCCCCGTCCGAAAAGCGCTACGGCCCGAAGCCTACATGCTTAGCGCGTTCGATTTGTTTCGCCGGCGGCGGTTGGAGCGCGCAAGAAACGCCGCCAGCTAGTCCGATTGGTCTCGCCGTTACGTCACGGACCGAGGCGCAACGGCCAGCCTGCTAAATGACGTCTCGTTCAAGCCCACAGGCACTGCTCGAGGAGACGGGCTACGCTAGGTTTGTCTAGGCAGCCAAAGCCAACTCAGTGTTGGCAGTTCTAGTTTTCCACCCGATAAGGGACAGGTGGCGCCCCGCATGCCTTCGGGTCGCGACAGCTCCCGTCGAAACCGTGTCGCCCCCATAGCTTCAATTCTAACACCATATGCGGTCGGGATACGGCGTCCCGCACCACGGCTATGCCACCGGGTCCTTTTGGCGGGTTTTTTTCACTCCTGACAAGATTCCGGCGCCCACCAGTACGATGGCGAGTACGACGATCCAGCGCGTTGGAACGTGCATTAGGTCGGCAGCGTAAATCAGGCCGATGATCACGATCGCGTATCCGATCAAATAGAGTCCAAACGACATGGCGTGTCCTTCTCTCCCGAATCCGTCCAATTCGAAGGTCGTGACCGTGGATTCGCGGCAGCGATGACTGTGCGCCCGTTCGACCCCAAATAGATGTCTCGTACCGGACAGGCGCGCCGACGCAAGGATTCTCCGGCAGGCCAAATGTAGAGGTGCGGGCCGCACGCCCCACGCGTCCGCTGCGGCGGGAAAAGGGCACAAAAAGGTACCATCGCATTCGAGGAAACGCGGCGCGCGCTGGTCATTGACAGCCGATTGACCGCTTCCAATAATTGATCATGCCTCGTCCCGACTTTCCGGGCGCCGAAGCGTAGGAGTGAGTGTCACTCAAATGATGCCATCCGATCCATCGAACGTCGAAAGAGCAGTTTCGCGCACTTTGCGCGACAGTCTTGAGCGCATGCAGCGCAGCGCCAAGGAATTGGACCAGGCCGTCGCCGACTTCGTGGCCGCTTGCTCCAGCAATCGGCCGGCGAATGCGCTGCCGTCGTTGATGCGCGCGCAAACTGCATCCGCGGCGCTCACGGCGACGCTCGACGTTCTCTCACGCTTTGTGGCCTCGACTTTGCAGCCGGCCAATCCCTACGCGGCCGAGCCGGTGGAAGCTGCGGCGCCCATAGCCGAACAAGCAGACGCGCACGCGATCGCCGAACCGGCAGCGCCGGAACCTGTGGAATCTGCCGCACCGGAGTCCGAGATCTCGCGCGATTTTGCACCCGAAAGTGCGCCGGAAGTTTTGAATGTCGCGCCGGCACAACCGGAAGCCGCGCCCGCAGCTGACTCAATTGCCGTGCCGGTGTGGGCGCCCCCTTTGCAGCCTGATCGGGAACTCGAAGCGGCGCTCGCGATGGAACACGCTGCGCAGGCAGCGTCGATGGAGCCGCAACCGATCGCCGCGGATTCCGCCGCCGGCGAATTTTCCTCTCACGCCGGCGTGACCGACCAGGCCGAGCCGATCGTCGAATCCGCTCAGGCAACCGTGATGGAAGAATCCGATATCCCAGTGAGTGAGAGGGAAGAGCCGGCCGCGATCGTTTTTGCGGAAATGGCGCAAACAGAATCTGCGCCGGTCGAAGCCGCATCAATTGAAGCTGCAAGCGAGGCCACGGCGTTCGATATCGCCGCGCTGCCCAACGACGAGCGCGAGCTGCATCGCCGCGCCAGCCGGGTGGCCAAAGTCTCGATGCAGGACATCAAACTCTTGCAGCCCGAACTGGTTGAAATTGGACGCGAAAACAAGGATCTTTGTGTTCGGCTGCGCAACGAGATCGAAAGGGCGCACAGGGAATATGGCCGCCGCTTCCAGCCGATCCTCAGCCATCCGGTGGATTATTTCTATGATTGGATGGTCGAAATTCTCGCCGCTGGCGATCCATCGGCGCTCGGAGAGTACCCTTATCCCACTCAGGCTCTGCGGCGCTGACGCGCGATTGCGAGGCGCGGCCGGGCTCTGCCTGGCTCTAACGATTTCGGTTTTACCGGCAGTTGCGCGCGCTCAACAGAGCGCGCCCGCCGCTCCAGCGCGTACCGCGCCGGTTCACGCCGCCCCTCCGTCGCATTCGCACTCTCCTTCCGCCAAGCCGTCTTCTTCTTCGTCGACCGCCGCCTCCGCAGGCACTGCGCTCGACGCCGGGCAACAGCTCGCCACTCTGTCGCGTGCGCTGCATGATCATCCTTCGGCGGGGAATTACGCCGCGCTTTCACAGTTTGCGCTGAAGCACAAGAAGGATGCGTTCGGAGCGCGCGCGGCGCTCGCGCTGGGCTACTACGATCTGAACAACAACCACGCGGCCGACGCCAACACGTGGCTTGCGAAAGCAGCCGGCGACGACGTGCTGCACGAATATGTTTTGTATTGGCAGGCTGAAACCGATCAGGCGCTCGGAAAATCCCGCGACGCCCTCGACCTTCTGCAGAGTTTGCAGCGCGACGCGCCCGGCAGCGCGATCACTGAGCAAATTGTGCAGGCGATCGCCGACAACGCAATCGTGGCGAATGAACCCGCCGTGGCCGTGGCAGCTCTCGACGCCGATCCGCAGACAACCGGCAAGCCCGCGCTGCTTTTGCTGCGCGCGCAGGCCGAAGAAAAAGTTGCGCAGGCCAATGCGCAACCGCCGCTCTTGGCGGCGCGCGATTACCTCGATATTTTTTATCGCTTTCCTTTGGGCGAAGAGACGACTGTGGCCGGCGAGCGTCTGCCGTCGCTTCAATTCGCGCTAGGCGCATCGTTTCCCACGCCGTCAGGTTCCGTGCAATTGGCGCGCGCCGAAGCTCTTTATATGGCGCATCGCTGGCGTGATGCGCGCTCGGCTTACCTTGAATTGTCGCTCAAACTCGATGGCGCGGATCGCGAGCGCGCGCATCTGCGCGTTGCGGAATGCGACGTCGCGCTCGGCGCGAGTCCCGATGCGCTTCGCGCGCTCACGCTCACCGATCCCGAACTTGACGCCGAGCGTCTCTACGCCCTTTCGCAAAACCGCCGTACCGAAAAAGTCGAAAGCGAAATGTTGGCGCTGGTCGAACAACTTGCCACAGCCCATCCGGCGAGTTCCTGGACGGAGCAGGCGCTATTCGCAACCGGCAACTATTACTGGGTGAATTTGGACCGCGACCATGCCGGCGGATATTACCAACGCGTGGCGACCGGTTTTCCGCAAGCGAGCGACGCTCTCACAGCGTCGTGGCGCCTGGCTTGGACCGCGTATCTCGAGCGGCGGCCAGAAGCCGCGGCACAGCTCGAAGATTTCGCGCGCCGATTTCCAACGTCGAGCTATTTGCCGGACACGCTCTATTGGCTGGGCCGCGCCTCGGAGCGCTCGGGAGATCAGGCGCGCGCGCGCAGCTACTACCTCGCCGCGGCCGGCCGCTTTCCGCAAACATACTTTGGGCGCCTCGCGTCCGAACGCACGCGCCCCGCGCCCGCCGGCATTGGCGATGCCCCCGTCAATCCCAGCGATGTGCTCGCGGTGATTCCGCCGCCCGCCCCGTTGGCTGCGCTGGATGCGGAGATTTCGCCCGACGTCGCCCCGCGTGTCGAGCGGGCGCAAGCGTTGCAGTCGATCGCATTCGACGCCTCTGCCGAGCTTGAATATCGCGCCGCATATGCAGCGACGCACGCGGCCCGGCTGCTGCTCGATGAAGCGGAAGCCGCGAATGCCGCGGGGCATTACGCCGCGGGAATGGTCGAAGCGCGGCAGTTGCTGACGCAGGTTGACGCGCGCCGCCTCGTAGATGCTGACATTGAAGAATGGCGCGCGGCCTATCCGCTGCCGTACCGCGATCAGCTCGAAGCGCAGGCTGCCGCAAACGGACTGGACCCGATGCTTGTTGCTGGCCTCGCGCGGCAGGAATCGGCGTTCGATGCGGAAGCTGTTTCGCGCATGGGCGCGGTCGGTTTGATGCAGATTGAGCCATCGACCGGGCGGAAGCTTGCGCGAAAGCTGCGCGTCAGCTACTCGCATGCGCGGCTGCACGATCCGGAGTACAATCTTCGGCTCGGCTCGGTGTATTTGGCGGATTTGCTCGCCGCGTACGGCACGCCGGAGGCCGCGCTCGCTGCGTATAACGCGGGCGAGGATCGCGTCCTGGCTTGGACCGCGGGGCAGAGCTATCAGGAGACCGCCGAGTTTGTGGAGTCCATTCCGTTCACGGAAACGCGGGAGTACGTGCAAATCGTGCTGAGAAACGCCAACGTGTATCGCCAGATTTACACCCCGCAAAATTCCGGGGCCGCGCAAGAGACCGCGGCCGCCCGGGAGATCGCACCTTGACGCCGAAGGATGCTTCGGCCCGCCGCGTCGCGCCGATCAAAACCAAAGAACGCAAGCAAGCGAAATCCGCGGCCGATGTCGGCGCCGTGGCGCGCCAGGCGCTTTCCGTGAAGGCTGAGCGGTTCACCGAATCCGTGATCCGCGAAATGACGCGGCTGGCGATGAAGCACAACGCCGTGAATCTTTCGCAAGGTTTTCCCGATTTCGGCGCGCCCGAGGAAATCAAAGAGGCCGCGCGGCGGGCAATTTCACAGGACATCAATCAGTACGCCATCACCTGGGGCGCGAAGTCTCTGCGCGACGCCATCGCTCGAAAATTTGCGCGCACGCAGGGCGTGCATGTCGATCCCGAGCGCGAAATCACAGTCTGCTGCGGTTCCACCGAAGCGATGATGGCTTCGATGATGGCCGTGATCAATCCGGGCGATGAAGTCGTGATCTTCGAGCCGTTTTATGAAAATTACGGGCCCGATACGATCCTCTCCGGCGCCGCGCCGCGCTTCGTTCGCCTGCGCCCGCCCGATTGGACGTTCGATCCCGCGGAGCTGTCCGCAGCTTTCGGTCCGCGCACCAAGGCGATCATCTTGAACACGCCGAACAATCCCACCGGCAAGGTGTTTACCCGCGCCGAGCTCGAATGCATCCGCGATCTCTGCGTGCGCTGGCAGGCGTTCGCCATCAGCGATGAAATCTACGAGCACATCATCTACGACGGCACGCAGCACATTTCCATCGCGTCGCTTGACGGCATGCGCGATCGCGCGATCACCATCAACAGTTTGTCCAAGACCTACAGCGTCACCGGTTGGCGAGTGGGCTGGGCCATCGCCTCGCCCGAAGCGACGGTTGCCATTCGCAAGGTGCACGATTTCCTCACGGTGGGCGCGGCAGCTCCGTTGCAGGAAGCGGGCGCGCTGGCGATGGGCTTTCCCGATTCGTATTACCACGCGCTGGCCGCGGAATATCTGCATCGCCGCAATCGCCTGCTCGAGATTCTGACGGCGGCGGGATTCGTTTGCTTTGAGCCCGCCGGCGCGTACTACATCATGACGGACATCTCGCGCTTCCATTTCGCGAACGACGTCGAGTTTGCGAAGCATCTTGTTGAAAATATCGGCGTCGCCGTCGTGCCCGGCTCGAGTTTCTACAACGATCCCGCCGACGGCGCGCGGCAAGTGCGCTTCACATTCTGCAAACGCGATGCCACGCTCGAAGCCGCGGCTGCGCGCCTGGCAAATCTCCACGCTTGATTGCGCGCGATCGCAGGGCGCGCCAGAACCTGTGCTAAGATTCGCGCTGCAACACGGAGACACTTGAATGGCAATGGAATTTGATTTGATTGCTCCGGGCACGCGCGTGGAGACAAACGGAAAGGGCGCGGCCATGGATATTCGCGCCAGCCAAACGCGCATTTTCTTCTGCGTGATGGAAATCACCGACCAAATCGAGCAGGAATCGGTGGATGTTTCCATCTGGGGCTCGACGGACGGTGAAACCTGGACCGCCCAGCCAATATTGAAACTGCCGCAGCGGTTTTATCGCGGCCAGACTCGCGCCGTGCTCGATTTGACCACGTGGCCTGAAGTGAATTTCATACGCGCCGGTTGGGACGTGAATCGCTGGGGCCGAGTGGACCCGCGCCCCATGTTCGCGCTGGGATTAAGCTTGAACGAAATGCCGGCGATGACGGGTCAACCGAAGCGCGAGCCGGTGGCCCGGTAGAGTCGCCGGCGAAGCCGGCGATTGCGCCGCGCGTCCGCCCACACAAAGTTTTAAACCGGCGTGGGGGGCTGACGGTTAGTACGAGTTACAAGCCCCCTACGCCAGCGAGTGGTCTTCCCAGATAGACGCACAAATCCCCAAATTGTTTCACTCGGACATAAAAATTCCAGGAGAGTCCTGGGCCAAAATGGCCGGTAGGCCGTTTTACAGCGCCAAGCGGCGCAGACGCAAAGCGTTAGCGATCACAGACACCGAGCTGAAGCTCATCGCCGCGCTGGCAATCATCGGATTCAGCAGCAGCCCGAACACCGGATAGAGCACCCCCGCCGCCAGCGGAATCCCCAGCGCGTTGTAAGCGAACGCGAAGAACAGATTCTCGCGGATATTTCGCATCGTGGCCTGCGAGAGCCGCCGCGCGCGCACGATACCGGCAAGGTCTCCCTTCACCAGCGTGATCCCCGCGGCCTGGATCGCCACATCGGTGCCCGTGCCCATGGCGATCCCTACGCGCGCCGCCGCAAGCGCTGGCGCGTCGTTGATTCCGTCGCCTGCGAACGCCACGCGGCGTCCTTCGCTTTCGAGGCGCTTGACGATCTCCGCCTTTTGCGCCGGCAGCACTTCCGCGATGACTTCTTGAATCTCGAGTTGCCGCGCCACGGCCTCGGCTGTCGGCCGGCGGTCGCCGGTGACCATCACGATTCGCAAGCCTTGATCGCGCAACTTGCGCAGTGCTTCTTTCGCCGTCGGCCTCACCGGATCGGCGACGGCGATCAAGCCAGCCAGCCGGCCTTCGATCGCCAGATACACAACTGTCGCGCCCTCGCGTCCAAATCGCTCGGTTGACGCCGTCAGGGGATCGAGCGCGACTCCCATCTCGCGCATCAGCAAGGCATTGCCTAGCGCCGCGCTCCGGCCAGCGATGCGCCCCACAATTCCTTTCCCGGCGATCGCGCGAAAATCGGCAGGCTCGCTCAGCGCGATTTGTTTTGCCTGCGCGGCCGCCACGATCGCGCCAGCCAAAGGATGCTCGCTTGCGCGTTCCAGGCTCGCCGCAAGCCGCAGCACTTCGTCGCCGCTCATCTCTCCGAGCGTCTCCACTCCGGCGACGCGCGGCTTGGCCTCTGTCAGCGTGCCCGTTTTGTCAATCACAAGCGTATCCACTTTCTCCAGCGCCTCGAGCGCCTCCGCATCGCGAATCAGCACGCCGGCCTGCGCGCCGCGCCCTATGCCGACGCGAATCGAAATCGGCGTCGCCAAACCCAGCGCGCACGGGCACGCGATGATCAGCACGGCTACGGCGTTCACCAGCGCGTATCCCAGCCGCGCTTCCGTCCCCGCGACGGCCCAAACGATAAACGTGAGCGCCGCTGCGACCATCACTCCCGGCACGAACCACGCGGACACAGCGTCGGCCAAGCGCTCGATCGACGCGCGGCTGCGCTGTGCTTCGCCGACCATGCGCACGATCTGCGCGAGAAGCGTCTCGCTGCCAACGCGCTCGGCGCGCATCACAAATCCGCCGGTGGCGTTCAGTGTTCCGCCCGTGACGCGATCGCCGGGATTTTTTTCCACCGGCAGCGGCTCGCCGGTCACCATGGATTCGTCAACGCTGCTTGCGCCTTCGAGCACCACGCCATCCACCGGCACCCGTTCACCCGGCCGCACGCGCAGTCGATCGCCACGCGCGATCATCGCCAGCGGCACATCTTCTTCGTGCGGATGCGAGCCGTCCGCGACGCGGCGCGCCGTCTTGGGCGCAAGCCGCAGCAAACTTCGCAACGCATCCGATGTCCGACGCCGCGCGCGCAGCTCGAGCACTTGCCCCAGCAGCACCAGCGTCGTGATCACCGCCGCAGCCTCGAAGTACACCGCGACGCTGCCGTCTGCGCCACGAAACCCCGTGGGGAAAATTCCCGGCCAGACCGTCGCAACCACGCTGTAGGCGTACGCGGTGCCTGTTCCCGTCGCGATCAGCGTGAACATGTTCAGCCGCCGGCGCGCCACCGAGCGCCACCCACGCTCGAAGAAAGGCCACGCGCCCCAAATCACCGCGGGAGTCGCGAGCGCGAATTCGATCCATACGCGCGTACGTTCTGACGCAAATCGCGCGATGTCCGGCATCGCCCCAAACATTGAAAGCGCCACGATCGGCGCCGCGAGCCCCGCGCACACCCACAGCCGTATCGTCATCGAGCGAAGTTCGGGATCCGGCGCCTCCTCCATCTCATCGGACACCGTCGGCGTCTGCGCTTCGACCGCCATTCCGCAAATCGGGCAAGCGCCCGGAGCATCGCTCACGATTTCAGGATGCATCGGGCAGGTGTATTTGATCGCGTTTGCTGCGTTTTGCGCGGGAGGGGCAGGGAATCGCGGCGCGGGGGTCGCAACCGCAGGCGCTGGCCGCGCCGGGATCGAGCCTACCGCTCCGATTCCGGCCAACGCGGGAGCGCCGCTATAGCGCGCAGGTTCCGCGCGGAATTTTTCCAGGCAGCCGGCGCTGCAGAAATAAAATGTCTTGCCGCCTTGCGCGAACTTATATTTCGCGCGCGCCGGATCCACCGTCATCTCGCAAACCGGATCTCGCTCCATACGGATCGTCCCCAACTTTTCCGGCACATCGCTCAGCGAAAGCCAGAAACGATCTTCGCCGATCCCTCGCCGCGACGCCAGCGGGCAGGTCCAAGCTCTGGTAAAATCTATTTATGACCACTGTGGAAGTGACCTACGATCTACAAGAGCCTCTCGTCACCGCGCAGATGCAGGCGCTCGGCGAGTTCTCAAACACCTACGGTTTGCGCCGCTTTCGCGTCAGCGACGACGGCCGCCGCCTGTCATTTGAGTACGACGCGTCGCGGCTCAAGCCCACCGAAGTGATCCACGTTCTCAGGTTGGCAAAGATTCCGATCCTCGGCGTCGTGAATCCGCAAGACAAGACCGTCGCGCAACTCTAAATGAAATGGCGCGTCGCGGCGGCGATCCCGGCGCGGCGGACGAATTTTCAGTTTTGGGGATTGAGAGTGAATTCGCGGAATCTGTGTGAATTGCGACTGTGCGCAACTTGAAAAGAAGAGGGGCCCTCGCTTGGGATCAAGGGCCCCGAAGGTGCGCTCCGTTTCCCAGTCTTTTTTTGACCGGGGCGTGGGGTCATCCATCCTTGCTTCCCTCTCAGAGGCAGGTGGAAACGATCAGCAAAAGTCCTTGAGCAAGCCCCTTCCCCCTCGCTCGCGGCCTCATGCTGATCGTCTTCGGAACGCACATACGGTCCGGCTTAATGCACGAAATCGGCCACTCTCAACGGCGCGGCAGATTTTCCGCAACGTGCTCAATGCACTCGCTTTAGGAAAATGATCCCGGTCGGCGTGTTCCCAAACGTGCGGCTTCCTGTCCCCAATCGGGAACAGCTATCCCGGCGCGGGAATCGCCCTCGGCAGAGTCACTCCGGTCGCGTCTCTTCGGCCTTCGTCACTTTTGCCAATGCCGGCGCGCCCCTTGATCGTTACTGCTCAGGCAAACTCCGTGACTTTTGCCACGGCGCTCGCTCGGCGACTGCCATACTCTAGAAGAGTGGGCGGGTGCGCCTTTCGAACCCGTCTGCCCGGACACTGCGACTACGCTGCCGCTATGAAACGTAAACGACTCGGCGAGGTGCTCCAAGAACGCGGGAAAATCTCGCACGCCGATTTGAATAAAGTCATTCAGGAACAACAGGGCAAAGTAATTTTCTTGGGCGAATTGCTGCTCGAGCGCGGGCTGGTCGATCACAAGGACCTGGCGTCGGCGCTCGAAGAGGTGGCCCATGTTCCGTATGTGGATGCGGCCACGGTGGAGATTGAGCCTGATGTACTGAAGATGATTCCTCAGGCTGTTGCCAAGCGCTTCTGTGTGCTGCCCGTGCGCCGCGATGGCGTGCGCCTGGTCACGATCATGGCGGAGCCGCAGAATCTTGGCACTATCGACGAATTGCGCTTCACCTCGGGCGCGAGCATTTCCCCGCGCATGGGATTCCGCAGTGAGATCTTCGCCGCGATCGATAAGCACTACGGCCGCGGCGGAGCTTCTGCGCCGGAGCCGCCGAAACCGGCAAGGGCGCGGGAGCCAGTTCATCGCCTCGATGAAGACGCGGTGCTTCCGGAGATGGAGTTCGTTTCCACCAGCGCGCGGCAGGCCAATCAAGACGCGATCTCCGAGGTGCAGGCCGAGCTTAAAAGCAAGCGCACGCCGGCGGTTCGCCTGGTGTCGCAGATCATCCTCGGCGCGATGCAGAAGCGCGCCAGCGATATTCACATCGAACCGCAGGCCACCGAAACGCTGGTGCGCATTCGCGTGGACGGTGTGCTGCGCGAATTGGATCGCGTGCCGCGCAATGTGCAGAATCAGCTCATCTCGCGCATCAAGATCCTCGCCGACATGGATATTTCTGAGCGCCGCGCGCCGCAAGACGGCCGCTTCATGGTGATCGTCGGCCCGCGGCGGCTGGATCTTCGCGTGTCGTCGCTTCCCACGCAGTACGGCGAAAAGATCGTCTTGCGCCTTCTGGATACAAACGCTCCGATGCAAAGCTTGTCCGATTTGGGTTTGCCGGGCCCCGTGGCCACGCAGCTGGAATCGCTGTTGAGGGCGCCGCAAGGCATGCTTCTCGTCACCGGTCCAACCGGTTCGGGGAAGAGCACGACTCTGTATGCGGCGCTCAATTTGCTCCGCGACATCGCCGTGAATATTGTCACGGTCGAGGATCCGGTCGAATACGTCCTCGACGGAATCAATCAGGTGCACGTCAACGTGCGAGCTAACCTGACATTTGCCAGTTCACTCCGCTCAATTCTTCGGCAGGATCCGAATATCATCATGGTCGGGGAAATCCGTGATTCCGAGACCGCGGAGATCGCGATGAAGGCCGCGCAAACCGGCCACTTGGTCCTCTCAACGCTGCACACCAATGACAGCGTTGCCGCCGTCGTGCGCTTGCTGGATCTGGAGATTCCCGGTTACCTGATCGCCGCGTCCGTCACCGGCGTGCTGGCCCAGCGCTTGGTGCGCAAGCTTTGTGCCTGCCACGTGACGCAGCCGCCGGGTCCCGAAATGGCCGCGCGTCTGGCTGCAGTCGGCCGGTACGACGCGATCGAAAAAGTGGGCGTCCCGGTTGGATGCCCCGACTGCGATCAAACCGGATATCGCGGCCGAGTCGGCATTTACGAATTGCTGGTGTTGGATGAAACCATTCGCGATATGGTCCGCGGGGAAGGCCGCGTCGACCAAATCCGTGACGTTGCCCGCGCGCACGGCCTCCGTTTGATGCAGGAAGACGCCCTGGACAAGGTTCGCGACTGCATCACCACTCTCGATGAGGTTCTGCGCGCCGTTCCATTCGAACATTCCGCCGCGCTGGATTGCGAGAAGTGCGGACAAAAGATTGTTTCGGGATGCCGTTTTTGCCCGAACTGTGGATCGCCCTGTTTGCAGAAAACCAAACCCCGGCAGTTTCGGGAATTGGAGACCGCCCCGGAAGGAATCTTACAGCGATGAGTTCAGCAAAAACGCCGTCAAAGAAGCAGCCGAAGGATTATTCATCCACACGCGAGTCCCAGCGGCTGCCGCATCTCCGCAATCTTTCACTGGTGTACGAAGGGTACAGCGAGGTTGTCGCCGTTCGTCCCCCGGACATCAGCCTTCACGGGATGTTCATCAATACCGACCGCCGTTATCCGGAAGGCGCGGTGCTGAATCTGAAGTTTCGCCTGACGCGCTCGGGGGCGGACGTCGCGGCCCGCAGTGAAGTGCGCTATTGCATCCCGGGCGTCGGCGTCGGCGTGGAGTTCATCGAACTGCCGGCAAAATCGGCGCGCGCCATCGAGCGCGAGTTGGGGTTGGCCGGGTTGGGGAAGCGCACCGCGAAGCCGAAAGCGTCGTCGAACGGCGAATGATCGGGCTCTCTTTTTCAATCAGTCGCCGAGCCTCCCGTGGGTCTCGGTTCCATAGAGCGTAATTCTTCAGGAGGGCTGAATGGATTCAGCTAAGCCATCCCCATCTCCCGCGCCCGCTGCGAAAGCCCCGAATGCCGGTGCCGCCCCGGCTCTCACGACCGCCGATATCATTGTCGCGATGCTGCGTGCATCGGATACCGTCAGCGATCTAATTTTTTCGCCAGGCCGCGCTCCGCAAGTGGAGCGCAACGGCCAGTTGATCGAGGTGCAAATTCCCGGCGTAGGCCGGCTGACGCCCGAGGCGACCAAGCGCGTGGCCAACGACCTGATGAAAGACAGCGAGTTTGCTGCCCGCAAGCTTGAGCAGGAGGGCTCGGCGGATTTTTCCTACAGTTTGCCGCAGACTGCGCGCTTTCGCGTGAACGTTTTTCACCAGCGCGGCACCTGCGCCGTCGTGATGCGCGTGATTCCGTTCGTAATGCCCGATTTCGCCTCGTTGAATCTGCCCGCGCAACTCGCTGAGATCATCCAACTTCGTAATGGTGTCGTGCTCGTCACCGGTCCCACCGGATCGGGCAAGTCCTCGACACTGGCCGCCATATTGAATCGCATCAACGAAGAGAAGGCCTATCACATCCTGACCATTGAGGATCCCATCGAATTTCTGCACAACCACAAGAAGTCCACCGTGCATCAGCGCGAGCTCTACACCGATACGCCTACTTTTGCCCTGGCCCTGCGCGCCGCTTTGCGGCAGGCGCCTAAAGTGATTCTGGTCGGCGAAATGCGCGACAGGGAAACCATGGAAATCGCTCTTGAGGCCGCCGAGACCGGCCACCTGGTGTTCTCCACTCTGCACACCATTGACGCCTCGAAGAGCGTCGAGCGAATCATCGGCGCTTTCCCGATGGGCGACCGCGAGGAAATCCGCGCCCGCCTCTCCAAAGCCTTCCGCTACATCATCTCCCAGCGCTTGATCCCTCGCGCGGACGGCGCGGGGCGCATCGCTGCGATGGAGATCCTGATCTCAACCATGCGCACCCGCGAATACGTCGAAAAAGGCGAATCCGAAGGCAAATCTCTGCTCGACGCCATGCGCGATGGCAGCAATGAAGGCATGCAGCACTTCGACAGTGAAATCGAAAAGATGATTCGCTCCGGCGTGATCAGCATGGAGACGGGTCTCGCCTTCTCCACCAATCCCGGCAATCTTCGTTTGGAGCTTTCGGATTTCACCGAGCCCGCCGCCGCACCACGGAAACGCGCCCCGGCCGCAGCTCCGGACCTCGAAATCGTTCGATAAAATCGCGTCCGGCGCGCCGTTTGACGCTGCTTGGAGCCGGTGTTAGAGTTTTCGCACACATTCCACACGGTGGGGCCGTGGCGCAGTTGGGAGCGCGCCTCGATGGCATCGAGGAGGTCGGGGGTTCGAATCCCCCCGGCTCCACCAAAACTCGCGCAAACCTTGCGCGAATTGTGCCGCGCTGTAGCCGCCGAAGGCGTTTGGCGAAGGCGGGCAGAGCGCTCACGCCTCAAGAAGCACAACGCCGGCGAAGTCCCCATCCCTGAAAGCGGAACGCGATTTCCGCGACGCGGACCCGCCGTCGTGGGGCACACCCCTTCCACGACCGAATCGAATCCCGACGCCCTTCTGCCGAAATTTATATTTGGAAGTGAATCACCACAACGATGTGCGTGCTTGTCGGCTTTCCATCGAGCATTGCCGGCGAATACTTGCGCGTCCGCAACGCATCAAGCGCCGCTTTTCGCAGTAGGGTTGGCCCCGAAAGTACATCCATGCTGGCCACTTTGCCGGTCTCGTCAATCAACAGGTCCACGGAAACGTCTCCCTGAATCTTCTCTGCGCGCGCAGTAAGCGGATACACCGGCGTCGCTGCCGAGAGCAGGCGTGGCTGTTGCACTCCGGATGACTTCCGCAACGGTGGCGGCGCTGCAGGATTACCCGACTGCGCCGAATCCGAAATAATGTTGCTGACGGACGCGCTGTCAACGCCGACCGGCACGTCGGGTGCCGCGGCAGACGCCGCCTGATTGTTCGAGTGCGCTGTCGGTGCGGACATCGTAAGCGCCGCGACGCCGGGTCCGTGCGGAGTCTGAGGTTTCGGCGCAGTCGCTTGCAGTGTCGCCGGCGGCTGTGCGTTACCGCGCGAATTCTTCGGCGTGGCAGGGGCCGCGTTGGAGGCGGCAGCGCTGGTCGCAACCGGCGCTGGACTTACACTAGGTGTGGGCGCGGCGGCCGAAGGCGGTGCGCTAGATACCGCGAGGGCGGATGCGGCGGAAGTGGGCTGGCTCGACGCGACGAGATTTGATTTGTTTCCAGCCTTCTTCTCCCAACGATAGACGCCGGCTCCCGCTGCCAGAATCACGGCCACAGCGGCTGCCACAGCGAGGATTCGCATCGGCTTCGGCAATGCATCCGTGTTTTGTCCCACTGCCAGCGCGCCAGTAAACATATCGCCGTGGGTCAACGCCTCGCCGCCGGATAAAAGCGGCGCAACTTCCGGCGCGACGAGCGGCACGCCGACGGGCAAACTCGTGCTCGCGTGCATCGCGGCGGGATCGGGCTCCGACACGATGTGCGGCAAAGCGCTCTCGGCCGTCGCAGACTCCAAGATATTCACGGGCGAAGGCCGCGCGGGAGTGTGCAGGGGCGTGGGCGTGCTTTTCGCCACGACGGGCGGAATGAACGTCGGCTTGGCGACGTCGGGTTTAACCGCAGCCGGCGCAGGCGGCGCCACTTTCGGCCGCTCCTTCAAAATCGTTTCGCCCACCGGGGTCAGCGTATCCAGCAGATCGGACACATAACTTTCATCAGCCGCAAGCGTCGGCTTGGCGACGTCGGGTTTAACGGCAGCGGGCGCCGTCGGCACTTCGGGCCATGCGGTAAACGGAGATTTCGCAGCCGTGACTTCTTTTGCAGCGTCGCGCTCAGTCCGTACCGGCGCAGGGCGCGGGCTTTCTGCGCGCGCGATGGGTTCGAGCGCGCGCTGCCTTGCTACCGGCGAAAGAGTGAGCGTGTCCAGCAGATCCGGCAGGTACGCGATCCCCGCAGCCGCGGCAGTGTGTGGAGTCTCCGCAACGGGATTCGTGGTGCGCGCGGCGGGAATAGGTGAAACTGGCCGCGGCGCAGCGGGCGGCTTGACGGTCTCGGCAGCCGGTGCCGGGCGCTGAGCGACTCCGCTCGGCGGTTTGGCGCTCGTCGCTGCCGGCCAATCCGTTCCCCAGAAGCCTGGCGCGGGCTGCAAGAATTCGAGTTCGACGTAGCCTTTCACGTTGGGATTGGTCTTCACGCTGACCACGCGGCACGCCGCTTCCTGGTTTGTGCGCAGGTGACTAACGATCAAAATCTGGCCCGGCACGACGGATTCAGACACACGCACCACCGCGCCTTCCGCAAACACGATTACCGTTGTGGTCTCCTCCACGAATGGCTGCGATGAATGCGCGCCCGGAGCGGAGCTCGACGCGTGCGAGGTTCCTTGTATCGAAATGGGGATTTCGGTGCAGACAGGGTTTGCGTGGGGCAAGCTTTCGGTGGCGGTAGCGGACGGATGCGCATCGATCGGAAGATCTACGGTTCGTGTGCTCATATGCGGTCGCGTCTCCTCCGCGCGGGTTGGGCCTATTGGGGCGAAAACCGGGCTCAGCAGGGCACGCAAACCTTCACCGGCGAGCCCTACGGGGAGCCCAATCAACTCCATTTTTGGCGGGGAGGGGACTAGTAGCTATAGTACCTTGGTACCATGTGCCCCGATCGCAATCTCCGGTGCCCAGCTCGATCGATCGGATTGCACTTCCTTCAAAAGTTAGCCTTCCAGAAGATCCATTTCCCCCAAAACGCAACGGAGCCGCTCGCCCTTTCGCGTTGATCCGCGACGGCGAAGCGGCTCCGCTGATCGACCACTCCATTCGGTGTTACATGCCGATGTATTGCACGTGCACGTACGTCCCCGTGTCCATGTTATAGAGCAGATACCAGCCCGGATGATCGGGGTCGAGGTAGACGATGAATTCGTCCCCACAGCCCGTCCAGCACCACCCTGACGCAAGATCCCAATCCCACGCGGCCACTTCAAATCCGAAGCCGCCTGCGAACCAGAACCGACGCGCACCAGCGTCAAAACGAGTCACTACGTACCGATGTCCGTGGCCGACATCTTTGAAACGTCCGTTCGCGAACGGGTGGTCCAGATGAAAGCGCGAATCGTTCGCGGCCGGGTGACCGTACCAATGATCGCCGTTAACGTGTTGGCTAGCGTCCACGCGACCGTCGGGCGTGTGTTCCACCTCGGGCGCGGCGGTGCGCTCGCGACGTGGGGGTGCTGGCGGTGCATGGCCTCCATTGCCGGAATGCTGGTGCTGCGCGAACAGGGGCATTGCGGCAGCGAACAGTAGCGCGGTCATAAAGCTCAGAGCTTTCTTCATAAGCGGTTCCTCCTCCCGTGTCTGTGCTTGCCTTTTCTCCTCGCCCGGGACCATACACGGAGCGCTGTATGGCACGGAGACCGGAATTGTACTTGGAGCGGCCGGCCCGCCGCAATTCACCGAGCTGGCGACTCCTCTCACTCTCCGCCCCAGCGCCGTGCCGCCCGGTACCGGTCTCTGCGTACCATTGTAATCGCGTGGCGGACGGAGAGAGAATGTGTTACAGCGAAAGCAACGAGCGGGGAACATTTTCGCTCGTGCTGGCGTCTAAGAATTCAGGAGCAGTAGGCAGCCGCGTAGCTGGCTTACGTCTTCTGGGTCTTGGCAGCCGGCGAAGTGAGTAAGGCCCGAAGTCGATAGCTCCGTAGGCAGCGACAGCGGGCGGAAGGCGGCAAGCGTGTCGGACTTGGCGCAAAGCCTCTCCTGGCCACGCGACGAAGCCGAGCTGGTGACCGAGCTGCAAAGCGGTTCGGAATCGGCCTTCGATTGGCTTGTGACGCATTACCACGGCCCCGTGTTTGGGCTGATTGCGGGATTGGTTGGCGATGCGGGCGAAGCTGCCGATATCACGCAAGAAGTTTTTCTGAAGGCCTTTCGCGGGTTGGGCAGTTTCCGGCGCGGGAGTTCGTTGCGGACGTGGCTGTATCGCATTGCCGTGCGCGAGGCGCTGAATGCGCGGCGCTGGTGGTGGCGGCATCATCGCCGGCAGACTTCCATCGAGTCCGATGAAGCGAACGGCGTGCCGAAATTTGAGATTGAGGATCCGGCTGAATCCCCGTTGGATCTCGCCGAGAGCAACGAGACGCAGCGGATGGTGCATCGCGGGCTGCGTCAGGTGCCTGAAGTGTTTCGCGGGGCCGTGATTCTCCGCGATATTGAAGGGATGAGCTACGAAGAGGTGGCCGAAGTGCTGGACGTTTCCGTGGGCACGGTGAAATCGCGAATCCTGCGCGGGAGACAAGCGCTGCGAGAGATTCTTGCGCCGCTCGTTGAGCGGCCATGCAACGTCCCGGCGCTGCACGATGTCGCGGCGTCGCGCGCGCACCAGCGGCCGGCCATTCTGAGCGGCGTCGCGGCGGAACGGTCGGTTGGCGCAGTGCATTCGGCGCAGACTGCTGCGCGCGCGTTCGCGTGCGCGCCGCGCGCTGCGAATTTTATGGGTGGGCCGGCTTGCGCGGAGCGCAATGCTTCCGTCAGCCGAGCGGGCGTTAGACGAACCGGCAGATATGATCCGCCGGTGGGAGGTGCCCGATGAGTTGCAACGAAGTACGCGGCCTTTTGGCTGGATATTTGGATGACGCTTGGCCGGCGTCGCACGCGAAGGATCGCGGGAAAGTGGGCCATCACTTGGAATCCTGCGCGGAGTGCCGCGAAGAGCTGGAGCGCTATAGACAACTGTCTACACTCGTAGCCAGTGCCGCGCGCCCAACGCCGCCGGCGTATCTGGCGGCGCGCATTCGCGCTCGCGTGGGCGAAGCGCGCACGCAATCGGGATGGCGCCGCGAAGTTGCGGCGGCGGCGCTGCACAGGTGGCGCGATCGCGGCGAGATCTGGCTGAAGAATATCCTCGAACCGCTGGCCTTGCCCGTGACCGGCGGCCTGGTTACTGCGCTGACGGTTTTTGCGATCGTCTGCCAGGTGCTGGGATTGGGCGCGCCGTTGCACGCGGTCACCAACGATTCCCCCACGAATCTTTTGCAGCCGGCGCGGGTTGAGACACTCGCCGCATTCCCGATGACCGGGATTGAAGATGCCGGCCACGGTACTCCGCACGCGTTGCTGGTCGAAGCCACCGTCAATGCCCAGGGCGAAGCGGCGAGCTATCGGATTCTTTCCGGGCCGACGAACCAGACCGTGCGCCGAGAGCTCGATCAGGTGATGTTGTTCTCGCGCTTTCAACCGGAATTGAGTTTTGGCCGGCCCACGCCTGGCGGCCACGTCGTGTTGAGCTTCAGCGAGATTCAAATCCACGATTGAAGTGGATTGAATCTCTCGCTCCCGCGCGTTTCCGGCAAATCGCTCGCGCTCCGCTGATTGTTTTCTCGAGCGTTCCACTTGTGTACCGACAGCGCATTTGCGCGCGCGGGTGCGTTTCTTGACTGCGGGTGGCCGAACTTGTAGAGTGGCACCTCGGGCGCGGATATGGCTGCTGTTTGATCGTCCCAATCTTCAGAATGCAAATCACTTCTAAGCCGATCTACGTAGCGCTGGCTCTCTGTTTCGCCGCAGCGAGTGTTGCGGTGGCGGCGCAGACTCCTGCTCCGCAAGCTCCGCCGCCTGCGCAGGCGCAGCCGGTTGCGCAGGGCGGCCTGGTGGCGGCGAAATCGCCCGTAAGCATCGAGCCGAGTGTCGAGCTTTTCGCCACGATGTGCGCGCTAGACGCCGCAGGCTTCGATCCCGATGGCGGCGGCACGCCGGCGCGCGTCCGGCTTCGCGCGCAGATGGAAGGGTTGCATGGGCCGGCAGTCGATGCCCTGCGAAAATTTTATCAGTACCACATTCTGGGCGACCCCGGCGCAACGCTATCGCGCTACGTCGCATATGCGCTGGAGATGGGGCCGCCGCCGGCGTTTGAAATTCAAGTCCACGAGGAAGATATCTCGCCCGATGCGCTGGCGCTCGAAGGCTTCGGCGAGGTGCTCTCGAATTTTTACCTCGAGGCGCACATCGACGACATTTGGCAGCAGGTTGAGCCGCAATACATGCGCGCCTCGGACAATGTCGCCGGCCCCATCGCCAACATCGTCTACGTGGCCAGCGGCTACCTGCGCGAGGTGATGAACCCGAGCAGCCCTCAGAAATTCACCCTCTACATTGAGCCGTTGGTCGGCATGCACTCGAATTTCCTGAATCTCGGCGATCAGTATGCTTTCGTCCTTGATCCCGCCCGTGATTTGCCGGTGGTCGAGATTCGCCATGCTTTCCTGCACTTTTTTCTCGATCCCTTGGCGTACCGCTTCCACAACGCGATCGCATCCGATGCGCCGCTGCTCAATTTCGCGGAGCGCGCGCCGCGCTTGCCGCCGGAATATCAGAACGATTTCGCGTCGTTTTACACGGAGTGCCTCGTGCGCGCGGTCGAGTTGCGCATGGACCGTCCCTCCGACCTGGAGGCGCGTCTCGCTGCCGACGACGCCGACGGATACGTGCTCGTACGGCCGCTCGTTGCGCAGCTGATGAAATTTGAAAAGACTCAGCCTCCCATGCACCTGTTTTATCCGGATATTGCCCACGGAATTGACGTCGCCGCGGAATCGAAGCGCCTGGCCGACGTGAAATTCGCGGCGCGGACCGCCGATTCGGATGTGCCGCAGGCCCACGTAGGCTACGCGGACGCCGCCGATTTGAACGAAGGCGAGACCGACATCGCGGCGAACAATGGCGCCGCGGCCGTAGCGGCCTTCCAGCGCGTCCTCGATAGGCACCCAGCCGAAGCTCGCGCCATGTTTGGATTGGCGGTGGCGTCGGTGCTCAATCACCAAGGCGAGCGCGCGCAGGAACTGTTCGAGCAAATTGTTGCCGCCGGCGCCCTGCCCGGATCGGGACCCGACCATCCCGACGCCCGAGTGCTTTCCTGGTCGCACGTATATCTAGGCAGGCTGTATGATGTACAAGGAGATCGGGACCATGCTGTGGCTGAATACCGCGCGGCGCTCGCCGTAGATGGCGCGCCCGACCAGGCCAAGGCGGCCGCGCAGCATGGTGTGGATCAAAGTTTCCAAACGCCGAAGCGCGCAGACGATCCGGGGAACGCGCATCGGTAAGCAGTTGGCCCCGAGTTCGCATTTCGCAAAGGAGTCAAGACTCATGAAGCGGACACTATTGAAGACAGGCGGTATTGCTCTGTTCGTGCTGCTGTTGGTGGCGACCGGCAAGGCCCAGATGAGCCAGACGCCGGCTCCGAGCACTCCGCCCGCGTCGCCGACACAAGGGCCGTCAGGACAGTTGCCGTCCGGACAATTGCCCTCGGGACAGCTCCCCGGGGCTGGCCAGCCCGGCGCGCAAGCGGCTCCCGCGGTGAATAAAGATGAGGAGGCCGCGTACAAGGCTTTTTACGAAGCCTTGGGGCCCGATTCCACCAAGCAGATCCAATTGGGCGAGGATTTTGTGACGAAATATCCCGACAGCCGCTATCTTTCAATCGTGTATTCGAGGTTGGCTCTCGATTACATGCAGGCCAACGACAGCGACAAAATGATTGCCGCGGCGCAGAAGGCCGTCGATCTGAACCCCGACAATCCGGATGCGTTGTCGCTGATCGTCTGGGCCATGGCGCGAAAGACCAATCCATCCACGCCGGGCGCGTCCGACGAGTATCTGAAGCTCGAAAACTACGGGCACCACGCGATCACTCTCATTTCGACCATGTCCAAGCCTGAGGGAATGGATGACGCCCAGTTCACGGCCGCGAAGAACGATAAATTATCGATGTGCTACAGCGGACTGGGATTGATCGATTTCAAAAGGCAGAAATTCGACGATTCCGTGGCCGAACTGACGCAAGCCGTACAGCTCGCCAATTCGCCCGACCCGGTGGACTATTTTCTTCTGGGCCACGCGGATGAAGCTGTCAGTCACTACCAGGACGCCATAGCCGCGTACACAAAGTGTGTTAGTGAAGGGCCGGTGCAGGACCGTTGTAAGATCGGCTTGGACGACGCCAAGCAGAAGGCGTTGACCGCGCCGGCGCAGGCTCCGTCTGCGGCTCCCGCTCCCGCGCCCGTTCCCGCGCCCGCGGCACCGCCGAAGCCCTGACCGCCTGGCTTGGCGATGGCGGAAGCAGGCTTGGCTCGATTGGAAACCGATCTCGGCCATAAATTTGCCGATCCCAGCCTACTCGACCGCGCGCTCACCCATCGTTCGGTTTCTCCGGAGCCCACTGCGCGCGGAGCCCTAAGCATCGAAGGTTTGGCCTCGGCAACAGGCGATAACGAGCAGCTCGAATTCCTGGGCGATGCCGTCCTCGGAATGCTCGTCAGCGAAGAGCTGCTGCGCGCCTTCCCTGACTGGAGCGAAGGACAACTCTCGAAGAGCCGCGCCCGCTTGGTGAATGAATCTTCACTCGCAGCGGTTGCCCAGCAACTTGAACTCGGCCGGTATCTTCGCCTGGGCCGCGGCGAGGAAAAGACCGGCGGCCGCGAAAAGCCCGCGTTGCTCGCCGACGCCCTCGAGGCCGTGGTCGCGGCGATTTACCTTGATGGCGGGATCGAGACGGCGCGCGCATTCGTGAATCGCGCCGTTGTGGCGCCGGCCCTCGAAGCCGAAGCCCTCAGTCCCGGACGCTCCGACCACAAGTCAGCGCTGCAGGAATTGCTCCAGGCCGGCGGACTGGGGCAAGCCGAATATCGCGTTGTCGAAGAGTCCGGCCCGGACCACCGAAAAATGTTTCGCATCGAAGTGCACGCATTGGGCGTGGTTGCCGCCGGAAGCGGCAGAACGAAGAAGGAAGCCGAACAGAGCGCGGCGCGATCTGCTCTTGAACAGTTAAGCGCGAAGCGCGCTGAGGAGTAAGCCAGGATGGCCGGTACGCCCGAAGAATCGGCAGCGCCCGCGGCGCCTGCGGTGCCCGAGACGAAGCGCGCCGCGAAGCGTGCCGCGCGCACGCATGGTTCGACGCGCGAGTACATCGAATCGCTGGTCGTCACCGTCATTCTCGCGCTGTTCGGCACCACGTTCGTTGTTCAGGCCTTCAAGATTCCGTCGCAGTCGATGGTGCCGACGCTTCTGGTGGGCGATCATCTGCTCGTCGACAAATTTATTTTCGGCGGACGCGGCCATTGGTACGAGCATCTGCTTCCGTATCGCAACGTTCAGCGCGGCGACGTGATCGTTTTCCCGTATCCTTACGATGGCCACGCTTATTACGTCAAACGCGCCATCGGCTTGCCCGGTGACCGATTCAAGATCGTGAATCGCACCGTCTACATCAACGGCGCGCCGCTCAAAGAACCGTACGCCTTTCACGATGCGGCGATCCCCTACGATAGCTTCGGTGCGAATTTCCCGCCGCGCAATCTCGAAGATTTCGATCCTGCGATGCGCCCCGAATGGGCCGCCCAGGTCTTGAACTTCGTGCATGACGGCGAACTCGTCATTCCACCAGGCAAATATTTTGCGATGGGTGATAATCGTGACGATAGCTCCGATAGCCGCTACTGGGGATTTGTCGACCGCGAAGCCGTTATCGGCCGGCCGATCGTCATATACTGGTCGGTGCGATCCGCGGAAGCCGAGTACGAAGGCCGCGGTTTTTACGGGCAATTTTTGGATTTGCTCGATGCGTTGATTCACCTGCCGGCGCGCACGCGCGGCGACCGCATTCTTTGCCTGGTGCACTAACCGGCCGCGCGGGAAGGGAACTGCCAAAGCAACAATGTCCGAATCCGCCGAAATCGCGAAACCCAGCACCGACGAGCCCGCCGCGAAGCGTCATGAGACCACGCTGCGCGAGTACGCCGAATCCCTGCTCGTCACCGTGATTCTGGCGCTCTTCGGCACCACCTTCATCGTGCAGGCCTTCAAGATTCCCTCGCCGTCGATGGAGCCCACGCTTCTGGTTGGCGATCATCTGCTCGTGAATAAGTTCATGTTCAGCGGACGCGGTCATTGGTACGATCACTTTCTTCCGTATCGCGATATTCGCCGCGGCGACATCATCGTCTTCCACTTTCCGTTCGACGACCACCCGCATTACGTGAAACGTGTAATCGGCATCCCTGGGGATCGCATCAAGATCGTTGAGGAACAGGTGTACGTCAACGACGTGCTTCAGAAAGAGCCGTACGCCGTGCACGATCCCGAAGCATCTTACGGTTTATTCGGCGAAACGTTTCCGCCCACCGACGCCGGGAGTTTCGACCCCATCATCCGGCCCGAATGGGCCGCCCAAATCCTCAACTACGTTCATGACGGCGAACTCGTCGTGCCTCCCGGCAAATATTTCGCCATGGGCGATAACCGCGACCACAGTTTTGATAGCCGCTATTGGGGCTTCGTCGATCGCGAAGCCATCATGGGCCGCCCGGTGATAATTTATTGGTCGGTCACAACGCCTGAAGCTGCGCCCACCGATCAAGGTTGGGGCGCCGAGCTGTACGACGTCTTCGATTCGCTCATCCACATGTTTTCGCGCACGCGCGCCCACCGCATGTTCCACGAAGTTCACTAGCGCCGCGCCGCCCCGCAGCCGCTTGCCACTCCGCTGCTTTTCTTTCCGTCCGCGATTTGCCACAATTCGTTTCCGCCTCATGCTCCGCAAGCGCTGGTTCCGGTGGGCCGTGATCTCCGCGGCCATTCTGCTTCTCGCCAGCGAAGGGTTCTCCCTCCTGCTGCGGACCGCCGCGTCGCGCCGTTACCTTACAGCTCGCCTCGAATCGAGTTTCGGCCGCCCCGTCGAGGTCCGCGCTTTCAGTTTCAGTCTGCTCGATGGACCGCGCATCGAGGCCTTCGACGTCAGCGTTGCCGAGGACCCGCGCTTCGGCCAGGAATATTTTCTCCGTGCCGAGCAGCTCACCGCCGGCCCGCGTTGGTCCGCGCTGCTCACCGGCCATTTTGAGTTCGGCACGCTCTCGTTCACCAATCCCACGCTGAATCTGGTTCGCTTGGCTGACGGTCATTGGAACCTTGAAAGCTGGCTTCCGCCGCCCGCTGCTGTCACGGGAAATCGCGTCGCTGGCGCCGCGCCCCACGTCGGACTGCGATTTCATCTCTTGCGCATCGAAGTCGATTCCGGGCGCATCAATTTCAAGCAAGGCCAAGACGTTCGCCCATTCGCGTTCGAGGACGTCACCGGCTATCTCGAGCAGGACACTCCTGGCCGCTGGCTGCTCGATTTCGAAACGCAGCCCGTGCGCCCCGGCGTGGCGCAGCCGCAATCCGGAATGCTGCGGCTTCGCGGCCTCGTCGGTGGCACTTCCTCGCGGCTTCAGCCCGCGGATCTCGATCTATCGATTTGGGGCGCTTCGATCGAGGACGCGCTGCGCCTGGTGCGCGGCCAGGACTACGGCATGCGCGGCGCGCTCTCCGCCGATCTTCACGCGAACATCGAGCCGCCGTCGCCCGAAGCCGTCCCCAATCCAGCCGTTCCTTCGCCCGCCGTGTGGAGCGTAACGGGCGTCGTGCGCCTCGCGGACATTCATCGCTGGGATATCACTTCTAAGCCCGGCGAACCCTCGGTGAACGTATCTCTAAATGCCCGCTGGCGTTCCGGTGACGATCGCGTCGCGCTCACCTCCTGCGACGTCCAGGCCCCCGCATCGATCTTGCACACCAGCGGCGAGCTCGCCTGGAACCACGGTTTTCATCCGCGGATCACGCTCGCGTCTTCCGATATCGCCTACGACGATCTCCTCGCGTGGTATCGCGCGCTTCGCGCCGGCGTCGATCGCGATCTTTCTATCAAAGGCTGGTTCCGCGCCGAAGGTTCGATCGAAGATTGGCCGCCGCACGTGCTCGATGCCTCGCTTGAAAGCTCCGGCGCGCAAATTGTTCCGTTAACGCCGTTGGCCCCGCTGCTTGTCAGCCGGTGGAACGCCTCGCTTCACGGAAGCTCGCTCGATTCGTCTCTCGTCGTCTTCCAATTCGCGCCCACGCCCGGCGCTCCCGCCGCCGCGGCTCTATCAAGGCAAGCCCCGCTGAAGATTCAAGCGTCTCTTCTATTGCCGCAGCCCGACCACGCTGCGTCCAGTCATCTTGCGCCGAGCCGCGCAGCGCCCGCTCGCCCCTCGCCCGAAACAGCCTTGCGGTTCCGCGCCAGCGTCGATGGCACAGCCGATCGCGTCCAAGATTACCTCGCCCTTTCGCGCCAATTCGGCCACCCCACGTCTCCACTATGGAGCGCGGAAGGCGCGTTGATCTTCCATCTCCACGCCGAAGGAGCCTTTCGCCGCCGCTCGACCGATTGGCAAGGCTCGATTGAATCGAAAGGCCTCACGCTGCAATTCGCTTTCTTGAATCAACCGCTGCGCTTGACGGAAGCCTCGATCGCTCTTGGCCCCGGCGGTGCGCAAAAACTCACGCTCACCTCCGCGCAAGCTTTCGATGCCGCGTGGACCGGCACGATTTCGCGCACGCCCGCGCACCCCGGCTGGCAATTCGATCTCACCGCGGATCGCCTCGATGCCGTCGCTCTCGATCGCTGGCTTGAGCCTCGCACGCGCCCCGCTGGACTGTTTGCGCGCCTCGGCCTTTTCGGCGCCGGCCAAAGCGGCGGCGAAAATCTGTCCGCCGCAGTTCCGATCGTGCCAATCTCGGCGCGCGGCCGCCTGCGCGTCGCCGAATTTTCTCTCGCGCCGTTCCGCTTCACTCAAATGGACGCCGATATCGAATTCGCCGGCCGCACGATCGACGTTCACCGCGCCAAGGGTTCGTTTGCCGGCGGCACGGTCGAAGGCCAATTCACCGCGGCGCTCGGTGCCCAGCCTGCCTACGACGTGCGCGCGCGATTCGATCGCGTGGATCTCGCGGCCCTCGCAGAGGGCGCGCCCTCGCTTGCCGGCCGATTCGGCGGCGCCGCCGCCGGCGAAGTCGCGCTACACGCCACCGGCATCGGACGTGACGCGCTGCTCGATTCGCTCGAAGGCCAAGGCTCCATCGCCGCGCGTAACGTTCAAATCAGCGGATTCAATCTCGGCGCGCTTCATGCGAATCCGTCGACCGCTGCCGACGACGGCCGCTTCACCGAAGCGCAAGCATTGTTTCGCATCGCCGATCGCACCGTGCGCGCCGCGCCCGTGCAACTCACCAGGCCCGGGGAAGATCTCGTCGCCGCGGGCAGCGTGGATTTTGACGGCACGCTCGATTTTCGCATCGACGCATCGGGCTCGCAGGCCGCGCCCGCTCGCTCCGCGCGCGCTACTTCCGTCGTCGAACCTCAGGCATCCCCGTCGAGCGCTTTCCGCCTCTCAGGTTCTGTGGCCGCACCGCATCTTGGACCATTCGTCGCTCCCGCCGCGCCCCCGAACCCTGGCCCTCGCGCAGTGCGCGGAGCCCCGCGCTGAGTCGATGCCGCGAACTCGCCCCCTTGCCTGTGTTTTTCTAGCGACGCTGATTTCTTCGAGCGGCGCCGCCGGTCCCGCCTCCGGCTCTCCCGCTGGAGATCAGCCCCTCCAAGTGATTTTTTCCGTAGGCGCGACGTTCGAATTCCGCATCCAACTTGCCGTGACCGCGCGTGTCGATGGCGAGCAGACGGAAACGATTGGCGCGAAGACCTACGTCGCGCCGTTCGCGCGCGAAGCGAAAAGTGTTATGACGTGGCGCGCGCAAATCCGCGTGCTCTCGGTAAGCGCCGATGGAGCCGAGATCGAAGAATCGCTCGATAGTTTCGCTGCCACGCCGGCCGAAATTCCCGCCGATCCGCAATCGGCTCGCATGGCGCAAGCGCTGAACGCCGCCCTTTCCGGTTGGAGCCAGGAGCGCACCATTCGATATCGCGAAACTCCGTCCGGCCAGACGCTCGGCATTCCGCCCGACGCCGCGCCGCCGCTCGACGAGCAATCTCCGCGCCTGCTCAGCGCATGGCTGCTGCGCGCGCTTCGCCCCGCGGCGGTGCTGCCCGCGCGGCCGATGATCCTGAACGATCATTGGCAGGACGCGCGCGCGATTCCGCCCAGCGCCTTGCCGAACTGGTCCGGCGCGAGCGGTTGGGAAAGCGGCCAGTGGTTGGCGTCAGCGAGCGGCTCGAAATTGCAAGTTCGCCTCGACGACGTGCAACAAGTTTCCGCGATCGTTGCGAGCGGACCCGAAAAGCCGCCCGAAGGCGTCGCGGACGCAAGTTTTCGCGGTGAATCGCTCAGCACGATCGCGCTTGACGATGCGCGTCTCGTCGCCGCATCGCGTTCTGCCGCGCGCGCCATTGTTTGGACGCTCACGCCCGCCGCGGGTTTATCTGCGCCGCCGCAATTTTCGGCGCGATTGACGATTGAAATCGATATTGAGAATTGTGATGAAACATCTTGCGACAATCTGCATTCTGAGCTGCGCGGCAATCGTTAGCGCGCTGGTCGGCCTGCGCGCGCAGCAGCCTGCCGCGCCTAGCCAAGCCGTGCCCGCGGCGAAATCGGCCGCGGCGACACCGCCGGAGGCGCCATCTGCGTCGGCCGATCTCCGCCCGAAATTCACGCCCGGCCAAACCCTGCGCTACCAAATGGAACTCCAGACCACGACCACCGGATCGAGTGGCGGCGTTGTCGAAGACCCGCAAGGCCCGTCCAAACTCGTCGTCACGTGGGACGCTACCATTCGCGTCGATGTCCTGCCGCCCGGCGCGATGCCTCAGAATGCGTTGACGCCCGCCACGCCGTCAGCGGCGCAATCGTCTGCCGCTCCTGTCGCCCTGCGTTTGCGCATGACGTACGAAAAATCCGCCGCCACGGTTCAATCCGATGGATACGATCCCGCCGCGGAGTCCGTCCAGACTCAGTATCAGCGTCTCGCGGGCCGCGTCGTCGAATTCGCTCTCGATGCGCACGGCAAAGTCACCGGCGTTTCCGGCGTCGAAGACGTGTTTGAGAGTCCGCAAGCCGCACGCGACGCCCAAGCCTGGGTCGAGCAACTTTCTTCCGGCCTCGGCGCGCCCGGCTCGAGCGTCGCCCCCGGCCAAACCTGGTCCGCCGACGAAGGCGCCACCGCAATCCCGCTTCCCGGCATGACGTGGCACACCGACTCAACGTATCTGCGGAACGAGCCCTGCCGCCAGCCCTCGCCCGCCGTGCCCGGCGCATCCGCTGCCGCAAGCCCGCCTGCCGGGGCGGGCCCGGCGATCGCCGCTAATCCGCAAGCCGCCGCGAGTCCGGCTGCCGTGGCAGGCGCGCCGCCTGCTGGAGTCGCGTCCGCAGCCAGCAGCGAATCATGCGCTGTAATACTGACGCATATCTCCCTTGTTCCTCCGAAGTCCGCGCAAAAATCCGGCAGCGCCGGCGAGCCCAAACCCGCGCCCGGCCCTATCGAAGGCATGCACACGGTAGGGAATTGGTCCGGCTCCGGCGAAAGCCTGATCTACGTTTCCTTGCGCAGCGGATGGGTCGTCAGCGTCTCGCAATCCGGCGGCGAAAAAATGGACGTCATCATTATCAACGAGCATCTCGAATCCATGCGCTACGCCGGTGCCGTCCACAGCCACGTAAGCCTTCACCTCCTCCCCTAATAGCTGCGCGCGTGCAACGCCCGCCGCGGTAGGGAGCGTCCTCAGCGAGTCTCTGCCCGCCGGAGGCAGGTGTTCTCTGCGCGTCTGCGTTAACCGTTGACACGCCGTCATTCCGCCCGCCCCCCACTCGTCATCCCGAGGAGTCTTCGACGAGGGATCTCTCTGTGGCCTTGCCCGGTTTTTCACTGGCGCGTCGCAATTGCAATGTACGGTAAATTACCGTACAATGTCCGAAGTGAGGGACATCATGGCTTTCGCGCTGAAGTCGCAACAAAGGCAAATCAGGAAGATCGAGCGAGTGGAAGCTCGACTAAAGCCCGAGCAAAAGCGCCGGATCGAATACGCGGCCAGCCTGAACGGCAGCTCGATGTCCGATTTTTTGGTTTCCAGCGCTGACGCTGCTGCTGCACGCGCGATTGAACAGCACGAAGTATGGGCCCTCACCGGCCGCGATCGTAAGGTGTTTGTGAAGGCACTTCTGCATCCGCCAGCCCCGAGTCCTCGAATGAAGGCCGCCGCCCGGCGCTACAATGCCCGAGTGAGCGCTTCGTGACTCGACAGCACGACACAGCCCAGTATCGAACCGAGCCGCTCGCCGCCAAGCACAACCGAGCGGCTTTTTCATGTGGCGTGCCTGCGCTAGATCGATATTTGCAGCGGCAAGCGTCCCAAGATGTCAGCAGGCATGTCGCCGCCGCCTTTGTCATCACTCCCGAAGGCGAAACGATCGCTGGCTTCTATACGCTCTCGGCCCACGCCGTAAACCTCGGCGATCTCCCGAACAACGTCGCGACAAAACTCCCGCGCTACCCCAACGTCCCGGCCATTCTGCTCGGCAGACTCGCGGTCAGCATCGCCTTCCGTAGCCGTGGCCTCGGCGAGCTACTGGTGCTCGACGCTTTCAAACGCGTGCTGGCAAGCACACATGAAGTGGGATCCGCCGTCGTTGTTGTCGACGCCAAGGACCAAACGGCGCGCGAATTTTACCTGCACCACGATTTCATCCCCCTCCCATCGCACCCCAGCCGCCTTTTTTACGCGGTCAAGACGATCGAGAAACTCTTTGGAGCCAGGCACAGCCGCCCAAAGCACTAACCTCACGCCACTTTCGTCTCTCGCTTGTCGTCGCGCCCGCCGCAGTGGGAAGGGGCCTCTGCCGGTCTCTGCCTTCCGCCGAGGCGGGCGTTCCCTGCGCTTCTGCGTGATCCTTTGACCTAAGGCATTTTGCCCGCCCTTCAGATTTGGTTCCTCCGTTTCCCACTATTCGAATGAATTTCCACAGCTTCCATTCGAATACCCCGCTCGTTATTATTGACGTGTAGGTTATAGATGTGCTATGTTCTCGCATGAGCTGCACGATGAAAGCCGCGCCGCCCGCTGGCCTGACAAACTTTCTCTTTGCCGGCGCGGAGCCTGCCCGCGCCCATCGCACCGGGCCTACGGAACGCAATCGACACACTGCAATCAACATGCACCAAGGTGCGCAAAAACGCGCCTGCAAACTCCTTATTTTCAATCGATTGCATCACCTTGTGCAACTTACTGAAAATAAGCGAGATCAAACGGGATTATGTACTTGACACCACCTCGCATTAGTGCTACCCTTTCTTTGTGCTTAAACGCTCCAACTTGGCGATGTGTTCTTTGATTAGCTTGTGGCCCTTGCGGGTAAACAAGTGCTTGCCTGCTTCGTCAGTTGTCATGTTCTTCGGGTGCTTCTTTTTCTTCGGCATAAGGTGACCTATGGACGACAAAAACATGAACCTCGTTGAGCTAATAAAAGACTTCGCGGACGAATCAAAGTGCCGCGCCTACATCGAAGCACTCCGCTGGCCCGATGGCATCGTGTGTCCACACTGCCAATCGAAGAAAATCTATCGCATCGTGAAGCGCGATCAATTGCTCTGTGCGTCATGCGAATACCAGTTCTCTGTGACTGTTGATACGATGCTCCACGATACACACCTGCCCCTCTGGAAATGGTTTCTGGCGACCATGCTGCTTTGTGAATCCAAGAAAGGCATGTCGGCTTGCCAGATTCAGACCGCGCTTGGCGTGAGCTACAAGACGGCGTGGTATCTGTGCCACCGCATTCGCGCCGCGATGCAGGAAACGAATCAACCCAAACTGACTGGAACGGTAGAGATTGATGAAACCTACGTTGGTGGCAAGAAGCGCCGCTGGCGTGCCAAGTCCATCAAACAGGTTGTTATCGGCATTCGCCAACGTAATGGCGATCTCCGTTTGATTCGCGCCGAAGATGCGAAGTCTACGACAGTACAACAAATCATCAGGGCCAACGTTGGCAGTCATGTCGAAGTGATTATGACGGACGAATCCGCGATCTACCCGTGGGCGCTGAATCACATGGATTCTGGCAAGCACCGCACGATTAACCACTCGAAGCAGTACGCCCACGGCGATGTGCACACCAACACAGTGGAGTCTGCATTCTCCCTGCTCAAGCGCGGCATTGTGGGTACGTGGCATAAAGTAGATGCGAAACATCTCCCCGCTTACTTAGACGAAATGTGCTTCCGATTCAACAACCGTAAGAACCCCTACCTTTTTCGAGATACGATCATCAAGCTAATCCAAACTACGAACCTTGAATACAAAGAACTTACGGCGCAACAAGCCGAACCCGCTGCATAGAACTTACGGTCTTAACTCCGCAGCCATCGCCTTGATGCGAGCTATCTGAACTAAAACCTGGGATGCGTTGCCTATCAGGAAAGAGTTCGCAAGCTTGTTATCATCAGGTTCTGCTTGTTTTCCAGATGCCGTCAGAATCTCACGGAGCACCTTAATCATCGGTGGCTGTATTTCTATGAGATATTGTTTCTGAAAGCCTTGCCATGCTGTGTTGTCGAGATTCTGTCTTTCAGTTCTCGCTCTGGCTTCCAAATCCGGTCTTCCCGGGTATTCTAATCTAAAAGTTGAGTCAATCTGTACCAATATTCTTTGGTTATCGGCCCAGCGTCTGTTAACTAGAGCGGACAAGTTATCTAAGTCAGTCCTGATTCGCTGGTTTCTTAAATATAGTGTTTCGTAAGCCGTTTCACCTAACTCAGCACGAAGCGCTTCGTCTTCTCGAATTAAATCGTCGTGCTGAATCTGGCCCTGGCTGCCAATTTGCTCTGTAGTTTTTAACGTCGCTTCAGCTTCTTTCAGTGTCTCCTTACTTTCTTGAACAGCAGTAGTTAGCCCGCTTTCAATCGAACTGAAGTGAGAGTCCTGCTGCTCTTGACTATGATTGACCGCAACCATCTCTATAACCATTAATAGGGACGCGATAATGATCCACACAGCCTTTTCTCCCTTGCTTGGCTCCTTGGGTAGCACGAGTGTTATGACCACAGCAACAGCCCCAAGCACGGCGACTGCGTAACTTGGAGGAGGCGGGGAAAATAGGAAGAAAAGGGCAGCGCCGACAGTGGCAGCCACGGAAAAAGACAACCATACGGACTTAGTAGAGAATTCCATCGCGTGGGGAGAGTATACTCCACTTTTGGATTCGGTGGCGTGAAGTATACAATCCCGGATCAAATCGCCTGTTTTCACACTCATGCGCACTCTTCTCCTGTAAGTCCTGTATTTGCCACTCTTACGCAAAACATACCGGGGGTGTGGGTACCCCTGCTGCACATTGTTAACCTGGAAGCGCCCGAGATCGTCGTTTCGGGGCGAATTTACCGCCCACTTCCTGCTGCGGCAGCTTTCGGAGTAAAATAAATAGTTTGCGCGGGCCTTCGGACCGCGCTGTGCGAGCGCCGGACATGGATTTCAAACTCAATAGCGATTACGAGCCGCAGGGCGATCAGCCCCAAGCCATTGAGCAGCTTGTTCGTGGTGTCGATGGCGGCGAAAAACATCAGGTGCTCCTCGGCGTCACGGGATCGGGCAAGACGTTCACGATGGCCAAGGTCATGGCCGCAGCCAATCGCCCCGCGATCGTTCTGGCGCACAACAAGACGCTCGCGGCGCAGCTCTATTCCGAATTCAAGAGTTTCTTCCCGCAGAACGCCGTCGAATATTTCGTCAGCTATTACGACTACTACCTCCCGGAAGCCTATCTGCCGGCGTCGGACACCTATATCGAAAAAGAATCCACGATCAACGACGAGCTGGACAAGTTGCGCATGAGCGCCACGCGCTCGCTTTTCGAGCGTCGCGACGTCGTGATCGTCGCCTCGGTCTCTTGCATTTACGGCATCGGCTCGCCGGATGCGTATTTCGGAATGATGTTCACGATCGAATCCGGAAAGAAGATGCCGCGCGAAACGATTCTCCATAAGCTCGTAGATATTCAATACGAGCGCTCCGAGGATTTACGCCGCGGATCGTTTCGCGTGCGCGGCGATACGATCGAGATTTATCCGCCCTACGAAGATCAGGCGTATCGCATCGAGCTGTGGGGCGATCAGGTGGATGCGATTCGCGCGATGGACACGCTCACCGGAGAATTGCGTGGCGGCGAAAATCCCACGCGCCTGGCGATCTATCCGAAATCGCACTACGTGATGCCTGCCGTGCAGCGCGAGCGCGCCATCGTCACCATTCTCGAGGAACTTGATTGGTGGAAGGCTGAGCTGGAAAAGCAGGGTAAATACGTCGAAGCGCAGCGCCTCTGGCAGCGTACGCGTTTCGATATCGAGATGATGCGCACCATCGGCTATTGCCACGGCGTGGAAAATTATTCGCGCCATCTTTCGGGCCGCCTGCCCGGCGAAGCGCCGCCCACGCTGCTCGATTACGTTCCCCAGGATTACTTGCTGTTCATCGATGAATCGCACCAGACGATTCCGCAGCTCAACGGCATGTACAAAGGCGATCGCTCGCGTAAGCAAACTCTCGTCGATTACGGTTTCCGCATGCCGTCGGCGCTGGACAATCGCCCGCTCACGTTCGAGGAATTCGAGCATCGCACCGGCCAAGTGGTTTACGTTTCCGCCACGCCCGGCCCTTACGAGCTGACGCGCAGCGCGGGAGTTGTGATCGAGCAGGTGATCCGCCCGACTGGCCTCGTCGACCCGCAAGTTGAAGTTCGCCCCGTGAAGGGCCAGGTGGACGATCTGCTCGAAGAAATTCGCGTGCGTGCCGCGCGCAATGAGCGTGTGCTGGTCACCACGCTCACCAAACGCATGTCCGAAGATCTTTCGGAATATTTCACCGAAGTCGGCGTCAAATGCCGCTATCTGCATTCCGAAATCGAAACGCTGGAGCGCGTGCGCATCCTGCGCGATTTGCGCCGCGGCGAATTCGACGTTCTGATCGGCATCAATCTTCTGCGCGAGGGCCTGGATCTTCCTGAAGTTTCTCTGGTGGCGATTCTAGACGCGGATAAAGAGGGCTATCTTCGCAGCGCAACCGCGCTGATACAAACCATGGGCCGCTGCGCGCGGCACATTGACGGCCGCTCGATCCTTTACGCCGACGTGATGACCGGCTCGATGCGCCAAGCGCTCGACGAAACCAATCGCCGCCGCGAAAAACAAATCGCCTACAACGCCGAGCACCACATTACGCCGCAATCCATTATCCGAAGCGTGGATATGAAGCTCGCTCGCATCGTCGAAGCCGATTATTACACCGTGCCCGCTGAGGATTTCGCCGACGAGAGCATCGTGACGGAAGAGCAGCTGCGCACGGCCATTGCGCAACTCGAAGAACAGATGCGCGAAGCGGCCAAGAAATTTGAATTCGAGCGCGCCGCGGCGCTGCGCGATCGCGTCCGCGCGCTCAAGCAGCGCGAACTCGGCGCGTTGTTTTCGCCCGCCGCGCCTCCGCCCGATCCGCCGGTCTCGCAGCCGGCGTGAACGCGATGCGCATTGCGCTCACACCACGTTCTTGCGCAGTTCGTCGAGCGGATAAAAAGTGCCGCGCCACTTCACGCCGTCCTGCCACAGCGTCACGATCATCGAGCGCAATATCATCCAGTCAAAAAGAATCGCACCGAGCGGATTCGTCAGCGCCCAAAGCGGCGATCGGTCCACGGACACGAGGCACAGCGCATGTGTGGCCAGAACGCTGGCGAGCGCAATCGCCGCAAGCCCGCGCGCCCATCCCGTCGCGAAAATCGCGCCGAGCACGGTGCTGATGCTGAACGCGAGTGGCAGCAGCATCGCGCCACAAGCAAACGCGGCGCTGTATCCGAACGCCGCGAACATATTTTTCGTCACGCCGTCGATCACGTTTCGCAAGCCGGCGTGCCAGCGCACGCGCACTTCATCGATTCCGACGCCGGTGCCCGAGCGAAATCCCGCGAGCTTGATGATCTTGCCGAGCTTCATATCGTCGAGCACTTCCAGCGCCAATCGCCGATGGCCGCCCGCCCGCTCGTACGCTTCGCGGCGCACCAATTGAAACGCCCCCATGCCGTTGTACGCACGCGACCACGGCCGGTTGATGTGCCAGATTCCATTGCCGGCCACAAACACCAAACTGAAATAACTGATGGCGGCAATTTCCCACACGCCATGCATCTCGACTCCCGCAATCAATGTCAGGTGATCCCATCCGCGCTGCTCCGCCAGCGTGATCGCACGCGACAATACATCGGGCGCGAAGCTAACGTCCGCGTCCGTGAACAACAGCCATTCACCGCGCGAAGCGCGATATCCGGCGTCCAGCGCGTGCGTTTTGCCGAGCCAGCCCGGCGGCAGTTCGGTGACGTCAATCACGCGAAGACGATTGCTTGCGCGCGCGAATTGATTGAGAATATCGCCAGTCGCGTCGCGCGATCGATCGTTGACCGCGACGACTTCGTAATTGGAATAATCCTGGGCCAGAACGGTACGGAGCGCCGCCGGCAACTTTTCAGCTTCATCCCGAGCCGCAAAGATGATTGATATCAAGGGCGCGTGATCGCGGCGCACTGGCTCGGTGTGTTTCAGCCACGGCAATTGGCGGAGTCCGATCGCGCAGAGAGCGCCGCCGGCGAGGGCGAAGGCCGCAATCGCGGCGAAGTAGACGGTCCAGAATAAGTGAAACAAATGCGATAGGTGCAAGGGCAAAAGACCCGAGACGCAGGAGTCGCCGACACGTTATGCTAACACACGGTCCACTCACCGTCGGAATCGTCGGCGCAGGTTGCATCGGACGTACGCTGGGCCGTGGGCTGCGCGTCGCCGGCTGGCGCGTCGGTCCGGTTGTCACGCGCGGAGAAGCGACAGCGCGCCATGCGGTGCGCGCGATCGGCGATGGCCGGCCGCATGCGCAGCTCACGCGGCAATTGTTGGCTGCGGACGTGTTGCTGCTGTGCGCTCCCGATGCGCAGCTTGCCGGTATTGCGGCGCACCTGGCCGAAATGGGCGGTAAGGAGTGACGCGGCAGAATCGTGTTGCACGCGAGCGGTCGCTTGGATTCGCGCGAACTCCGCGCGCTCGCCGATTGCGGCGCCGCCACAGGCTCGCTGCATCCGGTGCAAGTGATTAGCAGACGCGGTGTGATGCCGCTCGAGGGTTGTTTTTTCGAGCTTGAGGGCAGCACGAAGGCGCTGCACGTGGCGCGAAGAATTTGCCGCGACCTTGGCGGCGTGCCGTTGCGCATTTCGACGGATGGAAAGGGCGTGAGCCACGCGGCGCGGTCGTTTGCATCACCTTTTTTGGCGGCGTCGTTTGAGGCCGGGACGCGGATCTTAATGGCGCAAGGCATTACGCGCCGCCGAGCGATGCTCGTGCTCGCGCCGCTGGCGCGCAAGACGCTGGAAAATGTTTCGCGGCTGGGACCGCGTGCGGCGCCTGATGGAGCGCGAGATGCGCGCGATGCACAGAAGATCGCACGGGACTGCAAGGCGCTGATGCGATTTCCGCGTTCGTATCGCGAAGCCTACGTGGCGCTCGAGCGATTGAGGGATTCGCTTGGTGAATTGCGTGCGTCCAGGAAATTGGCTGGTCGCGGCGCGCGGCACGCGCTTCAAAGTTTCGCACGCGAGAAAAAACATTCGGGAGGAGAGAACAGTTGAGCGATCTGCAGATTCCCATCGAGACCAGCACGCTGGCGAATGGATTGCGCGTTGTGATTTCGCCGGACCGCACGGCGCCAATCGCCACCGTCGGCGTCTATTACAACATCGGATTTCGCCTTGAGCCGCGCGGAAGAAGCGGCTTCGCGCATTTATTTGAGCACATGATGTTTCAGGGCTCCGAAAACGCCGGGAAGATGGTGCACATCCGGCTGATCAATTCTTCCGGGGGCGTGCTGAATGGTTCGACGCATTACGATGTGACGAACTATTACGAATCCGTGCCGTCGAACGCGCTGGAACGAGTGCTGTGGCTCGAGGCCGATCGCATGCGCGCGCTGAAGGTGGACGACGAAAATCTGCGCAACCAGCGCGACGTCGTCAAGGAAGAAGTTCGCGTCAACGTGCTGAATCAGCCGTATGGCGGATTTCCGTGGCTCGACCTGCCGCCGGTGGCCTATCGCAATTGGGCCAACGCGCACAATTTCTACGGAGATTTTGCGGATCTGGACGCCGCGACGCTCGCCGACGTGCAAGCTTTTTTCCGCACCTACTACGCGCCGTCGAATGCCGTGCTGTTGATGCTGGGTGATGTGCAACCGGATGAAGGATTCGTGCTTGCCGAGCGCCATTTCGGCTCGATTCCGGCGGGGCCGCCGGCGCCTGCGGCAGACGTCAGCGAGCCGCCGCAAATCGAGGAGCGCAGCGGCGTCGTCGAAGAAAAATTCGGCGCGTTGCCGGCGCTGGCCGTCGGCTATCCCGCGCCGCGCAGACTGACGCCGGATTGGTACGCAGCGGCGATGCTCGATCAGGCGCTGCACGGCGGTCGAGCCGGCCGCGTTTATCGCCGGCTTGTGCTTGAGAAGCAAATCGCGGTGGACGTCGATGGTGGCATTCACTTTCCGGTCGGCGATCTTTTCGATTACAACGGACCGACGCTGATGGTGACGCGCATTTTTCACAAGCAGGAAAAGTCCGCGGAGGAAACTTTGGCCGAGTATCAGAAGGTTCTCGACGAAGTGAAGGACAAGGGAATTGGCGAAGGCGAGCTTGAGCAACTCAAGGTGAAATTCCGGTCGGATTATTTCTCGATGCTCGAAGGCGGGCACGGAAGTTACATTCCGCGCTACGGTTTGATGCATTGCATGGCATGTTTCACATTGTTTGATAACGAGCCGCGCTTGGTGAACACTGTGCTGAGCGGATTCCTCGATGTATCGCCCGCCGCGGTGCGGGCCGTCGCGCACAAATACTTGTTGCCGACAGAACGCTCGATTGTCTACCGCCAGCCGGCGGCGAAGGCAGGCGCGTGATGGCCAACACTCCGACTGTCGAAGCACTCTCTCCCAAAGTCCCCGCGCTCGGCCCCGAGCGGCCGGTGGTGTGGCCGCAGAAATCGCGCGCGCGCCTTGCCAACGGCCTGGAAGTCGCTCTGGTGGAATCGCACACGATTCCGAAATTCACCGGGCAACTGTTCTTTCGCAGCGGAAATGCGGCCGCAGTGGAAGCGTCCGTCCCCGGCCTGGCTGGAATCACGGCGTCAGTGCTGCGCACCGGCACGGCGTCTCGCACGAGCCAAGAGATTGAAGAGGCGTTGCGCGGAATGGGCGCCGATCTTTCTAGCTCGTCGTCGGCGGACACCAGCGCGATTTCGTTCGCAGGCTTGACAGACCACAGCGAGCCGCTGCTGCAGTTGGTGGCGGAGCTGGCATCACAAGCGGCATTCCCCGAAGCCGAATTCGAGCGTGAGCGGCGCCAACTAATTGAGGGCTTGCGCATCGAGCGCACCACGCCCGGCTTTCTGGCTAGCGAGCGCATGCGCAAGGTGCTATTCGGAACTCATCCGTACGCGACAATCGCGCCGACTGAAGCGCAAGTGGAATCGTACCGTCTTCCGCAATTGTCCAATTTCTACGCGCGAAATTATCGGCCGGCGAATGCGTTGCTGGTGCTCGTTGGCGATTTCGACGCGGCGCAGATGCAAGAGAAGGTTGCGCGCAGGTTTGACGAGTGGCAAGGCGCTGCGCCGATAGCTGCGGCCGATCCACCATTGCCGGAAGTGCATGGCCGGCGCGCCTATTTGGTGCACTTGCCCGGCGCGGTGCAGGCGCAAATCGTGGTGGGCAATCGCGCGATCACGCGGCGAAGTCCCGATTGGCAGCGCGCGACTCTGGCCAACGCGATTTACGGCGGCGCGTTTCATTCGCGCTTGGTGCTGAATATTCGCGAGCAGAAGGGTTACACCTACAGTCCACGCAGCACGCTGCATGCGATGCGCCGGCACGGATATTTCAGCGTTAACGCCGCGGTACGCGGCGAAGTGGTGGCGGCGACCCTGGCGGAAATGTTTTACGAACTCGACCGCATGCGCGCGCTCGCCGTCAGCGAAGAAGAGCTGGCCGACGCGCGCAATTATCTGGCCGGACTGTTTTCGCTGGGCTTGGGCACGCAGGACGGCATCGCTGGACAACTGGCAAGCGTGCTGCTTGAAGAATTGCCCGACGATTATCTCGAGACGTATCGGCAAAAGATTCAGGCGCTGACCGCGGATGACGTCCTGGAAGCCGCGCGCAAATATTTCGATTCCGCAAATGCGCAGATCGTCGTCGTTGGCGATCGCGCACACGTCGAAACGCAGGCCGCATTGTTCGGTGCGCTGGAAGTTTTCGATGCGCAGGGAACGCGTCTCTAGATTTCGCGCGATCAGAGTCGCGGGAAAGATCTAGTGTGACGAGTAAACGAAACGCGTGGAGGGAATCGCCGTGATGCGCTTCGTTCGGGGAGTTTGCTTGTCTCTGATCGCTGCGAGCTTTCTTTTTTGCGGCGCGGCGCGCGCGGCGAAGCAGCCTCCGAGCAAGCCGCTCAATCTCAACGTCGCAACCGCCGATCAACTTGCGCAATTGCCGGGCATCGGGCCGAAAACCGCACAATCAATTGTCGATTTCCGCGAAAAGAGCGGGCCATTTCGCCGCGTCGAAGATTTGCTGGCGATTCGCGGAATCTCTCGAAAGAAGCTCGACGCGATTCGGCCGTACGTGATCGTCGGGCCCTCATCGCCGTAGCGACAAAAACCAGGCGAAAGACCCCACCCTCCTGCGGCGGGCAGGCGTTCGCCCCAAGAGGCGGGGCGAACATGGGGCACCCACCCCGTGCAGAAATATCCTTCACCTCGAAGCGTAAGAAGACTCCTCACGCCGGAATGACAGAAGCGCAAACGGCGCGCTTCATTCGGAATGAATTCTAGGAACGCTGGCGCGTGGGTTGGGTGCTGCCTGTCGGGATGGGAACCTGCTCGGCGATGCGCAGGCCGTAGCCTTCGAGCGCGACCAATTTTCGCGGATGATTTGTGAGGACGCGCATCGACGTGAGGCCAAGATCGCTCAAAATTTGCGCGCCGATACCGCTTTCGCGCTGCAAGACGCGCATACGAGCAGCGTCGGCTTCGACATGGCTGCGCCCGTGATAGAGCGCGCGCGGCACAATGTCGGGCGCCGACGGCGCTTCGATCGCGAAGTTTCGGCCGGCGATATGCAGATAGACGAATACGCCGCGCCCTTCCGCGACGATGGCTTCGAGCGATCGCGCGATGGTTTGCTGGCAATCGCACGTGGCGGAGCCGAAGACGTCGCCCGTCAGACAGCTTGCGTGGACGCGCACCAGCGGCGGCGTCTGCGCAGCCTCGCGCGAAGTTTCGTGGCCCTCGCGCTCGACCACGTTGCCAATCGGTCCGTGCACCAGCGCGATGTGCTGCGCGCCATCCACGTCCGATGAATAGATGATCATGCGAAATGTTCCGAAGCGCGTCGGCAATTCGGATTCGGCCACGCGACGCACATAGCGCTCATGGCGCATGCGATGGCGAATCAGATCCGCGACGCTGACGAGCTTCAAATCGTGCATGCGGCAGAATTCGGCAAGCTGCGGCAAGCGCGCCATCGTGCCGTCATCGTTCATGATTTCGCAGATCACCGCGCCGGGATAGAGGCCGGAAATGCGCGCCAAATCCACCGAAGCTTCCGTTTGCCCCGCGCGAACCAGGACACCGCCGCGCGATGCTTGCAGCGGGAAGACGTGTCCGGGCCGCGCCAAATCGGCGGGGCGGGTGGCGGGATCGATCGCGGCGAGGATCGTCGTGGCGCGATCGGCGGCGCTGATGCCGGTGGTTGTGCCGCGGCGAGCGTCGATCGATTCGCAGAACGCCGTGCCGTAATTCGAGGTGTTCACCGGCGACATCGGCGGCAAGTGCAGCTCTTCGCAGCGTTCCTGAGTGAGCGCCAGGCAAATCAGGCCACGGCCGAATTTCGCCATGAAATTAATGGCGTCAGGCGTGACCTTCTCGGCGGCCATCGCCAGATCGCCTTCGTTTTCGCGGTCTTCGTCGTCCACCAAAACGATTTGGCGGCCCTGGCGAATTTCTTCGAGGGCTTCCTCGATGGTGGCAAACGGAATGGGTGTGCGAATCATGTGCGAATAAAATTATTGGATGTGAATCCAAGCCGTGAGCACCTTGCAAAGCGCAAATCCCATGATGCCCGCTCCGGGAATCGTCAGCACCCAGGCCCACACGATGCGCCGCGTAACGCCCCAACGCACGGCGGTCAATCGATGGGAAGCGCCCACGCCGACAATTGCGCCGGTGATCGTGTGCGTGGTGCTCACCGGGATGCCGAAGTGCGCGGTGCCCAGCAGCGTCATGGCCGCGGCGGTCTCCGCCGCGAAGCCTCCGAACGGATTCAGCTTCGTGATGCGCTGTCCCATCGTGCGGACGATGCGCCAGCCACCGGCCATCGTGCCGCCCGCCATCGCCAGATGACATACGATGATAACCCACCAGGGAATCGCGGTCGAATGCACCAATCCGCCGGCGATCAACGCGGCGGTGATGATGCCCATGGTTTTTTGCGCATCGTTTGAACCGTGTCCCAAGCTGTAGGCCGCGGCGGAAATAAGTTGCAGCCGGCGAAACCAGCGGTCCACGCGATGCGGCGGCTGACGATGCACCATCCAACTGGTGATCGTCGTGATGGCGATCGCCGCGACCATGCCGATCATCGGCGCGAGAAAAATGAACAGCACCGGCGTGATCCACCCGTGCAGTACGATGGCGCGAAAGCCGGCGAGAGCAATCGCCGCGCCGCCGTAGCCCCCCATCAATGCGTGCGATGAGCTGGTGGGCAAGCCGAGAATGAGCGTGAACAGATTCCACAAAATTGCGCCTACGAGTCCGGCGATGATTGTGTTTTCGTTGATCAACTCCACGCGAACGAGGCCCATGCCCATCGTCTTGGCCACCGCCGTGCCAAACACGAACGCGGCAATGAAATTCCAAAAAGCGGCCCAACCCACAGCCCAGATCGGAGTGAGCACGCGCGTTGAAACGATCGTGGCGATGGAATTCGCGGCATCGTGCCAGCCGTTCGAGAAATCGAACGCGAGCGCGACGGCGACGATGATAAGCAGAAGATGGAAGCTGGTCACGACAGGGGCCTCACGCGGCGGGCCCCGCAGCACGGCGCGGGCACGGCCGGGAAGGGAAGCGCGGAATGTTGCAATTCGGGAGACTCACGAGTTTTTTATCGTGACAGACTCGATCACGTTGGCGACGTCCTCGCACTTGTCCACCGCCGTCTCGATCACTTCGATAATCTCTTTCCACTTGATGATTTGCACGGGATCGCGCTCTTCGTCGAAAAGCTGAGCGATCAAGGTGCGGGAAAGGCGATCGCTTTCGTTTTCGAGGCGATTGATTTCGATGCAGTAGTCGAGGATGTGGTCGCGCTTTTCCAGCACGCGCACGGCAGACACCATCTGCGCGGTGGTCGCGGCCAGCGTCTCGGCAAGCTCCGGCACGCCCGCGCGCACGCTATCGATGCGATAGATCACCAAGCGGCTTGCTGCCGCGTCGATCAGGTCAAGCACGTCGTCAATGCGCGTGGAAAGCTCGTGAATGTCTTCGCGGTCAAACGGCGTGATGAACGACGAATTCAGGCGCGTCAGCAGGGCGTGCGTCAGATCGTCAGCGGTGTGCTCATAGCCCTTGATACGCTCCACCTTCGCCGGAATATCCCGGAAATCGTGCAGCAGATCGACCAGAGCCTTGGCCCCCACATCCACATTTTCCGCGAGTTGCGTGAAGAGATTGAAGAATGTTGGCTCGTGCGGCAAAAGTTTTTGTAGAAAGCCTGGCACCGGAATGGGGCTCCTAGGCGGGCTTGCATGAAGGCTCACTATACCCGACGCCCGCAGGCCGGGCAAGGCAGCGAACGTAAGCTACTTTAAGCCCTCGATTGCCACCGTGCGATTCCACTTCGGACGGAATTCGGAGATCGTCAGAGTGAATCGCGACCCGGCCGCCGGGCCTTGCGGCGTGAACGTAAGCACGGTCTGGATTTTTGCGCCCTTCGCCAGTGGCACTCCGCGCCAGAATCCGCCGCCGGCCATGGCGCGCACATTGAAGATTCCCGCCGTGTCGATTTGATTCAAGGTCCAACGCACGCCAGTTTCGTCGGTGAGATACGTTTCGGCACGAACCATCGCGAGCTGCACGGTGCTGTCGGAGACGGAGTCGAATTCGAGATTCACAGTTACGGTGCCGGCTGAGCGCGTGAGCGACGTCGCGACCACTCGATAGGCGTCCGTGGCAACGCTACCAGTTCCCGACGCCGATGGGCTGGCCGGCGCGGATGGTTTCTGCGCCGGCTTGTCCGAGCCGCGCGGCGGTTTGGCTGGCGGAGCAGAACCTGTGGCCGCGGGGATGGGGCCTGGAGCGGTTTGCGCCGCCGACGAAGTCGCGGACGAACGGGACGGCGCCGATGCGCTCGATGCCGAAGATCGAGCCGATTGCGATCTTCCGATCAGTTCGTCAACGTCTTTCGTGCGCGGGATATCCACGCTTCCAGTGCCGAGAATTGCGGAGTTCGTCGTGTCGAGCACCTTCGCCGTGAGCCGAACGTGATCGGAGAATGTGGTGAGGCTGCCGGTGATCAGGGCGTCGACGGCCGAGGCGCTGGTGGCCTGGGGCGCGCCTTGGGAATGCGTGCGATCGATGACGAGAAAGCCTTTTGCTTGCGCCGCGAGCGAGTCCGCGATTTCCCCGGCGACGAAACGGCCGAGTTCGGTAACGTTGCCATCCAGGTCAGCGAAATCCGCCACCGCAACTGTCTTCTTTCCGGAGGCGGTGATGGCGTCTGCCAATTGCGCGGAGATTTGCTTGATCGCGTCATCGTAGGCTGTTGCAGGGGCAGCGAGTAGCGGCTGCCAAGCGGCGAGCGCCGCGACGAAGAAGATGAGCACAAGCGCGATCGTTCCGAGCGCTGACGGGCACTTCGGCGACACCTTTGGATTTTTCCGCGGCATTTCTTTGCCCCCGAATGCTTGCAAGAAGAGACCCGGTAGAGAGACTTCGTTTGTATCGCATTCGGCCCGGCGGTGCAAGTCGGGCGCGGAAGGGTAGCTGGAAATGCTTGACAATCGTCGGCGGGCAATGTAGTAAGCGGCAAATTCTCGCATCAGTTACGAGCCTTGGAGGCCATCATGCGGCGCGACATTCATAAATTTCTGACCGGATACACGACGGTGGATTCGTTCCCGCCGCAGGAAAAGCCCGCTGTGGCGGAGCGTGCCGCGCTGGCTGCCGGGGCCAGGGACGGCGCGGATTGGGCCATCGTCGTGACCCACGGAATGGGGCAGCAAGTGCATTTCGAGACGCTGGAGCAGATCGCGGTGGCGCTGCGCAATGCGGAACTGCGCGCGCAGCCCGGCGCGGCGAAACCCATCGTGCCGCGAGCGGTGCATCTGCGAAACGCGAAGGGCACTGTGACGGAATTGGTGCGCGCGGAGATGAACGTCACCGGCAGCGACGGCCAGGAACGCACGGTGCACGTCTACGAATCGTATTGGGCGCCGCTGACGGAAGGGCAGGCGACGTTGCGCGACGTCACGTCGTTCATGGCGGAAACTTTCCTGCGCGGGTTGTGGTTCGTGACGCGCTACCGCGGATTCAATCGCTGGGAGTTCGGAGGCATGCAGCGGTACGCCACGCGATTCTTTCTCAGCCTCGGCAAACTGCTGGCCGCGATCCTGATTTTTCTTTTGCCGCTGCTGCTGGGGAATTTGCTCACGGTCGCACAAGTGTATTCGCTGGTTCGCAGCGGAGGAACCGCGGCGGTGATTTGGGAGCCGTATTTAAACGATCTGAGGTGGGTTGTGGTGTTCGCCGCGGTATTTGGTTTTGGGGCGCTGATACTGCCGAAGCTTTACCGGGTGAAATTTCTGACGGGGCGCGCGGGATTCTTGCGCGCGCTGCGCACGGGGCTGAAGATTCTCGCGATCACTATTTCGCTTGCGGGTCTGGGGCTTGTTTTCTGCGCCGAACTGTTGCTGTTCCATCACGTCGGAGGGCCTGTGATGGGGTGGGCGCGATACGCGGTGTGGGCCGCGGTGCTCGCCGAAGGGCTGATCGGGCGATGGTTCCTGATCGAGTACATGGGCGACGTGGCGATTTACGCGACGAGTTTCAAGGTGAGCCGCTGGGACGAAGTGCGCGGCAAGATCAAGAAGAACGTCGAGGACGTGGTAGGCGCCGTCTATGCGGCACGCTCGGGACCGGATGGCAAAGGACACCTGATTTATCCCAAGGTGATGGTAGTGGGGCATTCACTGGGCACCGTGATTTCGTACGATGTTCTGAACCAGCTTGTGCTGGAGGATGAATTGGCGATGACGGAAGGGCGAACGCACGACGTTCTGGAAGTGACGGAGCGGACGAAGCTGATGCTGACGTTCGGATCTCCGCTGGACAAGACTGCATTTCTATTTCGCACAAAGGGAAGCACGGATGAATTGAGCCAGGCGGCCGCGGCGGCGTGGCAACCGATGATTCGCGCGTACGGGTTTCGTCCGGCGAAGTGGATCAACATCTGGTCGTGGTTCGATATCGTTAGCGCACCGCTGCACTATTACGACGTTCCGGGCAACGCGGGAGGGGCGCAGCGGATTATGAACATCACGGATGCGGAGGCGTTCGTGCCGCTGGTGGCGCACACGGAATACTGGAACGACGATCTGCTTGGGGACACGATGTATCGCGAGCTGTGACGCGCCGCGCGCAAAATGAAACGGGGCGCGCGAACCGAGATCAGTTCGCGCGCCCCGCTTGACCACTCCGGAAAGGGCCCGTTACGGCCCAAAGAGCGAAGGTTAGTACATCCCGCCCATGCCGCCGCCACCGCCAGGACCGCCGGCGCCGGCCGACTTCTTGTCGTCTTCCTTGATGTCTGCGATCAAGGCTTCGGTTGTGAGCATCAGAGCCGCGATAGAAGCGGCGTTTTGCAGGGCCAAGCGCGTGACCTTCGCGGGGTCAATCACGCCAGCCTTGATCAGGTCGGTGTATTCGCCGGTCTCGGCGTCGAATCCGAAGTTATCGTCCTTCGATTCGCGCACGCGTCCGACGATGATGGCGCCTTCGGAACCTGCGTTGAGTGCGATCTGCCGCATCGGTTCTTCGAGCGAGCGCTTTACGATGTTGACGCCGATGGCTTCGTCGCCTTCGAGCTTCAACTTGTCGAGAGCGGCTATGCAGCGCACCAGCGTGACTCCGCCGCCGGCCACTATGCCTTCTTCGACCGCCGCACGTGTGGCGTGCATGGCGTCTTCAACGCGGGCCTTCTTTTCCTTTAGCTCGACTTCGGTCGCCGCACCCACCTTGATTACCGCGACGCCGCCGACGAGTTTCGCCAGCCGCTCTTGCAGTTTCTCGCGATCGTAGTCGGAGGTGGTGTCCTCGACTTGCGTTCGGATCTGCTTGACGCGGCCTTCGATCTCGGAGGTCTTGCCGCGGCCTTCGATGATCGTGGTGTTGTCTTTGTCGATTGTCACTTTTTTGGCGCGACCCAGGTCCTCGGGCTTCACGTTTTCGAGCTTGATGCCCAGGTCCTCGGTGATGGCCTTGCCGCCGGTCAGCACGGCGATGTCCTCGAGCATGGCCTTGCGGCGATCCCCAAAGCCAGGAGCCTTCACGGCCGCGACTTGCAGCGTGCCGCGCAGCTTGTTGACGACGAGTGTGGCCAGCGCTTCGCCTTCCACTTCTTCGGCGATGATCATCAGGGGCTTGCCCATCTTGGCGATCTGCTCGAGCAGAGGCAGCAAGTCCTTCATCGAGCTGATTTTCTTTTCGTGGATAAGGATGTAGACGTCTTCCAGCACGCATTCCATGCGTTCGGGGTCTGTGATGAAATAGGGCGAAAGGTAGCCGCGGTCGAACTGCATGCCTTCGACCACTTCCAGCGTCGTTTCCATCGTCTTCGATTCTTCGACGGTGATGACGCCGTCCTTGCCCACTTTCTTCATGGCTTCGGCGATGATGTTGCCGATTTGCCGGTCGTTGTTGGCGCTGATCGTGCCCACTTGCGCGATCATATCGCCCTTGACGTCGCGATGAAGCTTCTTGATCTCTTCCACCGCGACTTCCACCGCTCGCGTGATGCCGCGCTTGAGGGCGGTCGGGCTGGCTCCTGCCGCGACGGTCTTGACGCCCTCGCGGAAGATTGCCTGCGCCAGTACGGTCGCGGTCGTCGTGCCGTCACCGGCCACGTCCGACGTCTTCGACGCCACTTCGCGAACCATCTGTGCGCCCATGTTTTCGAGCGGATCTTGCAGCTCGATTTCCTTCGCCACCGTCACGCCGTCTTTCGTGATAATCGGGGCGCCGAACTTCTTTTCGATCACGGCGTTCCGGCCCTTGGGACCGAGCGTGATCTTCACGGCGTCCGCCAAAACGTTGACGCCGCGCAGAATGGACTGGCGTGAATTTTCACCAGTCACAATTTGCTTCGCCATAAGAATCCTTCCTCCTGATCATTTAGGTTTCTAGCTTCTAGATTTCAAATCTCGTCTCAACATCCGCACTGCGCACTGCAGCCCGCCGTAGTTCGGCCCCGCGCCGGTTGCCCGGGCGGGGGAAGGTTACTTGCGTCCGGACGCCGCTTTCGCGGATCCGCCAAGTTTCGCGAGGATTTCTTCCTCACGCAGAATCAGATACTCTTCATCGTCCACGCGGATTTCACTGCCGCTGTACTTGCCGAACAGAACGCGATCGCCGGCCTTGACGTCGAGCGGAATTCGCTCGCCCTTTTCGATCTTGCCTGCGCCCACTGCGATCACTTCGCCCTCTTGCGGCTTTTCCTTGGCAGAATCCGGGATGATGATGCCGCCCTTGATGGATTCTTTCTCCTCGATGCGCTTGACCAGAACGCGGTCATGCAGAGGGGTGACGTTGACAGCCATCTTTGCAAGTCCTCCGTTTCGTTTATGCGTCTCTCGTGTTGGGATTCTTGCCGGCAGAAGCGCTGAGTGACTTAGCACTCCTGTAAGGCGAGTGCTAATATAGTCGGGAAGCTGGGTGTTGTCAAGCGGGATTTGAGTAGAAAATTTCATCGAGTTTGGAAAATCCCACGCATCATACTGATTCTACGTGCCTTACAATAAAGTTCGTAGCGACCAGAATTGAGTGCGTCGTTATCAACATTTGAGCCGCCCGATCACCGCGCAGATTTGTGCCTCCGCGCCGAGATTGACGCCGATTCAGTCCGTTCCGTCCGTGCGAGAACATCTCTGAGCGCGAGTTCGCAACGCGCCGCCACAAGAGAGAATATGGATTGATTCTGACCTCCCTCTTGGGAACAATGGAGCGCCGGACGCGAGGAAAGTTTCGCGCGCTGCGCGGCGAGAACAAATGAGCGAGCCCTACATCGAGTTTCGCGGAGTCTCGAAATCGTTCGACGAAGGTCTCGTGCTGGACGACGTCAGCTTCCAAGTGGAGCGCGGGGAAACCTGCGTGATTATGGGACGCAGCGGCGTGGGCAAATCGGTCACGCTCAAACACATTTTGGGTTTTCTGAAGCCGGATGCAGGCCGCGTGCTGGTGGCGGGGCAAGACATCACGGATTGGAACGAAGAGCAGTTGAACGCGATTCGCCGGCGCGTGACGATGGTGTTTCAATCGGGCGCGCTGTTCGATTCGCTGACGATCGGAGAAAACATCGCCTTCCCGCTCGAGGGCCGCGAAGATTTGACGTTGGAGCAAATGCAGACGCGCGTAGCGGAGCTGGCGGACATGCTCGAAGTCACGGAGTTCCTCGATAAGCTGCCGTCGGAAATCAGCACCGGCACGAAGCGGGCCGTCGCCATCGCGCGGGCGCTGGCTCTGGATCCCGAGGCCGTGCTGTACGACGAGCCGACGACGATGGTGGACCCGATCATGGCGGCGCACACTAGCGCGCTGATCCTGAAATTGAAACAAGCGATGCACAAGACTTCGATCGTCGTCACGCACGATACGCACTTGGCGAAAAAATTGGCCGATCGCATCGTGTTTCTGCAAGAAGGCCGCGTAACATTGTTCGGTCCGTGGTCCGAGTTTGAAGCTTCGTCCGATCCGTTCCTGCGCGATTTCCGGCTGCAAGATCAATTGATTCCCGCCTTGGACGTCACTCTGTGAGCGAACCGCCCGCCGTCGCAGATCCAAAAAGCCAACTTCGGCACGTGATGGGTTTCTGGGACGTGCTGCTTTTCAATATCGCCTCGGTCCTTGGGCCCAGGTGGATTGCGGCGGCCGCGCATAACGGCGCGCCGTCCCTCAGCTTGTGGGTGATTTCTGGGGCGATATTCTTCGTGCCCAGCTCGCTCGTGATCATGGAGCTATCCACGCGGTTCCCCTACGAGGGAGGACTCTACGCCTGGACGAAAGAGGCGTTTGGTGAATTTCATGGATTCGTCGCGGGCTGGACTTACTGGGTCTACACTTTTTTTTATTTTCCAGGGCTGCTAATTTCGGCCGCGGCGATGGCTGCTTACATCGGCGGCAGCGGCGCCGCGCATTATGCGCAGGACCGGACATTCCTGATGGTGGGATCGCTCGCGATCCTATTCATCGCGATGTATTTGAACCTGATCGGCCTGAACGTCGGGAAGTGGCTGCAGAATGCGGGCGGCGTAGCCACGTATGCGCCGCTAGTGATGTTGGTGGGGATGGGCGCGTACGTTTGGCATGTGCACGGCTCGGCCACGCAGTTCACCTGGGCCACGATGCGTCCCGCATGGAACTGGAACACGGTGAACTTCTGGCCGCAAATCGCGTTTGCGTACACTGGCCTCGAGTTGTGCTCTTTCATGAGCGAAGAAGTGCGCGATCCGCGCAAGACGTTTCCGCCCGCGATCGTCGGCTCCGGCATATTGATTGCGCTGATGTACGCCGCCGGTACGGTGGCGCTGCTCGCGATGCTGCCCGCCGCGGCGGTGGATCCGAAGAGCGGCGTGTTTCAGGCGCTCACGCTGGCCTCAACGTTGCTCCGCTTCAGCGCTTTCGGCATAGTGGCGGCGGTGCTGGTGACGGTCGGCAACGCCGGCGGCGTGGGCACCACTGTGGCCGGAGTCGCGCGCATCCCGTTTGTGGTCGGCATCGACCGCTACATGCCCGCAGCGTTCAGCAAGATTCATCCCAAGTGGAAAACGCCGTGGGTTTCGATCCTGGTGCAGGCCGGAATTTCTGCCGTCATCCTGTTGCTGATTCAGTTGAACGAGTCGGTGAACAGCGCGTATCAAATCCTGATCGATGCGGCCGTCATACTCTATTTCATTCCGTTCCTCTACATGTTTCCGGCGATCATTAAGCTCGCCTATCGCCCGGATCGCAGCACGGGCGGCGGCGTGTTGGTTCCCGGAGGAAAATTCGGCGCGTGGGTGTGCGGAATACTTGGATTTCTGGTGGTGCTGACAGGAATCGTGCTTTCGATGATTCCGCCGGGAGAAGCCCGAAGCGTCTGGATCTTTGAATTGAAGCTGATCGGCGGCACGAGTATATCCGTGCTGATTGGTTTGGTTCTTTACGCGCGTGGAGCGTTACAAAAGAAGCGCGAAGCGCGGAGCCAGTTGCGACCAGCCGTTTAGCGCCAAACTCAACTAGAAACTCAAAATCCTTCTGCTTTAAGCCTATCGATCGTCAGCCGGCTCTGCGGAGTTTGTTCGCGGGCTTCCAGCAGGCGTTCGATGTATTTCGCCAGAACGTCGCATTCCAGATTGACGGCGTTTCCGACGACTGCTTTGCCCAAATTCGTTTGCGCGTAGGTGAACGGAATGATGGCGATTTCGACGATGCCGTCGTGCCAGCCCGCCACGGTTAGGCTGATGCCATCGATCGCGATCGAGCCCTTCATCGCGACGTAGCGCGCAATTTCATCGGGCACGCGCACGCCCAGCCACCAATTTTCGCCTTCGGGATCCAATCGCGTGATGCGCCCGACGCCATCCACGTGGCCCTGCACGAAATGTCCGCCCAATTCCGCGCCGGCGCTCAGCGGCCGTTCGAGATTCAACAGCGCGCCACGTTCCATTTCGCCGAACGACGTGCGATGCAGCGTTTCGAGCGAAAGATCGGCGGTAAACGTCGCGTCGTCAAGCGCCACGACCGTGAGACAGCAGCCGTTGACGGCCACGCTGTTGGCGATGGCGCGCGATCCGGCCAATGCTCCAGCGTGCACGCGCAAGCGTCCGCCAGTGGCGGATAGATCGAGGGCCTCGAGCCGGCCGACGGTTTCAATGATCCCGGTAAACATCGTGTAGGTATCCTTCGATCGAAGCATCCGGTCCGATTTGGTGGACCGCAATATCCGTGAGCGGCTGCGCTGCGCTCCATTTGCCGAACGCCGGCAAGCGCGGCGCGCGCCCGGCGAAGCGCGGCGCAACGAACAGGCGCATTTTATCCACTATTCCGGCTTCGAGCGCGGATTGATTCAAAGTCGGCCCCGCTTCGAGCATCGCGCTCAGAATTTTGCGGCGTCCGAGTTCGTCGAGCACGGCGCGAAGATTCAGGCGTCCGCGGCGCGCCGCCACGCGCACGATTTCGACGCCTGCGGCGCGTAGGCGTTTCGCTCGCGCCGATGGCTCGGGCGCCGCGGTGAACACCAGCACGTCGCCTTCGGCCGATTGCACCAGCTTGGATCGGGGTGGCAATCGCAATTCGGCATCGAGCACGACGCGCAAAAGTTTTCTGCGCCGCGCGAGGCCCGTGCGATCCGTGAGCAGCGGATCGTCTGCGAGAACTGTGCCGATTCCCGTCAGCAGCGCGTCCGACGCGTGGCGCATGCGTTGCACTTCGGCGCGCGATTCGGCCGAGCTGATCCATCTGTCCGGGTGTTCGGCGCGATCGCCGGGCTGGCCGCGTTTGCCAGTTTTCTTGTCGCGAGCGCTCAGGCCCGCTTGCCCATCGAGGGTGATCGCACTTTTCAGCGTGACGAACGGCCGCTTCGTGCGAATCCACGCGGCGAATGCTTCGTTCAGGCGCCGCGCATCGGCACCGGCTTCGCCGACCGCGACCTCCAAGCCTTGCCCTCGCAATTCATCGAAGCCGCGGCCCGCCACGGCGAAATTCGGATCGGCCATCGCCGCGACAACGCGCCGAATCCCGGCCGCGAGAATGGCCTTCGTGCACGGACCGGTGCGTCCCGTGGTGCAGCACGGCTCAAGATTGACGTAGAGCGTCGCGCCGCGCGCTCCGTCGCCTGCGGCATCGAGTGCGACGATTTCAGCATGGCGCGGATCGGAATAATTGTGAAAGCCCTCGCCCGCGGCCAGCCCCGCGCGCACAACCACGGCGCCCACCATCGGATTCGGGCTGGCGTGCGCCGCGCCTTGCCGCGCAAGCTCCAGCGCGCGCGCCATCCACAGCGCGTCATCAGGTGCGGGCGGAGTTGTGCGAGGAAACATACGCATCATTCAAACAGGGAAGTGACAAATGTTTCCGCATCGAACGGCACGAGATCCTCCGCCGATTCGCCGGTCCCCACGAAGCGCACCGGCAATCCGAGCTCGCGCGTGATCGCCACGACGATGCCGCCCTTGGCGGTGCCGTCAAGCTTGGTGAGCACGATGCCGGTGACGCCGGCCTTTGCGGTGAATTCGCGCGCTTGCGTCAAACCGTTTTGGCCGGTGGTGGCGTCCATCACCAGCAACACGTCGTGCGGCGCGCCGGGCACCAATTTTGAAGCCGTGCGCCGCATTTTTTCGAGTTCGGCCATCAGATTCGATTTCGTGTGCAGCCGGCCCGCGGTATCCACGATCAATACATCTACGGAGCGCGCGAGTGCGGCCGTCAGCGCGTCATGCAGAACGGCGGAAGGATCGGCGCCGGACTTCGAGTGAATCAGCTCCGCCCCCGTGCGCTGGGCCCACACGGCCAGTTGCTCGATCGCGGCGGCGCGAAATGTATCGCCCGCGCAGAGCAGCACGCTTCGGCCGTCGTGACGGAGGCGGTAAGCCAGCTTGCCGATCGTCGTCGTTTTCCCGGTTCCATTCACGCCGACGATGAAAACCACTTCGGGGTGAGCCGCGGCGCCAACAGCCGAATACGGCGCTGCCGCCTGCCCGGCGGCGCCCTGCGGCGCGGCGTTCGCCGCCGGCGCGGCTTGCAGGATCGCCATCAGCTGCGCTTTCAGCACGCGCTTGATCGCATCGGCGCTGCGCAGTGGCGCGCGTTCGGATTCCAGGCGAACGGCTTCGACAAGGTCCCGAGTCGTGCGCACGCCGAGATCGGCAGCGAGCAACGAGTTTTCCAACTGCTTTAGCGCGCCGGCGTCAACTCGTTTTTCGCCGGTGACCAACTCTTCGACGCGCGCGGCGATTTGCGAGCGCGTGCGCTCGACCGAACGCTTCAGCCGGTCGAGCAGCGACGGTTCGCTCTTAGTCTTATCCTTATCTTTTCCGAACAGGGAGAACATGAGATGGCACGGGCCGCGGCCCTGACAACAATTCTAACAGACGCGCGTGTCTGGTTTGATGAATGAAAGCTGAAGCACGTGGCGGATCCGATTGCGGCCCGCACGGTTTGCCATTGGACACGAGGGCTTCTGTGGGCATAACGCAGCGCTGGGGCGTGCTAGGCTCAAGCGGGGTTCCGATCATCGAAACCGCGCCAAATAAGCAGAGAAAGTATCCACGGCACAGAGCGCCCAAGTGGATGTTTGTCGCCTGGGAATCCGCTGGCCGCCGGACCGTTTCTCACGCCGAAACGGTTGGAATGGGCGGTTTGTTTTTCCACACTCCCAACCCGCCGGCCATAGGATCCATCATCAAACTGCTTTTTGACTTGAAGGCTGGAGAAATCCGCGCCCGCGCGGTCGTGCGCGATTCGAGACCTGAGAAGGGGATGGGCGTGCAATTTGTGCAAATGGCGACGACCGACCGCCAGCGGCTGAACCAATTCTTGTCCCATTACTCATCGACGCCAGCGCCGGGAGTCCCCGCCGCGAAGGGCGGTGCCGCACCCGCTACGGAAGCGCCCCCAAGTAAGCCCGAAAAAGGAGCGAGGGTAACTTCCGAAGTGCATCGATGGGAGCGAGAGTTAAGTGAAAAGCTGGAGTTGGCCCGCGCTGGAACCTACTATCAACTGTTCGGAATTACCTCTGACAGCACGAACGAGCAGATCAAACACGGTTTCTACGCACTCGCGCGGACATTTCACCCCGACCACCACATGGAAAAAAGCGCGTGGGCGGAGCGGCTCAAGGAACTGATGGGGACGGCCACGAAGGCCTATAAAACCCTGTCGGACCCGGACAAACGAGCCGCCTATGACGCGCGGCTTGCAAGCTCGAACGTTTACGATCTGCGCCGATCTAAGGCAGCGCCGCAAAAGAGCATCGACGACTGTTTCCTGCACGCCACGCAGTGTTTGCGCGCGGGCAATTTCGTCGGTTCAGTGGTGTGGTTGCGCAAATGCGCAGAGATGGCGCCGCAGGATGCCAAATATTGCGCGCTCTTGGCCCGCAGCCTCGCGACAATTCCACAATATCGCAACGAGGCCATTGCGGAGTTCGAGCGCGCGATCGAGCTTGATCCGTGGAATGTCCCAGTTCTGCTTCAATTCGCGGAGCTATATGAAGTAATGCAGCTTCCGTCGAAAGCCCAACCATTGTATTCAACGATCCTGACGCTTGACCCCCTGAACGCGAAAGCGCGCCAGCACTCGACTCAGCACGTCAAGAAATACGATCAAATCTGAGCGACCGGATAATCCGAAACCATCCCTTCGGGCCTTGTACGGAAATCCAAGAGGGTTTCGTGCCTCAGCCGCCAGCATACGGGGTCTGCAAGGGCTATTCGGCCGGCAGTGCGAGGGCCGATCGTGCGCCCTTGACCGCCATCACAGTGGCCGCCAGAAACACAATGCAACTCGCGAACCAGGAAGCAAAATTCGTACTGCTGAACAATCCACCATCGCGAACATGAAAGTCCGATGCCGCGTACTGCTGCGCGAACCAACCCCACGCCAACATTCCGATCGCCATCGCCGCGATGGCGCTGGCCAGTAGCATCGAAGATGTCTTGAACCACAGGAGTCGATGCTTGGTTAAATCGCTGCGGCGAATGGCTTCTCGCAGACTGATCGCGCTCACGATGATTCCCGCGGTCATCAAAATGAATGTGACGGAGCTTAGAGCCCAGCGCGTGGCGGGCGGTGGCCAGGCATGCGGCGCTACCCAATCCCCGGTCACGTCCCACGGCGTAGGAACCCAGTGCCCGCCGCTGAATCTTGTTGCCGCAAACATCCACGCCAACGTTACCAATCCCGCGCAGGGCGCCACGGCCAGCCGGCGGACGACGTCCCATCGCCGAGCAGCCCACGCAGTTTTCAGGATCGAGAGAAACACGGGAGCGCCAATCGCGGCGAAGGCGACAAGCGCAAGCAGGGAACCGGCCCTGACCAAATTCCAGCTGGTGAAGAGCGCCGAATAGTTGCTCATCGCCGCCGCGAGCCGCGTGTCGTCGACGGTCCAATAGAAATTGATGCCGGCCGCGATCGCGGCTAGGCAAGCGTAGAGCATCAATGCCAAAGAGTTTTGGCGCCGGTCCATTTTGAATCTCCTTATCGAAAGAATGCGCTCGCGCGCCGCCGCTCCGATTACGTCGACGATCGTTCGGGGGTTCGAGGGATACGTTTCCAGCAAACCTTGAAATTCCTCGCCATAGCGCAATCGCCATTCCGGCGGATAGAAGCGGATGAGTTGCCGTATCAGCCGCGCGTTCATCGCGCCTCCAGCTTTCGCAGCCCCACGCGGGCGAAGCCGTAGATCGTTCTGAGTTTTGCGCGCAGCACCCGGCGACCGTTTGCAGTCAATCGATACGGTTGTCGCCGTTCCTCGGCCGGCAGCGGCTCAATCAGCTTTTCGCGCTCAAGTCGGGCAATTGCTCCGTAGAGCGTGCCAGGGCCCAGACGCGTGCCGGACATGCGGGCGATGTCCTGGATCATCGCGTGGCCGTGTTTCGGACCGTCCGCCAGGCTCGCCAGCACCAGCAGCGGGGGATCGGAATATCGCCCGACATCGGGATCGTTATCTACGTTGTGCGTACTTCGCATAACGTAGTAAGACTAACAGGAGTTTTAGCAAGATGCAAGCAACATTTTAAGCTGCGCGGGGTCAGGCGGACGGAGTCGCCATTTCGACGGGGGTAACGCTCGGGCTGATCTTGAATTTGCCGGAGCGCATGGCGGATTCCAGCGCGTCGACGACTTCGACGGCGTATCTTTTTCCGGCGAGGTTGCGGATTTCTTTCAGCGCGTACTCCAGATCGTGGCCGGAGTGGTAGGGCCGGTCGGTGGTGATGGCGTCGACGGCGTCGCCGACGGCGATGATGCGCGCCATCATCGGAATTTCGTCGCCGCTCAGGCCGTGCGGATAGCCTTGTCCATCGATGCGCTCATGGTGCAGCTCGATTCCCGGCAGCATATCTTGCAACTGCACGACCGGCCGCATGATGTTAGCGCCTTTTGTGGGATGCTCCTTCATCTGATCGAACTCCTCTTCGGTCAGCTTGCCCGGTTTTTTCAGGATGCGATCGTCCACGCCGATTTTGCCGACGTCGTGCAGCAGCGCGGAGATGCGCAGCTTGTCCATCTCTTGCTCGCTCAATCCCAGCTCGTGCGCGATGATCAGCGAGTATTTAGCCACGCGGCCGGAATGGCCGCGCGTGTATGGATCTTTTTCGTCGATCGCAGCGGCGACCATGCGAATACTGTTCAGGAAAAGCTCGCGGTTTTCGTGCGCGGCCGCCTTCAACTGCACGACGTACTGCTCGATGTCGCCGGCCATGTTGTTGAAGGTCTCGGCCAATTCGCTGATTTCGGCGGCACCGCTGAGGGAAGCGCGCTCGTGAAATTCGCCGCGGCTGATGGCTTGCGTGGAGGCCGCGAGCGCGCGGATCGGCGTGCTGATGCCCACAGCGAAAAGGTAGCCGAGAATCAACGCGGCGAATCCGACGACCATCACAAATTTCAGGGCTTGCGCGTTCAGCTCGTTCACGCCGGCATCTTGGCGCGCGACTTCCAGGCTGCGCTCCGCCACCACGGCCCAATTCAGATCGGGGATCGTGCTGTACGTTCCGATCATCGGGACAGAGCGGCCATTTTCCTGCTGGAAGAATTGTTGCACCGTTTCTGTGGCGCTCAATTCCTGGGGCAACGCCGTCACTTGCGCCACAACGTCGGAGTTGGCGCGCGCGTCGGTTCCGGGGACGAATTGGCGCGTGTCCGGATGCGCCACGATGTGCCCCGCGCGATCGACCACAAATACCACGCGCCCGCGCACGCTGGTTTCTTGCAGCCGCCGAAGAATAGGATCGAGTGAAACCACGGCGGCCAGCATCCCCGCGAACTTGTCGTTCACTTGGAGCGGAATCGCCATCACGATCGCCGGACGATTGTCCACGCCGATGGCCAGTGGATCGCTGCGGAACACCACGGACTGCACGCACGCGGTATAGGCGCGCTGCAAAGCGTTGGTGACGAACGGATCGTCGCCAGGAGCGAGCACGCCGGCGTCTGCGCCCTTGGCGTCCGGGCCCACGGCTGTCATGTAAAGAATGTTGGGATCGCTGGCGACGAAATTCTCGAGCAGGCGCGTCAACTGCGGCGCTTTCACCGGATCGTTTACAGAGGCGATCAGGTCCGTCAGCGCAAGGATTTGCCGGTCGCTGATGAGCTGCTGGTAAAGATTGGCGTCAAACAGCTGAATTTCTTCGGCCACCGAACGCGTCACTTCGGTTTGCTGCAAACTTTCAGTGTCGGTCAATTTTTCCTGGCTGAGTTGAAGCACCTGGCGGTGGTAAAGCCCGAGTGGCAAAACGCTGACGAGCAGCATCGCGCCCAGCACCATCCAAAGGATGCGCGGGCGTTGCACGGCGGATTTGATGGTGTCGATAAGCACGGTGGCGCTGCCTACTGGCTTCATTTTAGGGGTTTCGGCGCGGCGCGAGGCTGGCCCGTGCGGTTGCGATAGCGGACTTGCTAACAGGCCAAGCTATCGTGTCGCGATCAACTGCTCGGCCTGCAAACGCGGTCACTCTTTCGCCGTGAAATCGAAGGAATCCAGGCGCGCGTATTCCGCGCCCGAGGGTTTTAGCTCGCTGCGAAACAGATGGAAATCCGCAACGCGCGCGGAGCCGAACTCCGGCGATGCGCTGCTGGCGAGCGCGTCGCGAAGTTTCGCGAGGCCGGTGCGATCCGCAGATTCCGGGAACCGCGCCACAGTCAAGTGCGGGCGAAAATCCCGAGTTTCGCGTGGAATTCCGACCGGCGCGAGCGCGAGATCAATCGCTTCGGCAAGGCGCGCAAATTCCGGGCCGGCCTCGATGCCAGCCCACAAGACGCGCGGCCGGCGCTCATTCGGGAAAAATCCGGCGCCGCGGAAATCTATCGCGATTGGCGCCTGTTGCCGAACCGCGCGCAACGCGACGCGCACCGCGTCCAACAATTCTTCCGGGCGCTCGCCGATAAATTTTAGCGTGACGTGCAGACTGTTTGCTCGCGCCCAGCGCGACCGCGGGTATGCGCTTTGAAGCGACGCGATCCATGCGCTCAGCGCCTGGCGCACAGCGTCGGGAATATCCACGGCAACGAACAGGCGGATCACTTCAAGCCTTGCGGCGCGATTTTCCAGGCGCGCCGCCGGGCCGCCCGGGCGCGCGGCCGGGTCGGGGCGGTTCGCCACCGCCGATGAAATAGCGCCGCACCATATCGAGCGCTGTCTGCGCCGCTTGCCAGCGAATTCGCTCGCGATCGCCGGGAGCGAAGTGCAGTCCGCGCTCGCGCGTGCCACCGGGCGCAGCCAAAGCGATGTGCACTGTGCCCACCGGCTTTTCCGGCGTTCCGCCACTCGGTCCGGCAATGCCCGTAACGCTCAAGCCGAGCGTCGCGCCGGTGCGCCGCCTGATTCCTTCAGCGAGGCCGGTTGCCACTTCCGCGCTGACGGCGCCGTGGGTTTCGATGATTTCAGCCGGCACATCCGCGAACGCCGTTTTCAATTCGTTGCTGTAGCAGACCACGCCGCCCAGAAAATACGCGGAGCTTCCGGCGACGCGCGTCAATCGCTCGGCCACCAATCCCGCCGTGCAGCTTTCCGCCGTTGCGATTGTCGCGTGATGTGTGGCGAGAAGGCGGCCGACGACTTGTTCGAGCGATTCGCCGTCACTCGAAACAATGTGTTCCCCGAGCGCGAGCGCAACGTGGCGTTCCAGTTCTTCGAGGCGCCGATCGGCCGCCGCGGGGTCGGCCGACCAAATGCGAAAATGAACTTCGATTTCGCCGGGCGAAGCGAGCAGCGTTGTCTCCACATCCGGATACGTTTTGTAAATCGGCGCGATGCGCAGATCGAGATCGGATTCCGGCAATCCGGCGATGCGAAGCTGCAAATGATGCAATCGCGTGGCCGGCGCGCGGCGCTCCAGGCGTGGCTCGACTTCGCTCTCGAACATCGCTTTCAGTTCGCGCGGCGGTCCAGGAAGCAAAATGATTATTTGTTGACCCGATTCCAGCCAAAGCCCTGGCGCTGTGCCGTTTTTATTTTCCAAAATCGTCGCGCCTTCCGGAACCATCGCCTGGCGCACATTGTTTTCCGCCATCACGCGGCCAAAACTGCGGAAGCGCTCCTGAATTTCGCGCACAACGCCCTCATTGCGTTCCAGTCGCCGGCCGAGCAATTCGGCCACGGCATCGCGCGTTAAATCGTCTTCGGTGGGGCCGAGGCCTCCGGATGAAACGACGAGATCCACGCGTTCGAGCGCCGCGCGAAATGTTTCTTGAATACGCGCGCGATCGTCGCCGACGATCGATTTGCGCGTGACATCAAAGCCGAGGCGATTCAGGCGAGCCGTGAGGTAAAGGGAATTTGTGTCGCTGCGATCCGGCGTGAGAAGTTCCGAGCCAACCGCGATGATTTCCGCTTTCATACGCGCGCTAAATGGGAAGCGGCGCTCCTTCGACTTCCCAATCCAGGCTGTAGAGCGCGCCGGTTGCCGCGAGCAGCGCGCGGCGGCCCGGCGGCAGCGCGATTCCGACAAGACCCGCGCCGCTGATCACACGCTCGGCGTTGCCATCCGCGGCGATGCGCACCACGCCTCGATAGCCGCCGATCGACGCGACGACATACAGATTGCCGCGGCTATCGAATGCCAAACCTTGCGGCCGGCCCAATCCGCGATAGTAGGTGCTGGCTTCGCCCTGCTGGTCTATGCGATAGACGCGGTCGAAGCTGGAAGTTGTCGGTCCGGTGACGAACAATTCGCCCGCGGGATTGAAGGCCAAGTGGTAGGCCGATATTGAAGGCTCGAGCGTGGCGAAAACAAAAATTTCTTTTTCGGGGCTGATTTTGAAAATTGTTCCGCTGCGATCGCCGACAAATAGATTTCCGCCGCGATCGAAGGCGATGCCGGTGGCGACGCCCATGCCCTCGATCCATTTTTCGGCGCGGCCTTCCGGCGAGACGCGATAAATCGTGCCGTCATTCCTGCAAGAAACGAAAAGCGCGCCGCTGCGGTCGATTGCCAGGCCGCTGGGATTCATCATCTCTGTGACGAACGGCTTCACGGTGTAATTCGACGTGATTTTGTAAAGCGAGACGGGAACTTTTTGGCCGCGCTGGCCGCTGAACGTCACGTAGATATTTCCGGCGGAGTCCACGGCGGGATTGGCGACGGGATGAAGATTGTCGGCGATCTGCACGGCGACGTGCATCGCGAAGGGTTGGCTTGCGGCGCGCGAAGTTTCGACGCGCACCAGGCCGTCGCTCGAGCCTTCGGGAACGCGCGCGATCAAATATTCGTCGGCGGCGACCAGTACGCTCGCGCTCAATTCGCCGAAGCGCACGCGCGGGCGCACCGGCGATGCGGAATGAAAACTGCCGTGAATCGTGATTTCGCCGCCCGGCACGGCGGCTGCCGGAGTGATGCGGTCGATGCGAGGTATGCCGTTTTTGTCCAACGCAGCCTATTGGTGCGAAAAATAGTCAGAGACCCAGCGCGCGCAAAATCCAAATTCCGAACGCCGCGTACAGACCGGCGATCCAATCGTCCGCCATGATTCCCCAGCCGCGTGGCAGAGATTCGGCTTGGCGCGCCGGGAACGGCTTCCAAATATCGAAGACGCGGAAAAGTATAAAGCCCGCCAGCAGACATTTCCAGTTGAGGGCGAATACAAGGTGCGTTATGTCACGACGTGGAACGTCGAGATAGCTCGTTACAGAAGCGCCAAAGCCCCAATAGCCGCCGATGACAAGCGCCAAGTATTGCCCAGCGACTTCATCAATCACAATCTTCTGCGGGTCTTTCGAGCCGAAATAAGCGGCGGCGCGCGACGCGGTCCAGACCCCCACAAACGAGATGACGGTGAACAGCACGAGGGAGAAACCGACCTCGGAAAGAATGGCGATAGTCACGTCACGCTGCGAGAAGAACTCGACCCTCCAAAAGCGGGGGTAATTCGTTAGACGGGATGCGAAAACGAATAGAGAGGGTGACACGGAAGCCAGCGCGACGCCGGCAAGGGAGCCAAATGTACCCGGAGCCTTTGGGATGTAGCCGAGGCCGAAGGCTGTCGCGATGGCGAGCGAGATGCGCGGTTTGCGCTTTGGCGGCGCGGCGGGTGATGGCGGGTTATTGGACGTGGTTGTTGTCGTTGTCGTCGCCGTCTTTTCTGGATTCGTGCGCGTCGATGTTTTCGGAATCCGCGATGTCTTCGGCTTCGGATTCGTCCATCAGCGGGGCGGCGATCCGATATTTTTCGGTGGCCCAATTGCCGAGATCGATCAGGCGGCAGCGCTCACTGCAGAAAGGGAAGTCGGCGTTCTTTTCGGAATCGGTGGGCGTCTTGCAGATGGGGCAGCGGTGCCGCATGGGATTGCCTCAGGCAAGGACGCGCAAGGCCGCGCCGGTGCCGATGCGCATCGCGGGCGCCGCGGCGGGCAGTGTATCGTCCCGCACATCGATACGCTCGCGCGCGATTTCGACGACGCGACCGGCGAGATCGTAATCGTGCGCGGCTTCGATTTCTGCGATCACCACGTCGCCGGTGCGCGCGGCGCCGGTGCGCGTCTCGATGTCGGTGAGCAGCAACGTGCCGTCGATTTCCGGCGCCATGGTTTCAAGGCGCGCGTCCCACACCAAATCATTATTTTTCGAGGGGCCTTCGACCAGCGCGGTCATGCGGCGGCCGACGAATTTCCGCAAATTGCGCGCCGAAATCGTTTTTTGAATTTCCATCAGGCGCTCGCGGCGATCCGCGATCACTTCGGGATCAACTTTGTCGCCCAGAGCGTGGCTGGCCGCGGTCTCGACGTCGGAATACGCGAACACGCCCATCCAATCGAAGCGCGCGGCGCGCACGAAGTCGCAGAGATTGCGGAAATCGGCCTCGGTTTCGCCGGGATAGCCGACGACGAACGACGTGCGCAGCGCGACGCCGTCGATGGTGCGGCGAATGCGCTCGAGCAATTTCAAGAATGCGTCGCCGGAACTGCCGCGTTTCATGCGCTTCAAAACGCTGCGGCTGGAATGTTGTAACGGCATATCGAGATATTTCGCGAGGCGCGGGCGCGCGGCGATGGTGTCCAGCAATCGCTGCGTGATGCGATTTGGATAGACGTAAAGCACGCGCACCCACTGCAGCGCTTCGATTTCTGAAAGGCGATCGAGCAGCAGCGGCAGGCCGTCCTTCAATCCCAAATCTTCGCCGTAAGAAGTTGTGTCCTGGCCGATCAGCGTGACCTCTCGGACGCCAGCGCCGGCCATGCGCTCGGCTTCGCGCGCGATAGATTCCAGGCGACGGCTGCGAAATTTGCCGCGCAGTTGCGGGATGATGCAGAACGCGCAGGGGTGATCGCAGCCTTCGGCGATTTTCAAATAGGCCGCGTGGCGCGGCGTCGTCAACATGCGCGGCGTCAGGTCGTGGTAGAGATAATCGGGCGCGCCGCCAGCGCCTGCGTCGGATGCAAATTTTTCCCCGCGTACGGCTTCGAGCACGCGCTCCACTTCGCCGGTGCCGATCACCGCATCCACTTCCGGGATTTGGCGCCGGATTTCGTCGCGATAGCGCTCCACCAGGCAGCCGGCGACGATCAATTTGCGCGCGACGCCGAATTTTTTGTACTCGGCCATTTCGAGAATGGCTTCGACGGATTCGCGCTGCGCCGGCTCGATGAAGCTACATGTATTGACCACCAGCACTTCAGCCTCTTCGGCGCGCGGCGTGAATTCGTATCCATTGCGCGCCAAAATGCCCATCATCACCTCGCTATCGACGAGGTTTTTGGGGCAACCCAGGCTGATGAATCCGCATTTCGGCATGATGAGGTCCGCGTTTTGAAGCGCGCGAGAGAGCTAGTTTAACATACCGGCCTACGCCGACTCCGATCGCTGCAACCACGCAATCGCGGTGGCCGAAGCGGTGAAGCCGATGGCCCATCCGCCCAACACATCCGTCGGCCAGTGCACGCCGAGATACAAGCGCGCGAAGCCTACGATCAGAGAAGCCAGCACGGCGAGGCTCATCCACAACCATTTCCGCCGCGACGCGGCCGGAACGAGTGTGAACGCCAGCAGCGGATAGAATGCCGCCGTGCCGAGCGCGTGACCGCTGGGAAATGAGTAGCTCTTTTCGACGACGAGAGGAAGCCAGAGGTCTGGGCGCGCGCGAGCCACGGCGGGCTTGACGAAGTGTGAGACACACAAAATGAAAATGCCGATCAGCGCCCACGCGCGCGCCTCACGGCGCTGCTTGTGCAGCACATGCCAGATCACCAGCGCGACCACCATTGTCGTGAAGACCCAGATTTTGCCGAGCGGCTCGGTGAGGACGAAGAAGCGGTCTAGGAATGGTGTGCCGTGCGCGTGGATCCAAAGCAGAAGGTGTTGCTCCCAGAGCATTTCAGTCCCTCGCTCTCATTCCAGTATCGCATTTTGAATACTTTCGATAAACAGCCCACGGAGTGATTTCAGTACTACAATCTTAACTACAGGTCCACTCAACGTCCGCTGAACTTCGGGGTGAAAGCCGTGGACTTTCAATCGAGCCTGTCTCCGGGGATCCGAAGACGAACAAGAGAAAGAGGGATCGCGATGAGCTTTCCGCGAAATGTTTTGTTTCCCGCGGTGCTTGTACTGTGTCTTGGCGGGCTGTCTGCACCGCCCGCCGGTGCGGACAACCAGTCAGGTGCGGTGAAGAAGGTAGTGGAGAAGTGCACGCTAGACCAAGATGGGACCAAACCCTTCCACCTGAAAGCGAATTTCGCGCCGGCGTACGATCGGGATGCGGCTTCGCACCACGAGGGAGAAGTTGAGATTTGGTGGGAGTCGCCCACGCGCTGGCGCCGAGAGGTGCGTTCGCCGGACTTTCACCAAGTTGAGATTGTGGATGGCGATCGTACCTGGCAGAAGAACGACGGGGATTTCTTTCCGGAGTGGCTGCGCGAGCTTGCCGTAGCGCTCGTCCGCCCTGTGCCGCTGCCGATGGACCTGCTTCTCCGGAATGTGAAGGCGGCGGAAGTGCATCACGAATTCCGCCAAACGCAGATCGAATGGGGACCGGTGAGCGATCAAGGCGACGCTGAAACGAATGGAGGAGGCTCGATCACGCTGGACGATCAAAGCGGCATGTTGGCGTACGCATTTGGGAGTGGATGGAGCGGTGAGTATCACGATTTCAAGGATTTTCACGGCCGGACGGTCGCGCGCACGATCACCACGGGCGAGATCCAGGTGACTGCGAAGATTGTCACTCTTGAAGATCTAGGCTCCGTACCAGATGGATTCTTTGACGCCAACGCGCCAGGCAGCGATGCGCAGCCGATCGAGACAATCGTGCTCAGCGAGCGAGAGCTGCGCGCAAACCTGCAGCCGGGGAGCCAGTCGTTCGCGTGGCCGCCCGCAGAAAATGGGCCGTTCGAAGGGACTGTATGGATGGAAGTGGTGATCGACCGGACGGGCAAGGTTCGGGAGGAGACGATGTCGCCCATCGCAAACAATCCGGCGATGAGCGGCGCGGCGAGAAAGGGTTTTTGGGCCATGCAATTCAAACCGTTCATGAGCAATGGCGTGCCGGTGCAGGCGACCGGGAGATTGACGGTCGCTTTCAAGACGGCACGCCCGGTGGCCATGGAGGCCTTCGATAGCGCACTCAATTATTTCGAGCATGGCCGCAAGTCGAGCTTCCTGGCAGCGGGGGCGAGCGCGCCGTACGAACTTCACGCGGAATTTCAGGTTGGCATACACGGTTCAATCCAAAGTGGGCGGTACGAGGATACGTGGATAAGCGACATGCAGTGGAAACGCGAAGCTTGGATCGGTTCGAGCCACGTGGTGCGGTCGCAAAGCGGCGACAAATACTATCGTCTCTCGGAAGGCGCCGATAGCCATGTGCTGGACCTCGTCATGCTTTTCATGGAGCCGATTCCCGCCGGAGACACCATGACTGAATCCGACTGGAGTATTAGTCGTGACGCGGCGTATGGAGTGACCGCAGTTCGCGTCTCGCGCGGCACGGAAGATCAAAAAGGCGAACTGCACGCGGATAAATCACAGGCCTACTGGTTCGACGAATCCGGCCATTTGCTGAAGTCCTACGTTAGCGGCCTAGAGGTTCGTCCGATGGATGTGGAGCCCTTCGATGGATTGCGGATTGCTCGGCGGATCGACGTCCTGAACAACGGCCAAATGCCGATGGAGATCTCGATCAAGGATATCGGCCCACCAGCGACCGTAGATCCAAAACAATTCAAATTGAAGGGCCACGAATGGCAGAGAGCGTTCACGGCCGAAGTGCGCTAGTCGTATTTGTACGGCGAACTTGTCGTGGCTCCGCCACGCGCCATTGGCGCTACACAGGCGCGGAGCGTGATGTGCGGCGGACGCGGTCGAGGAGAGCTTTTAACTCTTCGCGATTCGTGGGGGCGTCGCCGAAGCGGGCGGCTTGGTAGAGGCTGGTGAGCGCGGCGACGGGGGCGGCAGCTTCGCCGAGGCCGAGCGACGCGGCGAACTCGAGAGGGGTTTGGCCGGCGGGCTTTGTGATGCCGCGGCGCTTCAGGAGATGGAGCATTTCCTCGTAGTGCAGCGTGGCGAGATGCGCGGTGGCGGCGCCGTGCGCGGCGAAGCGGAGCTGCCAATATTTTGCGATGCGCGGCGCGAATTTCCAGGCAACGAGCGCCACGATCGATGCCGCGGCCAGCAGGATCAGCCAAAAATAGTCGCGGCGCGGCCAGCGCAGGGCGCGAATTTGCAAGGCCATCATCCAGTCGGTGGCGCCGGAGCGGGCGGACTGGACGCGCTCGATCCAGCGCTCGGTCCACGCGCGCGAGGCGCGCTGCACGCCTTGCGCTAGCTGGAACTGGCGCGAGAAATCGTAGTTGATCACCCATTCGCTCCAACTGAGCTGGAACCAATCCCAATACTCCCCGAGGCGAGCCACGAAACCGGCGGGCTCGGCTGCCGACGGCGGCGTGGGGTCGAAGGTGATCCAGCCGTAATCCGGGAAATAAACTTCGACCCAACTGTGCGCGTCGCTGGCGCGGATGATGTAATCGCCGGCAACGCTGTTGTATTCGCCGGGAAGAAATCCATTGATGTAGCGCGCGGGAATGCCCAGGCTGCGGACCATCACCGTCATGGCCGAGGCGAAATATTCGCAGTGGCCGGCGCGCTTCTGGAAAAGAAAATAGGCCAGCGGATCCGGCGGCGGCGTGCCGGAAAGATCGAGCGTGTAACCGTAGTGCGTGCGCAGGTAAGCGGCGATGGCTGCCGCTTTATCGTACGGGTTCGCGCTGTGCGCGGTGATCTGCTGTGCGAGCGCGGGAATGCGCGGATCGAGCGTGGGCAATTGCAGGTACGTCGCGCGGATATCGCGGGGATAAATCGTCGCGGCGCTGCGAAGATCGTCCTGGGGATTTTCCGCCCTCGACGAAACAGCTTCGTAGCGGACGCGGTCGAAGGAGTGGAACGGATCGAAGACCGAGCCGGTTTGGTCTCGCATCAGATAATTGCGGCCCGCAGCCGCGGCGGAAGCGCCAGCGCCGAAGGAGCCGCGCGCGCTTTCGGGCTCAGCGGCGAAAAAAAGCGAGGTCGTGGCGAGCGGTTCGAGCAGAACCGTGTAGCGCAGCGGCGCGGAGCGGCGCAACGCGGGCGCAGGCCCGGGCGCCAGCATGTACCAGCCGCCGGAGCCGAGCAGGATCGCGCTGGGTTCGCGCTCGTCGGTGGACCAGCGGCGGCCGTCGAAAGTGGTGAGCACGATGCCGCGCCAGTGAACATCTTGCGCGGCGGACGCGTCGCCCTGAATTTCGATGCGCATGACCACAGCGCTGCTTTTTTTGATCACGCCGATTTCGCCGAGTTCAACGTCGTCGGAGAAACCGGAGATGAGCGTGGGCTGCAGGTTGTAGCCGGAAAGATAGCCGGCGGAAACGCGCGGGATCATGAAGAAAATCGCCGTGCCGACCACCAGCGTTCCGAGCGCCAGCACAGCGGATGTGCCGCCGAGCGCGCGTTGCAGGCGGCGGCCGGCGGATGTGCCGGATTCGAGCGGCGTCGCGGCGGCGGCTTCGGCGCCGCGGCGCATTTCCAGGCCGACGAAAGTGGAAATGGCCAGCACGAGGAACGCGAAGAAGAACATCAGGTACGCCGTGCCAACCGTGAGGATCGCGGCGCAAAGCATGGTGGCAAACGCCAGCATCGCAAGGAAGAGGTGGTCGCGCGTGGTCCGCGCGCTGAACAGGCGAATCATCATCACGAAGAGCATCAGATGAATCGCGGCCAGCAGCGCCGCGAACAACCCGGGATTTTGCGAGCCGGCGGTGAGCAAACGCGAGACCCACCACAGATCCACGGGGAAAAATAGCAGATAGGCCACCACGATCCATGTGGCCGCGCGCGGAGAAAGTTCGGGCTTCAGTCCGCGCAGCCAGCGAATGCCTTTCACCACGAGCGCCGCGGGGGCGCCGAGCATGGCGACAAGATCGAGTTTGCCGGTGGAGACCAGCGCGAGGACGCTTGTGAGCAGGAGGAGGTAGAGCGAGATTTCGAAATAGCGGTCGAGCGCGGAGAGATGCGCGGGGCGGGATGCTGTCGCTGGCGGCATGGAGCGCGTTGCCTCGCGTGCGGAGAAGAAAATTCAAGAACCGCACCCTCAAGAGCGGAGGGTGCGGCACCCAAATTCTAACAGCCGGGGCGAGAGGGTGCGGCGCGGGGGGAGCGCGGGGGCTCCAAGTGATTACGATGCCGACGTGCGGCGATTCCGTGCGGGAGCGGCGGCGATGGCGCGCAGGGCCGCGGTGGCGATTTTTTTTGTGGCGCTGGAAACGGCGAGGTGCGTTACGCGCGCGAGGAGTGGGGTGCGCGAGTGCGGAACGCGTGGCAATTTTTTGACGCGCAGCAGGAACGTGGCGAGGCGAATGCGGCGGAAAGTTACGGTGTGGCGCGAATCGTCGGCGGGTTCGAGGTGCGCGAATTTGACTGCGTTCATACCGAACGAACGGCGGAGATGTTTCGCTAGCGCGGCATTTTCGCTCGCGTGCGTTGTGGCGGAAGCGGCAGCGACCGCGTTCACGGTGACGGCGGGGAATTGCCACATGCGCGAAAAGAGCGCGGAGTCGGCCGCGACGGGGCGAACGAGCAACGTCCGGCCGCGCGCATCGAGCAGGACGGCTGCAGCCAGAGTGACGCTTTCGGGCGCGCGCTTGCGCCGCGCGGCGGGCAGCGAATTTTCAAGGCCGAGGGCGTGCGCGCGGCAGAAGCGCTGCACGGGGCATTCATCGCATCGCGGCGCTGCGGGCAGACAGATGACGGCGCCGAGTTCCATCATGGCTTGATTCCAATCGCCGGGCGCGGTGGGATCGGCGAGTCGCTGCGAGCGCGCGGCGAGGGCGTTCCATCGGCTCGGGGCGCGCGGATCGCCGCGCACAGCGTCGAGGCGCGCCAATACACGCGCGACGTTTCCATCGAGCACGGCGTGCGGCGCGTCGTAGGCGATGCTCAGAATTGCGGCCGCGGTGTATTTGCCAACGCCGGGCAGCGCGATCGCGGCGTCCCATGTGCGCGGAAATTCGGCGCCGTGGCGCGCAACGATTTCTTGCGCGGCGCGATGTAGATTGCGCGCGCGGCTGTAATAGCCGAGGCCGGCCCAGAGTCGCAGAACTTCATCGAGGCGCGCCGCGGCCAGCGCCTCGACTGTCGGGAAGCGCGCGAGGAAGCGATTGTAGTATTCGATCACGGCGGCGACGCGCGTTTGCTGCAACATTATTTCGGAAAGCCAGATGCGGTACGGATCGCGCGTGCGGCGCCAGGGAAGATCGCGCTTCGCGGCGCGATACCACGCGAGCAGGTCGCGACGGAAACGCGCGATCGAGGAATTGCTCGCCAATAATTTGTTCGGCGATGCCATCGCACGGCATTCTGACACAACCCGCAACCTACATCTTACGCGTAGAGGCGAAAGTGATGGCCAAGGTCCCCACCTTTGTCTGCCGCGGCGGACAAAGATGGGGCACCCACTTCTCGCTAAGTCGTCAGCTCTAGTCGTCAGGATTGGAATAACAAATAGGAGGAGGTCCAGAGGCGCGTGGGGACGCCGCCGCGGGGCTCGAACGTTACGATGATTTTGAAAATGTCGGGCTGCTCGGTGAGTTGATCGAGGAAACGCGGGGCGGCGCTGCGCGGGCGCGGCTCGGCCAGGGCAAGGCTGCGCAGTGCGTCGTAGATGATTTCCGCGGCGGGGGCGGCGGGAATCGTGGTGCCGGCGGTGCGGAATTCGAGGACGGAATCGAGTTCGTAGAAATGCCAGGCGAGGCTGGCGCAGAGATCGACGGCGCGATCAAAGCGCGCGTTCATATCCTGGACATTCTTGAACGCGGCGGGATCGATTTCGGGATCGAGAGCGAGGAGCACGCGGCGTTCATCCTCGCGCGCAAATTCGCGAACCTGAAGCGACGCTTTCTTCGCCGTGGCTTTCCAATCGACGTGGCGCGCGCTGTCGGTGGAGCGGTAATCGCGAATCGCGTAAAGATCGTGGCCGCGGCCGCGCACGTAACTTTCAAGCTCGCCGGTGACGAGCGGCAGCACATCGTAAAATTCATCGCTGGGCTTCACGGCTGGATACGCGACGATCTCCAGATTCGCGTCCATGCGCCGCGTCTTCTGCAAAAAGCCGAATGGAAATTTGGTGCGCAGGCCGAGCGCGTCTTGCCGGTACATGCCGCGGCGCGGGAAGGTCAGCTCAACGCTTTGGCGCACGGATCCGCGGCGCGGCAGGTAAGGGAAGTAGACGGGCCGCGTGAGGATCGCGGCGGCCGCACGCGCGTGCTGGCGTTTCGATTCCGGCGCTTCGCCGACGACGGACAGCGAAAACGACGGCAGCCAGAATTTTTCATTGCGCAGCTCCGCCAGAGCCACGGCGGGCTGCTTGGCGAAAATGTGCTCCGGCAATTCGAGATGCAAATCGACGCCGGAAAGCACCACGCGCGAAAGCACGCCGGAAATCAAAATGCCGGAGAGCAAGCACGCCAGAACCATGAACAGAAGATTGTTGCCGGTGTTGAGCGCGGCCAGCGTGACCACGCCGACGCCGCCCAGGTAAACGATGCCTTCGCGCGTCAGCTTGTAATCGATTTGATAGGCCAGCCAGCGCAGCGGCGTGCGCCGCGCGAGTTTCGGCACGATCGTGAGGCCGACCCAGCCGGCCAGCGCGAGCGCGGTGAGCGCCGAACCGGCCGCGACCGCCAAGTGGCCCGTCTGCGCCGCGGCGCCTGAATAAAGCGCCAAGGCAAGCGCGAGGCCCAGCGCGCCCATTGCGACGAAAAAATTGCGCCACGACGCGCGTTCCGATTTTTTGTTCGCGGCGCGATCCGGGTCGCTACTGGACGCGCGGTCAGACGCGATGCCGGCGGTGGAAGCCATCAGAGGGGGACGCGCGTGGATTCGACGATCTCGGTGAGGATGGATTCGGCCTGCGCGGATTTTTTCTGCGTGGAGGCGTAACGCGTGTTGACGACGACGCGATGCGCGAACACCGGCAGAATCAGGCGCTTGAAATCGTCAGGCAAACAATAATCGCGGCCATCAAGATACGCCCGGGCTTGCGCAGCGCGCTGCAACATCAGCAGTCCGCGCGGGCTGACGCCCAGCAAGAGCTGCTCGGCGCGGCGCGTGCGTTCGACGATTTCGATGGCGTAATCGGCGAGCGAATCGTCCACGCGAGTTTGTTCGACACCGCGCTGCATCGCGGCCACGTCGGCAGCTTCCATCACCGGCTCGACGGTCAGCATCGGGTCGCCGCCGCGGTGCTGGCGCATAATGTCGCGCTCGCTATCGCGCGCGGGATAACCCATGCGGATTCGCAACAGGAATCGATCGAGCTGCGATTCGGGCAGCGGATACGTGCCGTGATGCTCGATCGGATTTTGCGTGGCGAGCACCAGGAATGGCTGCGGCAGAACGTAGGTGTGATTTTCAACCGTCACTTGCGCTTCGTTCATGGCTTCCAGCAGCGCCGATTGCGTCTTCGGCGTGGTGCGATTGATTTCGTCGGCCAGCACGACGTTGGCGAAAAGCGGCCCGCGCTTGAAATCGAATTGCTGCGTCGTCGAGTTGAACACGCTGACGCCGATCACGTCGGAGGGAAGCAGATCGGAAGTGAACTGGATGCGCTGGAACGTGCAGTGGAACGAGCGAGCCAGGGCCTGCGCGAGCGTCGTTTTGCCGACGCCGGGGACGTCCTCAATCAGCAGGTGGCCGCGCGCGAGCAGCGCCACGATGGCCAGATCGATCACGTCGTCTTTGCCGCGAATCGCACGACCGATCGCGCCGCGCAATTCACTCAGTTGATCCCGCACCACCGTTGTCATTGTTTGCCAGTCCCCATCGTGTTGATAATCCGCGATGCTTCTGTTAGAAACGGAAGCGCGGGCGATTAGCTCAGTGGTTAGAGCGCTCCCCTCACACGGGAGAGGTCCAAGGTTCAAGTCCTTGATCGCCCACCATTTTTCCGAGTGCGGTTCCGGCCCAACATCTATTCTAAAGGATTTCAGAATGCGCTCGATGCTTCGATTGTTGCAGTTCTTCGCGTTAGGCACCTGGGTCGGCGCGATCCTTTATTTCAGCCTGGTCGTCGCCCCGGGCGCGTTTCACACGATGCCGAATCCCGATCAAGCAGTCGCCATGATCGGCTATTCGATCGGACACCTGCACACGGCAGGAATCGTGCTTGGCCTCATTTATCTGGTGGCGACGATGCTTGCCGCCAAGTCCGCCGGCGCGCTGGGTTCGCCCGCGTCCATTTGCGTGATGCTTATGGTGATCTTGACGGCCATTTCGCAGTATTTGGTCGTCGCGCGGATGGAGACGTTGCGCCTGGAGATGGGCTCGGTATGGGCGACGCCGCCGGAACATCCGATGCGCGTGGCTTTCGAGCGCTTTCACGGCGTTTCGCTTTGGTTGGAAGTGATCGTGCTGCTCGCGGGGATTACGGCGCTGTACCTTAGGGCGCGCGAGACGCCGGCTGACGCGTAGAGCCGGCCGGCTGCGCGTTTACCGGCGCGATTTCTTCTTCGGTGCGGATTTTTTGTTCGCGCTCGCCGTCGCCCGCGTTGCGGGCTTGGCCTTTTTACGCGACAAATGGTCCGAGGCGCGCCACAAATACCAGCTCGCCACCGTTCGATACGGATGCCAGCGCTCGCCGTACGCCGCCAACTCTTTCGGAGTAGGCATTTTCTTTTTTCCGAATGCGAGCTGAAATCCTTTGCGCACGCCGAAGTCCGAAACCGGCAGGACGTTCGGACGCCCCAGTTGGGATATCAGCAGCATCTCGACCGTCCATACGCCCACGCCGCGCACCGCCGTCAGCCGCTCGATAATCTCTTCGTTCGATAGCAGCTCGATTTCCGCTTGCGGGGGAACTGTGCCGTCCAGCGTTTTGCGCGCCAGGTCGCGGATCGCGGCGATCTTTTGGCGCGAGAGTCCCACGGAGCGAAGCTGGCGCGTCGATGCGGCCAGGATTTGCGCGGGCGCGGGGAAATCGCCATTGCCGAATTTAGCTTTGAAGCGGCCCAGGATTGTGGCGGCGGCTTTACCGTGCAACTGCTGATAAAAAATCGCGCGCAGCAGAGCTTCGTACGGGCCCGGGTGGCCGGCCACCTTCATATTGAACGGGCCAATGATTTTGTCGATGCGATCGATCGCGCGCGCGAAGCGCGGATCAGCGCGCTTCAGATGGCGTATCGCCGCGCGATGCGTGTGCAGAACGTGGGGTTCAGAATTCACGGCGAAGAAGCGTATGCTAAGATCACTCGCTCATGCAAACAGGAATCATTGGGTTACCACAGGTTGGCAAGACCACGCTGTTTCGGATTCTGACGCGCGTGCGTATCGATGAGAAAGCTGCGCACGCCGCCACGCACGTCGGTGTCGCGCGCGTTCCGGAGCCGCGTCTTGAAAAACTCGCGGCGCTATTCCAGCCAAAGAAGACGACGTACGCCACGGTGGAATACGTTGACGTTGGCGGAATGCAAAAAGATCGCGCGCGCGATTCGGCCGTGCTGGCGCCCTTGCGCGAAGTGGACGCGCTGGCGCACGTGCTGCGCGCGTTTGACGATCCGAGCGTAGCGCACTCGGCCGGCTCCGTCGATCCGCTGCGCGATGCTGTGAGTCTCGATCTTGAATTGATGCTTGCCGACCTGGATCAGATCGAGCGGCGCATCGACCGCGTCGAAAAAGATCTGAAGAAGAAAAAGGAAACCGTACTGGAGCACGAACTCGCGCTGCTGATTCGATGCCGCGCGGCGATACAGGCGGAGCAGCCGTTGCGCGAACTGGAATTTTCCGCCGAAGAGCGAAAGCTGGTGAGCGGCTTCATGTTTCTTTCGCAGCGGCCAATGCTTTACGTTTTGAATTTGGGTGACGACGAGGTGGCCGATCTGGATGCGGCCGTTGCGCGCCACGGAGGCGAAAAATTGATGGGCCGCCCCGGCACGGTGCTGGTGCCGATCTGCGGGCGAATCGAAGCCGAGTTGTCGGAACTCGAAGGCGCGGAAGCCGTGGAATTGCTGGCCGCGTACGGATTGAAGCAATCGGGATTGGATCGGCTGATCGAAGCGACGTATCGGCTGCTCGGGCTGATATCTTTTTTCACCGCGGGCGAGCCGGAAGTCCGAGCGTGGACGATTCGCCGCGGCACCACGGCGCAGAAAGCCGCCGGCGTGATCCACACGGATATCGAGCACGGTTTCATTCGCGCCGAAGTCGTGCGCTGGGATGAGTTGATTTCCGCCGGAGGCTGGGCGCAGGCGCGCGAGCACGGCAAGATGCGCCTGGAAGGGAAAGAGTACGTCATGCAGGAAGGCGATACCGTGCTGTTCCGTCACAGCGGATAGGGCGGCGTTTAAGCGGACACCTTGAGCGGGCGGACTTGAATCTTGACCTCCGCCTCTTTCTTGTTGCGCACAACCCGTAAATCGTACTCCGATTGCAGATTGAGCCAAAAGTCAGGCGTCGTCCCAAAGACATATCCAAGTCGAAGCGCCATTTCAGGTGAGATACCGCGCTCTTCGTGCACGATGTCATAGACGCTCGGCGCGGGAATTCCCAAAGCCAGAGCCAACTTGTTGGCGTTCAGATGAAGCGGCGCCATGAATTCTTCGCGAAGAATTTCGCCTGGATGAATTGGTTTCAGTTTAGCCACGTGAATCCGTATCCTCAATCATAGTCGACAACCACCTCATTCACCCGAACGATTTTCGGGGATTCACTTAAAATACTGTGCGGACTAGGGTTAGCTTTGGTCTTGCTGAGAGGGCTGACCGGTGCGGAATCAATTGCGCAGATATCGCCCCTCCGGCCGGCCGCCCGGATCTCGCGACTGCGATGCTCCCCTTGGAACGGGCCAATCACCCGCAACTTTTTGAGCCGACACGGGTTCGATAGAATGTGGAGGCCATGGCGAGGTCGGACGTCCAACTGATGCTGGACGTAAAGGCCGGGGACGAAGTGTCCTTCGAGCTTTTGCTCCGTAAGTACCGGAGCCCGCTTGTCAATTTTCTGGCGCGCATGGTGCGCGACCGCGGAGCGGCCGAAGATCTGGCGCAGGAAGTTTTCCTGCGCGTCTATCGAGCGCGAAAGGCGTATTCGCCGAGCGCGAAGTTCACCACCTGGATGTTTCGCATCGCCTCGAACTTGGCGCTGAACGCCCTCCGCGACGGCCGCAACCGGCAGATGGAAATTTCCATGGACCATTCGATGGATATCGGGGACGAAGAGGCGCCGGGTTGGGAAGTGGCGGATAGGCGGCCAGGGGTCGAGCAGGAATTGATCGCGCGCGATCGAGCCGGCGTGATTCGGCGCGCCATAGAGAAATTGCCGGATAAGCAGCGCGCCGCAGTTCTTTTGCACAAATATCAGGAGCTCGATTACGATGAGATCGCTGGAATTTTGGAGTGCTCGGAGGCAGCCCTGAAATCGCTGTTGTTTCGAGCGTATGAGACGCTGCGCGTGGAGTTGGCGCCGCTGGTGGGACAGCCCAGGGCGTGAGGTTGCATTCTAAGGAATCGGATTGAGGGAAGCGGGGAGCGGGGGAGCGTGGCGACAGAATTGGGTTGGGGAAAAGAGGTTGCGATGAATTGCCAGCAGATTGAAAAGAAATGGATCGCTTATTTCGACGGGAAGGCCAGCGCCGCCGTGCGCCGCGATGTCGAATCGCATTTGGCGGAATGCGCTGCGTGCCGGCAGCGCGCCGAAGAGTATCGCGTGATGTGGGGCGTGCTTGACGAACTGCCGCAGATTACGCCGTCCGAATCGTTTGACGCCGCCGTGCGCGCCCGCGTAGCCGCCGAGCCTGCCGTTCCCGCGTGGAGATGGTTTGTGCCATCGCCACGGCTGGCATTCGCAGTGGCCTGCTTGCTGGTGCTTTCGGTTTGGTTCGCCTCGAAGCCGACGCAAGTTGCGCCAGTGAGTGACGCACAGACCGCCGCGGCGACGCAGGGTTCAAGCGAAGCGGATTTTCGGATGATCAACGATTTGCCCGAGCTTGAGAATTACGACGTGCTATCGAACTTTGAGGCGCTGAGCGATCTTCCGGCCACGCCGGCGGCTCAGGCGACCTCGCACATGTAAGGAGCGGTCAGTTAAGCAAGGATCGGCAAGCTAAATAAGGATTGGAACGCGTCGGAAGGAAAATGTAGCAACATGAATCGGCATCGCCCCATCCCAGCGCTCCTGGCCCTGCTGCTCGCCGGCGGACTCGCGTTTGCGGCCGACGTGAAAGCGCAGGCGCCGGCCGGAGCCGCCGCGAATCGCCAGCCACAGCGCCGCGCAGAAATGGTGAACCAGCCGCACGCACAGAATCAGCAGCAGGGGCAGGCGACTCCAGGCGAGCGGCGCATGATGGGCTTGCCGCCCAAATGGGTGGAGCGCCTGCAAGACATGACTCCGCAGCAGCAAGAGCGCTTCATGCGCAACAACGAGCGATTCAATTCGCTTCCGCCGCAGCAACAAGCGCAGATTCGCAACCGTCTTCAAGTGTGGAACAACATGACGCCGGAGCAGCGCGAAGAAATTCGCGAGCGCCAGCGGGTTTGGGAGCAGATGACTCCCGAGCAGCAGAGCTACGTTCAGAACGTGCTTTTGCCGCGCTGGCAGCAGCTTCCGCAACAGCGAAAGATCGTGATATTGAATCACCTCCGCGCGCTGCGTCTGCTCGGCGATACCGACCGCGAAGCGCTCTTGAACGATCCCACGTTCACGCAGGGAATGAGCCCCGACGAGCGGCATATGCTACGCGATCTGGCGCATTTGCGCGTCGGCGGGATGATCGAACCGCCGCCGCAGTAATTTCCCGTCGCCTTACCACCCGCTCCCACTGTTTCGTTGCGGCACGACGCCCCGCGCCTCAGGAATCGCGACTCTACCACTTGATCTCTCGCGACGCGCGAACACCATCTGTTGGGGTGTCTAGCGACAGTGCCTTATCGCCCAAAAGGATTTCCACAAAGTTATAAATAATCGCGGATTCCGCTTGACAAGTTCGAGGACATGCTTAGAATCGGGGACCAAAGTGGGTTGAAGTGGGAGCTAGTGAGACTTAGTGGCAGCTAGGGACCAAATTCTCGGTCGTTTTGTGGGGTTCTATGCTTCGGGGCAACTATCCAGCGAAAGTGGACGAAAAGGGCAGGCTGAAGATTCCGTCCGCTTTTCTGGAAACCCTGAAGGAGCACGGCGAGCGGTACTTCGTCACCAGTGAAAATGGAGACTACGTGCGCGTTTATCCGATGAAGGTTTGGAGCGAGATCGAAGCCAAGCTCGCCGGACTTTCCACGCACAACCGGACCAAGATTCGATTCCTGACGCGAGCCAACTACTACGGTCAGGTGGTCGAGCTGGACCGGCAGGGCCGAGTGCTGATTCCGGCCTTGCTAAGAGAAACCGCGCAGATGAAGGGCGAAGTGGACGTGCTGGGCAACTTGAACTACCTGGAAGTTTGGAACCACGCGCGGTTCCTCGAGAGCATGAGCAAGAACCCGATCACGGACGAAGACGAGAAGACCCTGGATCAACTGGGAATTTAGAGCTGGATATTTGACTTCGAGTGCGCTGCACACGCCGGTGCTGGCCGAAGAGGCCGTCCACTGGCTGGCAATTCGGCCCGGCGGAACGTACATCGACGCGACGGTGGGGCTGGGTGGGCACGCGCTGGAGATTTTGCGGCGGGTCGGTAGCGGGGGCCGGGTGGTGGGCCTGGACCGGGACGCCCAGGCGCTCGAAATTGCTCGTGAGCGCCTGAGGGATTACGAAGGGCAGGTGACGCTGGTGCACGCAGAATTCTCAAGGATTGGGGAAGTAGCCGCGAACCTGGGATTGCCGCCGGCGGATGGCGTGCTGGCGGACCTGGGCGTTTCCAGCATGCAGTTGGATGAGGCCGGCCGCGGATTTTCATTCCGCGCCAGCGGACCGCTCGACATGCGCATGGATCAGAGCGTCGAAGCGTTGACCGCAGACGAAATTGTGAACCGCTCGCACGAACGCGAGCTGGCAGACCTGCTCTATCAGTTTGGCGAAGAGCGGGATTCACGAAGAATCGCCAGGGCGATTGTCCGCGCGCGTCCCATCAGGGATACCGCGCACCTGGCAACGGTTGTGGCAGGGGCCCGAAAGCAAGGGGGAAGGCAGAGACTGCATCCCGCGACAAAAACGTTTCTGGCGCTGCGGATTGCGGTGAATCGGGAGATGGAGGAACTCGAGCAGTTTCTAATTCGGACCCCTGCCACGCTTTCTTTGGGAGGCCGCTGGGTCGTGCTGGCGTATCACTCGCTGGAGGACCGGCAAGTGAAACAACGCTATCAGCAATTGGCGCGCGAAGCGGCATTCCGCATCTTGACCAAGAAACCCATCGTCGCCGCGGAGGCGGAAGTGCAAGCGAACCCGCGGGCGCGCAGCGCGAAAATGCGCGTGGCGGAAAAAATCGGCGCGGAAAAAAGTCAACTGGAGCGCGCGTCATGACCGAATTTTTCACCGTAAAACGAATCGATAATTCGCGGCTGGTCCGGCCGAAGGCGCCCGACCGCTTGCGAGAGTGCGTGAAGCTTGTGGCCATGGGCGGCTTGCTCGCGCTGGTGGCATTGTTCTACGCGTGGCAGCACTTCGAGTGCATTCAAATGCGCTCGCAACTGGAATCGCTGAAGGCCGACCGCGCGCAAGCGATCGAACTGAATCAGGAATTGAAGCTGGAAGTGGCCAGCTTGCGCGATCCGGGCCGCATCGACGTGATCGCCCGCAATCAGCTCGGCTTGACGGCGCCGGCTTCCTCGCAAGTGGCGCCTGAGCAGGCGCAGGCGGGCGCGGTTGTGGCGCAGGTTAGCCTCACAAACTCTGCGGCCTCGCAGTAGCCGGAGTTCCAGGCATAGAAATCGGTCCGCGCGGAGCGCGGTGCTCAAATGGATTTTCGACATCCCCGCGGACGGATTCTGCTGATTGCCGTCCTGGCGGCGCTCTGGATGGGAGCGGCCCTGGGGCGTCTCGCATATCTCCAACTCGCCTGCTATAGCGATTACCTTTCCCGCGCCGAACATCAGCAACGTTTGATCGTCGAAGTCAGCCCAAGCCGCGGCGATATTTTGGATCGCAATTTGCGCCCGCTGGCGATGAGCGTGCCTGCGGACACGTGTTTCGCTGTGCCGTCGGAGATCACCGATCCTGCGATGGTCGCGCAACTGCTTTCGGGGCCGTTGAATTTGCCGGAGGATGAAATCGAATCGCGCCTGGCGGCTTCGCGCACATACGCGCGCCTGGCGAGAAAACTTTCGCCGGACATCGTCTCGCGCATCGAAGCGCTGAACCTGAAGGGAATTTACTTCGAGAAGGAAGACCAACGCTTTTATCCCAAGCGCGAATTGGCCGCGAGCGTCCTGGGCTACGTGGACGTCGATCAAAAGGGATTGGGCGGAATCGAATACTCGCTGGACGATCGCATCAGCAGCCAAGGGAGCCGCATGGCGGTGCTGGCTGATGCGCATCGACACGCGCTGGATAGCAGCGATAAAGCGCCGGCAACCGCGGGCAGCGTCGTCTTGACGCTGGATCAAAACATTCAATACATCGCGGAGCGCGAACTGAACGTCGCGATCGAGCAAACCCACGCGATTTCCGGCACGGTGATTGTGGAGAATCCATCGACCGGCGAACTGCTGGCCGTCGCAAATTATCCCACGTTCAATCCGAATGCCGCGGGGGCCAGTCCCGTCGAATCGCGCATGGATCGCGGCATTAGCGCGTTGTACGAGCCCGGCTCGGTGTTCAAGGTCGTCACGGTGTCCGCGGTGATCGATCAAGGTCTAACGCGGCCGGATGAAGTTATCGATTGCCAGAATGGCGCCATTTATATCGCGGGGCATCGCATTCGCGATCACAAGGCCTATGGCGATCTGACGGTCGCGCAGATTCTTGCCTATTCGAGCGATGTCGGCGCGATCAAGCTTGGTCTGCGTTTGGGCGCGCCGAAATTCTATCAATACATCACCGCTTACGGTTTCGGGCAGGCCACCGGCGTCGATCTGCCGGGCGAAAGCAAAGGCATGCTGCGGCGGATTGAGAATTGGACGCCGGTGTCCGTCGGCTCGATTTCGATGGGGCAAGAGATCGGCGTCACACCGCTGCAGATTCTCACCGCGATGTCGGCCATCGCGAATGGCGGAATGATCGTGCAGCCGCACGTGGTCGATGGCTTGCGCAACGGAAATGGTCCGCTGGTGCCGGAGACGCAGCCGGAACCGCGCCGCGTAATTCAGGCGACCACAGCCGCGACGATGCGGCAGATGCTCGAAGGCGTGATCCTCAAAGGTGGAACCGGCCCGCTCGCGCGCCTGGATGGCTATACGGCCGGCGGAAAAACCGGTACGGCGCAGAAATTCGATCCGGCCACGGGACGATATTCCACGTCGCAATACATCGCCTCATTCGTGGGCTTCGCGCCGCTGAACAATCCAGCGATCGCTGTCCTTGTGCAGCTCGATTCGCCCGTGGGGCCGCACGAAGGCGGCGAGGTGGCGGCGCCGGTGTTTCATCGTGTGGCCCAGCAAGTGCTGGAGTATCTCAACGTTCCGCATGACGTTCCGATGGACACAAGAAACCAAGTCGAATTGGCGCAAAACCGCGGCGTGCAGCAGGATTCGCTGGCGGACGGCGCCGATTTCGATCCAGCGAACGCCGCGATCGACGATTCCGCCGCTCCCGAGGCTAAAGCTTCCGATCAGCCGGCCACAATAAATGCGCCGAGCGCATCGACAACGAGCGTGCGAGTTTCACCGAGCGCGCCGCAGCATGCGGAATCGCCGACCATCGCCGCGCCGCAAACCGTCGAGATCGACGAGGAATCCGGCGTCCAAGTGCCGAACATGGTGGGGGAGACGGTGCGCGACGTCACCGAGCAGTGCCAGCATCTTGGTTTGGTGCCGGTGCTGGCTGGCGGCGGCGTGGCCGTGGCGCAATCGCCGCCGGCAGGATCGAGCGTGCGCCGCGGAAGCCGCGTGAACATTCAATTCGGCCGCGCAGCCGGGCCCGGGCCCGTGGCTGCTCACGGCTCCGCGCATTCTCCGGGTGGGGACCGCTGATGTCTCGCGCGGCTCGCGTCGCGGATCGGCCGACCGCGCCGAGCCCAGCGCCGCGTTTGGCCGGCGCGTCGCGCGGAACTATACTGATTTCCAAGGGCATGAAACTCAGCGAGCTTCTGGAAGGCGTCGAGCTTAAGCGTCCCCTTGCGGACGCGGAGCGCGAGATTTCCGCACTGTGTTACGACAGCCGCCGCGCGGCGCCCGGCGCGGCGTTTTTCGCCATTCGCGGGGAAGTGACCGACGGAAATCGCTTCGCCGCAGCGGCGGTTGCGCTCGGCGCAGCGGCGATTGTGAGCGAGATGCCGCGTCCCGCGGACCTCGCGCCGCAAGTGGCGTGGGCCGAAGTCGCCGATGCAAGAAAAGCCCTGGCGATATCGGCGGCAAATTTCTTCGGGCATCCCGCCGAGGCGCTACAGCTTGTCGGCGTAACCGGCACGAACGGCAAGACCACCACCAGCTACCTGATCGATTCGATCCTGCGCGCGGCAGGATACAGTGCCGGCTTGTTCGGCACAATCGCGTATCGCACGCCGCTGGGCAGCGTGCACGCAACAACCACCACGCCCGAATCGCTCGATCTGCAACATTTTCTTTCCGAGATCGTGAGCGCCGGCGGCACCCACGCCGTGCTCGAAGCAAGTTCGCACGCGCTGGCGATGGACCGGCTGTGGGGCTGCCCATTCGACGCGGCTGTGTTCACGAATTTGACGCGCGATCATCTGGATTATCACAAAACCTTTGAGGCTTACTTCGCCGCGAAACGCCGCTTGTTTGCAGGCACCGGCAAAGGCCCGGCGCGCGTCGGCGTGATCAATGCCGATGATCCGTACGGCGAGCGCTTGGACGGCGTGGCGGCGCGTAGTTTGCGCTACGGCCTGCGCTCCGGCGATATCACCACGCGCAAAGTCACGCTCACCGGCACGGGTTTGGATTTTGAGGCGGAAACGCCGACCGCCGCAATCGCGATTCGCTCGCATCTGGTGGGACGCACCAACGTGTATAACATCCTAGCGGCGATCGGCGCGGCCATCGCGCTGGAAATCGCTCCTGCGGCGATCGCATCCGGAATCGCGCAGCTTGAGGCAGTGCCCGGGCGCTTCGAGCGCGTCAATGCCGGTCAACCGTTCCTAGTGGTCGTTGATTACGCGCACACGGACGACGCGCTGGGCAATCTGCTGGCGACGGCGCGCGAACTGCTGCCCGCCGGCGGACGTATCCTGACGCTTTTCGGCTGCGGCGGCGACCGCGATCGCACCAAGCGCCCGCTGATGGGCGAAGCCGCAGGCCAAGCGAGCAATTTCGTTGTGCTCACCAGCGACAATCCCCGCAGTGAGGATCCGCTGCGCGTGATCAACGACGCGCTGGTCGGACTGCAACGCACCGGCGTCGAGTATCGCGTGGAGCCCGATCGCGAGCGCGCAATTTCGCTGGTGCTCGAGCACGCGCGCGCCGGCGATATCGTGTTGCTCGCCGGTAAGGGCCACGAAAACTATCAAGTGTTGGGCGATCGCACGATCGAATTCGACGATCGCGAAATGGCGCGCCGTTGGCTGGCCCGCAGCGGCTACGCCGGCTGACGATTTCATAAGGCACGCGCCGTGCTCTTCGTCCCTTGAAGCGCCCGGCCGGGGAATGAATCTCGACCGGGGGTGAATAAACACCGGGTGAGACTAGGCGCGCTGAGGAAACTATGCGGTGGACGGTTGGAGAGGTGGCTCAGGCATTGGCACTTGCGCCGCCCGCCGGGCTCGACGCCCTGGGCCGGCTGGCCGGTGTCTCGATTGATTCTCGGACCGTGGGTCGCGGCGAACTGTTCGTCGCGATACACGGACCGCGTCACGATGGACACGCTTTCGTGGCCGCCGCTTTCGATGCCGGAGCCTTGGCTGCGATCGTGGCGCGCGACCGCGTGGCCGAATATCCGGAGGGGATCCGCGGCCGGCTGCTGGGAGTGGCCGATACGACGGCGTCGCTCCAGGAATTGGCACGTGCAGTGCGTCGGCGCTGGGGCGGATGCCTGGCCGCGGTCACGGGCTCAGTTGGAAAGACGACCACAAAAGAAATTCTGGCGGCACTGCTGTCGGCGCGCCTCGACGTGTTGAAGTCCGAAGGAAATTTGAACAACGAATTCGGATTGCCGCTCACGCTGCTGCGTCTGGAACATCGTCACGAGGCGGCGGTGGTCGAGCTGGGGATGTCGCACGCGGGCGAACTGCGCCGCTTGACGGAAATTGCGCAGCCTGACGTCGGCGTGGTGACGCGCGTGGCGACCGTGCACCTGGAGTTTTTCGATTCGGTAGATCAGATCGCTTTGGCCAAGCGCGAATTAATCGAAGGCTTGCCGCCGAAGACCAGCTGGGCGGTCCTGAACGCCGACGATTCGCGCGTGGCGGAATTTGCGCGCGTGGCGCCGGGGCGCGTGATCACGTTTGGCCTGGGCTCCGCGCTGGCGCAATTTCGCGCCGAGGCCATCGAGGATCGAGGATTGGCCGGCTCCGCATTCGATTTCGTCGCGCCGGAGGGCCGCGCGCGGCTGGAATTGCCGCTGACTGGGCGGCACAACATCTCGAATGCGCTCGCCGCGCTCGCCGCAGCCAGCGTGTGGGGCGTAGGCGCGGCGGAAGCGGCGCGCGTCTTTCCGACTCTTGCGCCGACGGGAATGCGCGGGCGCCTGCTGCAGTTCGCGCCGGGCTTCACGGTGATGAACGATGCGTACAACTCGAATCCCGCGGCGCTCGAAGCCATGATCGAATGGCTCGAAGCCGCGCCGGATGCGCGCCGGCGAATTCTCGTCGCCGGGGAAATGCTCGAGCTCGGCCCGCGCTCACCGGAGTTGCATCGCGCATCGGGGCGCCGCGCCGCGCAGTCTGGGCGCGTCGATTGGATCATCGGAGTGCAAGGTGACGCGCTCGATCTTGTTCGCGGTGCGCTCGAAGCGGGCCAGCCGGATGCACGCGCTGAGTTTTTCGCAAGCTCGGCGGATGCGGCGCGCGCTGTTGTGGACCTCGCGGCGCCGGGAGATTTGATTTTGGTGAAGGGTTCGCGCGGCGTGCGCATGGAACGCGTGGTGGAAGCGCTCGAAGCGCGTTACGGGGCGCACTCACCGGCTCCCGCGCGGAAATCGGCCGGAGGGCGCGGCTAATATGTTGTACTTCCTTTTCCACGCACTCGAACGATCATTCCACCCGCTGAACGTTTTCCGCTACATCACCGTGCGCACGGCGCTCGCCAGTTTGACGGCGCTGCTGCTGACGCTCGTACTCGGCCCGTGGGTGATTCGGCGGCTGCGCGACATGCAGATCGGCCAATTCATTCGCGAAGAAGGTCCGCGCAGCCATCAGGCCAAGGCCGGCACTCCAACGATGGGCGGCGTGCTGATCGTGATGGCCACGGCGGTGCCCACCTTGCTGTGGGCCGATTTGAGCAACGGCTACGTGTTGCTCGCGTTGTTCGCACTCGTGGGCTTCGGCGCGATCGGTTTCATCGACGACTACCGCAAAGTTGCGCGCCGCCACAATATGGGACTTACCGGGCGCATCAAATTTTCCCTGCAAGTAGTTGTGTGCATGGTTGTGGCGACAACGCTGCTGTGGCTCACCGGCGATGGCGCGTACTCGACGCAGCTCAGCGTGCCATTCTTCAAAAAATTTCATCCCGATCTCGTGATTCACTCGCTGGCCCACCACGGCGTGATCTCAATGCTGGCATTTCTGCCGTTTTTGGTGTTCGTCACGATTGTGATTGTCGGCTCATCGAACGCCGTGAATCTCACCGATGGGCTCGATGGCCTGGCGATCGGTTGCGTGGTCGTCGCCGCCAGCGCGCTGACGGTGCTCACCTACATCACCAGCCACGCCGGATTTTCGGCGTATCTCGATATTCAGCATTTGCCGCAAGTGGGCGAGCTGACGGTTTTTTGCGGCGCGCTGGTGGGCGCCTCTCTCGGATTTCTGTGGTACAACGCGCATCCCGCGGAAATTTTCATGGGAGACGTTGGGTCGCTCGCGCTGGGCGGGACAATCGGCGTCGTCGCCGTATGCATCAAGCAGGAAATCTTGCTGCTTTCGATCGGTGGAGTTTTCGTGCTCGAAGCGCTCTCCGTGATTTTTCAAGTGGCGTCTTTCCGTCTGACAGGGAAGCGCATTTTCCGCATGGCGCCCATCCATCATCATTTTGAAATGCTCGGCTGGAGCGAATCGAAAATTATCGTGCGTTTCTGGATCGCGGCGCTGGTGTTTGCGTTGTTTTCGCTGACCACGCTGAAGTTGAGGTAACGTTGTGAAACCGGCGATCGACCTGACGGGCAAGCGCGTCCTGGTAGTGGGCCTGGCGCGCACGGGCATTGCCACGGCGCTTTTTTGCGCCGCGCGCGGCGCCCACGTCACCGCGTCCGAAGAGCGGCCCGAAAGCGAAGTGGCCGAAGCGGCGGAGAAATTGCGAGCCGCTGGCTGCGCGCTCGAACTCGGCGGACACACGCAGGAAACTTTCATCGAGCAGGATTTAATCGTGCCGAGCCCCGGCGTCCCGCAGGGTTTGCCGCAACTTGTGGCCGCGCGCGCGCAAGAAATTCCGATTTGGAGCGAGATCGAACTGGCGTGGCGCTTCTTGCACGGACGGATGGTCGCGATCACCGGCTCGAACGGGAAAACCACGACGACGTCGCTGGTCGGGCACATCCTCGAAACAGCCGGCACGCCGGTAATCGTCGCCGGCAATATTGGCACGCCGCTGATTTCGCGCGTCGGCGAAAGCAGCGATTCCACCGTCACCGTGGCCGAAGTCAGCAGCTTCCAGCTTGAAGGCATCCGCGATTTGCGGCCCGACGTCGGCGTGCTGCTGAACCTCACGCCCGATCATTTGGATCGCCATGCGTCGTTTGAGGCTTACAGCCGCGCGAAAGCGCGCATGTTTGAAAACCAGACCGAGCAAGATGCCGCCGTCTTGAACGCCGACGACGCCAATGCCGCGCAGTACGCGCCGTCGCGGCCGCAACTCTATTGGTTCAGCCGCACGAAGCATGTTTCAGCCGGCGCTTGCCTTCGCGGCGATCAAGCCATCTTCCGCCGCGACGGTACGGAGACCGTGTTGCTGCGCCGCGATGAAATTGGCCTGCGCGGCGAGCACAACGTCGAAAATGTTTTGGCCGCTGCGTGCGCCGCGATGCTTGTCGGAGCCACGCCTTCGGCTGTCGCCACAGGAGTCGCCACGTTTGCCGGCGTCGAGCATCGCCTGGAATTTGTGGCGGAGATCAACGGAGTCAGCTACTTCAACGATTCCAAAGCCACCAATGTGGATGCCACGCTGAAAGCGCTGGACGCATTTCCTGCCGGCCTTTTGGTGATCCTCGGCGGCAAAGACAAAGGCAGCGATTACGGCATTTTGCGCAAACCCTTGCGCGATCGCGCGCGGATGGTTCTGCTGATCGGCGCCGCGGCGGAAAAAATCGAATCGCAATTGCGCGGCGCGGTTCCGGTTGTGCGCGCGGGCACGCTCGAGCGCGCCGTCGAACTGGCTTCCGAAAGCGCGCACCCGGGCGAGACGGTTCTGCTCGCGCCGGCCTGCGCGAGTTTCGATCAATTCAAAAGTTACGAGCATCGCGGACGCGTGTTCAAGCAGCTCGTGCGTCACCTCGCGGAAAAGGCGGCGGCCGATCAGGCCGCTCGCAAAGCCTGATCATGCCGCGCCGCCTTGAAACCGATCGCTGGCTGTTTCTCGCAACCGTGGCGCTGTGCCTGATCGGCGCCGTGATGGTGTTCAGCGCATCGGCGATGACGGCGCGCGAGCAATTCGGCAGCAGCTATCACTTTCTTTTGCGCCAAGTGATCTGGCTCGTCGCCGGCCTCGTCGGCATGCTGCTGCTGATGAACGTGGACTACCGGAAATTTCGCAATCCGCCGGCCATTTTCATCGCGCTGTTTGGAGTGTTGCTGTTGCTCGTCGGCGTGTTCTTTCTGGATCGCTCGCACGCCACGCATCGCTGGATTCGCATCGGCCCCGCGAGTTTGCAGCCTTCGGAATTTGCGAAGCTCGTGGTGATTTTCTATCTCGCTTGGTTTCTCGAGTTGCGGGTTCAGGGCAGCGGTCCGAATGTGAACGATTTGAAGCATTCGATCTTGCCGGCGATCGGGCCGGTTGTGGCGCTGGCTTGCTTGGTCGTCTTCGAGCCCGATCTCGGCACAGCAGTGCAAATTTTCATCGTGGCCTTCGCGCTGCTGTTCGCCGCCGGGCTCTCGTGGATCTACGTGGGCGGCGCGGGCGCGTTCGCGGCGATCGCAGTGGCCGTTTTGATCTGGGACACACCGTATCGTTTCCAGCGCGTCGTCGCGTTCCTGAATCCCAATGCCGATCCGCAAGGCCGCGGATTTCAGCTGATGCAGTCGCTGATCGCCGTGGGCTCGGGTGGCCTGACCGGCGTCGGCCTGATGGAGAGCAAGCAAAAACTTTTCTACCTGCCCGAGGCCAGCACGGATTTCATCTTCGCAGTGCTGTGCGAAGAGCTGGGTTTCATTGGCGCTGCGATCGTGCTCGCACTGTTTGCCGTTTACGGCTGGCGCGGCATCCGAGCTGCGCTGAGTGCGCCGGACATGTTCGGCCGCCTGCTCGCGCTGGGGATCACGGTGATGGTGCTAAGCCAGGCGTTGATCAATCTGGGCGTCGTGCTGGGCATGATGCCGACCAAGGGAATTCCGCTGCCGTTTATCAGCTATGGCGGATCGAGCTTGCTCGTAGTGTTGTTGGCCACCGGCGTGCTCCTGAACATCAGCCAGCACGCGGATTAACCGGGCTGCGCGGAGCGCACGGGTCAGATGATCGGCGCGCAAGGAACACGAAGAGATTGTGTGGCGCGGAGGCGACGAACGTGAATTTGCTCGTCGCGGGCGGAGGCACAGGAGGCCATGTGTTCCCGGCGCTGGCCATTGCGCGGGAATGGATGGCGCGCGGCGCGGATCGCGGAATTGTGTTCGCCGGCACTGCGCGCGGCCTTGAAAACACTCTCGTTCCGGCAGCCGGACTGCCGCTGGAGCTGATTCGCTCGGCTGGATGGAAAGGGCTCGGGGGCATGACCCTTGCGCGAAATCTTTCGCTGCTGCCGCTCGGGCTGTGGGATTCGGCCGCGATTCTGCGCCGGCACAAATTTGTCGCGGCGTTCGGCGTGGGCGGCTACGCCGCCGGCCCGGTAATGTTGGCGGCCATTTGGAAGGATTTACCGACCGTGATATTGGAACCGAATGCGGAGCCCGGCTTCACGAATCGCGTGCTGGCCGCGATGGTTACGCGCGTTGCCACGGCTTACGCGGAGCCTGCCGAGCGCCTAGGGCGCAAGGCCGTGCTCACCGGCTGCCCCGTGCGCGCGGAATTCTTTCGCGCGCAGCCTGTGCAGCCTGCCGCGCCGTTCCGCTTGCTGATCACCGGAGGCAGCCAAGGCGCGCGTGCCGTGAATCGCGCTGTTGTCGGCGCGCTCGATCTGCTCGCCGCGCGGCGCACGCAACTTTCCATCGTTCACCAGACCGGCCCGCGCGACTATAATGATGTGCGCGCGGCCTATGCCGGCCGCGAACTTGACGCGGAGGTTGTGCCGTTCATCGGCGAAATGGCTGAGCGATTCGCCCAAGCCCACCTGATCGTCTCCCGTTCCGGCGCCATCACTTCTTCTGAAATCGCCGCGGCCGGCCGCGCCGCCATCTTCATTCCGTTCGGAGCCGCCACCGATAGCCATCAAATGCGCAATGCGAGCGAGTTTGAGCGCGCGGGCGCGGCGCGCGTGATCGCGGAACCCGACCTTTCTCCCGAGCGACTGGCTCAAACCATTTTCTCGTTGCTCGATCAGCCGTCGCGCCTGGTGGAAATGGGGGCGCGCGCGCGAAGCATGGCGCGTCCGTTCGCCGCACGCGACATTGTCGACGTGATCGAGCAGGCGGTGCGGCGATGAACGGCGCATTCCAAAAATTCCGCCGCATTCATTTTGTCGGCATCGGCGGCATTGGCATGAGCGGTATCGCCGAGGTTCTGCTTACGCTCGGCTACACAGTTTCCGGCTCCGATGTGAAAGCATCGCCAATCACCGAGCGCTTGCAGAAGCTCGGCGCGCAAATTAATGAAGGCCACAGCGCCGAATGGGTGCGAGGCGCGAATGTTGTGGTCGCATCCGCCGCGATCCGCCGCGATAATCCCGAGCTGATCGAGGCCGCGCGCCTGAAAATTCCGGTGATCCCGCGCGCGGAAATGTTGGCCGAGCTGATGCGCTTGAAATACGGCGTGGCTGTGGCGGGCGCGCACGGCAAGACGACCACTACTTCGATGATCGCTGCAGTGATGGCCGCCGGAGATCTCGATCCCACTTTCGTTGTCGGCGGGCGCGTGAATCACGCCGGCACCACCGCGCGCCTGGGCCGCGGCGATTACATGGTGGTCGAAGCCGATGAGAGCGATCGATCCTTCTTGTTGCTTTCGCCCGTCATCGCCGTGGTCACGAACATCGATCGCGAACATCTCGATCACTACGCGTCGCTCGAAGAAATTCAGCAGGTCTTCGCGCAATTCGTCAATCGCGTGCCTTTCTACGGCGCGGCGGTGCTCTGCATTGACGATCCGAATCTTCGCGCGATTCTTCCGCAGGTTCATCGCACGGTGATTACGTATGGCCTTTCTCCCGAGGCCGATTTGGTGATCAGCGAAGTCGAACTTGAAGGGCTCGGCAGCCGTTTCCGCCTCACGCATCGCGGCAAGGATCTGGGCCGCTTCGCGCTGGCCGGCCCGCCCGGCTTGCACAATGTGCGCAACGCCGCCGCGGCCACCGCCGTGGGAATGTACCTCGACGTTCCGCCCGGTCGCATTCGCGAAGGCTTGGCGGGATTCACCGGCGTCGGCCGGCGCTTTGAAGTGAAAGCCGTTGTCGGCGGCATCACCGTGATCGACGATTACGGCCACCATCCCGCCGAAATTCGCGCCACTCTCGAAGCGGCCCGCGGCTATAAGCGCCTGCTCGTGCTGTTCCAGCCGCATCGCTACACGCGCACAAAATATTTGTGGGACGATTTCTGCCACGCGTTCGATCGCGCCGATCTTTTGATTCTCGCCGATATTTACCCGGCAAGCGAGAATTCCATCCCCGGCGTCACCAGCGAAGCCCTCGCCGAAGCGATACGTGCCGCGGGCCACACGCAAGTGCTGTATCGCAGCACGCTGCAAGAGGGAATTGACGTGCTGCTCGCCGCCGCTCGTCCCGGCGATGCCATTTTGACGATTGGCGCGGGCAACGTTGGGCGCGCTGCGGACGAATTGGCTCTGCTGGTCGGCGTGCCCGGCTCAAGCGGGCCCGCGGCGCGCCGCCCAGCCAAAGTTGCGGACCATGCGGATCACTGATCCCAAATTATTGGCCGCGCTCGGCGAGCTGGACATTCAGAACATCGCCGGCGCGTCACTCGCCGAGCGCACCTCGCTGGGCATCGGCGGCACAACGGACGTGCTGCTCGTTCGTCGCCACGCGTCGCTCCCGGAATTGGTCGCGCTGCTCGACGCCGCCGGGATTGCGCATCGCTTCCTCGGCGGCGGCAGCAACGTGCTGATTGACGACGGCGAATTGCCCTGGGTGATCTTGCAACTGGCGCGCCAAGAGCCCGACATTCGCTTTGAAGGCAACACCGTTTCGATCGACGCCGCCGCGGATCTTGGCCGCACCGTCACCACGTGCGCGAAGCAGAATCTCGGCGGCATGGAGGGCTTGATCGGCGTGCCGGGCAGCGTGGGCGGCGCGCTGCGGATGAACGCGGGAGCCTACGGCACGCAAATCGGCTCGTACGTGCGCGAGGTTGAGGTCTTCCAGTCCGCGCAGCGCCGCATCCACACCCTGCGCGGATCGGAGATTTCGTTCGAATACCGCCACACTTCCTTTGCGCCGGATGATATTATGCTCTCGGTGAAACTCGAGCTTCCCTCCAAGCCGTACCCTGAAATCCTCGAAGGGATTCGCATCTGCAATCAGAAGCGCCGCGCCAGCCAGCCGCTGAATCAGAAGAGCGCTGGCTGCATTTTTAAGAATCCGCCGGGATTTTCCGCGGGAAGAAAGATCGATGAACTCGGCCTGAAGGGTTTCTCGGTCGGCGACGCGCGCGTTAGCGATCGCCATGCGAATTTTTTTGTGAACGCCGGCCGCGCTACCGCCACGGATATGCTGAAATTGATTTCCGAGGTGCGCGAACGTGTGCGCCGCGCCTCGGGCGTTTCGCTGGAAGAAGAAGTGATCGTGTGGAAGGCCTGAGCGAGATGGAAAAAGAGCACGAAGCCTTTCTGCCGGAAGCGCTCGCCGAAGAAGAGCCGAAGTATCTGCGCCGGCAGAAGCCCGTCGAAGTGCGCCGCCGTAAATTCGGCCCGAACTTTGGACGCAAGAGCTGGCCGCTGTATCGGCGCGTTTTCGTCGCCTTGGTGATCACCTTGGCCGGCGGGACCGTGATCGCAGTTGCGGCGCACTTTCTGCTTTTTTCGCCGCGCGTTCTGCTCGCCAGCCTCGATCAAGTCGAAATCACCGGCAATCGCTTCGTTCCCGCGGCCACCGTGGCTGCCGTGTTCGCGCCCGATCTTGGCCGCAGCATTCTGCGCGTGCCGCTCGAAGCGCGGCGCCGTGAATTGGACGCGATGCCCTGGGTGGAATCGGCTGTGCTGCAGCGAGTGTTGCCGAATCGCATTCGCGTTGACGTGGTCGAGCGCGCGCCCATCGCGTTCTTGCGCTTGCCGAACGATCTCGCATTGGTCGATGCGCACGGCGTGATTCTCGAGCGGCCGCTCGAAGGCGATTTCCATTTTCCGGTGGTCGGCGGAATTTCCGACGCCACGGCGGCGCAGGACCGTGAGCAGCGCATGCAGAATTTCGCCGAATTTCTGAAGGCCATCGAGCTGGTTCGCCCGAACGCCGACGATCAAGTGAGTGAAGCCGATCTCTCGGACGCGCAGGATATCCGCGCCTCGATGGTCGGCCTCGGCTCGGATGCTGGTCCTGTGCTGGTGCATTTCGGCGATTCCGATTTCGCGAATCGCTATCGACTGCTCGTGGAAAATATCGATCAGTGGCGCTCGACGGCGGGGCGCGTGGATTCCGTGGACCTGCGCTTTGCGCGGCAAGTGGTGGTGAACCCGGAAAGCGGGACGGCCGCGCGCGCGATGACGACGCCTTAGCGGCGGGAATTTTGCGGTAGAAATATTCCGGGGAGCGGCGGAGTGGCAAAGAAAGATCGGCATCTGGTCGCGCTGGACGTTGGCAGCACGAAAACGTGCGCGCTGATTTGCGAATGGGACGATTTCGGTGGCTTGCGCTTTCTTTCGATGGGCGCGGCGGAATCGAAAGGCATTCGCAAGGGTCTCATCGTGAATTTGGAAGCGGTGGCCGGCTCGATCCGCCACGCGCTGGAGGTGGCGGAAGGCGTCGCGGGCGTGCCTGTCGAGCGCGCGATCGTCGGCGTCGCAGGCGGACACATTCACGGCGTCACCAGCCGCGGCGGCATCACCGTTGGCAATCGGCCGCGCGATATCGATCGCGAGGATGTGCGCCACGCCGTCGAAGCCGCACGCGGAGTCACTCTGCCGGAGGATCGTGTCGTGCTGCACGTACTGCCGCAGGAATTTCTGCTCGACGCGCAAGACAACATTCGCGATCCCATCGGCATGGTCGGCCAGCGCCTCGAGGCCGACGTACATCTAGTGACGTGCTCGGCTTCGGCCATGCAAAATCTGGTGATCGCCGCGAATCATGCCGGAGTGGAAGTGGCCGACACGGTGCTCGAGCCGCTGGCCGCCGCCGAAGCGTGCCTTACAGCCGACGAGCGCGAGATGGGCTGCTGCCTGCTCGAAATCGGCGGCGGCACCACCGAGATTATCGTTTTCGCCGGCGGCGTCGTGCGCCACAGCGACGCGTTGCCCGTCGGCGGCGATCATTTCACCAACGATCTTGCCGTCGGCCTGCGCACGCCGATTCCTGAAGCGGAAAAAGTGAAGCGCGAGCACGCTTGCGTTTGGCGTCAGCTCGAAGGCGAAGATCAATCGATTGAAATCGCCAGCGTGGGCGATCGCCCGCCGCGCACGATCTATTCGCGGATGCTGCACGATATCGTCGGACCGCGCGCGCAAGAACTGTTGGCGCTCGTCTCCGACAATTTACGCCGCGCGGGTCTTGACGGCCAATTGCCCGCGGGCTTTGTGTTGTGCGGCGGCGGCGCGCGGCTGCGCGGCTTGCCGGAGTTGGCCGAACGCGTTTTCAATTTGCCCGTGCGCCTTGCGGTGCCGCGGGGACTTGAAGGAATGCCCGAGGAACTCTCCCAGCCGGAATACGCCACCGGCGTCGGGCTGTTGTTGTATGCAGCGCGCGCGCGTCGTCAGATGCCCGCGCCGCCGCAGACGCTGGTGGCGAAAATCAAAAGCATGTTCGCCGGAGGCTGAGTTCGACGCATCGGCGAGAGACCAGGGGAGGCAACATGACGGCGAAGGACGCAGGAATTCGGATTTCATTTACCGACGATCATCAGCAGGGCGCCAGGATCAAAGTGATCGGCGTCGGCGGTGGCGGCTCGAACGCCGTCAATCGCATGATTCGAGCCAAAGTTGAGGGCGTCGAGTTCGTCGCCGCCAACACCGATTTGCAAGCGCTGAAGCTTTCGCAGGCTTCCGTGAAATTGCAATTGGGCGCGAAGCTCACGAAAGGTCTGGGAGCCGGCGCGAATCCCGAGACGGGCCGCAAAGCCGCGCTGGAAGACACGGAAAAGATCATCGAGGCGCTGGAAGGCGCGGACATGATTTTTCTTACGGCCGGTCTCGGCGGCGGCACAGGCAGCGGCGCGGCGCCGGTGGTGGCGTCGCTTGCAAGCGAACTCGGCGCGCTCACCGTTGCCGTAGTCACGAAACCCTTTGCGTTCGAAGGCAAGCGCCGCATGTTGCAAGCCGAGCAGGCGCTTTCTGAACTCGTCGGCTGCGTTGACACGGTGATCGTGATTCCGAACGAGCGCTTGATGGAAACCGTCGAGCGCGGCACCAGTTTCTTTGAGGCGTTTCGCATCGCCGACGATATTTTGCGCCAAGCCGTGCAGGGCATCAGCGACATCATCACGATTCCCGGCATCATCAATCGCGATTTCGCCGACGTGAAAACGATCATGCAGGGCCAGGGTTACGCCGTGATGGGCACGGCCGTGGCCACCGGCTCAAACCGAGCGGTCGATGCCGCCAATCGCGCCATCAATAGCCCGCTGCTTGAAGACAATTCGATCCAGGGCGCGCAGGGAATTCTGATCAACGTCACCGGTTCTTCCAGCCTCACGCTGCACGAAGTGCATGAGGCCAGCTCGATTATCCAAAAGGCCGCGCACGAAAACGCCAACATCATTTTTGGCGCCGTGCAAGACGACGCGATGAAAGAAGCCGTGAAGATCACCGTGATCGCCGCCGGTTTCCGCGAAACCGTGCGCAAAGCCCCGAGCCAGCGCGCCTCCTACATGCCCAAAACGTGGAAGGCCACGCGCGAGCACTCGAGCGTCGTCGAAGAAGTTCGGCAGAACGTTTCAGACGTGATCAATCAGCAGGACGCTGCCGCGACCGATCTGGACGTGCCCACGTTCCTGCGCCGCTCGCCGCAGAAGGCGTAGCTCGACCTCGCGCCCCTTGGTCGATCCGAGGTGCTGCGCTGGCGCCGCCGTCCTCGCGCCCGGTGTACACTTTCGGCGTGAGCGAATCCATCCGCATTCTTGCCGGCGTCCTGGCCGAACTTCAGGCCGCGGCGCGCGCGCACGGCGATCGAGAATGCTGTGGATTGCTTGCCGCGCGCGACGGCGCGATCACGACGCTGCTGCCCGCCGCGAACGCGCTCGCCAGCGCCACTGCATACGAGATCGCTCCGCGCGAACTCTTCGATTTGTTTCGCCGCATCCGCGCCGAGCGGCTTGAGTTTGCCGGCATTTACCACTCGCATCTTTCCGCGGACAATGTCCCCTCGCCGCGCGACGTCGAGCGGGCGTTTTATCCCGACGCGGCGTATCTCATTGTTTCGGCGCGCGCGGACACTCTAAAAGCCATCCGCGCGTTTTCGATCCGTGCAGGCCGCGTCGCCGAACTTCAAATCATCGCCGTGTGAACTTCGCCGAGTTCCATTGGAGTTGCCACGGCATCCTGTTAGAATCGCAGCGGACTCACTCTCATGCCTGACTCCGAAAACAGGCCGCGCATTGCCGTCGGCGCTGACCACGCTGGTTATCACGTCAAAGAGGCCGTGAAGAAATACCTCGAATCGTCGGGATATCAGGTCGACGACATGGGTACGTGGTCGGAGGAGTCGGTGGATTATCCCGATTACGCCAAGAAAGTCGCGGAGCGCGTAGTCGCAGGGCAGGACGATTTCGGATTCCTCGCGTGCGGCACGGGCATCGGTATGTCCATCGCCGCCAACAAAATCGAAGGAATCCGCGCCGCCGTGGCCCACGATGCGATGACGGCGCGTCTGGCGCGCCAGCACAATAACGCCAACGTTCTTGCGCTCGGCGGGCGCGTGGTCACTGACGCGCAAGCCATCGAGATCGTGAAGGATTTTCTGGCGACGGATTTTCGCGTCGGCCGCCATCAGCGGCGCGTCGATAAAATCGCGGAACTCGACCACGAACGAATCGCGCATTCGTAGGTCTGACGGCAACGCTGCGCCGCTGCCGGACTTTTCGCCCGCGTTTTGGTGCGAACACGATCTCGTAAGTGAGGACCCATGAGCACATCGACATCTTCAACCGATCGCATGAACGCTCCGCTCTCTGAAGTCGATCCGCGCGTCGCGGAAATTCTGCGCGCGGAAGCGCAACGCGAGGCCACCGGCCTCGAGCTGATTCCCTCTGAGAATTTCGTTTCCGAAGCGGTGCTCGAAGCCATGGGCTCGGTCTTCACCAATAAATATGCCGAAGGCAGCGTCGGCCGCCGTTATTACGGCGGCTGCGAATTCGCCGATCAGATCGAGCAGTTGGCGATCGATCGAGCCAAGTTACTTTTCGGCGCCGAGCACGCCAACGTGCAGCCGCATTCCGGCACGCAGGCCAATGTTGCCGTGTACATGGCGGCGCTCAAGCCGGGCGATACGGTGCTCGGCATGAATTTGGCGCACGGCGGCCATCTGACGCACGGACATCCGCTGAATTTTTCCGGCATCATGTACAAATTCATCGCCTACGGCGTGCGCCGCGATACAGAAATGATCGATTATGACGAACTCGCCGCGCTCGCCGCAGAGCATCACCCGAAAATGATCGTCGTCGGCGCCAGCGCGTATTCTCGCGTGATCGATTTCGCGCGCATGGGAGAAATCGCGCGCTCCGTCGGAGCATTGCTGTTCGTCGATATGGCGCACATCGCGGGACTTGTCGCCGCGGGCGTGCACCCGAGCCCGGTGCCGCACGCCGATTTCGTCAGCTCGACCACGCACAAGACGCTGCGCGGTCCGCGCGCCGGCCTCATCCTTTGCCGCGAGCAGCACGCCAAGGACGTGGATCGCATCCTTTTCCCCGGCACGCAGGGCGGTCCGCACATGCACATCATCGCTGCGAAAGCCGTGTGCTTCGCCGAAGCCATGCAGCCGGAATTTCGTCCGTATCAGCAGCAGATCGTGGCCAACGCGCAAGCCCTGGCGCAGGCGCTCGCGCGCCGCAGCTTCCGCATTGTTTCCGGTGGCACGGACAATCATTTGTTCCTGGTCGACCTTTATTCGCGCGGCATCAAGGGCAAGGACGCGCAGCCGGCGCTCGATCGCGCCGCCATCACCGTGAACAAGAATTCGATTCCATTCGATCCAACGCCGCCGATGGTCGCCGGCGGAATCCGCATGGGCACGCCGGCGATCACCACACGCGGCATGCGTGAAGCCGAAATGGAGCCGATCGCGCAATGGATCGCCGAAATCCTGGAGCATCTGGGCGACGCCGAGCGCGAGCGCCGCGTGCGCGCCGAAGTCGCGGAGCTCACCGCTCGCTTTCCGCTCTACGCGCGCCGGTCGGGCGATGCGCGTCGCGATTGACATTCGCTGCGCCGGGGATTTCGGCCTCGGCACCTACGTCCGCAACATCCTGCAAGGCCTCGCGCGCGCGGACCTCTCCACACACTATCTGCTGATCGGGCAGCGCCGGCATTTTGAACTCTGCGGCGCGCTGCCCGAAAATTTCGAGCTGTTTGAATATTCCGCCGTGCCCGGCTCGTTGCGCACGCACATCGCGCTTCCACTGCTCTTGGACCGCATGCGCGTCGATCTCCTGCACATGCCGTGGTTTTATGCGCCGGCCATCGTGCTCTCGAAGATGGTGATCACCGTGCACGATTTGACCACGGTGCTGCAGCCGGAAGTGGGCGCGTCGCAGCCGGTGCAAACCGGACGGCTTTACTTCGCGGGCCGCGCGCTTCGCCGCGCTGAGCGCGTGCTGGCCGTCTCGCAAGCCTCGAAGCGCGATCTCTCCCACGCGTTCGGCGTGGACGAACGCAAGATCGAAGTGATCTACAACGCCGTGGACGATTTGTTTTTGCACGAGCCGGACCCGGCCGATGCCGACGCGGTGCTGGCGCGTCATGACATCACTGGTCCTTATGTTCTGTACGCCGGCAACATCAAACGCCAAAAAAATCTGCCGCGGCTGATCGAAGCCTTCGCTGTGGCCAAGACGGAGCTGGCCGGCGATCCCCGCTTCTCGCAGTTGAAGCTGCTGCTGATCGGCGACGCACTCACGGAGCAATCCGACTTGCGGCGCGCCGTGGTGCGCTCGCGCGTGCGCGGCGACGTGCGCTTTCTGGGATTCGTGCCGCAGACGGTGCTGCGAGTCTTCTATAAGCGCGCCGCGGCGTTTCTGTTTCCGTCGCTGTACGAAGGATTCGGATTGCCGCCGCTCGAAGCCATGGCTCACGGCACGCCGGTGCTCACGTCGAACGTGTCCTCGATGCCGGAAGTATTCGGCAACGCCGCGCTGCTCGTGAATCCCGAAAACGTCTTCGACATCGCTCGCGGCATCCGCCAAATCTTGTCCGACGACGATTTGCGCGGCACGCTCGTCGAGCGCGGCCGCGAGTTGGTGGCCCGCTTCTCGTGGCAGCGCTCCGCCGCGCAAGTCCAGCGCGTCTATGAAGACGTCCTCGCCGGACGCCGCTGATCGCGCTGATTGCCTAAACGCGGTGGACCCTACGCAGAAAGCTGGCGGCCAATCTCCCAGTGATGTCCGTATGGATCGACGACGCGGCCCACTCGCCAGCCATGGCCTTCGCTTACGGGATAGACTTCGGTTGCGCCCGCGCTGATCGCGCGCGCGAATGCGGCGTCCGGATTCGCAACAGTCAGAATAATGCGGACGGAGCTACCGCCGAGGTTTTCGGGACTGAAATTGTGATGCTCGGGCGATTCGTCGCTGACCCAGAATTCCGCGCCATCGACGGATAGTCGAGCGACCACCCCGCCGCGGCCCTCGTGGCGATAAACCTCCACCGCGCCGAACGCAGTCTTATAAAACTCAACAGCCTCGAGGCTCTTGCGAACTGAAAGCCATGGCGCGATCGTGGTTCTGATTGAGCCGGCCGGTGAATCGACGGTCATGCGCTTCTCCCGAGCTTGGGATTTTACAACGGGTTCGGCGCGTTGACACGGCTGAATCGCTCGACTACGCTTCCTAGTTTGCACAACACGCAAGGAGATCAACCTTACGTCGTATGGCTGAACAAAAATTGCCGACGCGCGCGGAAGATTTCAACGAGTGGTACAACCAGCTCGTTCTGAAAGCCGAATTGGCGGATTACGCGCCGGTGCGCGGCTGCATGATCGTGCGCCCGTACGGCTGGGCGCTTTGGGAGAATATTCAGGCCGCGCTCGATGGGCGATTCAAGGCCACCGGTCACGTGAACGCGGCGTTTCCTCTGCTGATTCCGCGCAGTTTCATCGACAAAGAAAAATCGCACGTCGCGGGTTTTTCGCCGGAACTGGCCGTAGTCACTCACGGCGGCGGCGAAGAACTCGAAGAGCCGCTGGTGATCCGGCCGACGTCGGAGACCATCATTGGCCATTCCTACGCCAAGTGGATTCAGTCCTATCGCGATCTACCGCTGCTGATCAACCAATGGAACAGTGTGGTGCGCTGGGAATTGCGCACGAAACTTTTCCTGCGCACATTGGAATTTTTCTGGCAAGAGGGCCACACTGCGCACGCGACGCTGGCCGAGGCCGAATTCGAGACGCGGCAGATGCTCGATATCTATACCGATTTCGCCGTGAATGACGCGGCGATCCCGGTGATCCCGGGCCGCAAATCCGAAGCTGAGCGTTTCGCCGGTGCCGATCAAACCTACTCGATCGAAGCCATGATGGGCGACGGCAAGGCGCTGCAATCCGGCACCTCGCACAATTTGGGACAGAATTTCGCGAAGGCCTTCGAGATCAAGTATCTCGATCCGGCCGGCGCGCTGCAATATTGCTGGACGACGTCATGGGGCCTATCGACGCGTATGATCGGCGCCATCATCATGGTGCATGGTGACGATCAAGGACTGATTCTGCCGCCGAAGCTCGCGCCGATCCAGGCCGTGATCGTGCCCATATGGAAGAATGATGCCGAGCGTGCCGCAACGCTCGAAGCCGCCGCGCGCGTGCGCGCCGCATTGATCGCAGCGGGCATTCGCACGAAGACCGACGAGCGCGAAGGATCAAGCCCCGGCTTCAAATTCAACGATTGGGAAATGCGCGGCTTACCGTTGCGCATCGAGATCGGCCCGAAGGACGTGGCCAACAATTCGTTGGTGCTGGCGCGGCGCGATAAGCCCGGCAGGGAAGGGAAATCGCCGGCGCCGCAATCGGGCGTGGCCGAAGCGGTGAGTGCCGCGCTGGCTGCGGTGCAGAAATCGCTCTATGACCGCGCGCTGGCCTTTCGCGAGGCCCACACGCGCGAGCCGCGCAATTTCGAGGAGTTCAAGGAAGCGGTGGAAACAGGCTTCGCGCGCGCGTTCTGGTGCGGCCAGTCCGCGTGCGAGGAGAAAATCAAGGAAGCGACGAAGGCCACCATGCGCTGCATTCCGCTGGAGCAATCGGGCGGTGGCGGAGCGTGCATCCTCTGCGGCAGCGCTGCCCGGGAACAAGCGATTTTCGCGAAGGCGTATTGAGCCCTCGCGGCGCGCCGGGCCGCAGGTAACTCCATCGAATCAAGGCCCTTGACGCAGCATCGACACCCCCCAGCCTGCGTGCTAGCATCGATTTTGTGCCTAGCCGCCCAACCATCGCCGCAGTCTCGCTCACGTCGCGCGCCGCATCTAGACAGCGTGGCAGCGCCCGCCTCAAAACGATCATCTGGCTGCTGATCTTTTTAGCCTTCCTTTATGTTTCCCTTGAAGTCGGGCCGGTGCTATACGCCGAGTACGAGTTCCAGGACGATGTCCAGACGATTGCGCGATACGCTCCATACAATCGCCCGTCGATCGACGATGTCCGCAAGGAAGTTCTCTCAAAGGCGCAATCGCACGATATACCCGTGACGCTTGAGGACATCAAGGTCGAGCCGCACGGATACGGCGTGCAGATTGACGTGAATTATTCCGTTACGGTCAATCTAATCGTCTACCAATGGGTGTTCGATTTCCATCCTACCGCCGCCAGCATAAGCCTCACCTGAACCCTGCTCCCACTCCACGCGGTCCCGCGTCTATTTTGCGCGAGGGGCCAAACAGCCTGTAAACTCTAGTCTGAGGGAACACGAGCGCGCATCTCATACGTAGTATGTGTGTACGCGCGAACGTGCGTTGGCCGCGGCGGAGCGAGGAGCAGTCGCAGTGAAAATCAGGGTCACTGAGAGCTTCTGGACGTCCAAAAGAGGTCTATGGCTGTTGGGCTTTGTCACGCTGGTGCTGCTGTCGGGGCTAAGCGTCTTCACTTATTACTGGGTTCACTTCGGCCACATGATCGACGCGCGGCTTTCGGGCCAAGTCTACCAGCCGAGCGCCCGCATCTACGGCGCGCCGGAGCCGATTGCGGTGGGCGAGCCGATCTCTCCCGCTGAATTGGTCGCTCGCTTGCAGCGCTCCAGTTACACACATCTGCAAACCGAAGGGGCTACTGGTTGGTATTCGGTGGAGCCCGCTTTCGTAGAGGTTCATCCCTCGCAGGATTCCTATTTCGAGGGCCGCAATGCGCTACGCGTTGAGTTTTCCGGCGGAAAGATCAAGGACATCCGGGATCTCGATTCCGGCCAGGACGTCGACAACGCCGAGATCGAACCGGAGCTGCTGACGAATCTGTTCGACAGCTCGCGCGAGAAGCGCCGCCTGGTGCATTTCTCCGACATCCCCAAGGTGCTGCTGGATGCCGTGCTTTCGGCCGAAGACAAGCGTTTCTTCGAGCATCCGGGATTCGATCCTGTACGCATCCTGGGCGCGGCGTGGGCCGATCTGCGGCGCGATCAGCGCGCGGAAGGCGCTAGCACGATCACGATGCAGGTGGCGCGCAGCTTTTTCTTCACTACTCAGCGCACCTGGCGGCGCAAAGTGGCCGAGACGATGGTCTCTCTCGAACTCGAGCGGAAATTTTCCAAGCAACAAATTTTTGAGCTCTACGCCAACGAAATCTATCTCGGCAATCGCGGCAGCTTTGCGATTCACGGTTTCGCCGAAGGCTCCTACGCCTATTTCAATAAAGACATGCAGAATCTCACGCTCGGCGAAGCCGCCTTCTTGGCCGGGATTATTCGCGCGCCCAATCGCTATTCGACCGTAAACCTGAGCTCGGCGCGCGCTGCTGAGCCGCGCGATCGCGTGATCGCACAGATGGTGGAAAACGGCGTGGCCACTCCGGCCGCGGCCGCCGCGGCGCGAAAGATTCCGTTGCATCTGACCAGTGGTGCACTCGAGGGCAGCACCGCGCCTTATTTCGTGGACATGGTGAAGGACCATCTGCTCGATAAATTTTCCGAAACCGACCTGCTCTCGCAGGATTTTCGCGTCTACACGACGATCGATCCGGACCTGCAGCGCGCCGCAGCGGAGGCTGTCGATGTCGGAATGAAGAACGTGGACGATCAGCTCGCGAAAAAGTACGCGAAGTGGCACAAGCAGGGCGACGATGCCCGGCCTCAGGTTGCGCTGGTGGTCATCGATCCCCGCACCGGGGAGATCAAGGCTTTGGTGGGCGGGCGCGATTACGGCGAAAGCCAACTGAACCACGCGCTGTCGATGCGCCAGCCGGGATCGGCGTTCAAGCCGTTCGTTTACGCGGCGGCGTTTGACAACGCTGTCGACGGCACCGAACCCATCCTGACGACGGCGACGACCGTGGACGATTCGCCCACGACGTTCGATTTCGACGGCAAGGAATACACGCCCAACAATTACGGCGAAGAATTTCACGGCACGGTGACGCTGCGCGACGCGCTCACATTTTCGATGAACGTCGCCACGGTGAAAGTGGCGGAGATGGTGGGCTACGGCCGCGTCGCGGATTTCGCGAAACAACTTGGGCTTCCCTCGACCATCGAGCCCACGCCGGCCATGGCGCTGGGCGCCTATGAGATGACGCCGGTCCAAGTCGCGGGCGGCTACACCGCGTTCGCCGACCGCGGCGTGCACGCCGATCCGCTGTACATCCGCACCGTGCGTTCATCGACGGGCGACGTGCTGGAAAACAACGACCCGCACACGCGCCAGGCGCTGGACCCGCGCGTGGCGTTTCTCGTCACCAGCGTGCTGGAAGACGTCATCAATCGCGGCACAGGTTACACCGTGCGCGCGCGCGGGTTCACCGCTCCCGCCGCCGGCAAGACCGGAACTTCGCACGACGGCTGGTTCGCCGGCTACACCTCAAACCTCGAGTGCATCGTGTGGGTCGGTTTTGACGATAACCGCGACCTCAGCCTATCCGGCACGAACTCCGCCGCGCCCATCTGGGAAGAATTCATGAAGCGCGCCGTCACCGATCCCGAGTACTCCGACACGGTACCGTTCGAACCTCCCGACGGCATCGTCACGGTCACCATCGATACGCATACGCTCGAGTTGGCCACGCCATCCTGCCCGCAGACGCGCCAGGAGGTTTACATCATCGGAACCGAGCCCACGGAATACTGCTCTGGCGGTACGACCACGCAAGCGAACAGCGATTCCTGGCTCTCAGGCGCGTTTGGCGGCGGGAGCCAGCCCAAAGCCCCGCCGGGTGCGGCCCCGTCCACAGCGGCGGCGCCAGCCGGGCCCGTGTCGCCCGAGGCAGATGCCGAAAAGAAAAAGAGTCTGGCGCAGCGGATTTTTGGTATCTTCGGAAGCAGCAAGCAGGACTCCGGCGCATCAAAGCCGGCCACCGGTCCGCCTCAGCGTTGACGCTCCGGTTCGAGGGAATCGCCATGAAGTACTCCGCACTGGCGGCGGTTGCCTTTGTTCTTTTCGTCTCAGCCGTCACCGCGCCCGCCCGCGATCAATCTCCGCCGCCAATTTCTCCCGCGGCGACGCCACCCACGGCCGCCCAACAGATGCCGCCAACCCAGCACGTGGTCAGTGCGTTTCAAGCCGCGGTGATCCAGGGATCGGCGCTGATGAGCACGAAAGACTACGACGGCGCCGCACAGGTTTACACAAAGCTGCTCCATGATGAGCCCAAGAATGCGACGGTGTGGAATCTGCTGGGAGTTGTCTTGCAGCAGAGCGGACAGATCGATCCGGCTCGATCCGCCTACCAACGCGCGATTAAATTCAACCACTCATTCGCGGAGGCTTACAACAATATCGGCACCACTTGGTATCAGCAGCAGAGATATCGCAAGGCGGAGCGCGCCTACGACAAAGCCGTCGAGCTCGATCCCAATTTGGCCACCGCCTACAGCAATATGGGCTGCGCGTACTTCTCCGAAAAGAAAATGCCCGAAGCGCTCGACGCTTTTAACAGGGCGCTTACCCTAGATCCCAACGTCTTCGCGATGAGCAGCCACGCCGGCACGATCCTGCAGGACCGCTCGGTCTCTGACCACGGCGCGTTCTATTTTCTGCTGGCGAAGTCTTACGCTCAGCGCAGCGACGCCGCCAATTGCGCCGAATATCTACGCAAGGCCTACGACGAAGGCTATAAGAACATCGTTGCGGTAAAGACCGATCCTTCATTTGCCAAAGTGCTGGCCGATCCGGGCGTTCAGGCGATCTTGGAGAAAGCGACTGCGAACGTCGCGGCCACCACGCCTCCCGCGCCTGGCACGTAGCGTACGGCCCGGTTTTCGATCCGCTCGCGGGAAACTCGCGGACCGCCATTCTGTTACAATACGCTCGCATGGCGCAGTGCTGGCTTCATCTCGCAGCGCTTGGCTTACTGACGGGCCTGCTGGGGAGTCCGCCGCGTCCCACCAGTAATTCGCGGCAGGCGTCCCCATCCTCGGAGCTTCCCATTGCCCCGCAGGCTGGCCCGCCAGTGCAGACGATTCTCGTGTTTCCTTTTGAAAATCGAAGCCGCGCGCCAAGCCTCGAATGGCTCAGTGAGGGCTTGGCGGAACTTAGTGTTGAGCGCGTGAAGAGCGGATCGCGTTTCGTGTTTTCGCGCGAGGACCGCCTGGATGCACTCGAGCGGCTAGGGCTGCCCAGTTCGGCGCAATTCAGCGTCGCGACGATGATCGAAATCGGCCGCAAGATCGGAGCGGACGATATTGTGTTCGGCGCATTCGATTCCGATGGTAAGACGATTTCAATGACGGCCCGCGCGCTGCGCTTGGCCGCGCCGGAGCTTTCTCCGCCGCTCTCCGAAGCGGGCCCGCTCTCCAATGTTTTGCCGCTCCAGGCGCGGCTCGCCGGCTCGATTGTGTGCGCGCTCGATTCCGGCGCTTGCCCCGGCGGCGCTCCGCCGGCCGATGTGACGGATCCGAATCGGCCGCCGTCGAAGGCCGGCGCTTTTCAGATTTACATTCGCGCCGTCACGGGCCCCGGTGACGATCAGCGCTTGAGCGATTTAAGGGATGCCGCGCGCCTCGAGCCCGATTGGGATTTGCCGGCGTTCGAGCTGGGCCTTGAGGAATACGCGCGCCGCGATTGCGAATCGGCGCTGGTTTGGTTCTCGCGTGTTCCGCCGAATCGGCCACGCGGGATCGAAGCGGGTTTCGATGCCGGCGTTTGCCATCTGCTGGAGAACGACGCGAATCGCGCCGAATCTTCCTTCCAGGCTGTGCTCGATCGCGCTCGTCCCGAAGCCGCACCGGCGCCTGTTGGTGCCGGTGCTTCCGCTGCGCCCGATTCTCACGCCGCGCCGCTGGCGCTCGATTTTCCGGAAGCACGCAATGATTTGGGCGTCGCGCTGCTGCGCCTTGGCAAATTCGGCGATGCCGTTGCTCAATTTAAGCGCGCCACGCAATCGGCGCCGGACGCTCCCGACTTTCTGTTCAATCTCGGCATCGCCCAATTCCTTGCGGGCGACGCCGCGGACGGCGAGGCCGATCTGCGTCAAGCGCAAAAGCTCGCCCCAAGCGACGCAGGAATTCGCGGCGTGATCGAGCAGATGGCCACTCAGGCGCCGGCCACCGCAGCCTCACCTACTTCCGCACCTTCTCGCGCCGCGGGGCGCAAGTCGCCGGCGCAGAGCGCCTCAAGCGCCGGCACGCCGTGGGTTGTGAAGGCGCGCATCGCGATGCGCTTCGATCGCTCCAGGCTGCGGCCGGGGGGCCCTGTGAACGCGGCCGTGGCGAATCAGCAATCGGCGCGCGACACCGGCGCCCTTGCGCTGCACATCCAGCGCGGCCGCCAATTCTTGGACGCGGGCGATCTTGACGATGCCCAGCGCGCCTTCACCGAAGCGCTGCTCATGGCTCCCTACGATTCCGCGGCGCATCGAGGTCTCGCTGAGGTATATCAGAGCGAAGGCCGGCCCCAAGACGCCCTTCGCGAATTGGGCGACGCAGTTTCCAATCTAAATGACGCCCCGACGCACATCCAGATGGCGCAGTTGCTGATCGAGATGAATCGTCCTGCCGAAGCGCGCGATCAATTGCGGCAGGCGCTGGCGCTCGATCCGTCAAATGCGCAGGCCCGCCAGTTGCTTGAAAAGGTCCAAGGCAGCACGGGAACCGGAGGCACTCCATGAATCGCAGCGAATATTTTCGTGGCACACGTTCTCGCGCGACGCTTTCGCTTTGCGCGCTCGTCGGACTCGTCGCGTTGTTAGCGCTGGCCGCGCCCGCGGCATTGCCTCAGCCCGCCGCGCCGCCCGCCTCCGCGCCGCAAGTCGTCGTGCTGCGCATCAACGACGAAGTCGATCCGATCTTGGCGGAGTACTTGGACGAAGGCATGGCACACGCCGCCGATATCCACGCGAACCTGATCCTAATCACCATGGACACACCGGGCGGCCTCGAAGATTCCATGCAGGACATCATTCAGCACATTTTGGCGTCGCCCGTGCCCGTTGCTGTTTTCGTTTCGCCCACCGGATCGCGGGGCGCCTCTGCGGGATTTTACATTTTGCTTTCTGCGGATATCGCAGCCATGGCTCCGGCCACGCACACCGGCGCCGCTTCGCCGGTGATCGAAGTGGGCGGGTATCCCGTGACCATGGACGAAACGATGAAGAATAAAATTCTTAATGACGCCGAAGCGTTTCTGCGCAGCTACGCGGGGAAGCGCGGCCGCAACGTTCAGCTTGCTGAAACCGCCGTCACGGACGCCAAGGCCTTCACGGAAACCGAAGCGCTCGATGGCAAGCTCATCGACGTCATCGCCAAATCCGACGCCGATCTTCTCGCCCAGCTCAATGGCCGCACGATTACGCGCTTTGACGGCGAAACGCAGCAATTGTCGCTGGCCGGCGCCCAGCTCACCGAGTACGACATGTCCACGCGCCAGCGCTTTCTTGCGTGGATCGTCGAACCCGATGTTTTATTCATCCTGTTGCTCGTCGGCGTGCTGGGCCTCTACGTAGAGTTCACGCATCCAGGCATGGTCGCGCCGGGCGTGATCGGCGGCATCGCGATCGTCCTGGCCCTATTCGCGATACACATACTTCCGGTAAACTTCGCTGGGCTGCTGTTGATCTTTCTGGCGCTCGGCCTTTTCATACTCGAGGCGAAATACACAAGTCACGGCGTTTTGGCCGTCGGTGGAATTGTCGCCATGCTGTTGGGTGCGCTGATGCTGATTCATTCGCCGATGACGGGCGCGGGCGTCAGCCTGGGAACCGCTCTGGGCGTCACGGTGCCGTTTGCCGTGATCGTGGTGATTCTGATGCGCTTGGTTCTGCGCTCGCGCACTTGGCGGCCCTCGGTGGGCGCCGAGCAGCTTGTTGGCGGCGAAGCAGAGGTGACCAGCGCGCTCGTGCCTGACGAAGTCGCCGGTGAGTTTGCCGGCATGGTGCGCATGCACGGCGAGTTGTGGCGCGCGACCGCTTCGCAAGCGATGCCCGTCGGCGCACATGTGCGTGTGGCGCGCGTCGAAGGACTTACTCTGCACGTCAAGTTAGCAAGTGCGCCGCCGGCGCAATGAGATTTTCGGTACTCGAGACGGCACGTACGAAGAGGCAGTGATCGCCCGGGAGGGTAACGTCATGGACTTCGGTTTGACCGGCATTCTGATTTGCGTGGTTGTATTTCTGATCTGGTTTTGGAACTCGCTGTACGTCCTGAAGGAATGGGAGCGCGGCGTGGTGTTGCGTCTGGGGCGCATGAGCCCGCAAGCCAAAGGCGCGGGGCTGCGCCTGGTTTTCTGGCCGATCGAGACGCTGTACCGGATTTCGCTGCGCATCGAAACGCTTGACGTTCCGGCGCAGGACATCATCACCCGCGACAACGTATCGGTAAAAGTGAACGCGGTCTGCTATTTCCGCGTCGTCGATGCCAACCTGGCGCTATCGCAGGTGCAAAACTATCTCTACGCCACGTCGCAAAAGGCCCAGACCACCCTGCGCAGCATCGTCGGCCAATTCGAGCTCGACGAGATCCTCGCCGAACGCGAAAAGGTCAACAACAAGCTGCAGATCATTCTTGACCAGGATACCGAGCCCTGGGGTATTAAGGTCACCAAGGTCGAAGTAAAGCAGGTGGATATTCCCGAGCAAATGCAGCGCGCCATCGCCCGTCAGGCCGAAGCGGAACGCGAGCGCCGCGCCAAGGTCATTCACGCTGAGGGCGAATTTGAAGCTTCATCGAAGCTGGCGCAAGCCGCCAAAATGCTCGAGACCGAGCCCGCCGCGATTCAGTTGCGCTATCTGCAGACCTTGACCGAAATCGGCACGGAGAAAAACACCACGATCGTATTCCCGTTGCCCATCGACATCGTCAACGCGTGGGTGAAAACCTTCGCCGACAAGAAGTAGTAAACGAATGCCAGGAGCCAGAAAGAGCGGACGGGGCGACATGGTGCTGGAAAGCCGGCACCTGTTTGGCTTGTTCGTTCTGCTGGCCGTGCTGTTCGGCGTCGTTTTCACGCTCGGCTACTTGCTCGGCCGCGGCCAAGGCGAATCGCAAGCGCGCGTTTCGGCTATCCGCGCTGAAGATTCCGCTGACACCGCGGCCGCCAATCCGGCAAGTGCGCTCGCAACAGAAGGCGACACCGCGGCCCCCGCCGCGCCCACCGGATCCGATTGGAGCTATTACCACGCTGGCGATTCGAAGCCTGCGAACGACGCCCTCGAGCCGGCGCCGTCTGCGAAGCCGGCAAAACCAACGGCAAAACCTGCGGCGAATGCCCCGGCCAAGCCCACGCCGGCGCCGACCAAGCCGGCGCCCGCGCCTTCCAAGCCAGCCTCCAAGCCCACGGCATCATCGCCCGCGCCCGCTTCCACACCGGGGTCACCACCACCATCGAAACCTGCGCCAGCCACCGCCGCTGCCAAGCCTGCGCCCACACCTGCACCGGCCACCAAACCGGCCGCCAAGCCCGCAGCGACGTCAAAACCCAGCGTGACGGTCGGTTCGCCGATGATCCCGAAGGGAGCGATCGTTCTGCAGGTGGCCGCGCTTGAAAAAGAAAGCGATGCGCTGGCGGTGGCCCAGGCGCTTCAGCAACGAAAATTCCCGGCGTTTGTCCTGCCCGCCGTCGCCGATAAGTATTTTCGCGTTCAGGTGGGGCCCTACGCCAATGCGCAGGCCGCGGCGTCGGCGCAGAAGCAGCTCGAAAGCGCCGGATTCAAATCCATCGTGAAACGCTAGTTTGCCTTGGCGTGGCGCGGGCGACGTGATTCCACCTACAATGTGGAACGTATGAACTTCTCTCGAAGCGCGCGCCTGGGTCTGGCCGTAGCCGCTGGCGCGGCGCTGGCGCTGGCGTTTCCCTCATTTAACGCGTGGCCTCTGGCGTGGATTTCCGTCGCGGGCCTGATGCTCGCGGCCTACGGCGCAAGCGTGCCATTCGCGGCGCTGTGCGGCTTCATTTACGGCATGACGTTTTATTGCGTTTCCGTGCCGTGGATCTACACCGTGTTGCGGCGCTACGGTCCGCTGCCGGTTTGGCAAGCGCTGGGCGTGCTGCTGGTCCTGGCCGCTGCCTCATCCGTGTTCAAGCTGCTGTTCGCGGCGGGCGTCAGCCTGTGGGGCCGCTCCGGCCCAACGAAGGTCGCCTGGGTTGCGCCGTTCCTCTGGGTGTCCACCGAATACCTCTTCGATCGCTTTCCCGACATCGGTTTTCCCTGGAATCTTCTGGGATATTCCGCGGCGCACAGCCTCGCCCTCATTCAAATCACGACGATCAGCGGCATCTACGGCCTGTCGCTCTTGGTCGCCGCCTTCAACGCGCTGATCTTCTGGACGATTCTGCAGCCGCCCGCCCGCCGTCGCCGCGCGGCGCTGTGCGTGGGCGCGGTCGCCGCGATTCTGGCGCTCGTGGCGTGGATCGGCGCGCGATTCGTGCCTGCGGCGCAGCCGGAACGCATAGCCCATCTCGTGCAGCCCGATTTCCCGCAATCGATGGAGTATCCGCAAAATTGGTTCGCGCTGCATCGCGCCGACCTCGATGACCTCGAGCAGCGCACCGTTTCCGCTGCGCGCCTTGAGCCGGGTCCCGTGATCTGGCCCGAAACCCCGGCCCCATTTTCCATGCAGGACCCGCCCTTCGCCTTCCGCGCCGTGCGCATCGCGCAGGAGGCGGGGACCGATTTCATCTTCGGCGCGGTCAATTGGAAGCAGACGCTCACCGGTGGCGAGCAGCCCTACAACAGCGCGGTGCAGCTGGACCCCGCGGGCCGCGAACTTTTTGTCTATGATAAGATTCACTTGGTTCCGTTCGGCGAATTCGTGCCGTGGCGAAATATTCTGCGCTTCGCCGGGCACCTCACCGCGGACCTTGGTGAATTTCAGCGCGGCGATGTCCGCCGCGTCGGTACGTTGCCCGGCGGCCGCTATTCGATTTTCATTTGCTACGAGGCGATTTTCCCCGGCGAAATTCGCCAGTTCACGGAAAATGGCGCCGAGCTGCTCGTCAACATCTCGAACGATGGTTGGTTTGGCCGGTCCGCGGCGCCGGCAACGCATCTGGAAGCGGCGCGCGTGCGCGCGGTGGAAAATCGCCGCTGGCTTCTGCGCGACACCAACAACGGCTACACGGCGTCGATCGATCCTTACGGCCGGATCGTCGCGGAGATGGCGCCGGATATTCGCGGCCAGCTCGACGCGCCGTATGCATTTCGCAGCGATTTGACGTTCTACGTGCGCCATGGCGATTGGCTGGCGTGGTTTTCGCTGTGCGGCACGCTGCTCGCGCTGCTGATCGTGGATTGGCGTTTCTTGTATCCGCCCGCAACGCAGCGCGTGCCCAGCGAATTCCAGGGCGGGCAAACGGTCACGCAGCGCAAGCGTGAGAAGGCTATCCAGAAGCAGCACGGCAAAAAATCGGCACGCACATGATCATCGAAGATCTCCAGCATCGTTTTGACGAACTCCGCGAGCGCACGGCGCGGGTGCGGAGTTATCTTTGACCTTCCGACACAGCAAAAACTCCTAGACGATTTGGAAGCGCGCGTCGCCGCCCCCGACTTCTGGCAAAACCAGGAGCAGGCGCAGAAGACGCTGGCCGCGCGCAAGCAAGCCGAAGAAAAAGTCCGCGCTGCGGAGAGACTTTCCGCGATTGAAAGCGATATCGAAACTTATTTGCATCTGGCTGCAGAAGAATCCGACGCCGCCAAGCGCGAAGCACTGATCGCCGAAATCGCCGGCGAACTCGATACTTCCGAAAATTACGCCGCGGAACTCGAAACCTCCGTCCTGCTCTCCGGGCCAGACGATCACTCCAACGCCATCCTCACCATCAAACCCGGCGCCGGCGGCACCGAATCGCAAGACTGGGCCGAAATGCTTCTGCGCATGTATCTGCGATGGGCAGAGCGCAAGGGTTTCAAAACCACGATCATCGATCAAACGCCCGGCGAAGCTGCCGGCATCAAGTCCGCCACCGTGCGCGTCGAAGGCGAAAATGCCTACGGCCTGCTGGGCACCGAAAGCGGCGTGCATCGCCTGATTCGCATTTCGCCGTTCGATCAAGCCGCGCGGCGCCACACTTCGTTCGCATCGGTCTTCGCGATTCCGGAAATCGACGATGCCATCGAAATCGTTGTCAAGCCCGAAGACCTGCGCATCGACACCTTTCGCGCCGGCGGACACGGCGGCCAGAACGTCAACAAAGTCGAAACCGCCGTGCGTTTCACCCACTTGCCCTCCGGCATCGTCGTCCAATGCCAAGCCGAGCGCAGCCAGCACAAGAACCGCGAGCTGGCCATGAAGATGCTCCGCTCGAAACTTTACGCGCTCGAAATCGAAAAGCGCCGCGCCGACACGCGCAAGCTCGATGAAGCCAAAATGGACATCAGCTTCGGCAGCCAAATCCGCACCTACACCTTGCAGCCTTATCGCCTGGTGAAAGATCACCGCACCAAGTTTGAAATGGGCGACGTTGACCGCGTCCTCGATGGCGACATCGACCCGTTCATCCACGCCTTCCTGATCTCGCGAAAGTAGGGAGCAGCCCTCCTGAGTCGATGGCGCTAGCTCGCCGCCCCCGCCGCGCCGGTCGAGAGGCCCCCCGGCGAGTCGAATTCCGGCTGCATTTCGCCCCTAAGTCCTGCCCTTTCAACCCCAAATCCCGCCTGTTCAGCCCCCGCAATCGCAATTAGGGCACGGCGCGTTGACAGCGCTAAAACCCCATGCTACGGTACAATTTCTGCAATTTTGTCCCCGCTGCCGGCACACTACTCCGGCGGTCGCTGCAGAAACCTTCGGGAGGAATACGGTTTTGAGCGAAGCAAAGCGTAATTTTCTGTTCACTTCTGAGTCGGTCACCGAGGGCCACCCCGACAAGATTGCCGACCAGGTTTCTGACGCCGTTCTCGATGCCGTGCTGACGCAGGACCCCATGGGCCGCGTGGCCTGCGAGACTCTCTGCACAACAGGCTTGGTCGTGGTTGCCGGTGAAATCACCACCAGCGCCGTCCTCGACTATTCCGATATCGTACGCGGCGTGATCCGCGACGTCGGCTACACCTCCTCGGAATTCGGCTTCGATGCTGACACTTGCGCCGTGGTCTCCTCTTTGAAGCGTCAATCCCCAGACATCGCCATGGGAGTCGACACCGGAGGCGCCGGCGATCAGGGCCTGATGTTCGGCTTCGCCTGCGATGAGACTGAAGAGTTGATGCCCTTGCCAATCACGTTGGCGCACAAGCTTGTTCGCCGCCTCTCCGAAGTCCGCAAGAGCGGCCAGCTCGATTTCCTGCGCCCCGACGGCAAATCACAAGTCACGATCCAGTACGTCAACGGCCGCCCCGAGCGCGTCGACGCGGTAGTTGTCTCCACACAGCATTCCGATAGCGTCTCGAACGAAGTGCTGCACGAAGCCATCACGCGCGAAGTGATCAAGCACGTCATCCCCGCATCCCTGATGGATCGCCAGACCAAGATTCACATCAATCCCACCGGTAAATTCGTCGTCGGCGGACCGATGGGCGACGCCGGCGTCACTGGCCGCAAGATCATCGTGGACACCTACGGCGGCTATAGTCGCCATGGCGGCGGCGCATTTTCCGGCAAGGATCCGACCAAGGTGGACCGCTCGGCCTGCTACATGGCGCGGTACATCGCGAAGAACCTCGTGGCCGCCGGCCTCGCGCGCAAGGTGGAGGTGCAGCTGGCCTACGCCATCGGCGTCGCGGAGCCGGTCTCCGTCATGGCGGATACATTCGGCACCGGTACGATCCCCGACGAGCAGCTGACCGATCTGATCCGCAGCACATTCCATTTGACTCCGCGCCGCATTATCGAGTCTCTCGATCTTCGCCGTCCGATTTACCGCGCCACTTCCAATTACGGCCACTTCGGCCGCTCCGAGCCCGGTTTCACCTGGGAGCGCACCGACAAGGCCGAAACTCTGCGCCGGGAAGCCGGCCAATCGCGCGGCGCCGAAGTGCCTGCGCGCCGATAATTTCAGGAGCGGCGCTAGACGCCGCCCACTGCGCATGAAGTGCGCGCGGCGCCGTCGCATCCGCGAAAAGCTCGTCGAGCCAATTTGAATTGAGACGCACGACATCCGAAATAAAAAGGGGAGAAACGCAGTGAGCAAAACCAACGAAGTGGTGAAGACGACCGATTCCACCGGCGACGTGAAGGACATGGGCCTTGCCGAAAAGGGCAAGCGCAAGATGGAGTGGGCCAATCAGCAGATGCCCGTTCTGCAATTGATCCGCAAGCGGTTCATTAAGGAGCAGCCGCTCAAGGGCCTGCGCCTTTCGGCCTGTCTGCACGTCACCAGCGAAACCGCGAATCTCGCCGTCACGCTGCGCGATGGCGGCGCCGACGTTGTGCTCTGCGCTTCCAATCCGCTTTCAACTCAGGACGAAATTGCCGCGTGTCTGGTGAAGGATTATTCGATCCCCACGTTCGCCATCAAGGGCGAAGACAACGCCACGTATTACGCGCACATGAGCGCCGCAGTCGATCATGCCCCGCACCTCACCATGGACGATGGCGCCGATTTGGTGACCACCCTGCTTACCAAGCGCACCGATCTAGTTCCCGGAGTAATCGGCGGCACGGAAGAAACAACCACCGGCGTGATCCGCCTGCGCGCCATGGCCAAGGACGGCACGCTGAAATATCCCGTCATCGCCGTGAACGACGCGCTCACCAAGCACCTGTTCGATAATCGCTATGGCACCGGCCAATCCACCATTGACGGCATTCTGCGCGCCACCAATATCCTGCTCGCCGGGCAGCGCTTCGTCATCGCTGGCTACGGCTGGTGCGGACGCGGTCTCGCCATGCGCGCCAAAGGCTTGGGCGCCGATGTGATCGTCACGGAAATCGATCCCACGCGTGCGATCGAAGCCGTGATGGATGGCTTCCGCGTGATGCCCATGTCCGAAGCCGCCAAGATCGGCGACATTTTTGTGACCGTCACCGGAAACAAAAACGTTCTCGCCGCCGAGCACTTCGAGAAAATGAAAGACGGCGCCGTGCTTGCCAATTCCGGCCACTTCAACGTTGAAATCGATATCCCCGCGCTCGAAAAAATGTCCGGCGCACACAAAATCGCGCGCCCCTTCGTCGAAGAGTATCCCCAAAAGGATGGCCGCCGCCTCTATTTGCTCGCCGAAGGCCGCCTGATCAATCTCTCAAGCGCCGAAGGCCACCCGGCTGCCGTCATGGATATGAGCTTCGCCAACCAGGCGCTCGCCGCCGAATATTTGGTGAAGCACGCATCCGAACTCACCCCCCAAGTTTACTGCGTGCCCGAAAACATCGATCGCCATATCGCGAAACTCAAACTCGAGTCGATGGGCGTCTCCATCGACAAGCTCACTCCCGAACAGGAGCAGTACCTAGCCTCCTGGTCCGAAGGCACCTAAAGGCAATCGCCTAGAAATTGTCTTACCGCTAAGTGCCCCATGTTCGCCCCAGTTTGTTGGGGCGAACGTGGGGTCTTCCCACCGATGTCACCCCGCACACTTTCAGCTATACTTCTACCCGCCATGCCTGAACTTACCGGTCGCGTAGCTCTTGTCACCGGCTCCTCTCACGGACTCGGCGCCGCCATCGCCCATTCTCTCGGCAAGCGCGGCGCGAAAGTCGCCGTCAATTATTTCGCCAGCCCGGAAAAAGCCGAACGCGTTGCACAAGGCATCCGCGCCGTCGGCGGCGAAGCCGATATTTTCCGCGCCGACATTCGCGAAGAATCCGAAGTCAACCGCATGGTCGCCGAGGTCCGCGCGCGCTTCGGCCCCGTGGATATCCTCGTCCCCAACGCCACCGGCCCGCAGCCCTTCATCCCCATCGAAAGACTCACCTGGCGCGATTTCATGGATCAATTGGAATTTTTCGTGAAGAGCCCGCTGTTCCTCGTGAAAGCCGTCGTCGGCCCCATGAAGGAACGCCGCTACGGCCGCATCATCCAAATCGGCTCCGAAGTTTTCGAGAAAGGCGTCCCCAAATTCTCGAACTACGTCTCCGCCAAAGGTGCGCAACTCGGCCAAACGCGCTCCTGGGCTCTCGAACTCGCCCCGTGGGGCATCACCGTGAACCTCGTCGCGCCGGGTTGGATCCCCACCGAGCGCCACATCAACGATTCGCAAGAATCAAAGGACGCTTACGCCGCCCAAGTTCCCATGCTCCACCAAGGCGTCCCCGAAGACATCGGCGAAGCCGTAGCCTTCCTCGCCTCCGACGCCGCCAAATTCATCTCCGGCCAAAAAATCTCCGTAAACGGCGCCAACACCCTCGCTTAGCTCGCGATCCGCAGCGGCCTTTCATTCCACGCCACGTCCCAATACTTCCCGAATTTCCTGCCATTCTCGCTGAACACCCCCACTGTCTTAAATCCGAATCTCCGATGCAGCGCCGCCGACGCCGCATTTGGCAGCGTGTACCCCGCTACGATCCTGTGCACGTCTTCGTTCGCGATCGCCTCGAACAGCGCCGAATACAGCCGGCTCCCGATCCCTTTCCCGCCCGCGCCCTGCGCGCAATAAACTGTCGTCTCGACCGTCGTGTCATACGCCGCCTTCGGCCGAAATCTCGTGGTCCCCGCGTAGCCGAGCACGATGCCGTTCTCTTCGGCTACCACGAGCTGGTATCGTCCCGTCGCGCCGAATTGCGCAAACCACGTCGCGCGGCGCTCCACCGTATACGGCTCGATGTCAAACGTCACCGGCGTATTCGTAACGTAGTAGTTGTAAATCTCTGTCAGCCGCGCCAAATCGCTTGACGCCGGCGCCCGAACTCGTATCGCGTCCATCGGATTTCTCCTCGCCCGCAATCATAAAGCAACTAGGCCCATCGACGCCGCTACGAGTGGCCTGCTCCTTCACCACTCAGCGCGAATGAACGCACTCGTCATTCCGAGCGGAGAGGCGGCTCTTTTCTCCTCATCCGCGTCTGCGCGGATGAGCCGCTGCGCAGTCGAAGAATCCCTCTTCGATCGCCCCGCGAACGAGCGTCAGCCAGCATTGCTTTCTCATCTGTCCTTCTCTGCGAGTCTCTCTGCACTCTGCCCCTCTGCGTTATCCTTAGCCCTTTGCATCCCCGCTTGACGCCCCGCCTTGCGTCCCGGAAAATGTTTCCTTGCTCGACCTCGCCACCATCGCCATCGAAACTGCCAAGCTGCGCGGCGCCTCCTATTCCGACGCGCGGGTAATGGACATCCGCTCGCGCGAACTTTCCACAAAGAACGGCCAAGTTGGCTCACTATCCGAAACTGAATCGCTCGGCATCGGCGTGCGCGTCCTGCTGCGCGGCGCCTGGGGATTCGCTGCGACAGATCGACTCACGCGCGAAGGCGTCGAAGCCTGCGCTGCCGAAGCCGTGGCCATCGCCAAAGCTTCCGCGCTCGCGAAACGCGCCGACGTCAAAATGGTTCCCGAGCCCGCGCACGTGGACACCTGGCAGAATCCCTACGTCAAAGATCCGTTTCGCATTGCGATCGAACGCCAACTCGCCCTGCTGCTCGCCGCGGACCGCGAAATGTCGCGCATGAAGGGCGTCACCCTCACCGAAACTTCCATGGTGTTTCGCCGCATCGAGCAGCTCTTCGCCTCCAGTATCGGCTCCGTGATCCATCAAGTGAAAATGCAATCCGGTGCGGGGATCGTGGCTACCAGTTTTCACGGCACCGAAATTCAGAAGCGCTCCTATCCGAATAGTTTCGGCGGCCAGCATCAGCTCGCCGGATACGAGCTGGTCGAGTCGCTCGATCTTGTCGGAAACGCGCAGCGCGTGGCGGAAGAAGCGGTTGCATTGCACAAAGCGCCACAATCTCCCGAGGGCACGAAGACGATCATTCTCGAAAGCTCGCAACTCGGCTTGCAAATTCACGAATCCGTTGGCCATCCCATCGAGCTAGATCGCGTCCTCGGCATGGAAGCCAATTTCGCCGGCATGAGTTTTCTCACGCTCGATAAACTCGGCAAGCTGCGTTACGGCTCGGACATCGTTAACGTGGTCGCCGACGCCCGCCTCGAACACGGCCCCGGCCTCGGCACATTCGGCTATGACGACGAAGGCGTCCCCGCGCAATGCACGAACATCATCACCGCCGGCCTCTTCACCGGCTATCTCTCGAATCGCGAGACGGCGCCCGCGATTGGGCTCAATCGCTCCGGCGGCACCATGCGCACCGAAAGTTGGAATCGCCTGCCGATTATTCGCATGACGAATATCAGTCTTCTGCCCGGCACATGGAATTTCGACGATCTAATCGCCGATACCGACGACGCCATCCTGATGGAAACCAATCGTTCCTGGTCCATCGACGATCGCCGCTATCATTTCCAGTTCTCCACGGAACTCGGCTGGGAGATCAAGGGCGGCAAGAAAACGCGAATGCTGAAAAATCCCAGCTATAGCGGCATCACCACCGAATTCTGGAATTCATGCGACGCGATTTGTTCACGGGATCACTGGACGCTCTGGGGCACGCCGAATTGCGGCAAAGGGCAGCCCATGCAAACCATGGGCACGGGCCACGGTGCAGCGCCCGCGCGCTTCCGTAACATCAAGATCGGCGCCGCATTCGCAAAGCCATGACAATCGTTCGCTACACCGCACGCTCGAAAGCACGCCGCGCAGCCGGACCGCCCGTAGCCGCGGCGCATTTGCCCGCCGACGTCGAGCTGCACCGCATTGCCGAGCGCGTCCTGAAATATTCCGACGCCGACGAAACCGAAGTCGATATCGCCGTGAATGCCGACGCGCTGACGCGCTTCGCCAATAACACAATTCACCAGAACGTCGCCGAGCTTTCGCTCACCGTTTCCGTGCGCACCGTTTTCGGCGGACGCACCGCTCGCGCTACAACCAACAAGACCGACGAGGAATCGCTGCGCCGCGTCGTCGCAACTTCCGGAACGCTCGCGCGCAGCCAACCGAAAGATCCCAATCTGTTGCCGCTGCCCGCGCGGCAGAAATACGCGAAGGTCGCGCGCTTCGACGCCGCGACCGCCGGCGCCACCCCTGCCGATCGCGCGCGAGCCGTCGAGCGCGTCGCGAAACTCGCCGCGCAGCGCAACCAAACTGCCGCCGGCATTTTCACCACCGGCGCTTCGGCCTCGCTGCTGGCGAACTCGCGCGGATTGGTCGCGTCGTATCGCCAGACGCGCGCCGAATTCTCCGTCACGATGCTCGAAGCGGATTCCTCCGGCTGGGCCAAAGCAAATTCCCCTGCGCTCGCCAATGTCGATCCGCAATCGCTCGCCGAGCGCGCCAGCGACAAAGCGATTCTGTCGCGCCAACCGCGCGAACTCGAACCCGGTCCGTGGACCGTGATACTCGAGCCTGCGGCCGTCCTCGATCTTGTGGGTTTCTTGTTCTACGACTTCGCCGCCACCGCCGTGCGTGACAAACGCTCCTGCTTCACCGGCCGCATCGGCAAGAAACTAATGGGAGACAACATCACGCTGTGGGACGACGCGTTTCATCCGTTGCAAACCGGCCCGCCGTATGACGGCGAAGGCATTCCTCGGCAACGCGTGTTGCTGGTTGACGCTGGCGTGCCGAAGAATCTGGTCTATTCGCGCGCCAGCGCAAAGAAGATGAAGGCGAAACCCACAGGTCACGGATTTTCGCTCCCCAACGAATGGGGCGAAGCGCCGTTCAATCTTGTCTTCACCGGCGGCACGCAATCGGTGGAAGAAATGGTCGCCTCCACCGAGCGCGGAATTCTCGTCACGCGCCTGTGGTACATCCGCGAAGTGGATCCGTACGAGAAGGTGCTTACGGGAATGACGCGGGACGGCACATTCCTGGTAGAAAACGGCGCGATCGTTTCCGGCGCGCGCAATTTCCGCTTCAATCAAAGCGTGCTTGAAATGTTGAGGAACGTCGCGGCGCTCGGCCCGGCCGTGCGTTCAACCGGCGAAGAATCTTTCGATATGGTTGTGCCGGCGATGAAGGTGAATGGTTTCCGCTTCAGCGAAGTCACGAAATTCTAGCGGCCTCTAGTCTGCGCGCAACTGCGTACTGCTAATCGAAAATCACGGTCTTCTTTCCGTACACCAAAATGCGGTTCTCCAGGTGCCAGCGTACCGCGCGCGATAACACGATTTTCTCCAGATCGCGCCCTTTCTGTGCCAGATCGTCCACCGAATCGCGATGCGAAATTCGCGCCACGTCCTGCTCGATGATTGGACCGTCATCCAGCGTTTCCGTCACATAGTGCGCCGTCGCGCCGACCAATTTCACGCCGCGCTGATAGGCTTGCCTGTGGGGTTTCGCGCCGACAAACGCCGGCAAGAACGAATGATGAATGTTGATAATTCGCTGCGGATATTGCCGCACGAACTCCGGCGAAAGAATCTGCATGTAGCGCGCCAGTACCACCAGGTCGATGCGCGCCTCGCGCAACAAATCGAGCTGCGCGCGCTCGGCCGCGGCTTTGTTGACGTGCGAAACAGGAATCAACTGGAATGGAACGCCGTGGAATTCCGCGTCGCGCCGCGCCTCCGGATGATTGCTGACGATCAGCGGTATCTCGCACGGCAATTCTCCCGTGCGATGCCGGTAGAGCAGATCCACCAAACAGTGATCGTACTGCGAAACGAAAATCGCCATGCGCGGTTTATCGGCTGAAAGCGCCAGGCGCCACTGCATTCCCAAGCGCTTCGCCAGCGGCGTGAACTCGCGCTCGAAATCGGCAGGCGGAATCGCGAAGCCTTCCAGCTCCCATTCCACGCGCATCAAAAATAGCTTTTCTTCGGCGTCCTGATGCTCGTCCGCGTGCAGGATGTTGCCGTTGTTGCGGAAAATAAAATCCGCGATCGCGGCGTTCAACCCTTTTTGGTCGGGACAACTGATTAGGACGATGGCGGTCGGCTTCATGGCGTCTCGAATCGCAGACTCGAGATCGCGCGCGTGATCACATTTTCCTGAATTTGAATCAGGTCGGTATCCGCGTAGGTCATGCCCAGCACGGTGAACAGGTCGGCGCCATGCGCGACGCTCACCACCGTCACGGACCAATCGCGATCCTCTGCCGTGCCGCGAAAATGCCGCTCGATCGCCGGCTCGCCCGCGATATTCGCGGTAGACGACGAGAGCAATCGGAAATTGTCGTAGATGTCGTGAAGCTGCGCGTCGGTGGCCGCGGCTTGGGCCTCGAGCGGGCCCTTGCGCGCTTCGCGTCCGACCAGCAGCAGCGTCGTGCCGTCATCGGTGCCCAGCGCGGTCACGGCGTTTGGCAACGAATTCAGTTCGTCCGGCAGCAGCGCCCAATCCGGCGGCTTGTAAATGTCGAATCCAAATGTGTGGTTCATGTATAGCGTGCCGACGATTTCATCGCGGATCGGTTGCGGTTTGGACTCTGCCGCTGGGCCTTTCTCCGCATTCGGCGTGGTCGATTCCGTCGCCGCGGCCGCCGCATTCGAGGCCGACATTGGCGTCGAGCTTGGGGCGATCACCGAGCTTGGCGCGCTCGCCGATGATGCCGTCGCAGCGGATTCCGCGCGCGCATGCGCGGCCTTGGCGGAAGTCGCGCGCGCAGGCGGAGCTTCCACTGGCGCGGGAGCGGGCGCAGAGCTCTGCGCATCCGTATTCGCGGATGCCGCCGATGTCGCACCGGTTGGCGCCTCGGCCGGAGTCGCGGGTGTAGCTGCCGCTGCGGCGCTGTCCGCAGGTTTTGCTGCGGGCTTGGGCGCGGGCGGCGTCGGTTTCGGCGCGCTGGGAATGATTTCGGCGATCTGGTCCTTGCGCACCAGCGCGAATCCGTAGCTGGTTTGGACCTTGAATGCGCCGTCCTCGAAGCCGACGATTGTGCCGGTGATCTTCGTGCCGTCCTTCAGGCGGATTTCGTCGGCGCGCACCGCGACCGCGATCAGCAGCAGCGCCAACAAAAATCGCAGCAAGACCTTCATGCCGCGAGTATCACAGAGGGCAGCGGGGGCGGCAAGATTGCCTCGATACGCGGTGTCCTGCTTGCAACATGAGGGTCTCAGCAAGGAAGTTCCTAGGGCAGGGAACGATAGATCGCGGCGAATTGCGCGACGGACAATTCCTCGGCGCGAGCGCGCGGCTCGATGCTCGCGGCGGCGAGAGCGATTTTCGTGCGTTCCTCGCCAAGGGCGGAGCGTAGATTGTTCCACAGCGTTTTGCGCTTTTGCGCGAAGCACACTTTCACGAACTCGAAAAACGCGGCGGTGTTCTCGATTCCCAACGCGCTGCCGGCGCCGGGCAAATCCATGCTGACCAGCGCGGAAAATACTTTCGGGCGCGGACGAAATGCGCCGGGCGGAATACGCAAGCGAATCTCCGGGCGCAAGTGGTATTGCGCGAGCACCGAAAGGTAGCCATATTCGCGGCGGCCGGGGCGCGCGGCGATGCGCGCGGCCACCTCCATCTGCACGACCACGTGGATGGACGCGATTCGATCCGCCATCTCGAACAGGCGATGCAAGATGGGCGACGTGATGTAGTAGGGCAAATTGCCGTAAACATGCAGGCGGCCGTCGCTCACGGTGTCCCCAAACGCCGCTGCTGCCAGCGCGGCGAGATCGAGCTGCAACACGTCGCCCGAGACCACGCGGACGTTGCCAAGTGGCGCCGTGAATTCCTCGAGTCGGCGAGCGAGAGGTGAATCGAGTTCGACGGCGATTACCTGTTTTGCGCGGCGCGCCAGCAGCGTCGTCATTTCGCCGTGGCCGGCGCCGATCTCCAGCCACGTGGCCTCCGGCTTGGCCGCGATTGCGCCGATGACGCGCTCGCGCCAGCCGGCGCCGATCAGGAAATGTTGACCGAGACGTTCCGGGCTCATCATGGTTGAGTCTATCAGGACGGGCGTGCCGAGGGAGGGTAGGGCGAGCGAGATCGGGCCGGCAATTGTCGGCGAGGCAGGGATTAGCGGGCGCGTCGGCTGGTTTACAAATGCGGACGGCTTTATTTGTGGAGGGCGCCGATGATGAATCCGACAGAGGCGGCGAACATGACGGCGGTGGCGAGCCAGCCCGTAACGGTGACGTAGGCGGGCAATTTGAATTCGCGCGTGATTTTGCGATTTGCGGTCATCAGCATCAGCATGATCATTATGGGGACGGCGACGATACCGTTGATCACGGCGGAGAGGAAGAGGGCGCGGATTGGATTCATCCCGAAAAAATTCAGAGACATGCCAATGAGGGTGGCGACGGCGAGAACGGCATAGAATTTCGGGGCTTGGCGCGGCTTGCTTTCCAAACGGGCCGGCCAACGGAATGTCTCCGCGACGGCGTAGGCGGCGGAGCCCGCCAGGACGGGCACGGCAAGCAAGCCTGTGCCAACGATGCCCAAGGCAAACAGCAGAAAAGCGAAGTGACCGACGAGTGGCTGAAGCGCCTTCGCGGCGTCGGCGGCCGTATCGACGTGATTGGCGGTGGTTGAGCCGTGCAAAGTCATCGCGGTGGTGAGAATGATGAAGAACGCGACGACGTTCGAGAACGCCATGCCTACGCGGGTATCGATAGCGATGCGACTGAACTGTGCGGCGGCCTGCGACGGCTTCTTAGTGAGACGCTCATCGCTCTTTTTGAGTCGTTCGTCCTCCGCTTCTTCGCTGGCCTGCCAGAAAAAAAGATACGGGCTGATGGTGGTGCCGAGAACGGCGACGAGTGCCATCCAATACGCCGCCGTCCAGGAGATGGTTGGGACAATCGTGGCGCGAAGCGCCGCGAGCCAAGGAACATGGACGACGAAGGCCGTGGCCACGTAAGCAAACAGCGACACGGTCAGCCACTTCAGATAGCGAACATACTCTTTGTAGGGCACAAAGATCTGAAGGAGGAGAGAAACGAGGCCGAACAGCAGTGCGTAGGCGTTCAACGATCCGCCGAAGACCAACTGCGCAGCGGCGCCCATGGCGGTGACGTCAGCGCCGAGATTGAAAATGTTGGCGGCGCAAAGCAGGCCAACCATTCCGTACAGCAGCGGTTTGGGATAGTGCTTGCGGATATTTTCGGCGACGCCCGCTCCGGTAATGCGGCCCAGGCGAGCGCAGATTTCCTGAATCGCGGCCATCAGGGGAAAGGAAATCAGCATGGTCCACAACATGCCCATGCCGAATTGCGCGCCGACCTGGGAATACGTGGCGATGCCGCTGGGATCGTCATCGGCAGCGCCGGTGATCAATCCGGGGCCGAGGCGATAGAGAACGTGTGTCCAGCCCGCGCGGGGAGTCCGGCTTTGGGAGGAGCTTTTCGATTTGTCGGAGGGCTCGGGCACTCAGAGATTCCTATTGCGGCGCTGGGCGCGGCAAATTGTCGAGATGGATGTTAGATGCCGACGCGGCGGGCAAAGTGTTCGTAAGGCGCAATTTTCAGAAGTCTCGCGCGAAACATCAAGATTAACAGGAATTGGCGGCGCATACTGAGAACTCGACGGGAGAGAAAGCGGCGCAATGGCGGCCATGACGGTGAAAATGAAGATATCAAGCGTGAGGAAGATATTCACGGCGCACGTGGAATGGCGGTGCGTGGTAAACTGCGAGGCCGGAAATTGGCTGGAAGCGAAGGCTACATACGATACAGGAGAAAACCGTGACCTATTACGGCGGTAAAGAGTTGGCGGAGAGTTTTCGTACGGTGCGCAAGAATACGATTGCGATCGCACAGGATTTGCCGGAGAGCAAATACGGGTTTCGCGCGGCGCCGGACACGCGGAGTGTCGGGGAATTGCTGGTGCACATCGCCGAGGGGTACAAATTTCAATACCAGGTTCACGCGCAGGAGAAGCGGACCACGATTGCGGGATTCGATTTTCCGGCGCTGATGAAATCCATGCACGCAGAAGAAAAGGTGGCGCGAAGCAAGGAACAAATCATCGCGTTGCTGCAAAGCGAGGGCGAAATATTCGCGGGATGGCTGGAGGGATTGCCGGAATCTTTCCTGGCTGAGCGGGTGGGGATGCCTCCGGGAGGGATGCCGGCATCGAAGAGCAGATTCGAGATGGTGCTCGGCGTGAAGGAACACGAAATGCATCACCGCGGGCAGCTAATGCTGATCGAGCGAATGCTGGGAATTGTGCCGCATTTGACGCGCGCGTATCAGGCGCGGCAAGCGGCGACCGCGGTGAAAAGCTAAGTCGCTCGGCTCACGAGCCTGGTAAGGGCCCCACATTCGCGGCATAGATCGCGGCGAACCCTCCTGCGGCGGGCAGGTATGGGGCACTCCCGGTCAAACTCACAAGAAACACAATCTGGATTTTGTGCGCCATGCAGCGCAGCCTTGACGAAACTGCGGGCGTTCAGTAACTTGGATTATCATCCCGAGGGAATATGAAGATTCTGTTCGCCGCATCTGAAGGACTCCCTTATTCAAAGACCGGTGGATTGGCCGACGTGGTAGAGGCGTTGCCGAAGGCGCTGGTGGCGCTGGGCCATGAAGTGAGCGTGATTCTACCGCGCTATCGCGGCAATCCGACGGCGCCGGTGCTACTGCCTAGCTTGACGGTGGGATTCGGGACGCGATTGCGATTTCCTTCGATCGTGGATGGCGGCGCGAAAGAAGGCGTGCGCTATTTTTTCGTGGATGACGCGGAATATTTCGATCGCGAGCAGCTTTATGGCGTGCAAGGGAAAGATTATCCGGACAACGCCGATCGCTTTGGAGAATTAGCGCGCGCGGTGGTTGAGTTTGCGAAACGCGCGGGGCCATTCGACGTGATTCATTGCCACGATTGGCAGGCGGCGCTGGTGCCGGTGCTGATGCGGACGCAGTACTCGGGCGATGCGGCGCTGGCGGGCCTGCCGGTGGTCTTTACGATTCACAATATGGGGTATCACGGCTCGTTTCCGCGCGTGGTTCTGAGGCAACTGGGATTGCCGGAAACGCTGTTCAGCATCGATGCGATGGAATTCTTCGGGAACGTAAATTTTCTGAAGGGCGGCCTGGTATTTTCCGATTATCTGACGACGGTCAGCCGTAAATACGCGCAGGAAATTCAGACCGCGGAGTACGGCTGCGGATTGGACGGCGTGGTGCGCGGGCGCGCGGATCGCATGCAGGGAATTTTGAATGGCGTGGATTACAGCGCGTGGAGCCCCGAGCAGGATAAATTCATCAAAGCGAAATATTCGGCGCGGGATTTCAGCGGCAAGCGAGAGTGCAAGAAAGATTTGCTGGCGGCGTTCGGCCTGCCGATGAGCCGCGAAGCGGACGTGGATCTGCCGCTGATCGGAATCGTTTCGCGATTTGCGGCGCAGAAGGGTTTCGATCTGCTGGAGGAAGAGGCGGCGGAGTTGGTAAAGCTGGATCTGGCGATCGTGGCGCTGGGCGCGGGCGAAGCGCGCTACGAAAAATTGTTCCGCGATTTGGCGGCGCGATTCCCGCACAAGGTGGCGGTGATGGTGGCGTACGACAACACGATTGCGCACAAGATCGAGGCGGGCTCGGACATGTTTCTGATGCCTTCGCGCTATGAGCCATGCGGATTGAACCAGATTTACAGTTTGCGCTACGGCACGGTGCCGATCGTGCGCGCTACGGGCGGCTTGGACGACACAATCGAGCCGTTTTACGCGAGCACGGGGCAGGGCACAGGATTTAAGTTTTCGGCGTACACCGGGAAGGCGCTGCTGGCGTCCGTACGTGAAGCTCTGGGCGTTTTCGCCGACGGCAAGGCTTGGCGGCAATTGCAATTGAACGGCATGGGCAAGGATTACTCCTGGAAGACGTCCGCCGGGGAGTATGCTCGGCTGTACGAAATCGCGTCGAAAAGCAGAAACCGAAAGGCCGGAGCGACATCTAATTGACCTGCGGTGAAACGGATTTTGAAAGCGGGCAGTGAGCCACGACGCTCCGAGCGCCCGCGGGAAAGGTTGAGATGGCGGATAACGTCAATAGCGTGAGCGATAGCAGTTTTCAAGCGGAAGTGATCGACGCAAGCAGCACGACTCCCGTGATGGTGGATTTTTGGGCGGAGTGGTGCCGGCCGTGCCACATGCTGGCGCCGACGGTTGCCGAAATTGCGGCGACGTATGCGGGCAAGCTCAAGGTTGTGAAGCTGAACGTGGATGAGAACCTGAATACCTCGGGCAAATTCAATATTCGGGGAATTCCCACGCTACTGATCTTCAAGGGCGGGCAGGTGGCCGACCAGATCGTCGGCGCCGTGCCGAAGGACCAGATCGCGAAGGCGGTCGATAAGGCTCTGGCCTAGCCGCTTCGTAGTTGGCGTGCGCCTGACTGATCCGCTGTCGTTTCTTGGTTTCCGACTTAATAAGCCATGACAAGGATGGAGACGACCGACAGGAACAAAGAATCCTGGTTCAGCGCACTGGTGGCGTTCGAGTTTATCGTGCCAAAAACGTGCCTCGTCGGACGCCATTTTGAGGTCCGAGCGTTTCTTCTAAGGGCCGCGACGGAAGACGCTGCCAGGAAAAAAGCTGGGCAGCTAGGGCGTGGCGAGCAGCATAAGTATAGGAATGCTTTTGGGGAGCGCGTGGCATGGCGCTTCAAGGAAGTCTTAGATATCTGCAACTTGGCCTGGCTCGACGCGTTGAACGAAGGCAGTCAGGTCTATTACGCGTACGTCGGTGCCAAGAGCCTCGGCGAAATCAGACGCGCTCTCCACAGGAAGTTACCCGAAAATGTGGTTCCGACACGCCGGCGGAAGCGACGGCGGCAGCGGTTCTAGCCCACGGCGTCTATCTAGATGTGGCAGGAAGCCGCGCCGCGCTTTTCAAGATAGCGCTGGTGATATTCTTCGGCACGGTAGAATGTCGACGCGGGCGTGATTTCCGTGGCGATGGGGCGCCGGAATTTTCCGGAAGCTTCCAGCGCGGCCTTCGATTTTTTGGCGATGGCTTCCTGCTCGGGCGAGTGGAAGAAAATCGCGCTGCGATATTGCTTGCCGAAATCCGGTCCTTGGCGATTCACCTGCGTGGGATCGTGCTCCTGCCAAAAGACGTCGAGTAGTTTTTCAAAGCTGACTTGAGCGGGATCGAAAGTGACCTGTACGACTTCGGCGTGGCCAGTGCGGTCCGTGCAGACGTCTTTGTAGGTGGGATTGACGGTTTGGCCGCCACTGTAGCCCACGGCGGTATCCAGTACGCCGGGCACGCTGCGGAATGCCGCTTCCACGCCCCAGAAACAGCCCGCGCCAAACGTGGCGACTTCGCTCATGGCACGCTCCTCGATGACTCAGGTCAAAATTTAGATTACATTAAGCCCGTTCAGGTCGCAAAGATTTTCACATAAACTGAAGATGAGTTGGAGAAAGATGCGTGTGGCCGCTGGAGCCGACGCATAAACCCCAGTAATTGGGGTGCGCGGCATTTGGTCAGATAATTGCTCGTACTTTTCGGGTTCTATTGCACCTCCGCAAACTTGGGGGAAACCGTGAAGAAGTTTTCCGTGACGTTCGCAACCGCGGTCGTTCTGGTCAGTGTGGTGTCGGCTCAGGCAGCACCGGCTGTAGTTCCAGAGCCGAGTAGTTCCGCGCAGCTTGTCGTTGGGCTGCTAGTTGTGGCGGGGCTGGCGCTGGTTGCACGTAAGTATGCTTCCAGGCCCGAAGCGGAGTAGATTCACGTTCGAGCGGTACACCTTCGTGGTACACACTGGGGGGCATGTGAAGAAGTATTTCGTGGCGTTCGCAACTGCAGTCGTTCTGATCAGTGTGGTACCGGCTCAGGCAACGGTGACTGTTCCAGAGCCGAGCAGTTCCGCGCAGCTTGTCGTTGGCCTGCTTGCTGTGGCAGGGCTGGCGCTCGTTGCACGGAAGTATGTTTCCAGGCCCGAAGCGGAGTAGATTCGCGTTCGAGCGGTACACTTTCGCAGTACACACTGGGGGACTCGTGAAGAAGTATTTCGTGGGGTTCGCAACTGCGGTTGCTTTGATCAGTGTGGTTCCGGCTCAGGCAATTAATAATGTGGTTCCGGAGCCGAGCAGTTCTGCGCAGCTTATCGTTGGCCTGATCGCTTTGGCGGGGCTGGCGCTAGTTGCGCGGAAGTATGTTTCGAGGCCCGAAGCGGAGTAATTTTGTTTTCAAACTGAACGCCCCGCGTGGCTCCAGTGAATGGCGCCGTGCGGGGCGGCTTCATTTTTAGGGCCGCTTTTAGGCGCGCTTGCCTTCGGGCAAAGCCCACGGTAGGATTGAATTCCGCGTATTGAGGCCACTTTTTCTGGTCAATTTGGTCGCAGGGAACAGGCCAGACGTAGGCAGCAGGCGGCGGAGTGCGGCTTGCGCGGCCCGAGCAACGGGCTTGAACGCGTAACGCGGCAAGTGCGAGAGGGAGCGAGCGTGGCGGCAAAGGCTGTGGTGGTGGTGGGCGCGCAATGGGGAGACGAAGGCAAGGGCAAGGTGGTGGACTACCTGGCCGCTTCGTTTGAATACATCGTGCGTTGCGCCGGCGGGCATAATGCCGGGCACACGGTGATTTTCGATGGGCGCCGGTTTATTTTGCGATTGATACCGTCGGGGATTTTGCGCGCCGGGAAGCACGCGGTGATCGGCACAGGTGTGGTGGTGGATCCGGAAGCGCTGGTGAGCGAGATCGACGAATTGTCTGCGGCGGGAATCGACTTCACAGGGCGGTTGCATCTTTCAAATCGCGCGCATCTGATCTTTCCGTATCACCGGCAAATGGAGAAGGCGGCTGAAGCGGCGCGCGGCGCGGCGAAAATCGGGACGACCTCGCGCGGCATCGGGCCCGCTTATATGGACAAGATGGCGCGCGACGGTTTGCGCGTGGCGGATTTGCTGGAGCCGAAACGATTTCGCGAGAAGCTGGAGCGCGTGGCGCGCGATAAGGACGCGGTGTGCTGGGCGACGTATGGCGTACACCTCGATCTTGTGGGAGTGGCGGATCGATATTTGGAGTTCGGCGCGCGCTTGCGGCCGTTTGTGACCGATACTGCTGAGCTGGTCGGCGGCGTGCTGCGGCGTGCAGGGTCGGTGCTGTTCGAGGGCGCGCAGGGCACGATGCTGGACATCGACTACGGAACGTATCCGTACGTGACGTCATCGAATGCAACCTCGGGCGGGGCGTGCACGGGCGCGGGCGTGCCGCCGACGTGCATTTCGGGCGTGGTGGGCGTGACGAAAGCGTACGCGACGCGCGTGGGCAGCGGTCCATTTCCGACGGAGATGCCCGATCTTGAGAACAAACAAGTGCGCGAGCGTGGGCGCGAATTTGGCGCGGTGACGGGGCGTCCGCGGCGCTGCGGCTGGCTGGACATGGTGGTGCTGCGCTACGCGGCGATGATCAACGGAATTTCGTCGCTGGTGGTGACGAAGCTGGACGTGTTCGATACGCAGCGCGAAATTCAGGTGTGCACCGGCTATCGCCACAAGGGCTCGCTGCTGAAGGAAATGCCGGCGACGGCGGAGGATTTGGCGGAGGTCACGCCGGAATATCTCACGCTGCCGGGATGGCTTGCGGCGACCGAAGGCGTGCGCGACGCGGAGAAGCTGCCACAAGCCGCGCGCGATTATCTGCGATTCATTTCCGATAGCTTGGAGATTGAGATCGGGATGATCTCCACGGGGCCGGAGCGCGACGCGACGATCGTGCCGCCTGGCACGCAGTTGGCGGGCTGGCTCTGAAGATTCTTCTTGGCGAGTTTCCACCATGCTGGCGTTATCCGAAGCGCGCGCAAAGATAATTGAGACGATTCGCGCAGCGCGCGGTGTGGCGCGGACCGAAACCAGTTCTCTCAGCGATGCGCTGGGGCGCGTTTTAAGCCAGCCGATTATTGCTGATCGCGATTACCCTCCTTTCAACCGCTCGACACGTGATGGATTTGCTGTGCGCTCGGCCGATTTGGCCGCGCCGGGTGCGGCGCTCGAAATCGTGGGTGAAATTCGCGCGGGCGCGTCGTTTGCGGGCGCGATTGGGCCGGGACAATGCGCGGAGATCATGACCGGCGCGGCGGTGCCGGAGGGCGCAGACGCGGTGGTCATGATCGAGCACACGCATGTGGCTGGCGCGCGGATGCGCTCGGATCGCGTCGCGGAGGCGGGACAGAATATCGCGCCGCGAGGGTGCGAGGCGCGCGCGGGTGAGGTGCTGCTGGCTGCGGGGACGCGGATGGGCGTCGCGGAAATTGGCGTCGCGGCGCAAGTAGGTGCGGCGCGAGTGGAAGTGGCTGCGCGGCCGCGCGTGGCGATTCTTTCGACGGGCGACGAAGCGGTTGGCGTGGCGGACGCGGTGGGGCCGTTTGAGATTCGCAATAGCAACGCAGTTTCGGTGGCGGCGCTGGTGGGAATGGCGGGCGGTGCGGCGGTCGCGCTGGGGAATGCGGCGGACAATTCGGACGTGTTGCATGGGCATATCGAGAAGGCGCTCAGTAGCGCGGACGTCCTGGTGATGTCGGGTGGAGTGTCGGCAGGGAAGTACGATTTGGTTGAGCCGGTGCTGAAGGTGATGGGTACGGAAATCTTTTTTGATGCTGTGGCGATTCGGCCGGGGCGGCCGGCGGTATTTGCGCGATGCCGCGGCGTTTGGATTTTCGGGTTGCCGGGGAATCCGGCGTCAACAATCGTGACGTTTGAATTGTTTGTGCGGCCGGCGATTGAGTTGTTGCAGGGCGCGGAGCCGATGGCATTGCCGTTTATGGCTGCGCAATTGACGGCGGCGGTGCGGCAGAAGGCGGCGCTGACGCATTTTCTGCCGGCGCGGCTTACGTGGACGGCGGAGGGAGTGCCGCAGGTTACGGAGTTGCCGTGGAAGAGTTCCGGGGATATCGTGGCGCTGGCGCGAGCGAACGGATTCTTGCTCGTGCGGCCGGAAAGATTGGAGATGGCGGCGGGGGAGTGGGCGGAATTTTGGCCGCGACGGGACGCGTTTTGATTCGCGCGAGGCGGCGGGCGATGAATACGACGAGAGGGAGAGCGTTGGGGAAGCTGACGCATTACAAGAAGGGCGGAGGGGTGGCGATGGTGGACGTCACGGCGAAGGCTGTGACGGAGCGGACGGCGGTGGCGCGCGGGTTTGTGCGCATGTCGCGGGCGGCGCTGCGCGCGATTCGGCGGATGGAAACGCCGAAGGGGGATCCGCTGGAGGTTGCGCGAATCGCGGGGATTGCGGCGGCCAAGCGTACCGCGGAATGGATACCTCTTTGCCATCCACTGCCACTGACGCACATTGATGTGACTGCGCGGCTATGCAAGAATGGCGTCGAAATCACGTCGCGAGTGACGGCCACGGCGCGAACGGGCGTGGAAATGGAAGCGCTGACGGCGGTCTCGGCTGCGGCGCTGACCGTATGCGACATGCTGAAGGCCCTGGACCGCGGCATGACGATTACGGGCATCGAGCTTCTGGAAAAAAGAGGCGGCGCGCGCGGCGATTATCGCCGCGCAGGCAAATCGGCCGGGCGAAGCTGATGTGCTCGTAGCGGGCTCCGGGTAGAGCTAGTGCTCGGCGGCCGCAAAATTCTTGGTTGGCGATAAGCAAGAAAAATCATGAGCCAGACGGCAAAAGACTTCCGCGTGCTGGTCGTGGACGACAATCCGCTGGTGCGCGAATTGATGCGGCGCTCGCTGGCGGCGCATTACGACGTGATGGCGGCGGCAGATGGCGCGGATGCGCTGCTTGCGGCGGTGGATCAACCGCCCGACTTGATCGTTTGCGATTACAAGATGGCGGGGCTCGACGGAAAACAGCTTTACGAAAAGCTGCGCGGGCGCGAGTCCACCAGGAATGTGCCGTTCATTTTCGTAGCCAGCCGCGGCGATATCGAGGAAAAATTGCGGCCGGTGGTGGCGAGCGGCGAAGATTTCGTAGCCAAACCGTTTTTTCTGGCGGAACTCGAGCGGGTTGCCAAGCGCTTCGTGGACCGCCTTCGTTTAGAACGATACCAGCAGCGGGCTGCGCGGCCGGGCGTGATTCAGGGACGCCTTGAGGAAATGGGCGTGACGGAGTTGATGCAGTCGCTCGAAATGGGGCAAAAGTCCTGTCGGCTGGCGCTGAGCCGCACCGGGGAAACGGCTGAGCTTTATTTTGACGCCGGCCAGTGCCGCCACGCCGAGGTGAAAACGGCCGCGGGAAAAATCCAAGGCGACGACGTGGTGACTCTCGTGGTGCAATGGACGGACGGAGAGTTTGAGATCGATTTCAACGCGAGCACGGATCGGGTGACGACCACGCGCTCAACCACCGGCTTGCTGATGGAAGCGATGCGCGTGATGGATGAAGCGAGCAATGGCGCCGGCGCGCCGAGTGAACCGAGCAAGGCCGGCGGCTAGGACAGGTCCAGGCGATGCGCGTTGTTGTGCTGACGATCAGCGATACGCTAGCGCGCGGCGAGCGCGAGGATCGCACGGGGCCTGCTGTCGCGGAGCGCTGTGCAGCGCTGGGCTGGGAAGTTGTGGCGGCAGAGACGCTGCCGGATGAACGCGCGACGATCGCTTCGCGCTTGATGACACTGGCGGACGGGGGCACGGCCGATTTGGTGCTGACTGCGGGAGGCACCGGGATCGGGCCGCGCGATTCGACGCCGGAAGCGACTTTGGCGGCGTGCGAAAAGCCGTTGCCGGGCGTGGGAGAATTGATGCGCGCGCGCGGGCGCGAATCGAATGCGCGCGCCTCGCTATCGCGGGCAGTGGCGGCGGTGCGGGCCAAATGCTTGGTCGTGAATTTGCCGGGAAGTCCGAAGGGCGCGGTGGAATCGCTGGATGCTGTGGCGGAATTGCTGCCGCACGCCGTGGACGTGCTTCACGGTGCAAGGCACGATTAGGCCGGGCGCGCGTGGTTGACGGCGTGGCGGGCTTCCAGAAGAATAGCCGTAGGATTCGCGAAAGAAATGAGGTTGACCGTGAGCGGCAAAACGAGCGCTAAGGCAACGAGTAACAAGACGGCCGGGGATCTCTCCGGCAAGCGCGTGGCGGTGCTGGGCGCGGGGAAGATCGGCGGGATATTGCTGCGCGCGTTTCTGCAGAAAAAGCTCGTGTTGCCGAAGAATGCGCGCGCGACGGTGAAGCACGCGGAGCGCGCCGCGGAACTCTCGAGGAGTTTGGGCGTTGCGGTGGGCACCGACAATCGCGCGGCTGTGCGCGGCGCGGACATCGTACTGATCGCAGTGAAGCCGCTACTCGTGGCGGAAGTGGCGCAGGCGATTCGCGGGGTACTGGGGCCGAAGACGCTGGTGATTTCCGTGGCGGCTTCGGTGCCGACGTCGTTGCTGGAGCAGAAATTGCCGAAGGGCGTTCCCGTAATCCGGGCGATGCCCAATACGCCGTGTGCGATTGGCTGCGGCATGACGGGGCTCGCGAAGGGGAGTCACGCCACAGCGGCGCACATGGAAATGGCGCGCGCGCTATTTGAATCGGCGGGGCGCGTCGCGGTAGTGGACGAAAAATTGATGGACGCGGTGACGGGGCTTTCCGCCAGCGGCACGGCGTTCATTTACGTGATTCTGGAATCGCTGGCCGAGGCGGGCGTGAAGACGGGGCTTTCGCGCGAAATCGCCACGCTGCTCGCCGCGCAAACGATGGCCGGCGCTGCGCAGATGGTGCTGCAGACCGGCGATCATCCCGCGCTGTTGAAGGACGGCGTGACGACTCCGGCCGGCTGCACCATCGATGGGCTGCTGGAGCTGGAAGACGGCAAGGTGCGCGTGACGCTGATCAAGGCCGTGGTGAAAGCGACGGAGCGCGCGCACGAATTGATGTTTGAGAAGTAGTGTAGGATCCGCGCCCGCGCGCGCTGCTTGAAGTGGCGCGCGAATGTGCTAGGATGGCGCGCGGTACGGAAAGCAAAAGCAAATGCCGAGGCAATACATTCCGATTTTTATTTTCGCGCTGCTGGCAGCGGGATTTCCCGCGGTAACGATTCTGCTTCTCAAGCTGATTCGCCCCGACACGGTAAAGACGGGCGTGAGAGTGGAGCCCTACGAGTGCGGCGTGCCGGCGGAATCGGATGCGCGCGGGCGCTACTCGACGCGGTTTTATATCGTGGCGATTTTGTTCGTGATCTTCGACGTGGAGACGATTTTTCTGTTTCCGTGGGCGGTACTGTACTCGACGCACGTCGCGGGGTTTCGCCTGGGCCCGCTATACGCTCTGGGAAGTATGTTCGTTTTCCTGGGTATTTTGATCGTAGGTTACGTTTGGCTGTACCGCAAGGGCGCCCTCGAGTGGGTCTAGCGCCGTTCTTTCCCCCGCATAGCCAGGTGTAGGAGTCGCGCGTTTCGGCTCGGCCCAGGGCTTGTTCAGACGGCCGCGGCTGCGCGTTCGGCAATAGTGGTTGTACGCGCCGACGGCGATCTTGATCATCACTTTCGTCGTCAAACTCAGCTGCCGCTTGCGGACGCCGTCCGCGGCCATGCCCTGACCGCCGTAAATCCGTTTGAACACCATGCAGAACAGCACGTAAGTGAATTTGCCGACGAAGGGCCAATTCTTTTTGCTTCCGCTGCGCGCGCGCCGCAGGATTTCCTTCATCGAATAAAATTTGTCCCAGCACTTTTTGTGCTCGGCGAAAAGCTCGTCGCGGGGAATGATTCCGTGGGTGATCAGGTCGGCTTCGTTCTTGGGTTTCAGCCAGAAGCGCTCGCCGGTGACTTGCGTCTTGTGTTTCGGAGTGAAAGTGAAATCGACCTTACCGCGATTTTTCGCGTCGCTGACCATTTCGTAGAAATCTTTGGTGCCGGGATACGGGTGGTACATCGCGAATTGCGCGATGGTTGAGCCGGAATCGCAAGCGAACTGGCGCATGGTGCGGATGGTTTGCACGGTATCGGATTCCAGGCCGCAAATCACGGAGCTGAGGACCATGATTCCGGCGCCTTCGATCTTCTGAATCGTTTCGACCATGCGCTTGCCGGTGGGATTCCACGACTTATTGGCGCTGCGCAGGCCGTCTTCGGAGAACGATTCGATGCCGATCAGCGCGCCGCGCAAGCGCATTTTGTTGTACATCGCGGAAAGATATTCGGGGTCGCTGGTGACCTCGGTGGTCATTTGCGTGAAGGCGTAGATATCTTTCGGAACGTTGCGGTCGTACTCATCGAAGAAACGCAATCGCTCGGCGCGAATTTCCTCGAACTGGCGGCGCTTTTCTGGGCTGGGCTCGCGCGCGATGCGGCCAAGCGTGGATGGATTGAAATTGTCGTCGGCGAAAATCAGCCAGCGAATGCCCATGGCGTAAAGCTCGTTCACTTCGTCGATGATCTTGGTGGCAAGGCGCTGGCGGGCTTGGCGTCCATCGGTAACCCACACGGAGCAGAAGCTGCAATTTTCGGGACATCCGGCGACCGTCTGAACGGTGGGAAACATGTACTGGCGCGGATCGAGCAGGTCCCATCGTGCTTTCAGGAGCGCGTCGCCGGGCACGCGTCCGCCGAGATATTTTTTTTGCAGATTGTGATTCAGATGATCTTCGACGACTTTGGCCCAGATCACGTCGCCGTTGCCGGTGACGACGGCGTCAGCGCCCATTTCGAGCGGCTCGTCCGGGAAAATCGTGGGGTGAATTCCGCCCATGACGACCGTGGCGCCCTTGGATTTCGCTTTCTTCAGGAGATCGTAACCGGCGCGGCAGTTGCCGGTGCTGATGCCGATGCCGACGAGGTCATCGGGGCGCAGCAGGTCCGGATGGAATGGTGAGATTGCCTCGTCGATAAGGATCGGATCGCCGACGAGATCAACTGGCGTCGCCTGACCGAGTACGAAAAGCCATCTAGGAGTGATTACGGAATAACCCATCGTGGTCAGCGACGGGTTCACCAAGACGACTCTGGGCATAAGCCTCCAAAGGTCTAATTCGCCATCGAAATTCGGCGGTGCCGGACGGGAAATATTACACCATAAACGCCGTCGAGGCGACAACTTCGAGCGATCGGCGATCACGCGGTGAGGCTGGCGTGCGGCCGCGCGATCGACGATTCAACTGGCCGCCACAGACACAAGATAGACATAAATGAATCAGGCCGCGCGTTGCGGCGGCGCCGTGGAGAGCGCGGGAATGGGTTGCGCTGCGTTGGGGCGTGTGTTAGAAACTACGGTTTGAGTTTAAGGGCTGTGCGGGATGTACTTGCCCGGCGAAGCCCCGACTCCATGGCCAACGACGCAGAGGAAAAGCAGCCGCCTGCCGCTCCACCCGCGGAGAAACCTGCCGCACAATCCGACGTTTCCGGTGGCGCACCGCCGGCGGCGGCTCCGGCCGCGCCCGCGACCACGCCTGCCGCACCCGCTGCGCCGGCAAAACCTGCGGCTCCAGCTGCGGCAACACCGCCGCGGCCCGCGGCTCCGGCGGGGCCGAAGCCGATTCCACTCGATAATGAACTGACCAAGCGATACAAGAAGCGATTTGGCGATGCCATCGGCGACGCTACGAGCGACCGCAATCAAGCGATCTTGGTGGTGGCGCGAGCGCAGCTTCTGGAGATTGCGCGTTGTTCCCGCGACGACGAAGGTTTCGATTTTCTGGCTGATTTGACGGCGGTGGATTGGCCGCGGCGCGAGAAGCGCTTTGATGTGGTGCTGAATCTTTATTCGTTCCCGAAAAACCAGCGGCTGCGGCTGAAGGTGCAGGTGGACGAGAACGAGCCTGTGGCGTCAGTGGTGAGCGTGTGGCCCACTGCGAATTGGCTGGAACGTGAAGTGTACGACATGTTCGGAATAATTTTCGAAGGGCATCCGGATCTTCGGCGCTTGCTGCTGCCGGAGGAGTGGCAAGGCTTTCCGCTGCGCAAGGATTACGACATCCTGCAGCAGGACACCGCTTGGGTGCGCGAGAACTTGGGCATCGAGAGCGGACAATAGGACGATCGAAAGTGGCTGACCCACAATTTCCCAACGCTGGAGTGAACGTCGAGACGACCGTTCTCGGCGCCGACGAAATTATTCTGAACATGGGGCCGCAGCATCCTTCAACGCACGGCGTGCTGCGCGTGAAGCTGCGGTTGGACGGCGAAAAAGTAATTGGGTCCGAGTGCGTGGTCGGATATTTGCACCGCGGCGTGGAAAAGATCGCGGAGCATCGCAGCTATCAGCAATTCGCGCCCTACGTGGATCGTATGGACTACGTCGCGGCGGTTTCAAACGGGCTTGGCTATTGCGAGGCGGTCGAGAAATTGATGGGCGTGGAAGCGCCGCCGCGGGCGCGCGTGATCCGCACGATCTTGACGGAGCTGCAGCGCATCGCGAGCCATTTATTTTGGCTGGGCACGCACGCGCTGGATATCGGAGCGCTTACGCCGTTGTTTTACTGCTTGCGCGAGCGCGAAGAGATCCTGAAGATTTTCGAGCACTATTGCGGCGCGCGTTTGACCACACACGCGTTTCGCATCGGCGGGCTGCAGTACGAATCCTACGACGGCTTTGAGAAAGACGTGACGCGCTTCTGCCAGGACTTCGATAAGCGCGTGGATGAATACGAGGATCTGCTCACGAGCAACCGCATCTGGGTGGGGCGAACGAAGGGCGTCGGCGTGCTGTCCGCGGAGGATGCAATTGCGTACGGCGCGACGGGGCCGGTGATTCGCGGCAGCGGCGTGAAGTGGGATATCCGCAAGGCCATGCCGTACGCCGCATACGATCAATACGATTTCGAAATTCCTATCGGCAAGAATGGCGATACCTACGACCGGTACATCGTGCGCATGGAAGAGATGCGGCAATCGCGCAGAATTTGTATGCAGGCCGTTGAGGCGATTCCCTCGGGGCCGATTCTGGGCAAGGTCGGCAAAGTATTGAAGCCGCCGCCGGGCGAGGTCTACCACTCGGTGGAAGCGCCGAAGGGCGAGCTGGGGTATTACATCGTGAGCGACGGCACCACGCAACCGTATCGCGTGCGCATCCGGCCGCCGTCTCTAATTAATCTCGAAGCATTCGACAAGATGGTGCGCGGGCATTTGGTGGCGGACGTTGTGGCCATCATCGGCACGCTGGACATCGTGCTCGGGGAAGTGGATCGCTAACTGATGCACGCAACTCTCAACGCGGCTTGGCACTGGGCGACGACCGGCGGCGCGCCGTACGTGCTGCCGCTGATCTTTGCGCTGGTGATCGTGGGCGTGTTGCCGCTGATCGCCGGTTACGTCGTGCTGCTCGAACGCAAGGTGATGGCGCACATGCAGGTGCGGCTTGGACCGACGCGCGTAGGTCCGCACGGATTGCTGCAGCCGATTGCCGACGCGGTAAAACTGCTGATTAAGGAAGACACTATTCCCGAAGGCGCCGACCGGATGATTTTCTTGCTCGCGCCGCTGCTTTCGGTGACGGCGGCGATGCTGGCGATGGCTGCACTGGCGTTTGGACCCGGCTTCCAAATCGCGGAGCTGAATATCGGACTTCTGTTTGTGGTGGGCATCGGCGCGATGGGGATTTTCGGGATCGTTCTGGGCGGATGGGCGTCGAACAGCCACTACTCGTTGCTGGGCGCGATGCGCAGCGCGGCGCAATTGGTGAGCTACGAAACCGCGGGGGGCATGGCGATTGTTGGCGCGCTGCTATTAACCGGCACACTTTCAATTCGCGGCATCGTCGCGGAACAGACCGCGCGAGGCGTTTCGCACGGCCTGTGGTTCATTTTTGTCGCGCCGGTGGGATTTTTTATCTACGTGGTCGCTTCGATCGCGGAAACCAATCGCGCGCCATTCGATTTGCCGGAAGCGGAATCCGAGCTTGTGGCCGGATACATGACGGAGTTCAGCGGGTTCCGTTGGTGCCTTTACTTTCTGGCGGAATACACGAACATGATCGTGGTGGCTTCGATCGCGACGACGCTTTTTCTGGGCGGATGGCTGCGGCCGTTTGCCGGCACGCCGCAATTGAATTTTCTGGATTGGCTGCCGCCGATCCTGATGCTGGCCATTGCCGGTTATTGTCTGGTTCGCGCACCGAAGGAGCCGGTGGGCGTGCAGAAACTCGTGATGGTTTTGGTCGCGGGGATGTTCGCGGCGATCGCCGTGGTGTTGATTGCGCCACTGGTGGCGCCGGCGGGCAGCATGATCGCGGGGTGGAAGGCTGCTCTGCACGGGGGATTCTGGTTCTTGCTGAAAGTGTTCTTGTATATTTACGTTTTCATGTGGCTGCGCTTCACGTTTCCGCGATATCGGTTCGATCAGTTGATGCGCCTGGGCTGGCAATTCTTGATTCCGGTTTCGATCGTCAACGTTGTGGGGATCGCGTCGGCGTTGGCGCTGAATCGCGCGTTGGGATGGAATCTTGGGCTTTCGCTCGGGCTGACGACGATCGTAACGCTGGGCGTGGCCGCGTATCTGGGTGCGGCTGGTGAGCGCAAAGAGAAAAGCGAAGCGATCGTGGGGGAATTCTGGGGAACGGGCCGCGATGCTTGACCTGATCGTATTCTATTTCTTCGCCGCGCTAGCGATCGTCTCCGCCATTTTGGTGGTGACGCGGCGCAATGCCGTGCACAGCGCGATTTTTCTAATCACGGCGCTGTTGGCGACGGCGGGAATCTTTTTGCAATTGCAGGCCGAGTTTCTTTTCATCGTGCAGATCATTCTTTACGTCGGCGGGATCATGGTGCTGTTCGTCTTCGTGATCATGCTGGTGAACCTTGATGTCTCGCTGCACCAATTGCGTTTTCGCCGGCAGGCGTGGATGGCTACGCTGATCGCGCTCGCGTTGGGCGTGCAACTGGCGTTTGCGATTCGCATCGGGCGATTGGATTTGCCGGTGGCGTCGAGCGCGGCGCCGGCGTCGACGTTTCAGCCGAATACCGAGTTGGTGGGGCGCGCGCTATTTTCAACTTATATGTTGCCGTTTGAAATCGCCTCGGTGCTGCTACTCGTGGCGATGATTGGCGCGGTCGTGATGGCCAAACGCAGGGTCTGAGGCCGGAGGAAACATTGATTCCGACTGGACACTATTTGTTCCTGAGCCTGGCGATGTTCTTGATCGGCGTCATCGGTGTTGTGACGCGGCGGAACGTGATCGTCATTCTGATGTCGGTGGAGCTGATTCTGAACGCCGTGAATATCAATTTGATCGCGTTTTCGCGCCTCGCGGGCTCGGTGGAAGGGCAAGTGTTCGCGATTTTCATCATCACGGACGCGGCGGCGGAGGCCGCGGTGGGCTTGGGAATTCTGATCTCTTTCTTCCGCAACAAGGAAACGGTGCTGGGCGACGAAATGGATTTGCTGAAATGGTAGGACGCGCGACGTGATGCCGAAAGAATATTTCCTGGCGCATTTGTGGCTGGTGCCGCTGTTTCCGTTGGCGGCGTCGGCGGTGATGCTGCTCTTCGGGCGGCGCCTATCGAAATCCGCCGTAAATGTGTTCTGTGTCGGCGGCGTATTTCTTTCGATGCTGTACGCGTGCGGCGCGATTTTGCAATTGCTGGCTCGGCCGGTGGCGCAGCGCGTGGTTGAATACACGCTGTTCGATTGGCTGCCCGCCGGCGCGATGCACACGACGGCGGGCGTGCTGACGCAATTCGACGCACGCTGGGGATACCTGTTCGATCCGCTGACGGTGGTAATGCTCGGCGTGGTGACCGGCGTGGGATTCCTGATCCACGTTTATTCGATCGGCTACATGGCGCATGAGGGCGGCTACCATCGCTTTTTCGGCTACTTGAATTTATTCATGTTCTCGATGCTGACGCTGGTGCTGGCGAACAATATTCTGGAGATGTTCGTCGGTTGGGAAGGCGTCGGCTTGTGCAGCTATCTGTTGATCGGCTTCTGGTTCCACAAGAAATCGGCCACCGACGCGGGGAAGAAGGCGTTCATCGTGAACCGCATCGGCGACGCCGGATTCATCTTGGGCGTGTTCCTGCTGGTGGGCACGCTGGGCACGATCAATTTCACGCAATTGTGGCCGGCGATTATCCTGGGACATTTTCACCACGGCGATGCGGCGCTGACGGCGATCGCGCTGTTGCTCTTCGTCGGCGCAACCGGAAAATCGGCGCAATTGCCGCTGTACGTCTGGCTGCCGGACGCGATGGAGGGCCCCACGCCGGTGAGCGCGTTGATTCACGCTGCGACGATGGTGACGGCTGGCGTGTACATGGTCGTGCGCACCAGCGCGATTTTCTCGATGGCGCCGCTGGCGCTCGAGATTGTGGCGGGCGTCGGCGCGGCGACGGCGATTTTCGCCGCCACGATTGGGGTGCTGCAAACCGACATCAAGAAAGTGCTGGCGTATTCCACGATTTCGCAGCTCGGCTATATGTTTCTGGCGTGCGGCGTGGGCGCGTTCAGTGCCGGCATTTTTCATTTGATGACGCACGCGTTTTTCAAAGGCTTGCTGTTTCTCGCGGCGGGTAGCGTGATCCATGCCATGAGCGGCGAGCAGGACATGTTGAAGATGGGCGCGCTTGCGAAGAAAATCCCCACGACGTATCGCACGATGCTGATCGCCACGCTGGCGATTGCCGGCATCCCGCCGCTGGCGGGATTTTTCAGCAAGGACGAAATTCTGGGTCGCACGTTCGGCGTGAATCATTTCTTGTGGCTTGTGGGATGGATCACGGCGGGCGTGACGGCGTTTTACATGTTCCGCCTACTATTTCTGACGTTTCACGGCGAATCGCGCGTCTCGCCGGAAGCCGAGCATCACATTCACGAATCGCCATCGAGCATGACGGTGCCGTTGGTGATTCTTGCTCTGCTATCGATCGTCGGCGGCTGGGTGGGAATCGGCGGACGATTCGAGAAATTCCTCGCGCCGGTGATCACTCTTCCGGACGCATACGCGTATGTCACTTTTGGCCCTCATTTGCCAAACGGCACTCGCGAGATCGCGCTGTCAAGCGGCGGGCCAGGGTCACCGCCTGACTACGTCCTGACCGTGACCGACGCGGAACTGTCGTCGATGGCTCAGCAAGCTGAAAAGGAAAAACGCGAGGGAACGCCCGAATCTCTGCTGATGATTTTGTCCGTGGCCGCGGCGCTGGCGGGCATCGGCCTGGCGTGGCAGTTGTATATCAAGCGGACGGATTTGCCGGCGAAGATCGCCGCGCGCACCCGGTGGCTGTATCGGTTGGTGTACGAGAAATATTACGTGGATCAGATTTACGACGCGATGTTTGTGAATCGCGTAAAGGATTTGGGCCTCGCGCTTGGCGCCTTCGATCGCATTTTCATCGACGGCCTATTCGTGAACGGAGCGGGAAGAGTGACGCGAGTCACGTCGGTGATTTCCGGATGGTGGGACAAGTGGTTCGTGGACGGCCTGGTGAATCTTGGGGCGCGCATTTTTTGGCTGGTCAGTTATCCGATGCGCATGTTGCAGACCGGCCGCGTGGGAAGTTACGCGCTGCTGATCGTGGTGGGCATGCTGCTGTTCTTGGGGTATTACCTGCACGCCGCGGGCTTCACAATGGCGAACCTGTGGCATTAGGAGTGAGACGCCGTGATGCAATTCTATGACACGCATATCCTGAGCGTCGTTTTGTTCACGCCGCTGGTGGGGGCCATCCTGCTGCTGTTCATGCCGCGGGATAGCGAAAACCTCCACCGAGTGATCGGCAATGTTTTCGGCATGTTGGGCTTGCTGATTTCGCTGCCGCTCGTTTGGCGCTTCAGCCTGGATGCGGCGGCGCCGCGCTTTCAATTCAGCGAGACCGCCGAATGGATTCCCTCGATCGGCGCGCACTACACGCTGGGGATTGACGGCATCACGCTGCTGCTGGTGATGCTGACGACGCTGCTGGGCGCGATCTCCATCCTATCGTCGTGGAGCGCGATCAAGCTGCGCAGAAAAGAATATTACATTTTGTTTCTGCTGCTGCAGACCGGCATGCTGGGCGTTTTCATGTCCCTCGATTTCTTCCTGTTTTACGTTTTTTGGGAAGTGATGCTGGTGCCGATGTATTTCCTGATCGGCGTTTGGGGCAGCGAGCGGCGGCTATACGCGGCAATCAAGTTTTTCCTGTACACGCTGGCCGGCTCGGTGGTGATGCTGCTGGCGATTCTGGCGCTGTATTTCAAATACGCGAATCTGGCGGGCTATTACACGTTTGACGTTCAGGCGCTGCTCAGCTGCGTGCCGCAGCTTTCCACGGTGACGCAGCAATGGCTGTTCTGGGGGTTCTTCTTCGCGTTTGCGATCAAGGTGCCGATGTTCCCGTTCCACACTTGGCTGCCTGATGCGCATACCGAAGCTCCCACGGCCGGCTCTGTGATCCTGGCCGGCGTTTTGCTGAAGATGGGCACGTACGGCTTCATTCGCTTCTCGCTGCCCCTGCTGCCGACGGATCCCGCGGCGCGGCACCACATCATTTCGATCATGGTGACGCTGTCGATCATCGGCATCATTTACGGCGCGCTGGTCTGCCTGATGCAGAAGGATATGAAGCGGCTGATTGCGTATTCTTCCGTGAGCCACCTGGGTTTTTGCACGCTGGGCATTTTCGCGCTCACTCCTAACGGGCTTTCCGGCAGTGTAATCCAGCAGATCAACCACGGAATTTCCACCGGCGCCCTGTTCTTGATTGTCGGAATCCTTTATGAGCGGCGGCACACGCGCCTGATCTCCGAGTTCGGTGGCCTGGCCACGCCGATGCCCAATTTTGCCGCCATATACATGATCATCACGCTGAGTTCCCTCGGCCTGCCGCTGCTCAACGGCTTCATCGGCGAATTCACGATTCTGCGCGGCGTGTTTGAAGTGAGCTTCGCGTGGGCGGCATGGGCGTCGCTGGGTATTGTGCTGGGCGCGGCCTATTTGCTGTGGCTCTATCAACGCGTGATGTTCGGCAATATCACGAATCCTGCGAATGAGCACCTGGCCGATATGAACGCGCGCGAATACGCCACGTTGATTCCGCTGGTCATTCTGGCGTTCTGGATCGGCATTTATCCCAAACCGCTGTTCCGCGTGCTCGATCGGCCGGTGCGCGAAATCGTGCAGCAAGTGAATCCGAATTATTACGGTCAGCCCGCGGCGCCGAGCGCGACGAATTCGGCGCCAAACCCGGCGGCCGACGCGCCGACGATAACAATTCCCGCGACGCCGGCTCCGGCCGCGCCGCCCGCGGCGGCAGGGAGCACACCTTAGGCGTAAACATGTTCACCAACACCCTACGCCTCGATTTCTTTCTGATCCTGCCGGAGGTGCAGCTTGTCCTGTTCGGATTGGGCATTCTGCTGACGGATTTTCTGCTCGAGGATCAGTACAAGTATTGGAACGCCGTGATGGCCATGCTGGGCGTGGGCTTCAGCGGATTTTCGCTGTGGCGCTTGCGGGATTTGCCGCCGAACGCTTCCGACGCGTTTCACCATTCGATTCTGGTGGATCCGTTCTTCATATTTTTCGGCGCGCTGTTTTTGGCGGCCACCGCGATCGTGATTTTGCTCTCCGTGAAGTACCTTTCCGCCGTCGGCGAAAATCACGGGGAATACTACGCGCTGCTGCTTTTCGCCACGGTCGGCATGATGCTTATGACGGCGGGCTTCGATCTGGTGGTCGAATTCCTCGGCCTGGAGACGATGGCGCTCAGTTTCTACGTGCTGGTGGGTTTCTTGCGCCGCGACAAGCGCTCCAATGAAGCCGCGGTGAAATATTTCCTGCTCGGCGCGTTCAGCTCCGGCATCTTGGCGTATGGATTTTCGATTCTCTATGGCCTTTCGGCCACGTTGGATTTGAATGGGCAGGCCCTGGACACCGCGCGCACCAACTTGTGGATCGTATCCGTCGCCGTGCAGAACACGCTGACGGCGCATGGGAGCGGCGACCTACTGGTGATGCTGGCGTTGATCACCGTCTCCGCGGGCCTTTTCTTCAAGGTGGCCGCGGTGCCGTTTCATCAATGGGCGCCGGACGTGTACGAGGGCGCGCCGACGCCGATTACGGCTTACGTGAGCGTCGCGTCGAAAACCGCGAGCTTTGCGCTGCTGCTGCGTTTGTTTCTGACGCTCTTCGTGCCGGCAGGCCAGCAGTTGCATATGATTCTCGCGGGCGTCGCCTTGGCGTCGCTCACGGTGGGGAATTTCGCGGCGTTGACGCAGACCAACGTGAAGCGCCTTCTCGCGTACTCGTCAATCTCCCACGTGGGTTACGTTTTGCTTGGCCTGGTGGCCGGCAACGAGTGGGGACTTTTGGGCGTCGCGTACTATCTGTTGGCCTACACGTTCATGACTGCCGGCGCGTTTGCCGTGCTGATTGTGCTGCAGCGCAAGGGCTTGGCCGGCGACGAATTGGACGACCTCAACGGATTGTACCGGCGCAGCCCGATGGCTGCGCTGCTGCTGCTGATATTCATGCTGTCGCTCGCGGGCATTCCGCCGATGGCGGGATTTGTCGGGAAGTATTTTATTTTCCGCGGGCTGATTGAATCGCAGCATTACGTGCTCGCCGTCATCGGCGCGCTGTATATCGTGCCGTCGCTCTACTATTATTTCCGCGTTGTGGTGCACGCTTGGCTGAAAGACAGCACCGACGTGAGCCGCGTTCCGATCTCGATGGCTCAGACGGTGGCGCTCACGGTGCTGTGCTTTGTGACGCTGGCCGCCGGAATCTATCCCGAACCATTTGTAAAGTTGGCCGCATATTCACTCTTCATCCCGTTTGGCCCGATTGGCCACTGATCCACGTCCGCCGTCCGCAGACCCGCCAACGGGCGGGCTGAGCGGCGGTGCGCTCCGGCAACTTGCCAATGTGCTCGACCTGCCGATTGTGATGGTTGGGTCGGTGGTGATCGGCGGCGGACTGGGCTATCTGCTCGATCGCTGGCTGCACACCGCGCCGATTTTCCTGCTGATATTCGGTGCGCTCGGCTTTGCCGGTGGCATTTACGAGGTGATTCACCGGCTGACGGGAAAGCGCGCGCGCGATGGGCAATGAGGCGTTTGGCAGCGCGACACTGCGCCGCATCGAATGGCTGACGCTGGCGCTCGGCGCCGCGGGATGCGTGGCCGCGGGCTGGCGCTGGGGATGGCGCGGCGCGGTGGGACTGGCGATCGGCGCGCTTCTGTCCTGGATCAATTTTCGATGGCTTAAGGGCAGCGTACTGGCGTTCGGCCGCGCGGCGACGGCGTCGGTAGCCGCGGGCGGAAATCCGCAGGCGGGGCGCGTGCCGAAGTCGGCGTACGTGAAATTTTTCGGGCGCTTCGCTTTGCTGCTCGTCGCTGTGTATGTTATTCTCACGCGTTCCGCACTTCCCGCCGTTCCACTTCTGGCTGGTCTGTTCGCATCGGCCGCCGCGGTCGTCGTGGCGCTTCTGTGGGAACTGGCGGCGGGCGGAGCGGGGCAGGGCGCGGGAGGGAAGTCGTAAGCGCCCGGGGCCCGAGTTGGACGAGAGGACATGGAAGAGCAAATTCTAGGCATCACGAAATTGGTGAATTGGCTGCTGGCGAAGCCGGCGCTGGCGTTGCTGGCGGCGCTGCATATCACGCCGTCAAATCCGCAATATCCCATCCCCAATCACATCGCTATGGAGTTGCTGGTTTTCATCGTGTCGATCGTTTTTTTCCTGTGGCTACGGGCGCGGCTTTCCGTGGAAAATCCCGGTGCGACGCAGCAGTGCATGGAAGCGCTGCTGCACAACTCGATGTCCATGGGCGTCGCCGACTTGCTGGATAACAACGTCGGCCACGAGGGCATGCGCTACTTGCCGATGATCGGCTCGATCGGCCTGTTCGTGCTGATCTGCAACCTAATCAGCCTTGTGCCGGGCCTGGCTTCTCCGACCGCGGTAGTTTCCGTGCCGCTCGGCTGCGCGATCGTGGTTTTTCTCTACTACAACTGGTCCGGCCTGCGGAAGCACGGCCCGATTCATTACGGCGCGCATTTCATGGGGCCGAATGTATATCTTTCGCCGCTGATGGTCGTGGTGGAGTCGGTGAGCCATCTGGCGCGGTTGCTCTCGCTCACAGTTCGTCTTTGGGTGAACATGATGGTGAGCGAAATGCTGTACACGATCTTCCTGGGATTGACGCTGGCGCTTTTCCTTTTCGCCGGCCATGCGAGTCCTGTGGGATACATTTTGGCGCCGGTGCCGCTGGTGGCGCCGGCCGTGTTCATTTTGCTGCATGTTTTCGTGGCGTTCGTTCAGGCGTTCGTATTCACGATTCTGCCCGTGATTTATCTGAGCGGCGCCGTCGGCGAAAGCCATTGATAGTGGTGATTCATACAGTTCATTGATACAGGCATCATTCGCCGCGCTGCGCGATCCCGGCTGCATGAGGATGTCGGGAGCCACCTCCGGCCGGCAATTTCTGAGCAAAGGAGAATTACATCGATGAAGAAGAACATGAAGACTTACGCCACATTCGTGCTGATCGTCCTGGCGGCGATGCTGCTGGCGCCTTCAGCGTTTGCGCAATCGACCGCGGGCGGCGCAGCGGGCACGCCCGTGAACTGGGTGGCGATCACCGCCGGATTTGCGATGGCCATCGCCTCCGCGGCTGGCGGATTCGCGCAGGCCAAGGCTTCGGCTGCGGCTTCGGAAGGAATGGCGCGCAATCCAGGCGCCGCCGGCGTGATCACCAACATGCTGATTTTGGCGCTGGTGCTGATCGAATCGATGGCGCTGTACACCTTTGCCATCATCTTCATCAAAGTTAAGTAGACGCGTAGAACGAATTCGATTCAAACGGCTCGAATCCCTTGCACGGAGATTCGGGCCGATTTGTTTTTGGGATCAGCGATTTCCGGGATTTGCGGTCAGCGCAGAGAAGCGGCGGCGCGGGCGGCCCAGCCGGCTAGCTGGGCGGGGAAGAGGCCGAAGAAGATTGTTCCGGCGGCGGCGGCGAGCAGGGCAATGACGGCGCTGGCGGGCACGGCGAAGCGCGGCGTTTCCTCCTGCGGCTCGCGCATGTACATCACGACGATCACACGCAAGTAATAATACGCGCCGATGATGGTGTTGACAGCGATCGCCAGCGCGAGCCAAATCATATCCGATGAGAGCGCCGCACCAAACACGTAAAACTTCGCGACGAAGCCCGCCGTGATCGGCAAGCCAAGCAGCGAAAAAAGGAACAACGATAGGCACGCCGCCGCCACCGGTTGACGCGTTCCCAGTCCGGCGAAATCCGAAAGTTCCTGGCGCTGCTCGCCCGGGCCGGAAATGTGCGCCACGATCAAGAAAGCGCCGAGTTTCATCAGCGCGTACGCCGCCAAATAGAACAGCGCCGCGGCGATGCCTTTCGTCCAGAGGTCCGCGTTACCGGATGCCGCTGCAGCGGCCGCTAGCCCCGCGAGGATGTAGCCAGCGTGTGCGATGGAGCTGTAGGCCAGCAGGCGCTTGAGGTTCGATTGCGCGAGCGCCGCCAGGTTGCCGGCAAACATAGAAAGAATCGCGACGGTCCACAGCGCCCACAACCACAGTCCCGATGCAACGCCGACGCTTGCGAGGATACGCAGCAGCACCGCGAACGCCGCTGCCTTGGGCGCGGTTGAAAGCAGCGCGGTGACCGGGGCCGGAGCGCCCTGATAAACGTCAGGCGTCCAAATCTGAAATGGCGCGGCGGAAACTTTGAAGCCGAGCCCCACCAGCACGAGGCCCAGGCCCAAGGGTAGAAGAGCCGGCGTGACTCCGGCGTGCGAGGCCGAAATTTGGTCCAGGCGCGTTGTGCCGGAGGAGCCGTAGAGCATCGCGATGCCGTACAAGAAAAATGCCGTGGCAAACGAACCGAGCAGGAAATATTTCATCGCGGCTTCATCCGAAAGCGGCGAATCGCGGCGATAGCCAACCAATACGTAACTCGCGATGGAGCTGATCTCGAGGCCGATGAAAATCGTCACCAGCTCCGTGGCGCTGGCCATCACGCACATGCCGGTGGCCGCAAACAGCACCAGCGCGCAGAATTCGCCAGGAGCCATGCTGTCGCGCTCGAGATATCCGGCCGAGCCTAATAGCACCAGCAGCGCCGCGCCCAGAATCACGCAATCCAAATACACGCTGAAGGCGTTTTTCGCGATCAGGCCGTAGAAAGCCGGGCCGGCATTTCCGCGATGATGAATTGTGGCCACGAACGCCACGGCCACGCCGGCGATTGAAATGTATGTGAGCCAGCGCGCCCCGCGAGGTTGCGCCGCTCCGATGGCGCTCTCGAAAAACGGCGCAGCCATCATCACGACCACGCCGAAGAACGTGAGGATAATCTCCGGCGCGAGGCGCGCGATCTCTGCGTGCGAAGGGAACATGACTAGTCGCCAGCCCTTCGCGCAGGCTTCGCCGGGGGCGCGGCCGAATGCGCGGCTGCCGGCAGCCCGATTTCCGGCACGGGTGGCAACGCCGGGCCCGCGCCTGCGTCATACGAGGGCGTCGCGTGCTCCATCGAATTGAGCATGTAGGTTACGGAAGGCTCGATGCGCCGCGTGAATCCGGTCGAGCCAATGCCCATCCACAAAATCATCGCGGCCATCACGAATAGCAGGCCGCGCTCGCGCAGCGATGCGTCCGGCAGCGAGCGATTGCGATCCTGCGTGACCGGGCCGAAGAACACTCGCTGATACGACCACAGCAAATACACCGCCGAGAGAATAGTTCCGATCGCCGCCCATGAAGCCCATGAGGCGTGGCGCACGAACGTTCCGATCAGAATCAAAAATTCGCCGACGAACCCATTCAGCATCGGCAATCCCGCCGACGCGAAGCAGATGAAAAGATAAAACGCGCCGAGCACCGGCATCGGCGTCGCCAAGCCACCGAATTCGCTGATCGCGAATGTATGCCGGCGGTCGTACAGCATGCCGACGGCGAGAAAAAGCGCGCCGGTGGTGACGCCGTGCGCCAGCATCTGAAAAACGGCGCCGTTTTCAGAGATCGGATGGAACGCGAAAATGCCCAGCACGATGAAACCTAAATGGCTCACGGAAGAATAGGCAACCAGACGCTTGAGATCGGTTTGCACCATGGCAACCAGTGCGCCGTAAATAATTCCGATGATCGCGAGCGCGGCGATTTCCGGCGCCCATCGCCGGCAGGCGTCGGGAAATAGCGGCAGGCAGAATCGCAACATGCCGTACGCACCCATCTTCAGCAGAACGCCGGCCAGAAGAATCGAACCGGCCGTCGGAGCCTCGGTGTGCGCGTCAGGCAGCCACGTGTGCAGCGGGAACATCGGCACCTTGATCGCGAACGCCAGGAAGAACGCGCCGAACAGCAGCCCCTCCGTGCGCGGCGAAAGCACGAGCTGCCCCGATTGCAGTACCGCACGTATGGCGGCCAGGTCAAACGTATGCGCGAGCTGCGAAAGCCACACAATGGCCACGAGCATCAGGATCGAACCGGCCATCGTGTACAAAATAAATTTGATCGCCGCGTAAACGCGCCGCTCGTGTCCCCACACTCCGATCAGGAAATACATCGGGATCAGCATCGCTTCCCAGAAAAGAAAGAAGAGGAACAGATCGAGCGAAAGGAACACGCCGACCATCCCTGTTTCCAGCACAAGCAGCGCGATGTAGAAGCCCTTCACGCGGTCGTGGATGGAGTTCCACGAGGCTAGCATGGCGATCGGCGTCAGAAATGTGCTCAGCAAGACGAGGAACAGGCTGATGCCGTCCATGCCCAGGTGATAGTGAATGCCGAGAGAGGGAATCCAATTGTGGAATTCTGTGAATTGATACGTGCCGTTGGCGGAGTCAAACCCGCGCAGCAGCAGAAGCGAAAAAAGAAATTCGGCCAGCGCAGCGACCAGCGCCAAGCGGCGAATCCATTCGTGATCGTCGGAGCGCAGGGTCAGGAGCGACGCCACGCCGGCCATCGGCAGGAAAATCAGCACCGTCAGTAGGAGCGGCTGTTGCACCTCAGCGCCCCTCCCACAGCAAGAATGTCAGCAGCAGCGCGGCGCCGACCACAACCCACGTCGCGTAGCTGCGCGTATTGCCGGAGTATATGCGGCGCACGCGGCTGCCCGCGGCTTGCGCGGAGTCGCCCATGCCGTTCACCGCGCCATCGATCGCGCCTTCGTCCACGCCGTGCCACAGCACAACGCGCGAAATCCACACCAGAGGCCGCACGATCACGGCGGCGTACAGTTCGTCCACGAAATACTTGCCGGCCAGCAGGCGATAAATTGGCGAGCGAGATTCGGAAGCGCGTACCGCCGTCTTCCCGCGGCGGATGTACATCCACCACGCCACGAGAAAACCAATCAGCGCCACGCCAACGGCGACGGCCATCCGCCCGAGCAAAAATGCGCGGCTCGCCTCTTCCAGCATCGCCCCGCCCGTATCGAACACCGGCGCGAGAAAGCGATCGAAATAGTTCACGCCGCCGAAAAACTCCGGCGCAGCCCACCATCCGCCGGCCACGGAAAGAACGGCCAGCACCACCAGCGGCACCAGCATTTTCGCCGGCGATTCGTGGACGTGCACGGCGTGCTCGTCGTAGCGCGGCGCACCGTGAAACGCGAGGAAAAGCAGACGGAACATGTAAAACGCCGTCAGGCCGGCAGTCAGGATGCCCACGCCCCACAAGAATTGGCCATGAAGCCCCGTGCCGATCGAACCCAAAATATCGTCTTTGCTGAAGAAACCGGAAAATCCCGGCGCGCCCGCGATTGCCAGCGTCGCCACAAGCATCGTGCCGTAAGTCCACGGGATTTTCTTGCGCAGGCCGCCCATCTTGCGCAAATCCTGCTCGCCGCTCATCGAGTGAATCACGCTGCCGGCGGCGAGAAATAGCAGGCCCTTGAAAAACGCGTGGGTCATCAAATGGAAAATGCCGGCGCCGAATGCGCCCACGCCCAAGCCAAGAAACATGTAGCCCAATTGCGAAACGGTGGAATAGGCCAACACTTTCTTGATGTCGTTCTGCACCAAGGCGATCGTCGCGGCGAACAGCGCGGTCGCCGCGCCGATCACGGCAACAACGATCATGGCTTGCGGCGCGTGCGTGAATATCACGCTCGAGCGCGCCACCATGTACACGCCCGCGGTGACCATCGTCGCGGCGTGGATCAGCGCGCTGACGGGCGTCGGCCCTTCCATCGCGTCAGGCAGCCAAACGTACAGCGGCAATTGCGCCGATTTTCCAACTGCACCGACGAACAGCAACAGCGCCATCGCCGTCAGCACGCCGTGCCCCGCTGTTTCAACGCCCATCGCCGCGGCCTGTGGAAAAACCGAGCTGAAATCGAACGACGCGAACGTGCGGAACATCAAAAACAATCCCAGCAGAAAACCGAAATCGCCGATGCGGTTCACCCAAAACGCTTTGTTTCCGGCGTTTGTCGCCGAGGGCTTCAAAAAGAAAAATCCGATCAGCAAATAGCTCGAAAGGCCCACGCCCTCCCACCCCACGAACATCAGCGCGTAATTCGCCGCCAGCACCAGCGTGAGCATGAAGAACATGAAAAGATTCAGATACGCGAAGAAGCGCGTATAGCCGCGATCGTCCGCCATGTACGCCGTGGAGTAGATATGGATCAGCCAGCCTACGCCGGTGACGACCAGCAGCATCACCAGCGTGAGCTGATCGACTTGCAGCGCGAAATCCGCGCGGAATCCGCCCGCGGAGATCCACGTGAAATAACTCGGTGGCATCCACGGCAATTGGTCCGCGCTCAGATGGAAGAATTCGCGCGCCAGCTCAATCGTCGCCGCAAACGCCAAGCCCGTCGAGCTGAGCGCCACCATGCTGACGCGCTTCGTGCTCCAGCCGCGGCCGAGCAAGCCGTTCGCCGCCGCACCCAGCAAGGGCAGCAGCGGGATAATCCAAAGATGTTCGAGGACGAGCATTAGAGCTTGAGCGAATCCACGCGCTCAACATTCAGCGAGCGCCGATTGCGCGCGATCAAAATAATGATTGCCAATCCCACAGCAGCCTCAGCCGCGGCCACCACGATCACGAAGAACACGTACACTTGGCCTTGCAATTCGCCAAGCGCGCGGCTGAACGCGACGAACGCCAGGTTCACGGCGTTCAGCATCAACTCAATGCACATGAACAGCGTGACGATGTTGCGCTTGAAAATGAATCCGATCACGCCGAGGCCGAACAGCAGCACGCTCAGCACCAAGTAATCAGAAACAGGAACCACGCTTTCCCCCTGCCGCGGCCGAAGCCGCCCTGCATCACTGTTCGCGTTTGGCCAGCGCGATGGCGCCCATGATCGCCACAAGAATCAAAACCGACGTCAGCTCAAACGGAAACACGTAATCGCGAAAGAGCAGCGCCGCCAGATGGCTGGTCGATACCGTTCCCGCCGGCACGTTGCCCGCCGTTGCGGAGCCGCGGCGCACGGCCCAGGCCAGCTCCGCAAGCAGCAGCGCCGCCACCGGCAAGCCGAGCCAGCGCGCGATGTGACTCAAGTTGGTGCGCTCCTCGACCCCGGCGTTCAGCAGCATGATGACGAAAACGAACAGCACCATGATCGCGCCGGCGTACACGATGATCTGCACCGCGGCGATGAACTCCGCGCCCAGTAGCAAATATTCGCCCGCCAACGCCACCATCACCACGATCAACGAAAGCGCGCTGTGAATCGGGTGGCGCTGCGCGATCACGTTCACCGCGCCCGCAACCGCCATCACTGCGAGGCCGAGAAACAGCAGAAATACTACGTTCATCGCATTGCCGCCTTCACGGCCGAAGCGCCACGGCCAGGCTCGTCAGCACAACGTTCGCGAGCGCCAGCGGAAATAGCAGCTTCCATCCCATGGACATCAATTGGTCGTAGCGCAAGCGCGGCAGCGTGCCGCGCACCCACACATAAATAAAAAGAAACGCGCCCATCTTCGCCAGAAACCAGAACGGCCCTTGCACGAATTCGATCGCGCCAGGGCGCGAGAGCAGCACGCCCAGCCCCACGAGGATCACTCCCAGGATCGGCAAGAGGACGCGTCCAAAGTTTGTCTGATAGCCCAAGCCGTCGATCACCAGCGCGATGCCCGCAAGTGCGAACGCCACTGCGGGAATGTACAGTGTCCAGGCCCAGTACGGGGTTGGTTTGAACGGAGAGAGCCATCCGCCGAAAAACAGAATCGTCGCGAGGCACGCGACCGTGACCATTGCCGAATATTCGCCGATGAAAAACATCGCGAATTTGAAGCTGGAATATTCCGTGTGAAAGCCGGCGCCCAATTCGCCTTCGGCTTCCGCCAGATCGAATGGCGCGCGATTGGTTTCCGCCACCGACGCCGTGAAGAAGCACACAAAGCCGATCAGTTGCGGCATCGGCCCGGCGATCAGATTCCAGCGCGGCAGAAATCCCCATGCAAATCCTTGCTGCGCGACGATGATTTCGCGCAGATTCAACGTGCCGCTCATCAGCAGCACGCCCACCACGGAAAGCGTCAGCGCGAGTTCGTAGCTGATCATCTGCGCCGAGCTGCGCAGGCCGCCCAGCAGCGAATACTTGCTGTTCGATGACCAGCCGGCCAGCGTCACGCCGTAGACGCCGACCGATGTGATCGCAAATAGGAAAAGCAATCCCAGCGAGACGTCGGCGATTTGCAACGGCGTGCGCTGCCCGAAAATCGTGATGTCCGACGGGCCAAACGGAATCAGCGCGATCGACGTGATCGCCAGCGAAAACGAAAGCAGCGGCGCCAGAATGAAAACGAATTTATCGGCCCCCGCCGGCGCGAGATCTTCCTTGAATAAAAATTTCAGGCCGTCCGCCACAGGTTGCAGCAAGCCGTGCGGGCCCACGCGATACGGCCCCCAGCGCGATTGGATGTGCGCGATCACTTTGCGCTCAAACCAAGTCAGGTACGCCAGCAACGTCATCAGCAGAAGCAGCAGGAACACGATCTTGATCAGCGCGACTACCAGCAGTGGATGCGCGGCCGCGATCGCGTTCATTGCCGCTCCTTTTCCGCGCGATCCGGCGCGGCTTCAGCCAGGGCGTTGATCTTGTTGCAGTATCGGCTCAGGCTGCCGCTGGTGAATAGAGTGTCGTGCGAAGAAAAAATCAGGCCCGCCGGCGGCTGCCCGTTGCGGCTGGCGACGGGTGTTGAAAGTTCCGCCGCGCCGCCCAGCAGCGAGGCCCACGGCACGCCGTATCCCGGAACGTGTTGGCGAATTTCCTCGAACGCGGCCGCGGGCGTGCGGAAGGGAAACGCCTTGCCGGCGCCGGCGCGCGCGAGTTGGTGCGAAAGCAATCGCAGCAAATCGAAATCCGAACGCGGGCCCATCGCTTCGCTTGCTTTACGCACCAATTGCACTTCGCCCGCCGTATTTGTCACCGTGCCGTCTTTTTCGTAAAGGCACGCGGCGGGCAGAACGACATCGGCAAGCTGCGCCGTCGCCGTCAGAAACAATTCGTGCACGACGAGCAAGTCGAGCCCCGCGGGCCGCTCGGTGCCGGCGCGGCCAAATGTTTCGATCGGGTTCGCGCCGACAACGTATAGCGCGGGAAATCGCCCGCTGAACGCTGCTTCGATCATTTGCTTGGCGTTCAGGCCGGGCGCGTCCGGCAACTTTGCGTCCCACAGCTTGCCAAACGCTGCGCGCGCCGCCGCATCGGAAACGTGCGCGTAGCCCGGCAGCCGCTCGGGTAGCAGGCCCATGTCGGAAGCGCCCCGCGAATTTGCGTAATCGCCCAAGGCCATGAACCGCGTGCGGCCCGTACGCGCTGCGCCCCACGCAACCAAGTCGGCGATAGCGGAGCCCGCGATTTCCGCGCCAAATAGTATGACGAGATCGTTTTCTTTCTCCAGTGCGGCGCGCAATTGTTCAAGCGCTGCCTTTGTGTCCGTGCTGACGTTTTCATCTCCCGCGGCCAGCGCGCGCACCGCAGCCGCTTCGCCGCCGGTCGGCGTTTCAATAAATTGCGCGGCCTTGCGGCCAAGCTTAATCGCGCGGGAATTCACGATGTAAAGCCGCGAGCCATGATGCCGAATCGCAGAGCGTATCTGCCACGCGACCAGCGGATTTTCCTCGGTGGGATCGTTGGCGATCACCAGAAACGCGCCGGCGGATTCAAGATCGCCCATCGTCGCAAAGGATGACGCAGCATCCTTCTTCACGGCCTTGCCCACTTCAGCCACCAAACCGGCGTAATCCGCCGTGCGGTGATGGTCCACATTGTTCGTGCCCAGCGAAGCGCGCGCCAGACGGCCCAGTAAATAATTTTCTTCGTTCGTGGTGCGGTTTGAACCGATTACGCCGATCCCGCGCGCTCCGTGCTTCTTGTGGATTTCGGCAAGCCGCGCAGCGATTTCGCCGATCGCGTCTTCCCACGAAGCTGCCACCAACTTGCCGTTGCGCCGCACCAGCGGCTCGCGCAAACGCTGCGGGTGCCGCGCGAAATCGAATCCGAATCGGCCCTTCACGCACAAAAAGTCCTTGTTGTAGCCGGAAAGATCGCGATTATTGGCGCGCAGGATTTCATGATTGCGCACGGAGAGCGTCGTCTTGCAGCCGTTCGAGCAGTGCGTGCACACGGTCGGCACGTAAGTCATTTCCCACGGCCTTGTTTGGTAGCGATATGTGCCGCTGGTCAGCGCGCCGACGGGGCAGATGTCGATGCACATTCCGCATTCTTCGCAATCGAGCGCGCCTTCGCGGTTTGGCAGAATCACCGATTGCACGCCGCGTTGGCCGACCCCCAGCGCCTTCACGTCCATGCCTTCATCGCATACGCGCACGCAGCGGAAGCACAGGATGCAGCGCGGCGCGTCGTAATAAACCAGCTCGGACCATTTTTCCTCGGGCCGATGAAGCTTTTCTTCCGCGAATCGGCAGTGATCGGCGCCGTAGCGAAAAACCATGTCCTGCAATTCGCACTCGCCGCCTTTGTCGCACACCGGGCAATCGAGCGGATGATTCGTCAGCAGGAATTCCAGCATGTTCTTGCGCGCCTGATGCACTTGATCGGTGTCCGTGCGCACCACCATGCCATTGGTCGCCACCAGAGTGCACGCCGTTTGCAGCTTCGGCATTTTTTCGACTTCCACCAAACACATGCGGCACGCGGCCTGCAGCGAAAGCCCGGGGTAGTAGCAGAATGAAGGCACCTCGGTGCCCAGGCGCCGCGCCGCTTCGATCACCAGCGTGCCCGGCGGCACCACGATCTCCCGATCGTTGATTTTGAACGTGACGTCTTTGGTGGGCTCGGGCATCGGGAGTCTCAGACCGCGGCGAAAACGTCGGCCGGTTTGTAAGGACACTTCCCGGCGATGTGCTCCTCAAACTCTTCGGGCCATTTTTTGGCAATGCTGATGGTCGGCAGCGCAGCGGCGTCGCCCAACGGACAAAATGTTCGCCCCAACATATTTTTCGCCAACTCGCCCACCATCGGAATATCGGAGCTGCGTCCGCCGCCATCGTGAATGCGATCGAGCAATTTGCGTAGCCATGCCGTGCCTTCGCGGCAGGGAATGCACCATCCGCAAGATTCATGCGCGTAAAAATGCATGATTCGCCGGCACAAATCCACCATGCAAGTTTGTTCGTCGATGATGATCGTGCCGCCCGAGCCGAGCATCGAGCCGGCCTTGGCCACCGAATCGTAATCCATAGTAAGGCCTTCGATTTCGTCGGCCTTCAGCAGCGGACACGAACTCCCTCCGGGTATCACGGCCTTCAGCTTGCGTCCGCCGATGATCCCGCCGGCGACATCATCGATCATCCGCTGCAGCGGAAATCCCATCGGCAATTCATAGATGCCCGGCTTATTCACATGGCCAGAAATCGAATACAAACGCGTGCCGCCGTTTTTCGGCGAGCCGAGCGACGCATACCATTCGCCGCCGCGCCGCAGAATAGCGGGCACCGAAGAAAGCGTCTCCGCGTTGTTGATCACCGTCGGCGCACCGTACAGGCCCACCACCGCGGGGAAGGGCGGCCGAATGCGCGGATAGCCGCGCTTGCCTTCGAGCGATTCCATCAGCGCTGATTCTTCGCCGCACTCATACGAGCCGGCGCCGGTGTGCGCGGCAAGCTCAAACGAGAAGCTGCTGCCCATCACGTTTTTGCCCAAATAGCCGGCGGCGTACGCTTCGGCGATGGCGGCTTCCACGATATCGATCACGTAGCGATATTCGCCGCGAATGTACGCGTAGCCGTTGTGCGCGCCCACCGCGTACGCGGCGATGATCATTCCTTCGATCAGTTGGTGTGGCACCATTTCCAGCAGCGGCCGATCCTTGCAGGTACCCGGCTCGCTTTCGTCGCAATTCGCCAGGATATACTTGCCCTTCGCCGATTCCTTGGGCACGAAACTCCACTTCATGCCCGTGGGAAAACCGGCGCCGCCGCGCCCGCGCAAGCTCGATTTCTTCACCTCTTCGGTCACTTGCTCGGCCGACATCGAAAGCGCCTTTTCCAGGCCCTTGTAGCCGTCGTTCTGCAAATACACAGCCAGCGTGTGCGAATTTTCGACGCCGAAAAGTTTGCTGATCACCGGCACTTCCGCCGGATGCCGCGGATGCACCGCGCCCGATGCGGGGCTCACCGAAGGCGGCCGATCGCCGCGATCGAAGCGCGCGATGATTCCTTCAAATTTCTCGGGCGTCAGGTTTTCGTAGAAATCGTAATCTACTTGCATGGCCGGCGCGCCCGTGCACGCGCCAATGCATTCCACTTCTTCGAGCGAAAACTGGCCGTCTGCGGTGGTTTGATGGTTGCCGATTTCAAGTTTGCGCTGCGCGAATTCCCACAGCTTGTCCGCGCCGCGCAGTTTGCACGATATGTTGGTGCAGACTTGCACGTGATGCCGCCCCGCGGGCTTGCGCCGCAGCATCGAGTAGTACTCGATCGTCTCGAGCACTTGCAGCGCGTTCAAATCCAGGCGCCGCGCAATTTCAGCAATCAATTCATCGCTCACGCACCCAAGAACGTCCTGCGCGTACAGCGCCATCGGCACCAGCGCCGAGCGCTTCACGGGATAGCGCGCCAGCAACGTCTGGAATTTCCGCTCGAGTTCGGCCGGCAGCTGCATCAGCGATCCACTTCTCCCAGAATAATGTCGGTAGTTCCAATGCAAGCCACGACGTCCGCCAGCAGCCGCCCCTTCACCATCGTCTCCAGCGCTTGCAGATTCACGAACGACGGCGCGCGAACCCTCACGCGATACGGTTTCGGCGATCCATCGCTGGCGATGAAGAATCCCAACTCGCCACGCGGAGATTCAATGGCCTGATAGACCTCGCCCACCGGCGGCGAAAAACCCTCGGTGAATATCTTGAAATGGTAGATCAGCGCTTCCATTTCCGTTTTCATCTTCTCGCGTTGCGGAGGCACAATCCCCGGCGCGTCAACGCGAATCGGCCCTTCGGGCGGAACTTTGTCCATGGCCTGCCGCACGATCTTCAGGCTTTCGCGCATTTCCGCCACGCGTTGCTGATATCGCGCATAGCAATCGCCCGCGGTCTGCGTCGGCACATCGAAATCGAACTCGTCGTAGCCCGCGTACGGGAACACTTTGCGCACGTCGTAGGCCACGCCCGAAGCGCGCAGCATCGGCCCCGTGACGCCCAGCGCGACGGCGTCCTTCGCGGAAAGTATTCCGATTCCTTGCGTGCGTCCCAGCCAAATACTGTTGCGCGTCAGCAGGTTTTCGTATTCTTCGATCCGCGCAGGCAACATCCGCACGAAGCGGTCCACGCGATCCAGCCATCCCACGGGAGGTTCAAGCGCCAAGCCTCCGATGCGGAAATAGCTGGTCATCATGCGCTGCCCGGAGACCAACTCGAAAATCTTCATCACTTCTTCGCGCTCGCGGAAGCAATAAAGGAACACGGACATCGCGCCGAGATCGATTGCGTGCGAGCCCAGCCACACCAGGTGAGAAGCGATTCGCGTGAGTTCCGTCAGCAGCACGCGCACATATTTCGCGCGCGGCGGCGGCTCAAGCCCCAGCAATCTTTCCACCGCAAGGCAGTAGCACAAATTGTTTGAAAGCGGCGCCAGATAATCCAGGCGATCGGTGATGGTGATGGCTTGCGAATACGTCAGCGCTTCTCCGTTTTTTTCGATGCCGGTGTGCAGATACCCGATTTCCGGCTGCGCCCTGACGATCGTTTCCCCGTCGAGTTCCAGCACCACGCGCAGCACCCCATGCGTCGAAGGGTGCTGCGGCCCCATGTTCAGGACCAGTGTTTGCGCTGCGCCGGTCGCGGTCTCGACGGTGGTCATCAGCGCGGGCCCTCCACGGCGTAATCCTTGCGCAGAGGATAGCCTTCCCAGTCCTCGGGCATCAGGATGCGGCGCAAATCGGGATGCCCCGCAAAGCGCACGCCGAACAGGTCGAAAATCTCGCGCTCGTGCCAATTGGCCGTCGGCCAAACTTGCGTCACGGAGTCCGCCACGGGATCGCGCCCCGCGACGCGCACGCGCACACGCAATCGCTCGCGCCGCGAAAGCGAAACCATGTGGTAATTCAGTTCGAAGCGCGGCTCAACTGGAAAGCGATCCACAGCGGAGATATCTACTAGGAGTTTGAAATCCAGATCCGGTTCCGACGCCAAAAATTCCGCCACGCGACGCAGCCACTCGCGCGGCACCACCAACGTCGTTTCGCCCCTGAAACTCAGGGTTTCCGCGATCGCCTCGGGCTCCCACGCGCGCAATTTCTTGACGATCGGATGTTGATCGAGGTCGCCTGTTTCCGTCACGAACCGCGGTTCCCGCGCGCCGCCATACGGTTCCAATCGAGCGCGCCTTTCTTCCAAAGGTAAAGGTAGCCCGCCAACAGAATTCCGATATAAACGATCATCTCGACGAAACCGAACCACCGCAATTGCCTGTAAATGTAAGCCCACGGATACAAGAAGATGGCTTCCACATCGAACAGGATGAACACCATCGCCACAAGATAAAATTTCACGGGAACCGGTTGCCGTGCATCGCCTACCGGCTCCACGCCGCATTCGTAGGGAGATTCCTTCACGCGCGAGGGCCGGCGCCATCCCACGATTGCGGAGACAATCAGAATCGCGCTCGCCAGCGCCACGGCCAATAGGAAGTGCAGAAAAAGTGGGGCGTAAGTTATCAGAGTGTTTTGGCTCATGGGCTAGAACAAATATAATAGCGACCGGTTGCCGCGCGGTCAATTCCGCCGCCAAGCCCTTCGATAGGGCTTGTTTATGTCGAATCGCGCATATCCGGCGCGCGCCGGAGCGATGATCCAAAGTCCCGAGGTCCCGTGAGTTTCGGATTCAATACCAACGTGCGTGTGGGCGACGTCGTCTATCACGTGCAGACGGAGCAGCGCAGCTCGGAGGCGGGCGCTCTCGATACCGTCGTTTATATTTTGGGGCGAGTGGTCCATCGCGTCCATACGAAGCTGCAAGACGGTGGGGAGCACGAAAAATCGCCGCAAGACTTGCGCGAGCGGGTTCTGCGTCACCACCAAGCCGTCGTCGCGCAAGTTGAAAGCGGCGCAGTGCGCGCGGAAGTGGCTGCGGCGCCCCGCCGTTCAGTTCCGCGGGCTGCGGCCACCGCAGCCACGGCCGCGGCGCCGTCCGCAGCCACAGCCAGCGCCGCTGCCACCGCACCCGCAGCCCTCACGATTCGCCCGCTCAATCCTGGCGCGTGGCTGAAGCGCACGGTGCCCGAGGCGCCTGGCCGGCCAACCACGGCTTCGATCACGGTCGAGATTTTATTGGCAGGCGGAGCGCCGGCCGCAGGCGCGACCCTCGAGGCCCGCATCGAATGGGACGGCGTCGTTTCGGCGATTGCGTCCGCCAGCGCCGATGCCGCTGGCAAGGCCGCCCTGGAGTTGCCCGTGCACCGCACGCTGCCCGAATCCGCTGTGCTTGTGCTGCGCGCCAATACCGGCGAATTGCGCGCCGAACTTCGCTTCCGCATGAAGCCCAAGCCGGCCGGTTCGCGCAACGCGAGTGCTCGATGATGATCGGCGCGATCCCCATCACACTGAACGGCGAACGGCGCGAGGTCCCGTCAGGCCTCAGCGTCGCGCAACTCCTCACGCATCTCGCCCTGCGCGCCGATCGCGTCGCAATCGAGCGCAATGGCGAAATCCTCTCAAAATCCCTGTGGGCCGCTACTGTCGTCGGCGCAGACGATCGCTTCGAGATCGTCCAGCTAGTCGGAGGCGGCTAGACGGTTCGCGGAGGCAGTTCCGCATCTGTGCTTGGCGCCACTTCTGATGTTGTGGGTGCCCCATCCTTGCGGTTTTTGCAAGGGTGGGTCCGTCGGCCTTCTGTAGAAGTTCACAAACCCGCGAGAATGTGCCCCATCTTGGTTTTCTTCGTCGCCATATAACCGCGTGAAGCGCGCGAGGCCCGCGGCTGGCAAGGCACGCGCTCAACCACTTCGATCCCCGCGCGTTCGAGTTGTTCCACTTTGTCCGGATTGTTGGAGAGCAAGCGCACGCGCCGCACGCCCAGCCGTCGCAGCGCCGCGGCCGAAAAGGCGTAATCGCGCGAGTCCGCCGCAAAGCCCAATTTGTGATTGGCCTCCACCGTGTCGAGCCCTCGATCCTGCAATGCGTAAGCGCGCAGCTTGTTCATCAGTCCGATGCCGCGCCCCTCTTGCGGTAGATACAGCAGCACTCCGGAGCGCGCTCGCGCGATCTTGCGCAACGAATATTCCAGTTGTGCCCGGCAATCGCACCGCTCGGAGCCAAAAACGTCCCCGGTCAGGCACTGCGAATGTACGCGCACCAGCGGAACTTGCTTTCCCCCAAGCCGCCCGCGGCACAGCGCAACCGCGGTTTCCGCGGCCGTGGCCCCTTCCACGCCGCAAATCGTGAACGGCCCAAATCGCGTCGGCAGCCCGGCCTCCGCAACTATGCGCGCGCGCCGCGGTGGCACCCGCCGCGCGCGCGCAGCCTTCTTCGAGCGCTTCTGTGTCTGTTTTTGGGTCATGACCGACTCACAATTATAGCAGGCACGCGCGCGGCGCCCCGCTTTACATTCCTTCCTTCATTGGCTAACGTCTCTCTCGAGCGCTCACCTGCTTCATTCGCGCATTTCCGGAGCTTGATTTGCTGACGCCGCTGGAATCGCTTTCAACCGGCAAGGAACTGCTTTTTACGCTGCTGCTGAAGGTGCTGGTAGCGGCGGCGCTCGCCGCGTTGCTGGCCCGCTGGGAAGTCTTCCGCCGCGTGCTGTACGCCGAAGTCCGCGATTCAGACCTCAAAGGGAAGCTCATGCTGTTCCTCACGCCCGCTCTGGCGTTGAGCGTCCTGATTCGCCTCGTTGGTGGTCCGCCGTACCAATTCGCAGACCTTATGCTCGAAGGCTCGTTCTTGCTCGGACTGCTTGGCGGGCGCGTCGTCGGGCCGCTCGGCGGTTCGATCGTCAGCCTTCCCGCGTTCGCGCATCGCGAATGGTTGGCCATGCCGTTGGCGGCTGCGGCCGGGTTGATGGGCGGCCTGATCCGCCAAATCATTCCCAACAAAGAAGAGATCTGGAATTTCGGGCCGTTCACATTCTTGAGCATTCCGCGCGCCGTGGTGCGCTTGGTGCGCGAAGGGCGCGGCAGTTGGGTGATGTTGCCGCTGGCCGGCTCGCTCGTTCTCGAACTGGGCCGGCAGATCCTGAGCCATGAGACGCACCCGCGATGGCTTTTCTGCATTCAGGCGCACAACGCCTGGGAACTGGCCGTGGTGATGAGCGCCACGATGGTGGCCGTCGCCGTGCCCATCAAGATTTGGAACAACACGCGCGTCGAAATGAATCTCGAGCAGCACCAGCATCTCTTGCTGAAGGCGCGCATGTCCGCGCTTTCCAGCCAAATCAATCCGCACTTCCTGTTCAACACGCTCAACACAGTTTCTTCGCTGATTCGCTACGATCCCGATCTGGCCCGCGAAGTGCTGATCAAATTGAGCAGCATTCTGCGCCGTCTGCTGCGCCAGCACGAAACGTTCGTGCCGCTTCGCGAGGAAATCGAATTCGTGGATGACTACCTCGATATCGAAGTCGCCCGCTTCGGCCGCGATAATTTGCGCATCACCAAAGAAGTGGACGAACACGCCGTCGAGACGTTTGTGCCCAGCATGCTCTTGCAGCCCATCGTTGAAAATTCGCTCAAACACGGCCTGGCGGCAAAGCTCGAAGGCGGCACCATTCTGATTCGCGCCACGCAGCGCGATGGCCGCTTAGTGATCGAGGTGGAAGACAACGGCGTGGGAATCCCCGAAGAGCGCATGCCGCAGGTCTATGAAGAGGGAATCGGTATCAGCAACGTGCACGAGCGCTTGCGCGTACTCTACGGCGGCGATTTCAAGATGGATATCACCAGCCGTGAGGGTGAAGGCACTCGAATTCGCATCGACGTGCCCGAGGTTGTGACCGCGCTGCCCGGCGCCAATGGCAAGCCGCCTTACTCGTGACGCAGCGCGAATCGCAAATCCACGCGCGTCTCCCGGCGCGCGGACCAATCTAAACGAGGTCGCGCAAACTCATCGGTCAGCCCGCGCTCGAGCCGCCCTCGGCGTTGTCTTCGCCTTCTTTGTACAGATACTTGATCACGTGTTTGTAGACCAGCAGATTCGGGCTGCCCAAGCGCGTCAGCTTGATGCAGTCGCGGTCGTACCATTCGATTGTGCCGTGCAGCACTTCGCCGTCCACCAACACCACCACCATCGGCGTGTGCGCCTGCATTTGCTTAATCCAATAGAAGCCTTCCGCATTGGTCTGCTCGGGCGGAGCCGGCTTCTTGTGCGGCTGCGGGCCGGGGTGTTGCGGGCGCATGGGCGCCTGCTCTTTCACTTCGGTAAGAGAAGGCCGAAATAGCTTACGATTGACCATCGCAACTCCTATCCCACAAGAATTCGTTGTGGGAGCCGCTCCCCGATAAAGCACTCCCGGCGGGCAAAGATGCTTCGGTCATCAGACGCAGCTTCGAGGCATTTGGTTACACGGGCCTTGGCGGAATTATACGCTTCTCGGCGCGCCCTAGCCTGCCCGGCGCGGGGGCTCGGCCGTGCGCAGAGCCGGCGCCGTGGCCAGGGCATCCAGGCCCAGTTGGCGGTTGATATTGCGCCGCAACCGTGAGGACAGCACATCCACGCCGCGAACCATCGCCGCGACCCACGCCGGATCCACGTGTTTCGTCAGAGCTTCGAGTTCCTTGCGCAGCGGGGCGTTCCGCAGGCGCTGCTGCGATCCCGTCCAGGTCAGCTCGAACAAATCGCTCAGCAAACTGTAGAACACGTCGAGGACTTGTTCAAACGGAACGTCGCGCTGCTTGGCAAGCTGCGCCGTGCGGGCAAACACCTCGGAGACGGCCCCGGGCCGCGCCGCGCGTTCGATAACGGTCAGGATGTCGCGCCGCAAGGCCATCGCAGCGTCCGCGTCTAGGCTGAGCGCGACGCCGGGGCTGCCGTCGGATAATTGCGCCGCCAATTTCCGCTGCGTTGCCGTGAGTTCGCTGCGTTCGCGCAGAATCTCTTCCACTTGTGGCGTTTCCAGCGGCGCGAATTGAAATTGCAAGCAGCGCGAGCGAATCGTTCCCAGCAAGCCGAACGGACTGGGCGCGAGCAGAATCAGCGTGGCGCTTTCCGGGGGCTCTTCCAGGATTTTCAGGAAAATATTGGCGTAATCCCAGCGCATAGTCTCCGCGCCTTCGAGTATGAAAACGCGCCGCCGGCCGCTCGGCCGGAAGTAGGCGCTGCGCTGCACCGCGCGCAATTGCCCCACGTGCAGCACAGGCCGCGCGACAGGAGCTTTCAATCGAATCGGGTCCGGCACGACGACGCAGACGTCCGGATGTGGTTGCAGCAACAGCGGCATGCGTTCCACCGCGGCCGCATCGGCGCTTTCTCCGCGCTCGGCCAGCGCCAGTTCGATCAGCGGCTGCGGATTCGCCAATTGCGCGATGCGCAGGCAGGTTGCGCACTCGCCGCAGAAATCGTCTGTCAACCGCTCGCAGCAAGCTGCCTGCGCGAACATGCGCGCCAGCGTGTATTTCCCCACGCCGCGCGGCCCGGTGAATAGCAGCGCGTGCGGCACACGGCTTGCCGTCAGCATTCCGCGCAGCGCCGCCACGATCCGTTGATTGCCGATGAATTCGCTGAATCCCACTAGTGTGTTTCGATCCTGATGAACTTACGCGCGCGCGGGAACCGCGGGCAAATGCGTCTCGATCGCCGCGAGCACGTCGCCGTGGATGTCTTCCGGCGTCCGAATTTTGCCCTTCGCGTTTTCGCAGCATTCGATCGTCCGCCAATTCGCCTCGGTTGCCAATCGATCGTAGACCAGCGAGGCTTGCTCCAGGTGTTTCACATTCGCTTCCTGAAGATCGCGCGAAAGCTTGGTGTAACCTCGCGCGCCTTTGCGGCCGATCAATTCCTGCGCTTTTGCTGTCGGCAGCCGCAAATAAATCACCAGATCCTCCGCCGGCAGCCCGTAGATCCCATACTCGAGGCGCTTCAACCACGAAGAAAATTCTTCGCGCCGCTGCGGGCCCACACGCGCGCCCTGATGCGCCAGATTCGATGCGATGTAGCGATCCGCCAGCACGACCTTGCCCGAGGCGATCGCCGTTTCCAGCTCGCCCTTCGACTCAAAACGATCTCCGGCGAAAAGCAGCGCCGAAAAATGCGGGTCCACGCGCTCCAGCGGTCCGAATTCGCCGTTCAAATAGCTCGCCGCCAATTGCCCGAACGAAGATTCGTAGCGCGGGAAACTGAAACACGCATAAGAAATCCCGCGCCGTTCGAGCGCTTTGCCCAGCAGCTCGATCTGCGTGCGTTTGCCTGATCCGTCGATTCCTTCGATGGCGATGAATGTTCCGCGAGCGCGCATGTCGTTTCGCTCAGTGTATCCGCCTGCGGCCTGCCGAGCAACCCGCAGCCCCCGTGCGCCGCGTCCCGCAATTTCGCCGGCTCGGCGCGCCCGCGATGCACAGGCGCGACGCGTCCGCGGGTATTTTGCCGCCTGTGCGTCCCTGCTAAAATCGCGCCATGAGTCAGGAGCACCCCTTCGTGGCCGCGCACTTGGCGGAGGCCTTCGAACGTATCGAGAAGGCCGCGTCGCGCGCCGGTCGCCGCGCCGAAGACGTCACCCTCATCGTCGTCTCAAAAACATTTCCGGCAGCTCCGATCCGCGAAGCGCACGCCGCGGGCGCGCGCCACTTCGGCGAAAACCGCGTCCAGGAATGGGATTCCAAGCGATCCGAACTGGCCGATCTGGACGCTGTGTGGCACCTGATCGGCCATCTGCAAAGCAATAAGGCCGCGCGCGCTGCCAGCTTGTTTCACACCGTGGATTCGCTCGATAGCCTGGAACTTGCGCGCCGTCTCGATCGCGCGCGCGCAGCGGTCGCGCACCCGGAGCGGCTTCGCGTTCTGCTCGAAGTGCGCTTGGACGCGGCCCCAACCAAATCGGGCGTAAACGAAGACGAACTCGACGCGCTAGCCGAAGCCGTGTTGGCGCTGCCGCATCTTGAATTGCGCGGCTTGATGGGCGTGCCGCCGCCGATGGGCGATGCTCAGCGTGCGCGGCCGGCGTTCCGGCGTCTGCGGGAACTGCGCGATCGCGCGGCGCAACGCACCGGCGTGGCGTTGCCGGTGCTTTCGATGGGAATGTCGCACGATTTCGAGGTCGCGATCGAAGAAGGGGCAACCGAAGTTCGCTTGGGCACCGCGATCTTCGGCGATCGTCCCAACAAGCCCGCGTAGAGCCGGCGAATTTGCGACACATATCGCTGTCAATTCGCCCCGACTTGAAATGAATCGACCTATCGCCGGCGCTTCTGATTCTTTGTGGTTCTCTTGTGCGCGCTCGGCCGCCTTGTAGTATTCGCGGGTGTCTTGCGTTTCGATGAGGACGGTCGCCGCGCTCCCGGGATTTTCCCGATGCGAGGATCGCCGGCCAGAATCAACTCGCACGCGTGCAGCGCGGCTTCCTCGAAATCCGGCGAATCGGACGGAAGCACTTGCCATCCCGTGACGTCCTTTCCCAGTACGCGAATCGATCGCATGTTCGGAAACTCGCGGCGCAAACTTTCGTGGTGCTCGATCTGCGTGGCGAGCCACACTCCGTTGTCTTCCGTGTAGCTGGGTTTCTCGCGGAGGAAGAGGACAATCTTCTCGCCCACGTACACCGCGAGGCAGCCGAACATGGAGTGCGTCCTGGGCGCGAGCGGAGCGAGCGCATCGAGCACGAATTCGTGCGGGGCACGCTTGCGCTTCTTGATGGCGAGAAAGCCGTCGTCCATCGGGAAAAAATCCGCGTTGCGATTTGACTTCGACATGCGAGCTACGAACCTTGCCGATCGAAAACGGCGCACTCAAAATCGCGGCGCGCGGCACCCCGACATCTGACGGGCGCCGCGGGGCAGCAACGATCAACGATTACAGCTTCATTTCCTTGTCCAGGACGAACATCTTGGCGGTCGCCTTATCGATGCCATCGAATTCCATAGCGTCCGCAGTCGCCTTCGAGTCCAGTGCGCGCATGAACGTGTCCAGGTTTTCAGGCTCGAACAGCGCCGCGGCTTGATTTCCGGAGGCCGCGTACGGGATCGGTTTGTGGCACGAGTAAGACCGAAACAGATCGCCGTGCGTTTTGAAACCCGCCTCCCATTTCGCCGCATCTTTGATTTGCCCAACTACCAGCACCTTAGCCATTCTTTCTCTCCTCCGATATTTGAATTTGCATCCGAACTGGGACCCGCCGAGCGTGCAAACAGGGGCGCGAGAATAGCACTGGGGTGGGGTTCTTGTCTTTAATTCTTCGTCAGAAAAGGTGGCGCCGCAGGACTCGTCAGGCCAATCCGGTCCAGTCCAGCGATACCTCCGACAGGGCGTGCCGGACGGTACCCCACTTTTTCGATAATTTTACTTGCACTGAGCCGTACTATCTGTGATAGTACACGCGTGATTCCGTTTCGCGTACAGTTCCGGCCCGGTATTTCTCTCTGCGATCAGATCGTTTACGCCGCGAAGAAGGCCGTGATATCCGGCCAGTTGCGGCCAGGCGATCCGTTTCCTTCGGTGCGTACTCTCAGCACCGAACTGAAGATCAATCCCAATACCGCGCACAAGGTGGTCGTGCAGCTGGCGAGCGCGGGTCTGCTGGAAACGCGCCCAGGCATCGGTACGGTCGTCGCCAAGCTGCCGGAATCCAGCGCTTCAGAACGCACGCAACTGCTTGGACGGGAAATTGAAGAGCTCGCCGTAGAAGCCAAGAAGCTTGGAATTCCACTGGACGACATGATCGCTTCGATCTCCGCGCATTGGAAGCGACTGGGCGGCACTGGGCCGGCAACGGAGCCGGGCCGAGGAGGCCAGCGAAGGCGATGAATAGCGCAATTCAAACACAACAATTGAGCAAGAACTTCGGCCGGGTTGCAGCCCTCACCGACCTTGACCTCGACGTCCCAGAAGGCGCGATCTATGCGCTAGTCGGCCCAAACGGCGCGGGCAAGACCACCGCGATCAAGATTCTGATGAACATTTTTCCGGCGACGCGCGGGCATGCCGCAGTGCTCGGAGCGGACTCCGCGGGCTTGGCAGGGAAGGCCTTCCAATCGATCGGATACGTTTCGGAAAATCAGAAACTTCCGGACTGGATGCGTGTGGACGCTTTTTTCGCTTACCTCAGGCCCTTTTATCCCGCCTGGGACCGCGATCTTGAAAGCGAGATGATCAAGCGCTTTCAACTGCCACCGGACCGCAAGCTAGGCAAGCTTTCGCGAGGCATGCGTATGAAAGCGGCGCTGGCCAGCTCCCTGGCCTATCGGCCCAAGTTGATCGTTCTGGACGAGCCGTTCGGCGGCCTGGATCCGTTGGTGCGCGACGAATTGATTGAAGCGCTAGTCGAGCGCGCTCCGGAAACGACGATCTTCGTCTCGTCGCACGACTTGGCGGAGATCGAAAACCTGGCCAGCGATGTCGGTTATCTCGAGCAGGGCCGCCTCCGCTTTTCCGAGGAGATGTCCGCGCTGACGCAGCGCTTCCGTGAGGTGGAGTTGACGTTTGATCGGCATTCCACGTCGCCGGAACGGTTGCCGGAAACCTGGATACAAATGAGCATATCACCCAGCGTCGTGCGATTCATCGAGACTCGATTCGACCAAGAGCGCACCATCGCCGAAATTCGCAGATTGTTCGGAGACGTCCGCGATGTGGCGTTCACTCCCATGTCGTTGCGCTCGATTTTCCTGGCGATGGCGAAAACCGAGCGAGACGCCGGCTGAGAAAGGACGCGCCATGGATCAGATCCTTCACATTTTTCGGAAAGACGTTCGCCAGCACTGGTACGCGATTCTGGTGTCGCTGGCGATTCTCGCCGGATTTGCGTGGAATGAAACTAAAAATTGGGCGCCGCAACGCCAAGACGTGGACTTCTTTTTTCGCCAGGCTTTTCTTCCGTTATTGACGCCGCTCGTCGTGATCGCGTGGATGTTCCTGATTGTCCGCGTCGTGCAAGGGGAATCGTTGGTCGGCGACCGCCAGTTCTGGGTTACACGGCCCTACGAGTGGAAGAAATTGCTGGTCGCGAAATTTCTTTTCTTCGTGGTCTTCATTAATGTTCCTTTGTTCATCGCGCAGGCGGCTCTGCTTCGGAAGGCTGGCTACGCGCCGTCCGCGTACGTACACGGCTTGCTCTGGATGCAGCTCCTGTGGGTGGTGATTCTCATATTGCCCACTACAACGCTGGCAACGATAACCTCAAGTTTGGGACAGGTCGTGTTGGTCGTGCTTGGGATTCTGGTGTTCGTAATCGGATATGTGAGCCTTTCTTCGAGGTTTAACTCTCCGAACGTCGTTCTAACTGTTTCGTGGACCGACGAATGGCTGGTGATTCTGGCGATTCCGTCCAGCGTGTGCTTAGCCGTCGTGCTGTGGCAATACGCGCGTCGCAGGGCGCTGCAATCGCGGCTGCTGCTGATCGGCTACGTCGTCGCGATTCTTGCCTTCCCGAACATACCGGTGAAACAAACAGACGTCGATCGTGCGTATCCGCAACCTGTGGCTGGGCAACCATCGCCTGTGCAACTGGCCTTCGATCCTGTGACGAAGACCACGCAGGAGTTCCCTCTGAAGACGAAGAACAAAGTGTGGGTGTGGATCCCGCTGCTTGCTTCGGGCATTGCGCCGAACTCAGAAGTCCAAATCCGCGCGATCACTGCGAAGATCGTAACTCCCGACGGAGTGAATTGGGACTCACATTGGCTCGGAGCCGGTGAGGTCCTGCTCCCAGGGCACTCGCACGCGCAGGTACGGTTTCCGATGGATAGGGCGGTCTTCAATCGAGTGCAATCGAGTTTCGCTACGGTCCACATTTCGTTTGGGCTGTCCATTTTCAAGGCTTCCGCAACGAACCAAGTCTCGGCGTCCGCGAGTGATTTCACTGCGATAGGCGAAACTTCGTGTTGGATGGCCCCGGAGTTGAGCGGCATGCTCGAGTGCCGCTCGCCGATGAGGAACCCGTTCCTCCTTTTGACCGCGCAGGCGGACGAAACGACGTGCCATCTTGGCGAAAACGAGAAGGCCGCGCTGTCAGGAAAAATCGTTTCCACTGCCACTTGGAACACCGATGCGGCACCAGCAGAATTCGGGATCAGTCCGGTCAAGACGTTCTCGCTTTTTTTGTCCGACCGAGTCACACCGAACGATCCCAGTAACGTTTTGTGCCCGGGAACTCCACTGACATTTAGCACACTCGTGTGGGGCAGCCGCACGCGCGCCGAACTCACGATTGACGGAATCCACGTAGGCGACTACCAGTTCAAGGATTCCCGGTCGCCCGGGATTGTAACCGGCGGCGTTGGCGTGAGCGTGCCGTGACATCGCAGATTTCGGTTCACGAGGTCGGGAACTCAGTGCGTTTTGTCGTGCGCGTGCAGACGCGTGCGCATCGCGCGGAGTTTTCGGGTGTGCGCGAAGGGGAACTGCGCGTGCGGCTGACAGCGCCGCCGGTCGAAGGGCGCGCGAATGAAGAGCTTTGCCGGTTGCTGGCGGCGCGTTTGAAAGTGCCTATGGGCGCTGTTAGAATCGTGCGCGGCGAGCGCAGCCGCACGAAATTAATCGAAGTCAGCGGCGTTTCTGTGATTGCGCTGGCCTTGCTGACGCAATAGGGGGAGCCGGACCCAGTTCTTCCTCGGGTCCGCCGATCATGCCTGACATAGCTGCGATCCAGGAAGCACTGCGCGCGCAAAAGCTGGGCGGCTGGCTGTTTTACGATTTTCGTCAGCGCGATCCGATCGCCACGCGCGTGCTCGGTTTGGGCGCCGGAATGTTCACGCGGCGATGGTTCTATCTGATTCCGGCGCGTGGGACGCCGCGCAAGCTGGTGCACAAGATCGAATCGCGCGCGCTCGATTCGCTGCCGGGCGCGAAACTGCAATACGCCAGCCTGGAAGAGTTGGATCGAAATTTGCGGCGATTGTTGCGCGGCGCGGGTCGCGTGGCGATGCAATATTCGCCGCGCAACGCGATCCCTTACGTCTCGATGGTGGATGCGGGAACGATCGAGATGGTGCGTGGCGCGGGCGCAAAGGTGGTGAGCTCGGCGGATTTGGTGCAGCGCTTCGAGGCCACTTGGAGCGCGGAGCAACTGCGCTCGCACCAGGCCGCGGGGCGCGTGGTGGATAGCGTGTTGCAGGAAGCCTTCGCGCGCGCGTCGAGCGTGGTGCGGTCGGGCGGCGCGATTTCGGAATACGAGCTGCAGCAGTGGATCCTCGAGCAGTTTCGCGCGGGCGGCGTGACGACCGAAGAGCCGCCGATCGTCGCCGTCGGCCCGCACTCGGGCGACCCGCATTACGAGCCGACCGCCGCGGCGTCCGCCCCGATCCGCGCGGGCGATTTGCTGCTGCTGGACATGTGGGCGAAGACGGAAGCGGTGGAGAGCGTCTACTACGACATCACGTGGGTGGGATTTTTGGGCGCGCAAGTGCCGGAGAAATACGCGAAGGTGTTTGCGGTCGTGCGGGCGGCGCGCGATGCCGCGGTCGCGTTCGTGCAACAGGCCGTGAAGGTGCAGCGTCAAATACAAGGTTGGCAAGTGGATCGCGCGGCGCGCGAAGTGATTCGCAAGGCGCGTTACGCCAAGCAATTTGTGCATCGCACCGGGCACAGCATCGGCCAGACCGTGCATGGCAACGGCGCGAATATGGATAGCCTGGAAACGCGCGACATTCGGCTGGTTCTGCCGCATACTTGCTTCTCGATCGAGCCCGGGATTTATCTGCCCGAGTTCGGAATTCGCAGCGAAGTGAACGTCTTCGTAGATGAGCGCGAGGCTCGCGTGACGGGGCCGATGCAGACCGAGATAATCGCGCTCATGAGGTAAGATATCGGCTGAAAGATTACGCACAAAAGGGCGGCGAAAACAGTGACGGAAACTAAAGTAGCAGGGGAGAATGCGGAAGGAGCGGCTCCGAGCATCGGGCGCGGAGTGGTGGCCGCGCTGTGCGGCTGGCTGGTGCCGGGATTGGGCCACGCGCTGCTGCGGCGATGGGGCAAAGCTGCCGCTTATTTCCTCGCCGTTAGTGTACTTGCTGTGACCGGCCTTGCGATGCGAGGAGAAGTTTTGCCGGCGTCGAGCCAGGACGCCTTCGATCGCTTGGGGTTCGTCGCCGATCTGGGCACCGGCGGCTACTATTTTTTCTCGAAGACGCTCGAACCGGCGGGGCCGGACGATTCAACCGCCGCGGGCGATTACGGGACGCGCATTTTCGCCGCGGCCGGCGTGTTAAATTTCCTGATTATTCTGGAAGCGTATGAAATCGGCCGGCGCCCGGCGCGGCGCGCGGCTCAGGCGAGCTAGCGAACGATGCTGAACCATTTTCAAGCCATGCTGGTGTTCGCGTTCTGCGTTTCGCTGGCGTTCGCATTTTTATCGAAGAAGCGTCTGGGCGAACGCGTGCGCTACACGCTGTGGGCGTTTCTGGCGTTTTTGCTGGTGGCCATTGGAATCGGCTGGCTGATGTTCCCCTTCTCGCATTAGCGTTCGCATTCAAGTGAACGCGCTTCGACGGTTCCTTTGACGCCCTCCGTCGCGAGATGCTAAATTTGATTTAGCGCGCGCGCCGATCGTGACGCACGCGCCATTCACCTCGGGCCGAGGTAGCTCAGTTGGTAGAGCAGCCGATTCGTAATCGGCAGGTCGGCGGTTCAAGTCCGCCTCTCGGCTCCATCATTATTCGTTCCGCCATCGTTGCCGCCTAGCAGCATTCCGAAACAGATCGGCAGAAACATCGCGCTACCGTTGCGGCTGCGGTTGCGGCTGCTTGTTCGCGTCATTCGACGACGTCGCCGCCGCCGCGCTGCTCGCTGCTGTCGGCGCGGGCACGATAGGGCCGGCGGGGGCAGTAGAGGGCACGGAGGCTGGAGCGGCGGGCGGCACGGCTGGAGCGGCGGGCGGCGCGGCGGCCGGCTTCGGGGCGAAGGCGGCGAATGTCGGTGGCGCGAGCGCCTCAGGCGTAAAGTTAGCCGGATCGAGGACGCTGTCGCCCTTCATGAAGGCCAGGACGTGGGTCCCCTGGGGGATCGTAACGTCCTTTCCGCGCATCAGCAGGAATATTGGAGCGGCGGGCCAAGCGAACGCGCCCGTGGCCACCATCGCGGGAACCATCCACTTTTGGGTGCTGCCACCGCTGCTGTCTTGGGTGTCAGTGAGCGGCGCCCGCTCGCCGTCGGCCAGGCGGACTTTATCGATCGTCAATTCGAGCTTGCCCGCGCGTCCCATTCTCCGTTTGCTTTCCACCTTGCGCACGGTTCCCCACGCCAACGCGCCTTTGGGAATCACCACGATGTTGTCCACTGTTACGTCCTCGGCGACGGCAAGGCTAATGAGATTGCCGACGTGTTCATCGGCCGAGGAAATCGTTTGGGCCAGCACAAGCTTGATTGGCGTTCCGTCCTCAAGAATGAATTTAGGTTGAGAGGTTTGTGGAGCGGCGAAACCGGTGCAAGGCAGCAGCAAAGACAAAAAGATCGCGCAAACTCGCATTTTAGATACTCCTCCGCGCTACCGGATGGAGAACGGGCGAGTTCCGCGTCCGAAAGGCTAAACTAGAATTTTAGATATATACCACGTGAGTTAACACATGGCAATCTAAAATTCGATTGTGCTGAACGGCGGCGCCAAGTGCGCCGCGGCGGCTGCTTATCGTGCCTTACCGCCCATCGATTTGCAGGCATCGCGCAACGAGCTATCGAGCAGAGTTGTGTCCTTGCTGTAGACCGCGATGCCCGCGCGATTGTAAACCGTCACGTGGTAGTGGTTTTTGTGCGGTTTGTTATCGCCCTGCGCATCCAGCATGATCACGTACTTCGCGGCGTTGCGATCGCTGGTCACCGGAATGTTCGGGCAATGCTTTTCAAATGTTTTCATGTTGCCCGCATCCGGGGGCGTCGATCCGCCGCTGCCCGCCAGGCCCCATCCGCCCGAGCGCTTCCACGATGCGGAGTCCGTCATGAAGACGCGCGTGGCGCCGCTGACGGGCTTGACGGTGGTGTGCGTGGGCGCGGGCGTTGTGCCGGACGCCGACGGCTTTACCGGCGCGCCTTGGCTGGTAGGCGACAACTGCGCCGGCGCAGGCGCTGCCAAAACAAGCAGGACGGCGAGTGCGAATATCGAAACTGAGATCAGCGCGAATGCGCGCGCGAGCGAAACCGTTCTGGGCATTGCGTTCCTCCTCGGCATTCAGATGTCGCATCCTAAAAGAAACCGCTCGCCGATGCAATGTCTTGGTACTAATCTTGTCGGTGAGATGAGAAACTCGCGCACATCACGGCGGTGTGAGCCTTGAAAGCGCTGGTGAAAAGCCGCGCCGAAGTGGGGCTGTGGCTGGAAGACGTGCCGATGCCGCGCCCGGGCATCAACGACGTGCTGATCCGCGTGTTGATGACGGGAATTTGCGGCACGGACCTGCACATCTACGAATGGAACGATTGGGCCAAAGCCACGATTCGCGTGCCTCTCGTGATTGGCCACGAATTCGTCGGTGAAATTGTGGAGGCCGGCTCCAACGTTCGCGACTTTCGCGTCGGCGAAATTGTCAGCGGCGAAGGCCATGTGGTGTGCGGGCTGTGCCGCAATTGCCTGGCCGGGCGGAGACATCTGTGCGCGCACGCGCAGGGGGTGGGGGTGCAGCGCGCGGGGGCGTTCGAGGAATATATCGTGCTGCCGATGAGCAATGTGTGGCGGCACAGCCCGAAGATTCCCCTCGAGATCGCGGCGATATTCGATCCGCTCGGCAACGCGGTACACACCGCGCTCTCGTTTCCGGTGCTGGGCGAAGACGTGCTGGTCACCGGCGCGGGGCCGATCGGAATTATGGCCGCGGCGGTGGCGCGGCACGCGGGCGCGCGGTACGTGGTCGTCACCGACGTGAATCCCGCGCGGCTGGAGCTGGCGCGCAAGTTCGGCGTCACCGCGGCGATCTCCACACGCGATGAGCCGCTGCCGGACGTACAGAAGCGGCTAGGGATGGTCGAAGGCTTCGACGTGGGTCTCGAGATGTCCGGCAGCGGCGCGGCGTTCCGCGAAATGCTTGCCAACATGGCGCATGGCGGAAAGATCGCGATGCTGGGCATTCCCTCCGGCGAAATGGCCATCGACTGGACGCGCGTGATCTTCAACATGATCACGATCAAAGGCATCTACGGCCGCGAGATGTACGAGACTTGGTACAAGATGACGGTGATGCTCGAATCGGGTTTGAATATCACTCCTGTGATCACGCACCGCTTTCCGTGGAACGATTATGAAAAAGGTTTCGCGGCGATGCGCTCCGGGCAATCGGGGAAAGTGGTCTTAGACTGGCGAGTCTAACTACTTTTCGTTCCCAAACTACTGGAGTATAAGACCAATGTGCCGCGCACTGAGTTGTGCGCGCTCGCACGTTCATGCCCCAGGAGGGCCAAGATGATCGGACGCAGGGAATTTCTTCGCGGGTCTGCGGTGGCGCTGGGAGCAGGGCTGCTCGGCGAGCGCATCGGATTCAAGACGTTGGCGGCGGCCAGCGGCGCGGATTCCAAGATCGATGTGCTGCTCGGCGAATCGCTGGGCACGATCGCGCCCGAAATCTATGGCCACTTCATCGAGCATCTTGGCGGCGTGATCTACGACGGCGTGTGGGTGGGCGAGGATTCGCGCGTGCCGAACGTGCACGGAATCCGCAAGGCGCTGATCGACGATTTGGTGGCGATTGCAGCGCCGGTGATTCGCTGGCCCGGCGGCTGCTTCGCGGATAGCTACGATTGGAAAGACGGCATTGGCCCAACCGCCGCGCGCCCGAAGCGCACAAATTTCTGGGCCAACGATCCGCAGTTGCGCGACAAAGGCAACGTGGTGCAAGCCTACGATCCGAACACATTCGGCACCGACGAATTTATCGAGATGTGCCGCGCCGCCGGCGCCGAGCCGTATCTCGCCGCGAATATCCGCAGCTTGCCCGCGCTCGATTTCGATCATTGGATGGAATACTGCAATTCGCCGAAGGGCAGCACCACGCTGGCCGCCGCGCGCGCCGCCGCCGGATTCCCCGATCCTTTCAACGTGCGCTTCTGGGGCGTAGGCAATGAGACGTGGGGCTGCGGCGGAAATTTCACTCCCGACGAATACGCCGCGGAATTTCTGCGCTTCACTTCGTGGATTCCGCGCTACGGGGTGCCGGTGGCGCTGGTGGCCTCCGGTCCGAACAACGACGAAATGGATTGGACGCGCGGATTCCTCGAGCACCTTCTTAAAAAAGGCCGCGATCAGATCGCCAACGTTTGGGGCCTTTCGATGCATCACTATGCGGCTCCGGGGAACGAAACCAGCAAACGCCCGTGGCCCGGGGATAACGATGCGCTGCAATTCGACGAAGCCGATTGGTTCACGCTGCTGAAGGAAGGCGCGCGCACCGAGGATTTCATTCTGGACCATTGGAAGACGATGGGCGAATTCGACGCCGATCATCACATTCGCCTGGTGGTGGACGAATGCGGCCCGTGGTATCGCTCCGGCACCGAGGCGCTGCCCACGGATCTGTTCGGCCCGCAGAGCACGCTGCGCGACGCGGTGTTCAGCGCCATGACGCTGGACATTTTCAATCGTCATCCGGAGAAGGTGGGCATGGCGGCGACGGCGCAGTTGGTGAATTGCATCAATAGCTTGTTCATCGCGCACGGCGATAAATTCGTGCGCACGCCGGTGTTTCACGTGTTCGCGATGTACGCCGCGCACCAGGCGGGCCAAGCTGTGCGCACGAATTTCGCGTCGCCCGACGTGAATGTTCCGGCCGCCGCCGGCGCGCAGCCCGCGACTTTCCGCGGATTGAATGGCTCGGCTTCGATCAAGGGAAAGGAATTGCTGCTCACGGTGGTGAACCCCGACGTGCACACTCCGCGCGACGCTGAAATCGCACTGGCCGGCGGCACGGTGAAGTCCTGCCGCGCAACCACGCTCACGAGCAGCGATATGCACGCGCACAACACGTTCGATAATCCGGACGCATTGAAGCCATCGTTGCAGGATCTGCCGGCGTCCGCGCTCGCCGCGCCGCTGCGCTACACGTTCCCGCCCGCGTCCGTCACAGCGCTGGAGATTACGCTGGCCTAGGCCGCCAGTGCGCGCCGCGATGCCGCGCGGGGGAACGGGTCCGCCGAGGCGAATGTGGGGCGAAGAGCCTGGTGACGTTTTTCCACTACAGACCCACCCCCCTGCCTGTTTTTTGGAAGTGTTGATTCTAGGAAGCTTAAAGTGAGAATTTACGGAAGTGTTGATTATAGAAGACTTCAACTGACCGCTAATGAGCGAGATACGGAATGTGCACAAATTCTTGGAAGTGTTGATTTCAAAGGGACTTAAGTGCCACATAAGTCTCCTAGAATCAACACTTCTGAGAAATGCCGCTAGTTGCAACTGTAGTGGCAGAGTTTGTTGCAACTGGGTGCATGGGGAATGCGGAGGGGTCGAGAGGAAGAGGTAAGGATAACGCTGAGGCGCAGAGATGCCAGAGACGCGCGGAGGCAGAGGGCGGAAAAAGCTTTTACCACAGAGGGTACGGAGAGCACAGAGGAATGCAAGGGCAGAAGCAGATCCCTCCTTGTTGCGCTCGTCGGGATGACACCAAAAGCTAAGGCGACAGAGAGATCCGTCCCACCACGGCGGGCAGAGTCGAAGAATCCTCGGGATGACCAGCAGGCGGTGGCGGGCGAGCGAAACCGGAACGCCTGCCTCGGTAGGCAGGCGCGAGGTGCAAGCGCGGAGCGTTAGTGCCAAACTCATGCGAGAGGTTAGCACGGATGATTACTCTACGTCAATAGGTATGTATGGGTTAGTATTCGAATACGAGTGTTCGAACGCCTGGACGGAATTGCCGCGACATTGCTGGGATTGAAATGTGCGGGGCCTGAGCGTCCGGCCACAAATAGGGAAACGTCTCGTCTGTCCCCCCGTCCCCGGCGTTGCAAATAACTTTGGGTTGAAGAGAGTTGCCTGCGCGGGACTCGCGTCACGCGCGGGCGATAATTAGTTCACGTTGAACCAGACGGTTGTGGTGCCGCCGGCTGGGGTTCCGCTGACTGTGTATTGGTAGGGCCCGGGCGTCGTTCCCGGGTTGCCGCCGCCGCCCGCGCCACCCCCGCCGCCGGCGATTCCGCTTCCGCCGCCCCCGCCGCAGGCTACGCCCGCTCCGACGGCAACGAAGAGCAGAAGGACTAGCAACGCATATCCGCGCCGCCGCTCGGGCAGTGTAAGCAGCAACAGCAAGGCCAGCAGGCTCGCCACCGCGCCGATAATCCATCCCAGCGGACGCAAACGCAGATTGGGCCGCGCGGCCGGCGGGGGCGGAACGCGCGATGCCGCCGTCGTGGTGCACATCATCGTGACGTTGCTCGTCCCCGCCGTTACGTCAGGATTCGGCGAGAAGCTGCACGTGGGCGGGTCCGTCGCGCCTGACGGCTCCGAAAACAGCGAAGCCGAAAGCGTGACGGAGTTCGTGCCTGCGGCGAGGGAGATCCCGAGTATCGATTGGCCGGAGGCTCCCGGAGCAGTGATCACCGCTGCCGTCCCGGACGTGCTATTCGGTGACGACGTGAACGAGAACGCTGACCCCGTCGTAGCCGTAATCGTTGTCACCGCGCCCGCCGCTGGAGCGGTATAGTTCGCGTCGCCGCTGTATGTCGCGGTAACGGTCTCCGTCGCGGTTGGCGCATAAGTGACGTACGCACACACTTCTGAAAAGCCGAAGTTTGGGTCGTAGAACGGGGAGGTCGTGGCGGACGGAATGGTCTCGCCCTTCGACGATACGAACATGAACGTACCGGTCGGGATGTTGCCGTAACTCTCGGTTCCGATCAGGGCAGCGATAGTCACACTATTCCCAACTGTAAAGGTCGAAGTCGTCGGGTTCGAGCAGGGTGATGAGCCGGAGCTAATTTGCGCCGCGCCGTCAGAGATTGTGGTCTGGGCCTTGGTCACCGTGAGCGAGATCGTGCCCGACTGACTCTGGTCATAGCTTGCGTCGGCGGGAGTACTCGCGCTTACGTACGTCGTGCCTGCCCCAAGATAGGCGGCTTGGAGCACATGGGGTTGGGCACTGACGGCGAGGGGGGGAATTACATACGCAGCGATCTGCGTGCCGTTGTTGAAGAGTCCCGAGGTTGGTGTCTGAAACTCGGCGTAGCCATCCGAGTTCAGCGTGAACGGTTCGTTCGAGCCAGTAGTCCCCGTTTGCGCCAGGGGCGAGCTGTTGTCCGTGAAGGTCACGTTGCCGGTGGCGGTCTGGTCGCCGGAAGTGTTTCCGGCGACGCTCAATCGGAAAAGTTCGGCGGTTCCGTAGGCCAGCGTCGAACCCGATGCAAGCCCGACGTAACAGTTCTCCCCGAGGTTCTCGCAGGACAGGGCCGTTGGGTTGTAGTAATAGGCCACGAGAGCCGCAGTGCTGCTTTCCGGGCTCACCACAACGGGGACCGGCGGGGAGTCGCTAGCCCCAAATGTGCCATCGCCGGTGTAATGCGCCGTGACGGAGTAAGTTCCACCGGCAACGTAATAGGTGGTGCCGGAAACGCTGCCGTTGCTGCCCAGGGTGTAAACATCGAGGTTGTAGAGGTTCCCGGCGCAGCAGAAGATATCCGCAGCAGCGCTCGGGCTTTTGCTGCCACCGGTCAGAGAATTTGGGTTAGGTGTACCGATTAGCGCCGCGTTGCCTGTGGGCGTGCCCCCCGCGGAGGAAACGGCCACACCGACAGCGATGTCAGAACCATGCACGAAGGTCAGGGGAGAGGCGCCCGCGGCGTTCGTGCACGTGGCACTAACATTCACGCAAGAAAGCGTCAAGGATGTTGTGGATGTCTTGAAATTGCCGACAATGTTCGGCCAATTGTGAACGAGATTATAGGCATTGACGGAGCCCAGCCCAGTGGCCATGTCGTAGCCAGCGCCGGCCGGAAAGGCGAGCGTGCCGTTCGGAGCGCCGGAGGAGTTGGTTTCTTCGAGGACCCCCGCAGTTGTTGAGGTCGCGCTCTGATTGCTGCAATCGTATGGAACTTGTCCCTCGAATTCACCGCAAGGCACGGAATTGCTGCGCTGCTGGACGTCATAAAACGTGCAGCCAGTGCCGCCGCTAGCCGTGATTGGGTTGAAGTTAGAGTTGCAACTAGTGTTGGCGGAGACCTGGGCTGAAGCGAGAGCATACAATTCATAGTTGGCGTTGCCCTGACGCGGCACGGGCGAGGTGAGCGGCGTCGGTGGGGGCGTGGTCGACATGTATTGGTTCACCATGGCCATGATGCCGGCAAAGGCCGGTGCGGACGAAGATGTTCCCCCGACCCCCCTGAAATTCGACAGGCTTGTGCAGGGAGCATCGTTCGCGTTGTTATCTGACTGGCAGATCGGGTAGAACGAATTGCTGAACGAGCCGGCCGCGGCGTAGAGCGACACATCGGGTACGTCTCGGACTTCGTCCGTGATCGAGAGGCCCGTGACGGCCCTTCCGCTCTGCCATGTCGGCTTCGGATATGCGCCGTTCGGATAAGCGGCACTGGTGTGGTCGCAGCTGACGGCACCCGTCTGGATATTCTCCGTGGCCAAGACACAATTACTCTCGCCGCCCCCTCCTGCGACAATGTTCATCCCGCCCGTGACGAAATTCTGTTGATCAAGCGGCTGACCGTTGCAACCAGTTACGCTGATCGCCGCGCACGAGTCGTCCCAAGGGATCTCGGGGATGTATATGTTCGGCTTGACGGATTGTTGTGTCGTCGAGTTGTTTGAAGATAACCAAAATGCACTTTGATTGCCGACGTCGTTAAAGTCAGTCCCGCCTGCGGAGACGTTGAACGGGGTAGAGGTCAGTCCGCTGACGAATGCGCCGTCGATCGAGTAGAGCTGAAGGTTTTCATCATCGCATCCTGCGGAGCCACTGTCGCCCGCCGATGTGATCACCGTTATGCCTTGTGCGGCACCTTGCTCCCAGAGGCCATTGTAAAATGCGTTTCCGCCCTGCAGCAGAAACGCCTCGCATTCTCCATAACTTTCGCTCATGACCGGAGCAAGATTGTTGTCCACGATATATTCGGCGGAAAGGTCGATGCCCTGTGACGTCTCGGTGGACTCCGACGTCACGAAGTCGATGTGCGCGCCTTTGGCGACGGCTCCCGACCATTCGACGTCAAGATCAGCTTCGATTTCGTCGCCGTTGAATCCCGGATCGGGCCCGTTTAGGAAGAATTGCACGTTTGAGGTGGGCGCCGAGCAAGTGTCTTGGACGTACGGGAGGCCGAAGAATTGACGGAAATTTATGACGTCCTGGCAGTTGATATCCGTCTCGCCGACGATGGCGACAGTTTGGCCCGTGCCGTCAATCGCGGTGGGCGTCGCGCTCCACAGGGGCAGGACGTTGTAGATCGTCGCGAAGTCGTATGGCGCGACGGCGTAGCATTGATAGGGCGAGCCGCCGCCAGACATGGACGCGCATTGTTGCGGGGCAGGCGTGGTGCCCGGCCCCGCGCCCACAGTCGTCTGGGGCAGGATGCGTCCCGTTAGTTGGTACTCTGGCTTCTTCGGGAAATTGTTGAGTGAGACGAAGCCGGCAACGACCGGCTGTAGCGCCTCCGGAATTTGCGGATCGGCGTTATTCGCCCAATGCGATTCGCCGTTGACGACGTATTTGTGAATTTCGGTGTGAAACGCTTCGCGCACTTGGCCGGCATTGCCGGAGACCTCGATCACGGTGCGGCCAGCGGAGACGCGGTTCACGGTGAAGCCGTGGGATTGCAGCCAGGCGGTGACGGTGGCGATATCGGCGTCAGACGGGCCGAACTGCTGGCCGAATTGCGCGGGCGTGAGCCACTGGTGATAATTCGGAGAGGAGCTGGATTTCTGCTCGTCGAGCAATTGCCGCAGGGCCGATTCCTGCTCCGGGCTGCGCTGCAAGAGCAACTGGATGCGCTCCGCTGGCAGGCTGTCCGGCGCTGCGCCCTGGTCATATTGCGCGCGCGCCAGCGGATGCGTGTTGCCGCGCAGGGTGACGAGATTGGTCTCGTCAATCGGCTTGATGATGCGCGACTGCGGCGCCGGCGTTTGCGCGCCCGCGGAAATCGCGGCGGCCAAGACCATGAGCACGGCGATGCACGCGACGCTGAGAAGCGAAATCATTCGGCTCCGCAGTGCGGAGCGGCGAGACTGGATCATGGCAGCACCTTAGTAGGGAAGCGCACCCGTTTGATGCATTGCGCGAACGTCCCGGACAAGGGGAAATTCCGCAGCAAACCCGCCACCGATGGGCAAGAACACAACGCAGTGATGCTAGCACGCAACCGCGTTGGCCGCTCGGACGCTTCGTGATCCGTGTGGTTCAAAGGCAAATGCGGAGCAAGCGCGTGGCCAAATCTGCGCTTGAGCGACTGACCGCCGGATACGAAGCGCCCCGCATGAATTGTTCGGATGCGCCGCGCGCCGCAGCAGGTTGCCCTTGCAGTACTTCGCCGGATGATAATGTTAACCCGCGCCGTTGAACGCGTGGCGCGATTCTAGGAGAGCGCGATATGGGAACAGCGCACGCGAGGCTCAACCTGCATGAGAAGTCCCATTTCGGTACTCGCAATTCGGGGCGGCCCTGGACGCCGCTCCTTCGATTGTGGCGAGCGGCGCGTGGGGGCCCTGAAGCTTCAGGGGCTAAAGCTCCAATTCCAAGTGCGACGATACGCCGGGGCTGAAGAGTCTGTGTCGCAACTGGCACTTGAAATGGGCGGAAGAATTTGGCATGAAGGCGCATGCCAAACTACCAACCGTATTCTCCGGATCAAGCCGAGCTGTTGCCCGCCCATG
>Ga0187875_10000013_pt1 | contig 185734 bp, 163 predicted proteins | sample June2016WEW_17_1_2_FD_132978 | JGI IMG/M metagenome (GOLD analysis project Ga0187875, IMG submission 132978) | Peatland microbial communities from SPRUCE experiment site at the Marcell Experimental Forest, Minnesota, USA - June2016WEW_17_10 | ecosystem: Environmental > Terrestrial > Soil >... | reverse complement strand
GGCTCGCTCGATGGGGAACAGGATATGAAAAAGATAATGCCCAACATAAATCATTGCCACGATGGCCAACAGACAAAAGGAAATCCGCAACCCGCGCCTGTTTTGGCCGCAAAACAACCCGATGGCGCTGGCGATCACCAGGCCCACAACCGTCCAGGCAAGCACGACTTCCAACCGGGATGTGGGAAACGGGTAGAATGGGCTGCCCTCGTAGAACAGGCACTTCACCAGCGACACGACGGTATCCGAAACGAACCCGCTGGTGCCGCCGAGATATAACAAGTTGTGCTGCAGCATGACAATCACCCTCGGCAAGTAGAACACGCCCAGCACCAAGGCGCTGACGGCCAGCCAGAACCGGTGTGAGAACGATTCCTGTCGCAACAGGAACAGCGTGGTAAGAAGAATCGCCACGTAGAAGTACAGGAGCGAGAAATTGCTCACGACGGCCAGAACGGCTGACCATGCTGCCAGGTGCGCCCAACCCTCTTTCCCGTCTTCGACCTCAAGCAATGCCGCCAGGCTTAGCGTCGCAAAAGCCATCGCCAGCCCGTAGCCCCGCGAGTCACTGAAATAGTCCAACACAAACGCATTGGACAGCAGGGCGACAAAAGCCAACCGGCCCACGAGCCGTCTGGTGAACTGTTGCCGGATTCGCCAAATCGCGCACAGGAAAACCCCGAAGGCCAGCAGGCTCGGAATCCGGATGCGCTGAATCTCGTTGAACCGGAACAGATCAAAACAGGCGCGGCTGAGAACGAGGTTCAGGAATTGGGCTTGGGCGTTCCAGTCCCCCCAGTCCCTGGCAGTGAAATGGTCGGCAAAATGAAGGTGATAGATCGAGCGCAGCAGCCCCCATTCATCCGGGGCGAGTGGCAGTTTGATGAGCCGGTAGGTGACATACGACAAGCCGAGCAACGCCAAAACGATTTCCACCCAGGATTCCGCAAAAACAAGCCTCGCCAACCCTCGGCGCCCACGACCGTCCGAATTCTTGACTCCTTGCTCCATACTATCTTGCTGTACGCGCCTTCATGATCGCCAAGAATTAGACTGACATTTCCCACACGATTTCATCGACGAACATGCTCGCAGCATACAGGCAAACGCGGAGAGCGGGAAGGGGAAAGCCGGTAACTTTGGAAGTGGCCGCTCTTGGAGGTCGAGCGGCCACCCCGGTTAGGCGTTTAGTTCACGTAGAAGCAGAGGGCATACGCCGCCAAACAGAACACCGCCGAGACTGCCCCGTTCGGAGCTCTCTGGCTGCTGGCATAGCGGAACTCGGGCACGGCCATCAACAGGAGACAGGCGACCGTTGCCGGCAAAACTCTGAAAAGTCGGTCGGCGATCCAAAAACGTGAGCCTGGTTGAGGCGAGAGCAAACACGTACACGAGATAAACCCCGCTGCCGGGATGCGTTCCCAGGAGGGCGCAGACCGGCAACAGGGTTTATCTCTGTGTTTCTAGCCGAAGTATTCTTCTTCCGTGCCGACGCGCTGGACTTCTTTCCGGTCGCTCCCATGGAGGATATGGTGAGCCGCTTGGAACCCCTTCGCAATAACATGGTGCATGTGAATGTACTGATAATACCCCTGCCGACCGTAGGAGATCAGATTCGGGATGGAATCCACGTACTCGCGCAACGCGACGGCGTGTTCCTGATAACCGATCTCGAACACGGGATAGACGTGTGCCTTCCGCCGGACAAAGTACCCCCGCACGGTGTCGTTATTCGGCAACAATCCCGACGCTTTCAGTCCGTCCAGGCACCGGGCATACAACCACTCGTCCGGGGCGTTCCACACCTCGTCGTTCTTGAAACAGGAAATCTCCAGACACAGCGAAGTCTTGTCGGGTGACGGCACCATCTTCATGCTCCAGAACTTGAACTGTTCGATCCGAAAAAACGGGTACTGAGGTTCAGGGACATAAAGCGCATCGTTGTCCGTCACTTTTTCTTGATCAAGAGTCAGGAACACAAACACTACGCCCCGGTGGCGCAGCGCATTGGCTGATGCCACGATCTTTTCCGGTGCGGAGGGCTTCAGTATCCGCACCAGATCGGTCAGGGGTATGGTGGAGAGAAAGTAATCGCAGGGCAGCTCGACGGTTTGTCCCCCGCTATCGACCACGGCTGACACGACACGACCATCGGCCATGTTGACCTGCCGGAGCGACGTGGACAGGGTGATGATGCCGCCGTTGCCCTGGATCTTCTCGGCCATTCGGTTCGCAATGCTCCCGATGCCGTACTCGCAGTAGTAGTACTTCGTGGTGTACGTACGCGGGTCGTGCTTGGGTTTCCACACCAACTGCCGCAGTGCGTCCCATAGGTTGATGATGGAGATTCGTTGGGCCGCCCAGTCCCGCGAGAGTTGCGACGGCGGGATGCCCCAAATCTTCGTCGTGTACTGCCCGAAGAATATCTCGTACAAATGCCGACCGAACCGTTTCGTCACCCACGATTCGAACGAATCTTCGGGAAGCGTGGTGAACTTTCCCTTCAGCGACGTCCAGAAATAATCCAGCAGGCACTTGGCGGAAATCAGCGGATTGATCGAGCGCAACAAGTTGCCCAATTCCAGCGGGTAATTGAGTCGTTTCCCCCACAAGAGATATTGTGTCTTGCGGACTCCAGGCCGGAACTCGTCACCCATCAATTGCTGGATCTCGTCGAGAATCTCCTGACGCTTGGTGATGAAGCGGTGCCCGCCGAAATCGAACAGGTATCCGTCCTTGCCGATGGTCGCCGCCAGACCGCCGACGGCGTCTTCCAGTTCGACCACCTGCACCGAGACACCGGCCTCGGAGAGCTTCCACGCTGCAGACAATCCGGCCAGACCCGCCCCGGCGATGACGACGCGCTTCGCTGCTTGGCTACTTTGGTTTTTTGGTGGTGCGCTGCTTTGAATTTTCATTTGGACGCCAACACCTCCTGGATCAACTGCCGCGCCGTGATCTGACTTTTATGGTAAGCCGCCCAACCGTAATCGTCTTGGTAATACGGATTCATGCCGAATTCTCTCTACTTTTCAAATTAGCCCACTACCAGGTCGTCGGAAGCCTTGTCGCCGACCATGACGTGCAGCCTCCCAAACGGATCACAACCACCGCTCCGTTACCACATACGTTTTGACCTTTTTGTGGGACTGGATTACCCGCTACACAGGCATCAGTAATACCGGTTGGGGTCGAAACCAAGCCAAAGCATCGTGTGTGCCCACACAGTCGTCAACCAAAATCAGTATACTAAATGAAATGCAAAGTGCAACAGGATAAATTCTGTCTTGATCCCGAACGATGAGCGCGGGCGGCTGGAGGAGAAGGGGCGGCGTAAAGTGGAATCCCCTTGCTCGGTAGTCCCCCAAATTGGTTTTACATACGCCACGCCCATATAGCGCATGATGAATCTGCCAAAGATCGCAAACAGTATCACGACGATCAGCACGACCAAGAGCGCCGTCTTTTCTCCGGGCTTGAAAATCGATTTCATTTTCTCGCCTTCTTGATCTGGTACGACATGCCGACCTTGACGGCGCTTTAAGCATCCGTCACGGGTGGCAACTCCAAAATGGTGATAAACTCCTCTGGCTCGCCACACGTCCACCCGTAGCAGCGTTTGGCCTTGGGGTGGCCAATCAGGTCAAACGCCTCAACATCGCCTTCCCAAAGGGTCTTACCGCGAAACACTTCATGCACCGGCACCGATTCGACGTGCTTTGAATCGCACCCGTGCAACTCGGCTACCCCTTGCTCGCACGGCTTGAGTCGAGGCATGGCTGGTAGTATAATTCCGCGTTTTGTTAGGAGTATTGCAATGGAAATCACATTGGAGTCTGCATCGAATCGCGCCGGAAAGGAAAAATGAGATGACCCGGCCGCCAAAGATGGATATTGAGGTTTTCGTGATATGCGCCCTTTCGGCAATTCCTGCACTCATGTATGTCTGTATCTTGTGCTTAGACATCTATGGCCGGTTTGTGCTTGGCTATTGATATGGACATAAACTTGGTCCAAAAGACCCTGGTGGACAGTCCATCCGGCTCCGATAGAAATGAGGAGCGGGTCACAACCGCTGGTTGGCGACGGGCAAAGAATCAGATTCGGCTTGTCAGCATTGTCCAAGGTGAGACACATTGCACCAGCACTGAGCGCACTGAGGAACAACACAACAAGCATTGACAAAACAAGTGGACGCTCATCGTGGTGGGTGATAATGTGTAATGAGGTCAGAATGACATTCCATGCGGCTACTGATACTCAATCACCGCGACTGGCTGAATCCCCGTGCTGGCGGCGTGGAGGAAGTGCTGCGCCAAACTGCCACACGATGGGCTGGCTGGGGGCATGATGTACAGTTGTTGACCAGCCGCTTTCCCGGTGAGTCCCCAGGCCCGATTGAGGTCGGAGGCGTGCATATCAATCGCGTGGCGATTGAGGAGACATTCAACTTCGTCGCGCCCTGGTATGCGCGGCAAGCCGATGTGGACGTGATTGTCGAACACATCTCGAAAGTTGCCTGTATGCTCCCGTGGTACACATCAGAACCCGTCGTCGGCTATGTCCATCATCTGTTTGGAACAAGCATCTTCGGCAACATCGCTTGGCCCACTGCGGCTTATGTATTAGCAATGGAGAAGCTGGCGATGAGAGTGTACCGCAACCGCCTGTTGGTGGCCGTTTCAAACTCAACGGCACAGGACATTATAGCTAACGGCGTCCCTGCTGACAACGTGCGAGTCGTATACAACGGAGTTGACTCTTGCCTCTTCCGTCCAGGCCTGTCAAAGACCAAGGAGCCATCGGTACTGTGGGTTGGGCGCATACGTAAGACCAAGTGCGTCACGCACGTTGTTGACGCGTTTGAGATTGTCGCTCGCAAATTGCCCGCCGCAACTCTGACAATTGTTGGCCAGGGCGACTTTGAACCTGAGCTGCGTAGCATCATTGCGTCGAAAAAGCTGCAGGACCGCGTGAGGATGACAGGTTACTTGGACGCTGAGAAGTTGCGTGACGAGATGCAACGCGCGTGGGTCTTGGCGTACCCGTCGCCCAAGGAGGGTTGGGGGCTGTGTGTTACGGAATGCGCCGCTTGCGGCACGCCTACCGTCGCCAGCAACTCGCCTGGACTGTGTGAGTCGGTTTGCGACGGTGAATCAGGTTTTCTTGTCCAGCACGGTCACATCGCTGGCTTCGCGGAGAAATTATTATTGTTGTTGACTACCGACTCATTGCGTCACCAGATGAGCGAGGCGGCCATAAAGCGAGCCAATCTCCTCACGTGGGACGAGACCGCCCGCCGTGCGCTCGACGTCTTGCAGGAGGCTGTGAAGGGCAATCGATAACTGCCAGTTAGAAGCGCCTGCCGAACAGCGCCCCCCCGCGCGATTGACCACAAGTGGGTCCGAATGCGTCGGGTCATCATCGAACTGCGCTTCTTCGACACCGACGGGCCGTAAGTCCGAGCCCCCCGAGGCCAATTAAAACGAGTGCGGTCGTCGTTGGCTCGGGAACAGAAGCGATTTGGACAGTCCACGAGCCAGTATTATCGCCGTATCCGACATCCGTTACGCCCAGTTGCAGTTGCGTAGCCCCGGTCGGAATGGTAAATGTCCCCAAATCGCCAATCGGAAATGGTGTACCTACAATTTGCCCACTGCTATTAGCGAATGTCCCAACCAACTCCGAAAAATAAATAGGGTAGGTTGCCGGGTTCATGTAATAGCTCGGTCCGAATCCTTCCAATCCGCCTCCATCCCAGTTCTCATTGTTCAGGGGCACAGCGGTGTCGCCATTCGCATCGGTATATGGCCATCCGCTTTCCGACCCAACTGACACCAATCCACTCACGTAACTAACGCTCAGGCTTAAGCCGGCAGAAAAGCTAATGCCGTCACTTGCATTGATCACGGTTGGCGAGGTGTGGGAGTACACCGTGGCGTACTGATATGCCGAATTTAGACCGCCATTTACGTAGTCCCAGGGACCTTGGTTACCTTGGACCGTTGTGGTGAAGGTGGTGTTCTGAGCCGATACGATGCCAGCCCATGAAACCAGCGATGCGACGACAAGACTCAATGCTTTCATGTCCTTCTCCTGTTTGATGATTGACTTGTTCTGACCGTTTGCGAGCGCTAATTGAAACACCGAACTAGAAGGGGGTATTTGTGCTTTCGGGACGTGTGCAATCGAAAAACAGGATGCTCATTAAGAGCGGCATTTCTTGCAGCATCCCTCGTCATCCTGGCAAGACGAATCATACCCCATACCTCTCGGGAGGGTCAAAAAAGACGGACCTGAACGGCACTACTCCAGTGCAGAATACAGGGGACAACTTCCTGATTGCAAGTGAAAACTTTCACTTAAGATGACTCCTTGTAGCCCTGTTTCCGATACCAATTCCGGAGCCGCTGCCGGGAGAAGTTCCCCTCGAACGGCTTTGGATTCAGCCGCCATCAGCCTGTTTGCGGCGGTGTTCAACTTCTGCAAGATTCACGGCACCCTTGGCGCGACGCCCGCGCACGGGGCTGGAATCGCTGACGGGCCTTGGACAATCGAGAAACTGATTGGGGAAGCAACCGAGAATTAGCAATAATCTAATGTCCCACGACCTGAAGTTCCAAGCCCAACTGGCACAAGTCCATTTCGTGGAGGGTTACGGCGTCTTGCTCCTCAGTTGCAACACCAAATACTGGTCCGCGAAACTCTTCGCGGGGGCACTCAATGGTCGCGCAGGCGCGAATCCTTTTTCCAACAACTCGATTCGATACCGTGAATTGAGAAAACGAAACGCCTCCACGTCGTCACCGCTAAGGAGTCCGGGCACGAGGTAGTACACCGCCCGCCCGGCCATGAGCGCGTCGTCAATCACCTGCGGATTGTTCTCAGCAGTCCCATTCGATACGTCCACCGCCCCATTCTCCCTCATGCGCCGATACCGCTGGGTGTTGAGGAAGCCCGTGTCCTCGGTGATCCATTCCGGGTGCGGCGGTTTTTTCCATTGCAGGAGCCAGAGCGGATCTGACTGGGAATGCGCGCGAAGCAATGTCCTGTGCGTGTCACCGACCAGAAGGTTTTCGACGGGAAGAAGACCCCAAGTAGTAACGATCAATGCGTCCGGCTCGTGGATGAGCGAGGCGACGTGCTGAAAATAGGCCGTATACGGCTGATACGCCGCATACGGCATATAGGGGGTGCGTGAAATCGTCGCCAGCAGCCATAGCACCGATATGACAAGCCCCTCGGCAGAATTGGATCGTATCCAGCGGTTGTGAACGCATCCCCAAAGCCATACCAATCCAGCGGCGTCGATCACGCACACGAACGGCATTGCCCGCTGAATGTATCGCGTCTCGAAACGAATGGCGCACCCGAAGAACGCAATCATCAGGGCGACCAATAGCAGCGTCCACCACAGGAACGGTCTCGCACTCCGTTCCCGCGTCAGCGCCCAAACACCCGCAGCGAACGGAATCCACGCGAGCCGGTACGCCCAACATCGAAACCGATTATCATCATACTCCGACAACGCGAACTGGCACTGACCCGCGTTCAGTATCCGCAAAGCGTTGCTGTCGGCGATCGGCTTGGTCAGGAAATGCCGCCACGAGATGAGACCTTCGGGCCGGTCGAAATTCGGCGAACACGTCACGGCAAAACCGGGGCGAAACCAATCGCCGGTATACATTCGATTGCAGGCGAACTGGACGCCGACCCACAGACCCAAGCCGACCGCAAACAACGCCATCTGCGAGAGTCTTGGACGCGGCCGCGGGTTCCGTACCCAAACGATCAACGCCACCGGTACCACCAGGAGAATGTTGTCAGCCCGAAGCAGGAGGCTCGCGCCGACGAGACTGCCGAGCGCGAACCACTTCCAGCGGGATGATTTCACATGCAGCGATGCCGCAAGGGCATACGCCACCAAACAGAACACCGCCAACACGGCCCCGTCCGGGGCGATCTGGCTGCCGTAATAGCGGAACTCCGGCACGGCCATCAACAAGAGGCAGGCGACCGTCGCCGTCAGAACTCCGAAAAGTCGGTCGGCGATCCAGAACGTGAGCGCCGTTGCACCGAGAGCAAACAGGTACACGAGATAAACCCCGTTGCCGGGATGCGTTCCCAAGAGGGCGTAGACCGGCACCAGCAACACCGACAAGCCGATGGGATGCGCTGGCGGATATTTCACACCGTTCTCGATGTGGATGAATCCCCTGCCTTGAAGTGCGTGAAGCGCCGGGAAGATGTAATCGGGCGCGTCGGCGTGGCAGTGGTCGGCTACGTCGCGGTCGGGCCAGTAGCAATAGCCGGCGAGCGCGAGGACAGTCAGGAGGGCCAATAGCTTCGGTCGCGTCACGCCCTCGTCTCCTGATAGCCGATACGGACGAGCTTGCTCACTTTGTAAACCGGCGTCAACAACCCCGCCAGAACCAGAAGATGGCTTCGCGCGATTGCCTTTTCGGAAACTCCCATTGCTCGAGTCTATGTCGTCAGCGCTGGTTGGACAAGCCGAAACCGGGACAAAGGTGTGTGGTTGGAATGCACCGACGGTTTCCAGTCGCTGGTTGCGGTTACCAGAGTGCATTTTTCACTGCAATGCATTAAGCCCGCTTTTGTACCAGCACCTTAAAGGTCCGGCCCATCATTTCGGGATGCACGAGTTGGTGGACGGCGGCGCGCTCTTTGCTCGGTTGGCCGGCGGTGCGTTGGACAATCTCCTCAATCTCGGCTTCCCCAATCTGCAATAAATAATGGGATTGGTCGGTGAACGAACTCGGTTCGAGTCCGAGCTTTTTTCCATGTTCGATGAACGACGTGAACTCGACGTGCGCGGTAATATCCTGTTCGCCAATGTTCGCATACGGATTCGCGCTCCTGGTGTGTTGGTGATAACAGAGCAGGGTGCCATCCCGATGGTGCGGCGCGAAATATTCGTGACGCTCGTAACCGTAATCAATAGTAACAATCCAGCCGCGTTTCAGCCGTTTCGCCACGTCCGATAGCCAATCCAACGCGCGCAGGTTGACTTCAGTGCGATAGCCCTCCATGTGTTGAACGGGCAGGTCGCTGAGAAACTCGGCCAGACGCGAGGTCGAGAGCGGCCCGGGCGATTCCGTGAAGTCGGCATTCACGTAGATCTCCTGCCACTCTCCATTTTTCACCTGGACAACGTGGACTGGCAACGCATCGAGAAATTCGTTGGAGAACACGCACCCGACAGTCGAATCGGGAAGTGGATCACCCGTCTCCACAATGCGATAGCGCAGGTCCGGGGCAGCCGCGAGCACGTCCGCCCGCAGCTCGCCGCGGTGCCCGCCAAACTCAACAACCTCAAACTCGGCCGGGTTGCCCAATTCTTTCCGGAAACTCCGGAACTGTTTCGCGAGCAGTTTTCCGAACAGCGGCCCGACGCTCACGCTGGTAAAAAAATCGCCACGTTTCCCGATCTTTTCGCGCCGGCTGGTGTAGTAACCGAATTGCGGGTGATACAACGCCTGTTCCATGAACCGCTCGAACGTGATCCGCCCGCCGCCCGCGTCGATGTCGCGCCGGATTTCACGGACCAAATCAGGGTTGCCGTCCACACGCGTACGATAGCCGAGCCGCGCGCGTGGATGAAGGCGAAAGAACACTTGCAAGCAGCGCGAGTTTTGGTAGGTTCCTTGTGAAATGTGTCACAAAGTCCGCCCGCAGGCGTGACGGGCGAACCGAGTGGGGTTTTCATGGCTGAGCAATTACAACAATACGTGCCGGTCGGGCTTTTACTGCTGGTCGCAATCGGGTTTGCGACCGCCACCATGCTGTCGCCCCTGATCCTCGGCAAGCCCCGCGTCCACGACCCGATCAAGGACAGCGCCTACGAGTGCGGTCTGCCGCCAATGGCCGACGCGCATACGCGGTTCAGCGTCAAATTTTACCTCATCGCCATGTTGTTCATCGTGTTCGACATCGAAGTGGTCTTCATGCTCGGGTGGGGCGCAGTGTTCCGCGACATGATCAAACCCGTCGCCGAGGGCGGTATCGGCATCAAAATGCTGTTGGGTGCGGTGCTATTCCTCGGAATTCTCGAAGTCGGTCACGTTTACGCCTGGAAAAAGGGCGCCCTCGACTGGGCCCCGCGCAAGGAGCATCTGCCCGCGCCAAAACCCGCCGCGCCGAAAGTCGAGAAGAAACCGGAGTTGGTGGTGTCATGAGCCAACAGATCGAAACAGGATTCGACCCCAAGGTGGAAGGTCGCGACGTCATCGTCACGAGCGTGGACGCCGCGATCGATTGGGTCCGCAAGAACTCGTGCTGGCCGATGCCGATGGGACTCGCGTGTTGCGCGATTGAATTGATGGCTGCGGGCGCCAGCCGCTTTGATATCGCGCGGTTCGGCGCAGAAGTGATGCGGTTCTCGCCGCGTCAGTCCGACCTGATGATCGTGGCCGGCACCTGCGTGTACAAAATGGCGGGCGTGGTCAAACGGGTGTGGGACCAGATGCCCAACCCGAAGTGGTGCATTGCGATGGGTGCCTGCGCCAGTTCGGGAGGCATGTATCGCAGTTACGCCGTCGTGCAGGGCGTGGACCATTTTCTGCCCGTGGACGTCTACATCTCCGGCTGCCCGCCGCGTCCGGAAGCGCTCTTGGAAGGGTTGATGGCCATCCAGCGCAAGATCGCCCACGAAAAAGCCGTCGTGAATATGAAAACGGGCAACGGCCCCGGGATTTCCACTCCCATCAGCGGCCCGGTCATTGTCCGCGGCGAATACGCGCCGAAGCTCAAGGGTTGACGACGCGATGAACCTCCAAGCGGCTATCGACAGATTAAAGGTTCGACTCGGGGACGCGGTTTCCGACCCTGTCGAGTTTCGCGGCGAGACCACGCTCACCGTATCGCGCGACAAGATCGTCGCGGCCTGCGAATTCCTCAAGAAGGAAGGCGGGTTCGACATGCTGACGGACCTTTCGGGCGTGGACAATTACGGCGAGGACCCACGGTACGAGGTCGACTACCTGTTGTACTCGCTGGCGCAACATTGCTGGTTGCGGTTGAAGGTGCGCGTGTCCGAGGAAGACATGATCGTGGACAGCGTCACCAGCGTCTGGCAGGGAGCGGACTGGCATGAGCGCGAGGCGTTCGACATGTTCGGCATCCGCTTTCGCGGACACCCGAACCTGAAGCGCATCCTGATGTGGGAGGGCTACCGGCATCACCCGTTGCGCAAGGATTTCCCGCTCGCCGGCATCCCGGCCGAATTGCCGGAAACCGCGGTCAATGCCGACACGGTGCGCACCGCGCCGATGTTGGGCGGGCCGTTCGTGACTTCCGATGGCACGCGCAGTTCGATCCGCCGCGAGCCGCGTCAGTTCGACACGCTCGCGGAGCGACAAGAGAAATTGACGCACCCGACGAAGAAGGAATCCGTGTAGTTCATGACCACGAAGCATGAAATGGAGTTGATCGATTCCGCCGCCCGCGCACAGCAGGTGATGGACGGAGAACTGGGCAGCGAGAAGATGGTCCTCAACATGGGGCCGCAACACCCGAGCACGCACGGGGTGTTGCGCATCGTGCTCGAACTCGATGGCGAAGAGATCGTCAACGCCTGGCCGGATGTCGGCTACCTGCATCGCGGGGACGAAAAGATCGCCGAGAACATGACGTACACGCAGTTCATTCCCTACACCGACCGCCTCGACTATCTGGCGCCGCTGGCCAACAACGTGACCTACGCCTACGCCGTCGAGAAACTGCTGGGGATGGATGTCCCGCCACGCTGCAAATACATTCGCGTCATCTGTGCCGAGCTCGCGCGCATCAGTTCGCACCTGCTCGGCCTGGGCAGCTTCGGCATGGACGTCGGGGCGATGACCGTGTTCCTCTACACGTTTAGCGAGCGCGAAAAGATTTACGACATGGCTGAATGCATCAGCGGCGCGCGGTTCACGACCAGCTACACGCGGATCGGCGGACTGGCCAAGGACATGCCGCCTGAGTTCGTGCCGATGCTGCGTAGTTTCTTGAAGGAATTTCCGGCGACCATTGATGAAGTCGACAAATTGCTCACCCGCAACCGGATTTTCTGCGAACGCACCCGCGACATCGGCGTGCTCCCGAAGGAGGTCGCGATCGACATCGGAGTCACAGGGCCGTGTCTGCGCGGATCGGGTGTGGATTGGGACATCCGCAAGTCGCATCCGTACAGCAGTTACGAAGATTTCGAATTCGAGGTGCCGGTCGGCACCGTCGGGGACAGTTATGACCGTTATCTGGTGCGCATGGAGGAGATGCGGCAGAGCGTGCGCATTCTCCGGCAGGCCATCGACAACCTGCCCGACGGCCCGGTGAATTCGCCGGACGCCAAGATTCTGTTGCCGGACAAGGAAGCCGTGCTGACGAAGATGGAGGAGTTGATTCATCACTTCATCAACGTCACCGAAGGCATCAACGCGCCCCCGGGCGAGGTCTATTTCTCCGCGGAAAACCCGAAAGGCGAACTCGGCTTCTACATCGTCAGCAAAGGAGGCGGCACGCCGCACCGCTTGAAGATTCGCGCGCCGTCGTTTGTGAACCTGCAGGCGCTGCCGATCATGGCCAAAGGCCACATGATGAGCGATATGGTCACCATCCTCGCCAGCCTCGATTTCGTGATGGGAGAGTGTGACCGGTAGCCACAGATGCACACAGATTGCCACGGATGAACGACTTTCAGCATGGGAAGATTACGGAAGAGATAATCGGGGCGGCGTTCGAAGTGCACGGCGTGCTCGGCTACGTTGTTTTTGGAGAAGGTATACGAGAACGCGCTGCTTGCAGAATTATGCAAGCGTGGACTAAACGCGGAGACGCAGAAGTCCACCAAGGTGAAGTACAAGGACGTGATCGTGGGTGATTACGTGGCGGATTTGGTTGTGGAAGACAAAGTGATCGTGGAACTGAAAACCGAGGAGACATACAACAAGGTGCACGAGGCTCAGCTATTGAATTACCTGAAGGCCACCGGCATCAAGGTCGGCTTGTTGATCAATTTCGGCAGGAGGAAATGCGAATTTAAGCGCTTGGTCATGTGACCGGGCGCCGCAATCCGTGTTTATCAGTGTGAATCTGTGGCTAACGTGAACATTCCTGCGGAACTCGAGAAGCATATCGACGAGATCGTCACGCACTACCCGCCGCAGCACAAACGGGCGGCGGTGCTGTGGCTGTTGCATCTTTTGCAGGAACACTTCGGCCAACTCGGCAGGGAACAGGTCGAGTGGACGGCGACGAAGCTCGGCCTGCAGCCGATCAACGTGTGGGAGTTGATCACATTCTACCCGATGTTCACCGCCAAACCGCGCGGCAAGTTTCACATCAAGGTGTGCCGCACGCTCTCCTGCGAACTCGGCGGCTGCGGCGGCGTCCTTGAACGGTTGCAGAAGAAACTCGGTGTCAAGCTGGACGAGAACACGGGCGATGGTCTGTTCACGATTTCCACGGTCGAATGCCTGGCGGCCTGCGGCACCGGCCCGGTGATGATGGTCAACGACGAGTTGTTCGAGAACCTCACGCCCGACAAAGCTGAGGCGATCATCAACCGGATCAAAACCACGGGCAAACTCGATCCGCAACCGTTGCCGCCCGTGTTGCCCGCGCATCCGCTGGAGAAGCGCCTCCTGCTGGCCAACATGAGCAAGCCCGGCTACAAGGGCACGATCGGAGACTACATTCGCGAGGGCGGCTACAAAGCGTTGCCGAAAGCGCTCAACATGAAGCCCGAGGAAATCGTCGCCGAGGTCAAGAACAGCGAGGTTCGCGGACGCGGCGGCGCGGGGTTCCCCTGCGGGATGAAATGGAGCTTTCTCGCCAAGGGCGCCGGCAAACCGATCTATCTGGTGTGTAACGCCGACGAATCCGAGCCCGGCACGTTCAAGGACCGGCAGCTTCTCCATTACGATCCGCATCAGCTGATCGAGGGCATCCTCGTCTCGTGCTACGCGGTCGGCGCGCACACGGCCTACATCTATATCCGCGGCGAGATGCCTTACGGCGCGAAGATTCTCATCAACGCCATCGAAGAAGCGCGCGCAAAGAAGTTCCTCGGCAAGAACATCCTCGGCAAGGGGTTCGACTGCGAGATTTACGTTCATCGCGGCGCGGGCGCGTATATCTGCGGCGAAGAAACGGGTCTCATCGAATCCCTCGAAGGCAAACGCGCCTATCCGCGCATCAAACCGCCGTTCCCGGCGGTGGTCGGCCTGTTCGGTTGTCCCACCGTGGTGAACAACGTCGAGACGCTCTCGAACATCCCGCATATCGTCAACAATGGCGCGGCGTGGTTCAAGGGAATGGGCGTGCCCGGCTCGACCGGCACCCGCTTGGTCTGCGTCAGCGGCCCGGTGAAACGCCCCGGCTACTACGAGTTCGAGATGGGTAAACTGACGATGCGCCAGCTCATTTACGATTTGTGCGGCGGGCTTCAGGAAGGGCGTCAATTGAAAGGTGTCGTGCCCGGCGGCAGTTCGATGCCCGTGCTCAAGGCAGACCAGATTGATGTGGCGCTGGATTTCGAATCGTTGCGCAAGGCCGGCACGATGGCCGGTTCGGGCGGCGTGATCGTGCTCGATGATACGGTCGACATCGTGCAGAGCACCCTCAACGTCGCGCAGTTCTACGCCCACGAGTCGTGCGGCCAGTGCACGCCATGCCGCGAAGGCACGCTGTGGATGGAGAAAATGCTCCACCGCATTCAGCACGGCCATGGCCGGCCCGAGGACGTGGACCTGCTCTGGGATGTCGCCGACAACATCGACGGCAAGACGATCTGCCCGCTCGGGGAAGCCGCCGCCTGGCCCGTGAAAGCCTTCGTCACGAAATACCGCGGCGATTTCGAAAAGGCGTGCAAGAACGGAGGCAGCCATGGCCGCTGAACGCGCCAGTATGATATCGCTGCAACGCGCTGCGATGTGCATTCACGAGGTGCGCAATCAACGGGTCATTATTGATGCCGATTTGGCAAGGATCTATGGCGTCACGACCAAACGACCGAACGAAGCAGTCAAACGCAACCGCGATCGATTCCCGTCTGACTTTGCGTTTCAGCTTACACGTCAAGAGGTTGCGCGCTTGCGGTCGCAAATTGCGACCGCATCCAAACGCAACATCCGATTTCTTCCCTACGCATTTACCGAACACGGCGCGATCATGGCGGCCACCGTACTGAATAGTCCACAGTCGGTGCGCATGAGCCTGTTTGTTGTTCGCGCATTCGTGAAAATGCGTGATGCGCTTGGCGGTCATCGAGAGTTGGCTCGCAAGCTCGATGAACTGGAAGGGAAGTATGACGCCCAGTTCAAGGTTGTCTTCGAGGCCATTCGCCAATTGATGCGTGTGCCGGAGCCGCCACGCAAACAGATCGGCTTCCACGTGCGGGAGCGGAATGGGGTTTACCGCGTGCGGAAGAATGGGGGACGCCACTGATCACTTTCTTGGTTATTGACTGACATGCCAGATAACACCATCAAATTGACGATCGACGGCAAGGAGGTCGCGGCCCCGAAGGGAACGAACCTGATCGAGGCGGCGAAACTTGCGGGCATCGAGGTGCCGCATTATTGCTATCATCCGAAGCTGGCGGTGGTGGGCAACTGCCGCATGTGCCTCGTCGACGTCGGGATGCCCAAGATGGGCCCGGACAGGAAGCCGGAGATGGGACCCGACGGCAAACCCGTGATCATGTTTGGTCCGAAGCTCACCATCGGTTGCAATACGTCCGTGGGCGAGGGCATGGTGGTCCATACGCGTTCGCCGAAAGTGATCAAGGCGCGCGAGGGCGTGATGGAATTCCTGCTCATCAATCATCCGCTCGATTGCCCGATCTGCGACCAGGCCGGCGAATGCCGATTGCAGGAGTTCAGCGTCGACTACGGCAAAGGCCAGAGCCGATTCGTGGAAGAGAAGGTTCACAAACCGAAGAAGACGGAAATCGGCCCTAAGATCATGCTTGACGACGAACGGTGCATCCTCTGCTCGCGGTGCGTGCGCTTCATGAAGGACGTGGCGGGCCAGGATTGCCTCGGGTTTGTGAATCGCGGCAGTTATTCCACGCTGACGTGTTATCCCGGCGTGGAACCGAACACGAATTACGACCTCAACATCACCGACATCTGCCCTGTCGGCGCGCTCACGTCGAATGATTTCCGGTTCAAACAGCGCGTATGGTTCCTGAAAGAAACCAAGAGTGTGTGCCCGAATTGCGCCACGGGTTGCAACACCGTCCTGTGGTCGCGGGAAGGCGTGGTGCACCGACAGACGCCGCGCGACAACGATGCGGTCAATCAATGCTGGATGTGCGACTCGGGCCGGCTCCACTACAAGTTCATCAACGATCCCCGGCGCATTCTCACGCCGACCGTGAAGTCGTCGGCGATGGGCCAGCGACTGGCCTTGACGTGGCCCGAGGCGACGCGGCAGATCGCGGAGAGACTCGGGCCGTTGAAAGGACAGGGCTCCGCCATCGCCGCGATCGGGACCGCGCGCGCGACGACCGAGGAGTTGTTCCTGTTCAACAAACTCGCGCGTGAAATTCTGGGCGCGGAGTTGGTGGATTGCGTGCCGCACGCCGGCGAAGGCGATAAGTTCCTGCTGAATGCCGACCGCAACCCGAACAGCAACGGGGCCAGGCTTACGGGTGTCACTGCCGATCCCGTTGGCAGCCGGATTCCGGCCATCGCCGAAGCGATCAAGTCGGGCAAGGTCAAGGCGCTGCTCGTTCACGGCGAAAACATCTCGAAATACGGGATCGCCGAGGACATGCTCGCGAAGCTGGATTTGCTGGTCGTCATCGATACCCTGCCGAACAAGGCGACGGAACTGGCGCACTACGTCCTGCCCGGCGCGACCTTCGCCGAGAAGCGCGGCACGTTCATCAACGCCAAAAACCGCCTGCAACGGTTGAACGCGGCGATTCCATCGCCCGGCATCGCGCGCCCGGAATGGCAGACATTTGCGGCGCTGCTGAACGAATTGGGCGGTGACGGCGGTTATCTAGCGATTGAAGATGTGTTCGCCGACATGGCGCGGTCGCTCGCGCCGCTGGCGGGACTGAATCTTTCCAAAATTGGTGATTTGGGAATCGACCTGAGCCACAGATTCACACAGATGAGCACAGATTCATCTGCGGAAATCCGTGTTTCATCTGTGGCTAATAAACCATGACTGTACTTCTCATCCATCTTGTAAAGATTGTCTGTGTGATCGGCGTGATGCTCGGCATTGTGGCGTACACGGTGTTGGCGGAACGCAAGATTTGCGCGTGGATGCAGGACCGCATCGGGCCGAACCGCGTCGGGCCGTTCGGTCTGTTGCAGCCCCTCGCCGACGGTTTGAAGTTCGTTTTCAAGGAGGATGTACTGCCGCATCACGTCAACAAGGTCTATTTCACACTGGCACCCATGATTGCCATGATCCCCGCGCTGATCACGATTGCGGTCGTCCCGTGGGGCAGCCAGTTGGTATTACCCCGCGTTTCGCCCGAGCCGATCCCGTGCGTGATTGCCAACCTGAATGTCGGCATCCTGTTCGTGTTCGCGATTGCCTCGCTGGGCGTGTACGGCATCGTGCTGGCGGGATGGGCGAGCAACTCGAAGTATCCGTTCCTCGGCGGCATCCGGTCCAGCGCGCAGATGATTTCCTACGAAGTCTGCCTCGGATTGAGCGTGGTGCCGGTGTTCATGCAGGTTGGCTCGCTCAATCTCCCGAGGGCGGTCGAATACCAGGCGCAGCACACGTGGCTGGTGTTTACCCAACCCCTGTCATTTTTCATTTTCCTCGTCAGCGCGTTCGCCGAGACCAACCGCCTGCCGTTCGATTTGCCGGAGGCGGAGCAGGAGTTGGTCGGCGGATACCACACCGAGTACAGCTCGATGAAGTTCGCGATGTTCTTCCTCGGTGAGTACGCGGCGATGTTTGTGGCCTCGGCGCTGATGGCGACGCTGTTTTTCGGCGGTTGGTCGCTGCCGTTCGCTCCGTTCAACGAGCCCGCGCTAACGCTCGGCGTGGGCCTGGCGCATATCGGCATCTTCCTGGCGAAGGTGTGCTGTTTCTTGTTCTTCTTCATTTGGGTGCGGTGGACGATCCCGCGATTCCGCTATGACCAACTGATGGGGTTGGGATGGAAGATCTTCATCCCGCTGACGTTGTTGAACATCCTGATTTCCGGAGTGGTGCTGGCGGCGATCACGAAATGACCATGCAAGTCAAACGGCCAAAACTGACGATCTGGGAGCGGACGTACCTCCCGCAGATTCTGCACGGGATGTGGTTGACGCTTTGCCACATCCCGCGGCGGAAGTTTACGCGCCGATATCCGGAGCAGAAACCGCCGCTCCATGGCGCGTATCGCGGCGCGCCGACGCTGGTGAAAGACCCCGAGGGACGGGTCAAATGCGTTTCGTGCCAATTGTGCGAGTTCGTTTGTCCGCCCAAGGCGATCCGCATCACACCGCGTGCGCGACCGGATGACGTTCCGGACGCCAATGTCGAAAAGGAACCTGAGGATTTCGTTATCGACATGTTGCGCTGCATTTACTGCGGGTACTGCGAGGAAGTGTGTCCCGAAGAGGCGATCTTCCTGAAACAGGATTTTGCGATCGCGGGGTACTCGCGAGAAGAATTACAGTTTCACAAGGAGAAGTTGCTGGAATTGGGAGGCGTGCAGCCGGACTCGATTTGGAAATGGAAATTCAAGGGGGCGCCGCCGCTGGATGCGCCGGGTGCAAGTGTGAGGAAACCACCGATGGACACGGATAAGCACCGATGAGTGTCTGTGATATATCCGTGTGAATCTGTGGCGTAACTGACCGATGATTGTTCACGACATGTTATTCTGGTTCTTCAGCATCGCGATGCTGGTATGCGGGCTGTTGGTGATCGGCGTCCGCAATCCCGTCGCCAGCGCGCTGTTTCTGGTGATGCTGTTTGTGTTTCTGGCCGGCCTGTTCATCCTGCTCGAAGCATTCTTCATCGCGGCGATCCAGGTGCTGGTGTATGCCGGCGCGATCATGGTGTTGTTTCTGTTCGTCATCATGCTGCTGGACATCAAGGCCAGCGAGCGCCGCAAGTTCCGGGCGCTCGGCGTCGTTGGCGGGATCGCGGTGGCGGCGATGTTCGTGTGGGAACTGGAAATCATCCTCTCCCGGCCGCTGAAGCCCGTGGCCACCGGCGGCGCCGAACTGAGCGGCGGGCTGGAGCAGGTCGTCAAACCGCTGTTTGCCAATTACATGTTGCCCTTCGAGGTAACGGCGTTGCTGCTGTTGGTGGCGATGATCGGTGTTGTACTGCTCTCCAAGAAGGAACTCAAATGACCAGCGGGATCACCCTCAACGATTATCTGCTCGTCAGCGGGCTGCTGTTCGCGCTCGGGATCGCCGGCGTGATCATCCGCCGCAACGCGCTGGTCATTTACATGGCGCTGGAGATGAACCTGAATGCCGCGAACCTCGCGCTCGTCGCGTTCTCCAAATTCAACAAGCTGGTCGAAGGCCAGATTCTGGTGTTCTTCATCATCGCCATCGCGGCGGCGGAAGTCGCGGTTGGTCTGGCCATCATTGTGGCGTTGTACCGCCGGAAACAGAGCATCAGCGTGGACCAACTGACAACGATGCGGCTATGAATCACGTGGCCTACATGTATGGCACCGACTGGGGCATGGGCCAATTTCCCATTTGCTCGGTGTGGCTCCTTCTGTTCAGCCCGCTGGTTGCCGCCGCGCTGATTACGTTGTTCACAAAAGAGCGGAAGGGATTGAGCGCCGCGTTGTCCATCGGCGCCATCTTGATTTCCTTCGCGTTATCGCTGCGGCTGTTCCTGTTGTTTGCCCTCAAAGGCATCCAGCACCAGCCGCATCCGTTCGAGTGGCTCGTCATTGGCAACACCGTGCGCATCGAGTTCGGGATGACGACCGATGCGCTGGCGCTGCTGATGTTGCTGGTCGTCACCGGCGTGGGGCTGGCGATTCACGTCTATTCACTCGGCTACATGAAAGGCGATCCCGGTTTCTCGCGGTTCTTCGCGTGCATGTCGTTGTTCACCTTTTCCATGCTCGGGATCGTAATTTCGAGCAACTTCATCCAGATCTTCATCTTCTGGGAACTGGTCGGCGTGAGCAGCTATCTCCTGATCGGCTTCTGGTTCGAAAAACCCAGCGCCGCCGAGGCGGGCAACAAAGCGTTTCTCACCACGCGCATCGGCGACGTCGGGATGATGCTGGGGATTCTGCTGCTCTGGTCCCACGCGCACACCTTCGAATTTTCCGAATTGCGGGCGAGACTGCCGTCGCTTAATTTGTCGATTGGCACGCTGGCGTTGATCGGCGCGTTGATCTTTACCGGCGCGATGGGCAAGAGCGCGCAGGTGCCGTTGCACGTGTGGTTGCCCGACGCGATGGAAGGCCCGACGCCCGTCAGCGCGCTGATTCATGCCGCGACGATGGTCGCCGCGGGCGTCTACATGCTGTGCCGCGTCTCATGGTTGATCCTGCCGAGCGAAACGGCGTTGTGGTTCATCGCCTGGATCGGCGGAATCACGGCGCTCATGGCGGCGACAATCGCCATCGCCCAGAACGACATCAAACGCATCCTCGCCTACTCGACGTTGTCGCAGCTCGGCTACATGGTGATGGCCGTCGGTCTCGGCGGGCCGACACAGGCGATGTTTCATCTCACGACGCACGCGTTTTTCAAGGCGCTGCTGTTCCTCGGCGCGGGCAGCGTGATCATCGCGCTGCACCACGAACAGGACATCTGGAAAATGGGCGGGCTGTGGAAGAAGGTGCCGATCACGTTCTGGACGTTTCTCATCGGCACGCTGGCCCTGGCGGGCGTGCCGCCGTTGAGCGGGTTTTACAGCAAGGACGAGATCCTGCTGTTGGCTTTCGAGCGCAATCATGTCCTCTTTATCATGGCCGTCGTGACGGCGTTTCTGACCGCCTACTACATGGGACGCGAGGTGTTCGTGGTGTTCTTCGGCAAACCGCGCGACCACCACGCGTTCGACCACGCGCACGAGTCGCCGTGGGTAATGACGCTGCCGCTGGTGTTCCTGGCGACGCTCTCGATCATCGCCGGCTGGTACAGCAAAGTCCCTAATTTCCTCGGGCCGCCGCACGAAGCCGAGCGCCATTCCGTGTTGCTGACGGGCGGCCTGATCCTCGTGCCGTTGTTCGGGTTCCTGGTGGCGGCGAAGATCTATTGGAAGGCCGAACCGAGCGACGCGCCCGTGAAAGCTGCGCTCGGCAAGCTGTGGACGTTGGTCGAGAACAAATACTATTTCGATGAGTTGTATCACTGGATCATCCAGTACGTGCAGGGCACGATTGCGACGGTGTGCGACGTGTTCGACCGCTGGATACTCCAGCGGCTTGGCATCGGCGGCCTGTCGGTCGGCACGGGCCTGCTCGGGCGCACCGTGCGCCTCCTGCAGACGGGCAGCATCTCCGGCTACGCCTTTCTCATCGGCCTCGGCGTGACGGTGATTATTTACTGTGCGGTGGTGAGATAATGAGTGAACTTCTCACCATTGCCGTCCTGCTTCCACTGATTGCGGCGTTCGTGCTGTTCCTGTTTCCGGCGAAGAATCCGAAGGCGATTCGGGCGGTGGCGATATTCGCCACGGGCGTGTCGCTGCTGCTCACGTTGACGTTGTTTGCGAACTTCGACCGGACGCAGAGCGGGTATCAATTCGTCCACAGCATCCCCTGGCTGCCGAGTTACGGGTGCTCGCTGAAATTCGGCGTGGACGGCATCTCGATGACACTCCTGTTGCTGGTCGGGTTCGTCTCGTTCTGCGGGGCGTTCGTTTCCAACGAAATCCACGAGCGCGAGAAGGAGTACTACATCCTGTTTCTGGCTTTGACGACGGGCATCAGCGGGACGTTCTGCACGATGGACCTGTTTTTCTTCTATTTCTTCTACGAGATGGCGGTGATCCCGATGTATCTGCTGATCGGCATGTGGGGATCGCTGCCGCCGGGCAAGCATGGGCGCACGAAAGAGTATGCGACGATGAAGTTGACGCTGTACCTGACCGCGGGCGCGGTGCTGGCGCTGATCGGATTGCTGGGAATCTACTTCGTGGGCGGCACGCTGGACATCGAGCGGTTGCAGCACACCATCTGGCTGGCCCGGGGCACCCAACTGTGGGCGTTCCCGTGTCTGCTGTTCGGGTTCGGTTTCCTGGCGTCGCTGTGGCCGTTTCACACATGGTCGCCGCTGGGGTACGCCGCCGCGCCGACCGCGGCGTCGATGATGCACGCGGGCGTGCTCAAAAAACTCGGCGCGTACGGCATCATTCGGCTGGCGTTGCCGCTCCTGCCGGAGGGCGCGCGGCATTGGGCCAACCTCCTCGCGATTCTCGCGTGCTTCAACATCCTGTACGCCGGCTGGGCGGCGCTGACGCAGAAGGACTGGAAATTCGTCATCGGCTACAGCTCCGTAAGCCACATGGGTTACGTCTTCCTGGGAATCGCCACGCTGAACGTCGTCGGTGTAAGCGGCGCGGTGCTGCTGATGTTCGCGCACGGCGTGATGGCGGCGCTGACGTTCGCGTTGATCGGCTTTTTCTATCATCAGACGCACAACCGGTACGTGCCCGACCTCAGCGGGCTGGCGCGGAAAATCCCGTTTATCGGCGTGTGCATGGTGATGGCGGTGATGGCGTCGAGCGGTCTGCCGGGCTTTGCCAATTTCGCCAGCGAAGTGCTGGTATTCCTGGGTTCGTGGCAGCAGGGATCGACGCTGTTTCGCGTGGCGACCATCTGCGCCGTGTGGGGCATCGTCGTGACGGCCACCTACCTGCTGCGGGCGGTGCGGACGAGTTTCTTCGGGCCGTTCGATGAGAAGTGGTCGATGCTCAAAGACGCGGCGACGTTCAAACAGAAATTCCCGTACGCGCTATTACTGGCCGTGTTGCTCACGGTTGGGTTCTATCCGCGGGTGCTGACGGACATCATCAAACAGAGCGTGGCGACATCCATCGTCAGCCGGTTCTCCACCGGCAACGAAGCGAACGCCGCATCCGCAGTCGCGGCCAACAACGGCGGGCCGACGCCATGATGAGCCTGTATGGCGTCCAGTTGGAGTGCCTGATATCGGTCTGGGGAATCCTGATTCTCCTCGTGGACGCGTTCAAGCCAATCGCGAACAAGCGGGCGGTGGGCTATCTGGCGGCCGGGTTCGTGGCCGTGGCGCTCCTGTACAGTTTTGCGATCCAGCCCGTGAATGAGACATTTTTTCACGGGATGTTCCGCCTCGACCCGTTCGCGTTGTACTTCAAGCGGCTGTTTCTGCTGGCACTGGCGGCGGTGCTCCTGATGGCGGCGGAGTTTTCGCCGCGCATCGAATCGGGCGTGACGGAATTTTACGCGCTGCTGATGTTCTGCGCGGTGGGGATGTTGTTGATCGCCTCCGTGAACGATTTCATCCTGCTGTTTGTGTCACTGGAGTTGGTCACCATTACGTTCTACGTACTCGCGAGCTATTTGCGACGGCAGGTCCCGTCCCTCGAAGCCGGCACGAAATACCTGATCCTCGGCGCGCTCTCCAGCGGGTTCACGGTGTATGGCATCGCCTATATTTTCGGGACGACCGGGACCACGAACTTCGACAAGCTCGCCGAGATTTTGCACTCCCAGACGGGAGCGCCGTCGTCGGCGTTCGTTTTCGGAATGCTGCTGGTGTTGACCGGTCTCGGATTCAAGATCGCCAGCGTGCCGTTCCAGGTTTGGGCGCCGGATGTGTATCAGGGCGCGCCGACGCCTGTGACGGCGTTTCTGGCCGTGGGCAGCAAGGCGGCGGGGTTTGCGTTGCTGTTGCGTGTCTTGTACACGGGACTGCTGCCCGTGAGCCTGTCGTGGAACGCCCTGATTGCGGTGCTTGCGGGCGCGACCCTGCTCTACGGAAATCTGGGCGCGATTCCGCAGCACAATATCAAGCGGCTACTCGGCTACTCGTCCATTGGTCATGCGGGCTACATGCTGATGGGGGTCGCGGCGGTCAATGCCCTCGGCGCGGGCGCGGTGTTGTTCTATTTGGGCCAGTACGCGTTCACCAATCTCTGCGCGTTCCTGGCGATCATCGCGGCGACGGCGGCGACGGGCAGCGATGAAATCCCGAGTTTCTCGGGTCTCGGCAAACGCTCACCGATTCTCGGTCTGGCGCTGTTCCTGTCGATGATGTCGCTGGCGGGGATACCGCCGTTGAGCGGGTTCTTCGGCAAGTTCCAGTTATTTGCCGCGGTGGTGCAACGGGCGCAGACGGATTCGAGTTACTATGTGCTGGCGGCCATCGGCGCGGTCACGGTGGTCATCTCGCTGTACTTCTATCTCGGCGTGGGGCGCGCGATTTATCTGCAGGAGGCCGAGGACGCCACACCAATCGCGGTCAGCAAACCGATGCGGTTCGGGTTGATCGTGTGCATGGCGGCGATGATCGGGATCGGGATTTTTCAGCGTCCGCTGGTCAACGCGTCGATAATGGCTGCAAAGGTCTTTTCCTTGCATTAGAATCGGGCCGTGAAACGGAAGACGTGGAACACATGAACATTCAACGTTCAACGCTCAACTCCCAACGCTCAACGAACGGCAAGAAATTTGACCTTGAAGATCGGTTGCTGGAGTATGCGGCCAGTGTGGTTCGTCTTGTGGAGCGAGTGCCAAGGACACAAGCGGGAAGCCATGTCGCCGGGCAATTGTTACGTTCAGCAACATCGCCCTTGTCCAATCATGGTGAAGCACAAGCCGCCGAGTCGGTCGACGATTTTATTCACAAGTTGAGTGTGTGTCTGAAGGAGTTGAAGGAGTCACGGCGTTGGTTGCGACTCATCCGCCGTGTCCCATTACTCAAGCCAGAATCCCAAGTTGACGCACTGCTGAATGAGACCGAGGAACTTATTCGCATCTTCTCCGCCAGCGTCCGGACGGCGCAAGAACGAAAGCTGGAGGGTAAGCGCGCCGTCGCTTTGCGTTGAACGTTGAGCGTTGCGAGTTAAACGTTGAGAGTTAAGGAGTACTCCATGACCACACGCATCGAAAAAGATTCCATGGGCCCGCTGGAAGTGCCGGCGGACGCGTATTACGGCGTCCAGACGCAGCGGGCGGTGACCAATTTTCCCATTAGCGGCTGGCCGTTGCCGCCGCGGCTCATCCACGCGATGGGGCGCATCAAGCGCGCTGCGGCAAAAACCAACCTCGAACTCGGCCTGATCGACAAGAAGGTCTCCGACGCCATCGTGCAGGCGGCGACCGAGGTGGTCGACGGCAAGCTTGATGCGCAGTTTCCCGTGGACATTTTCCAGACGGGATCGGGCACGTCGACGAACATGAACACCAACGAAGTGATCACGAGCCGCGCCAACGAAATCCTCGGCGGCAAACGCGGCGACAAATCGCCGGTGCATCCCAACGACCACGTCAATCTTTGCCAGTCCAGCAACGACGTGTTTCCGACGGCGATTCACATCAGCGTGATCGCGGCCATTCATGAGGAATTGCTGCACGCGCTGCAACATTTGCAGGAAGCCCTCGCGGAGAAGGCGCGCGAATTTGACGATGTGATGAAAATTGGCCGCACGCATTTGCAGGATGCCACACCCATCCGGCTGGGGCAGGAATTTTCCGGGTACGCGGCGCAACTGGCGTCCGCCTACGAACGCGCCGAGGAGGCGATTGAAATGCTCGACACACTGCCGCTCGGGGGAACGGCGGTCGGGACGGGATTGAACGCCCATCCCGAGTTCGCGAAACGGACAATCGAGAAACTATCCCGGGAACTGGGGATTCCGTTGCACGAAGCGCAGAACCATTTCGAAGCGGCGGCAACGCGTGATGCCTGCGTGGCGGCGAGCGGCCAGTTGAAGGCGATCGCGGTGAGCCTGGCGAAGATCGCCAATGACATCCGGCTGTTGGGCAGCGGGCCGCGATGCGGGATCGGTGAGTTGAAGATTCCCCCGGTGCAACCCGGCAGCTCGATCATGCCGGGCAAGGTCAACCCGGTGATTGCCGAGAGCCTGATTCAGGTGTGTTTGTGGGTTATCGGCGCGGACGTGTCGATCACGCTGGGCGGATTGCAGAGCTTTTTCGAATTGAACGTCGCGATGCCGCTCATTGGCGCGCAGATGCTGGAGAGCGTCCATCTACTGGCGGCGGGGTCGCGCAATTTCGCCGATGCGTGCGTGAAGGGCATCGAAGCCGACCGCGAACGGTGCGAGTCGCTCGTCGAACAAAGTCTCGCCATGTGCACGCCGCTGGCGCCCGTGATTGGATACGACAAGGCCGCCGAGATCGCCAAGAAAGCCTACAAGGAAGGCAAGACCGTCCGCGAAGTCGCCCGCGAAGTGTCGGGATTGAGCGAGAAACAGCTCGACGAGATTTTCAACCTGCGCGCCCTCACCGAGCCGGGGATTCGCGGGAAGGGCGGGGAGTAGGAACATCGCGCGTTCCACCCGTTCCCGCTTGTGATTTCACGGCGCACTCTGTAATTTGCCTTGCTTCATGGTCACGCGACGGCAAATTCGGGCGTATGCGGCGGAACTTGAGTTTGAGTTTCCCGTCGATTGGGGGTAATGTTTCGTTGTGACGGTTGCGAAGATTATTGAGGAGATCAAGAAACTGCCGCCCGAGCAACAGGCGGAAGTGATTCACTTTGCCTACCGCTTGGATGCCGAGCGCCAGTTGAGCGGTAAAGACCTGTCCGCTTTGGCCGAGCGGATGACGCGGGCCGCCGACCCAGCCGAAGCGGCGCTCGTGCGGGAAGCGATCGTTCGTGGGTTCTACGGCGGGGAACCTCATGCCTAAAGTTCGGCGGCGTAACATTCCGCCGGTGCTGCTCCATCACTTGCTTGACCGAATTGAGAAGCGCAACATTAGCGCCGACCAACTGGGGTTGTTGGCCGAATGGCTTGACGAACAGCCGGATGTTCCTGACGGCAAATGGTACAAGAGATTCCCTGGCATGACCGTTTGCGGCGAGGGCGAGTTGGTCAAGACGTTTCTCATTGGCGGCCAGACGGCGGAAGGTGAAGAGGTTCGATAGTCGCAATTTCGTTGTATCGGCGCTATTATTTTACGACATGAGTGTTGAAACCCCAACTCAGGCCAGTCCGCGCACCGGTTCGGAGAAGCTGATCAAGCTGACCGAGGCGGCGGGGCGCAAGGTGTCGCAATTGATGCAGCGCGACGGGGTGGCGGATGGGGCGTTGCGCGTGAAGATCGTCGGCGGCGGGTGCGCGGGGTTGGAGTACAAGATGGATTTCGAGAAGAACCCGGCGACGCCGAAGGACATTCTGATCCAGTCGGCGGGCGTGCGCGTGCTCGTGGACGTGAAGAGCGCGCTGTACGTGAGCGGGTCGGAGATCGATTTCAAGGATGCGATGATCGGCGGCGGATTCAAGATCCACAATCCGAACGCGACGGCGACGTGTTCGTGCGGCGAGAGCTTTTCGGTGTAGTCGCCCGCTGGCAACTGGTTCGCGCACCCGAAAGCGTGCGGCTACAGGAAATCATCCGGCGCCGGCGGCGGCTCGGCTTTTTGCACGTGATCGCGGCAGGCGTTCGACGCGCCGACGAGGAAGATCCCATACACGATCAGGTAGACCAGCCAGAGATTGAGGCCGTGCAGCCGCATGGCCGAGTACACGGTGACGACGATGGCGGGGGGCGTACAGGCGTGGATGGCGATGTTCAGCAATTGCGGGAGCGTCAACGGGGCCGGCATCGAGCGTTCCATCCATGACGCCACCACCGAGAACAAGTAGGCCTGGAGCAGGCAACTAAGCATCCCGAACAGCGCGAGCATCACCCAGCCGATCGGCACGAGCAGCCACAGCACGGCGCGGATGAGATGGCGAAAGTAGTCGCCAGTGACCGCGCCGTCCGGGAACCCGCGCAGGCTCTGCAAATGCGTGCTGACGGGCGTGGGCGCGTTTGACGGCGTCATCCAGTAGAGAAAACTGTCGGCGGTGAACAGGACGCCGAATGTCGCGTTGGTGTCGGGAGAAACGACGGCGTTGGTGGTATCGAGGATGAAGCGCAAGTTCTCATTGCCCCACGAGACGGGTTGTTGGGCGTGGGTGATGATTTTCCCGTCGTGGAGGGAGAAGTCCGGGCGATGGTCGTCGAAGAGCCGGGCAAATTCGTCGATTCCGTCCAGCGCCTGCGGAATGGCGCAGATGGCCAGCACCAGCGCCAGCAGCGGGATCAACTTCACCAGATGTTTCAGCGAGGTTGTCACTGGCAAATCGCGGTACGGGCGATAACTGGCAAACCCGCTGCAGAGCGCGATCACGGAGCGAAGAAATTTCATGGGTCGTTTTCGGATTTGCCCGGGACGATGGCGCGCGGGCGGCTCACAACGAGGCCAGACCCGCCCGGTGCGGGGTGGGCGACCGGCGCGGCTTCCTGGCTTTGGGCAGAGCGGCGAGGGTTTCCCTCTCCATCTTCTTGAGCTTACCGTCGAAACTGACGCGGGTGGCGGCGTCCATGCGAGTAATGAACAGGATGCCGTTCAGGTGGTCGAACTCGTGTTGCGCGGCGCGAGCGAGGAACCCCGTGCATTCGAAGACGATTTCCTGCCCGTCGAGTTTCTGGGCGTGGACAGTTACTCTTTCGAAGCGGCGGATATCCGCGTTGATGTCCGGGATGCTGAGGCAACCTTCGGATCCGATCTGTTCTCCTTCCTTATGGAGAATCTCGGGGTTGATGAGCACCAACGGCATGGAGGACTTCAGGTCCTGAGGTTTGCCATCAATGAACAACTGGGATGGTCGCTCGGCGGCGCCGACATCGATCACGGTGAGCATAATGGCCTGGCCAACCTGCTGCGCCGCAAGCCCGACGCCTTCCGCGGCGTGCATGGTCTCGAGCATGTCGGCGGCGAGCTGGCGAATCTCGGGCGTGACGCGCTCGATGCGTTTGCCTTTCTCGCGCAATGTCGGGTGCCCGTATTTGAGGATGTCCAAAACCACGAAATGAGTATAACCGCTGGCTACGGAGGCGTCAAAGTAGAAGGGAAAGGCGTGTTTCGGTACCCATTGTAGCGTCGGCTGTCCTCAGCCGATGAATGTCAAGCGCCCCGGATGCGCTGGGGACAGCGCACGCTACACCGGCGAGATGCGCTACGGAAAGGCCACGCTTGCCCGCGGATTCCACCCTGTGCTAGAAAATCGGGCGAGGAGGTGCGGTTCGTGCCGTTGGAGGGATATCTCGTCAAGTTGCTGGAGCTGATCGTCGCGCCGTTTCGGGATTTTGGGGCGGTGTGGCTCGGCATTGTGCCGCTGTACGTCTCGCTGCTGCTCGGCGAGTTGTACAAGAGCAAAGTATCGTTCGGCCACGCGGTCGGCAACGGCTTCATCATGCTGTGGGCGGGCGTGAACTGGACGATGCACCTCTCGAACCTCGGTTTCTTCGCGTACTTGGGCGACATCAAGAGCCGCACGGCGATCGCGTGGCTGGTGGCGGCGTGTGCGGTCGGGCTGGGGATCTTTACGATTGTGCTGGGGCTGCGGAAAAAAGACCGGACGCTGTGCCAGATTCTGGGGCATACGCGGTTCTCGGGCTATTTTCTGATCACGTTGTATCCGATGCAGGTTGGACTGGTGAGATGGAACTGGCTATCGCTGTCGTCGGTCCTCATCTTTGCATTGCCCGCGTGGCTGTTTCTGTATCTGGTGGGCCGACTCCTGAGGGTGATGATCAAATGAGCAAACTCGAACTTCCCTACACGCGCGACTGTTTCGTCTGCGGCGCGCACAATCCACACGGGCTGCATCTCCGGTTTCGCCGCGAGGGGGACGAGGTCCGCGCCGACTTCACGCCACAGGCGTCGCACGCCGGTTTCCGCGGGATCGTGCACGGCGGGATATTGTCCACAGTGCTCGACGAAGCGATGTTTTGGGCGGCGGCGACCAAGAAGAGGAGCTTCTGCCTGGCCGCCGAACTCAACGTGCGGTTCATCACCAAGGTCAACGTGGGCCAACGGCTGGTGTGCGTCGCGCGGTTGAAGGCGGATCGCGGTCGGCTCTGGGAATCGGAGGCCGAGCTGCGCGACGAGGCGGGGAATGTGTGCGTCCGCGCCACGTGCAAGCAGGTGCCGATGGATGTGACGGCGATGAAGCACGCCGCCATCGATTTTATATTCGACCCGGCGACGACCGAGGGCATGAAATTGTTCGCGGGGCTGGGGTTGTAGGCGGAGGACGCGAATCAGGAGTCGCCGCGTTGCGGGCGAGCCAATTGTTGCAATGTTCGGATGTGCCCCTAATTCCTACAGGCGCAAAAAGAAAGAGCCGGCCAGTTTAAAAGCCTGGCTTCATTTGGAGGAGGCTGGGGTCGAGACCGGAGGTCAAGCCAGCTTGCGCCGCAGAACAACAAGCCCGGCAACGCCAAGTCCCAAGAGATAGGCGGTGCCACCAGCGTCGGGAACAGGCGAGCCAACCGTGACCGTCATCTGGTAAGGCCCATCGGAGTTGGGGAAAACGCCATTTTCATTTGCGAAATACTCCCCAGACACACCCGGTCCAGACAGATCAAGCGAATCAGACCATCCAGTGGAGTCGCCAGTATCCGAGAGACCGATCCAATAGCGCGTGTTGGCCGCCAGCACCGGGTCGGTAAGAAGCGTGATGGTGTAGTCGTTGATTCCCGGACCGATTGTTGCGTCGCTGATCGTTGCCAACGTGGCGATCAATGCTCCCGGTGTTGTGCCGGAGTCACTGTACAGCCCCACCGTGAGGATGCCTCCGTCCGCGACAGAGGATTCAGCTATGACGGACACTTGGGGTACACCAGACAACGCGAGCGAGAGGCCGGTGATGGCCTGGACGGAGCTCGATGACGTGAAGGAATCATAGAGCGGTCCGAATGACCCGATAGGATCGCTGCCGTCCGAGGTTGCTCCCAAATTATTGTAGATGGGAACTGCCCTCGCGGACATTGCAGAAGCCACCAAACCGATTAGAACCAGCGTTTTGACAACAGAGTTCGCCACCATACCTACTGTCCCCCTTCGTTCGTTTAACGATAGCAACATTAGTGCCAATGGTTTTTTGCTCTACGACTTGTGAGTGGCAACATTCATATTGCCAACGACTTATCTATTATCACAGGCAGCCAGGTGGCCGCGCCCGCATTGTATGTTTCTGTAAGCCTTCCCGACGCACTCATTGTTCTCTACGGTCCTCCAAACCTATATCGTTGCCCCTTTCAATCACTTTCATTGACGTTTTCGCGTTCCTGGCTTGTGTAAGAGTTTCCGACATCGCTTGCAGGTGTGACCCTGATTCCTGCTGATTCCTGCGTCACGCGATGGTCGCGGGGTGTATGTCATATAGGGAATGTCGGACAATTCACATTGCAGTTTTGTCGAGGACGCTGTATTGCAGTCGTTGAGCGGGACGCAGACAGATCGGAGGTTCTCTTAGCATGAATCGGAGAACGGCTGGGTTTTCGGGATCGCTAGGAACCAGGAGAATGTGGGCAGTCGCCCTCGGTTTACTAGGGATGGCCACGCTGGCCCGCGCCGGTACGCCACCGTTGCCGATCATTCCCGCGGGGAGCTTTAACATCACGAGCTACGGTGCGGTCGGAGACGGAGTTACAGACAACACCCGCGCGATTCAGGCCACCATCAACGCGGCCAATATGGCTGGCGGTGGCACGGTCGAAATACCGGCGAATGGCACATCGAGCACATACTGGTGCGGTCCGCTCACGCTGGCCAGTAGCATCAACTTGCAGATCGACAGCGGCGCAACGCTGCAGATGCTCCCGATGAGCCGTTGGCCCACCGGCACCCCTCCCTTCATCAACGGTTCCAACCTTCACGACGTGGAGATTAGCGGGTTGGGAACCATCGATGGTCAGGGGCAGGCGTGGTGGACGGCATACGAGAGCAGTGGTGTCTCGCGGCCGACCTTTATCAACATCAGCGGTTGCACACGGGTACTGATCCAGAGCGTGACGCTGCAGAACCCGCCGACGTTCCACCTCGTGGTGAAAGGCGAGAACGTGGGCCTGACGATCCAGAACATTACGATCAACACCTCGTCCCCTTCGCCCAACACCGACGGGATCGACCTCGCCTCGACCAACGTCTTGATCCAAGGCTGCTCGATCAGTGACGGAGACGACAACATCGCGCTTGGAAGCGGTAGCGGCGTCACGTCGGACATCACCATCACCAATTGCACCTTCGGCGCCGGGCACGGCTTGTCGATTGGCAGCAGCCTCGGCGGCAAAGGGGTGAATAACCTGATGGTGAGCAACTGTACGTGGAACGGCACGGAGTACGGGATCCACATGAAGTCGGATCGGGGCCGGGGCGCCCTGGTGCAGAATCTCCAGTACCTCGACCTCACCATGAACAACGTGAATTTCCCGATCGCGATTTACAGCTACTATAACGAGCTCAAAACGCCTGTGAGCAGCATCAACGTCTCTCCGTACATGGCCTCCACGGATCTGGTGCAGACAGTTAACAACGACACCCCGATCTGGCAAAACATCACCATCAGCAATCTGACGGCGACCGGGATCGGCGGGAATATTGCGGGCATCATCTGGGGCCTGCCCGAAGCGCTCGTCTCCAACGTCACGCTGGACGACGTCAACATCTCGGGCCGCACCATGGGGAATGGAACCTTCTGCATGTATAATGTGCAGGGCATCCAGCTCATCGACTCCAATCTCACGGCGCCCACCACCGGCACCAACACGCTGACGCTCTACAACGCCCAGGTCACCATCACCAACAGCGCCGCCAACGCGAATGTGGTGACAATCGGTGGCGTGGGATCGCCGTCCAGCAGCGGGCTGTCGCTTTTCAACGCGCAGGCCAGTATGAGCGACGCGAGTGTTCTCGGCGCGAATCCGTTGCTCACATTGGCCGGCAGCATACTCACGGTGAACAATGATATGAATGCGGGCAGTTTGTCTTCGCTGAATTTCGGTCTGGGTACGACCGTCACGAAAGCGGTCGTGACCGGCAACCTGACCTTGAGTGGCATACCTGAACTCAGCGTCTTCGACGGCGGCGGCTTCACCGCCGGCACGTACACGCTGTTCACCTACAACGGTTTTCTAGTATCCAACGGGAACAGGTTTCTGCTCGGCAGGACGCCCAACCCAAACTTCGCCTACGCAGTGGACACGACCGCCCCCGGCGTAGTGAAGCTTGACGTAACCTGTGCGGCAGCGGCGGCCGGTCCGATTTCGGGGCCGAACTGGGTTCGCCCGATAGCGGGTGGGGTGGTGTATTCGATATCCAGCGTCAGCGGCGCGACGACCTATACGTGGACGGTACCCCCCGGGGCGACCATCGCCAGCGGCCAAGGTACCACCTCGATTATGGTCAACTACGGGAGCTTCGGTTGGCAACAGCACGGTCCGCATTTCGCAAGTTCCGGCAACGTCACCGTCACGCCCTCCAACGGCAGTTGCAGCGGCACACCCAGCAGCCTGGCGGTGACGGTCAGGCCATGGTGGTGGCCGCCGTGGTGGCCGTGGCGGCCCAGGCTCGGTACTGGTGGTGGATAGGGACTTGCCGGTCAGTTGGCGGTTGTTGCCTCGACGTTTTCATGGTGGTTTACCTTTTGACTCTGATTCAACGCGGCCGCCGCCTCAGAGCTTTCCAGTTTCTTTGAGAAGGCGTTGGTGATGGGCGTCCGATTCATTCCGGCCCGGCGAAGTGGTTGAGGAAGGGGGCGATGGGGCCGGAGACGAAGGCTGAGCCGAAAATTGTGAAGCACCACAAGCCGGTGCCGGTGGATGCGTCGGAGATGAAGGACGCCGCGATAGATTTTATCTTCGACCCGGCGACGACCGAGGGCGCGAAACTGTTTGCGGAACTGGGGCTGTAGGCGGGGGAGTTGTGTCGGAAGTCGCGGCGTCGCGGCCAGTCCAATTGTTACGGTGTTTAGATGCGCCCCGAATTCTTTCGTTTCTATTTTTTCGAATCGATGTCGCCGGACCTTTTGATGGCGCGCAACAGGCGCCAGCCGAGATAAGCGGCTATTAAGTAGCCGGCGCTACCAAATACGGAAACGCCGGAGATCGTGGGCGGTGCTTTCATGCTCCAGAGGAGGGCGGAGCTGACGAACAGCGCGGCGGTCATCACGCCGAGCACCAGGCGGTTGATCACCGGGTCGATATGACGGAGTTCCAGGTGGATGGAGAAGGTGCCGTCGCGCATGCGCTTGAGTGCGTCGCCCAGGTCGCGCGGCAAAGTCTGAGCCAGCCGCTCCCAGTCGCGGAAAGCGTGCTGGACCCGCCCGAGGAAGCCCCGGACCGAAAGACGACGGCGGACCATCGTGGCGTAAAACGGCTGAATCACTTCGGCAAGGCTGAACTCCGGACTCAATCGCTGGGCGGTCCCCTCCAATTCGACCAGCGTGCGCAGCAGTAGTGAGAGGGGGGCAGGCAAAGTAATGTTATAGCGCCGGATGATTTCAAACAAACTGTTCAACGCGCCGCCCAAGTCCATGTCTTGGATGGATTGGCCCACATAGTCAGCGACGAAATCGGTGAGGTCGGCACGCAATTGGTCACGAGGCGTGGCGGGCGGCGCAGAGCCGAGGCGAAGGATAATGTCCCCAAGGTCCACCGCGTTGCGGTTCACGATGGCCATGAGCATTTCATCAAGGCCCTCCGCCAATTCTTCATCCAGGCGGCCCGTCATCCCGCAATCGAGCACCCCGACCACACCGCCGGGCAGGAGCATCAGGTTTCCGGGATGGGGGTCAGCATGGTAGAACGCATCACGGAAAACCATCTGGAGATACATATTGGCGCCGCGGCGCGCGAATTCATCGAGATCAACCCCCGAGGCGGCCAGCGCCCTGGAGTCAGTGCCGAGGATGCCCTCTAGCCGTTCCATCGTCAGGACGCGTCGCGTCGAGAACTCCGCATAGGCGTGGGCGAAGTGGACGGTGTTGTCCTGCGCGAAGTGTTCCGCGAACTCCTCGAGATTACGGCGTTCGGAAGTGAAATCCAACTCTCGCAGGAGGGTGCGGCGGAACTGCCGGACGACCGCGTTGGGCTGGTAGGAACGAAGCTGGGAAGCGTGCTTTTCCGCCAACTCGGCCAGCCCGGCGAGGATATCGAGATCAGGCATGATCTTGTCCGCGATCCCAGCGTGCTGGACTTTGATAACGACGTGTTCGCCCGAGTGCAGCTGCGCCAGATGGACTTGGGCGACGGAGGCCGAGGCCAATGGCGCATGTTTGAAATGCGCAAACAGGTTGCTCAGCGGTTTTCCAAACTCGGCTTCAATGGTGGCCCGAACCGTGTCGGAGGGATCGGCCGGAGTGGCGGTTTGTAGTTGGGCCAGTTCCCGTGCCATTTCGGGGCCGACAAGATCGGGCCGCGTACTGAGCATCTGGCCGAACTTGATGAAGGTGGTGCCGAGTTCGGTGAGTGCGAGGCGCACGCGCTCCTCGACTTTGAGGTCGGGGATAGGCTGGCCGTCAATGGTCTTGATTCGATCCTGGATCCACGAGTAATTGAGGCCTTTGACCCAATCGGCCAGTCCATACTTTGCCAGCACACCGATGATTTCGCCTGCCCGGTGCGCGTTGCGTTCCGCTCGTTGCACGGCGTGAATTTTCATTTGAGGTGGAATTCTAACTGATGTCCTGGCGACTGGCGAGAAGTTATGCGGGTGAGGGTGGTGGACAGGCTGGTCCTGCAAGTTTCTCCCCACAGAATCGATACAGAAACAACTTGCATTCTATTTGGAAACGTGTATAGCAACTCTCGGGTGCCAGTCCCTGATCGTGTGGGCTCTCTTTTGGCCCCCCAAGTGCGTCCCGATGCGCGAGGCTGGTAGCAGCAAGTGGAATCGTTGCGAGGCATTGTGGTCGCTCTACAGAATCTGATCCGAGCGGGGCGGCATGACCCCGGCGGCAAAGGCTCGAAGTCAGGGTTTTCAACACTATCCGAGACCATACCGCTGCTCGTACAAGTTCATGGGCGACGATGGTCGCGGGGCGTAAATCTCATGGGAATGTCAGCCCAAGACGGGTTTCCGGTGTGAAGGTGAAACCAACAACGTAGGTCCGCGACGGACCTGAGGAGGCAATGATGAGTGCTACGGCAACTTCAATCCCTGGTGTTGCAACCGTGAGGAAAGCGGTGGGATGGTCGATCGCGCTGAGTGTGCTGATGATCGTGGCTGGTAGTCTGGCGATCATCGTACCACCGGTCTCCGGCATCGCTGTAACCCTATTAGTTGGTTGGCTGATGGTGCTGTGTGGGGCTGCCCATCTCGTGTACGCTTGGCACGCACGCAGTGGCGGCGGACTTTTGTGGGGAATTCTATTGGGTATCCTGTATATCGTCGCCGGCGGGTACCTATTGCTGAATCCCGTGGCGGGCCTGGCGTCCTTGACGCTCGTGCTGGGGGCGTATCTGCTGATGGAATCGATTCTGGAGTTCATTCTGTCATTCCAGCTCCGCCCGCTGCCCGGTTCTGGCTGGCTGCTGGCGGACGGGATTGTCACCCTCATTCTCGCCATCATGATATGGCGGACGTGGCCGGCCAGCAGTATGTGGGTGATCGGCACGCTGGTGGGCATCAGCATGCTCTTCAGCGGATTCGCCCGATTGACGATTTCTCTGGCCGCGCGCCGTGTAGCCAGCGCCTAGTGGCGAGAGGCCCAGGAATCGGACACGATTGCGGAACGCGACATGGAAACCACTAACGGAACAACAGCATAAGGAGCAACAGCCATGACACCAACATTGAAAAGTGGCCAACCCATAACGGACCCGAAAGCCGTGGTCGCAGTTTATAACAGCCACTCGGAGGCCGAGGCAGGAGTGAAGGAACTGCAGAGGGGCGGCTTCGATATGAAGAAACTATCGGTCGTTGGCAAAGACTATCACACGGACGAGCAGGTCGTAGGCTACTACAACGCCGGGGACCGAATGAAGTATTGGGGAAAGATGGGCGCAGTATGGGGCGGATTGTGGGGCTTGCTGTTTGGGGCGGCGTTCTTTTGGGTGCCGGGCGTCGGTCCGCTTCTCGTCGCCGGACCCCTGTCGGCTTCGATCGTCGCTGCGTTGGAGAGTGCTGTCGTGCTTGGCGGCGTGAGCGTACTCGGAGCTGCCCTCTACAGCATTGGCATCCCCAAGGACAGTGTCGTGAGATACGAAACCGCCGTCAAGGTGAACAAGTACCTTCTCGTGGCCCACGGGACTGTCGCCGAAGTTGCCAAGGCCAAAGAAATCCTCAAGTCAACGAAACCAGCCCAACTGGATGAGCATGTTTTGGGAGCCGCCAAGCCAGCAATGGCGAGCTGATGGAGAAAGTCGAGAAAGTGCGTTCGACAAGCTCAAGGAGACGGCGGTTAGTTGGGCGGGCGTGACGCGAAAAGTGGTTGCATTGCGACCGGGACACGAGCGGTCGGGCCCTGCCCGCCAGAGGCGGGCAAGCCAACAGCGGCACGCGGGCCGCGTGCCCTACAACTACAGACGCGGACGGCTCGGCGAGCCGTCCCTACCTCGCAAAGAGGCGGGCCCTTCGGCAGGCTCCCTTCGAGGCTCAGGGCAAGCAGGGTAAACAGGCCAACGGCGGCAAGCGGGACGCTCGCCCTACAAGCGGAAAGGGGCGGACGGGTAAACTATCGCGGATTGATTTTGTGTTTGACTATAATATCGGTATAGCGATAGCATCGGTGCGGGATGGGGAGCCAGACGGGGACGGAGGAGAGAAGAGGGATGAGAGTAGCAAACCAGAACGGCGGGATACACCCGTTGGACGGGGCATCCCGCCCTACAACCGGGAAGGCAGCGCAGTGGAGAACCCACCCCTATTTCCCCTCCGTGGGAGGGGATAAGAGAGGTGGCATCGCAAAAAAGTATTTTTGCGAAACAAACCCAAGTTTAATCAAGCCGGCGTAGAAAAGCTGCCGGAACAAAGCCAAAAACAAACCCAAATTTGACCTGAAAATGGCCAGTAGAGAGAGCCAAAATGCATGGTTTTGACGGTCTTGGGGCGGCATTTCGCTTACCGGGTGTCGTGGATCAGACGGCTGCTTTATCGCTCGAAAGTGCGTTGGCAGGGGGGCTGGGTTTGACGGATGGCGGGAGGGGGGCGTAGAATGCGGGCGACGGGGGGAGTTGCTCACATGAATGATGCGCCCATTGACCGCGAGGAGCAGGTGAAACTGCTGCGGTGGGTGCGCGCGACCATGGAGGCGGCGGTGCGCGGCGAGCCGCCGCTGGAAATCCCCGAGGCGGAACTTTCCCATGGGTTGCGCGCGCCGCATGGCGTGTTTGTAACGCTGAAGACGGGCGGGGAACTGCGCGGGTGCATCGGCAAAATGGATTTCGAGCGGCCGCTGTGGTCGAACGCGCTCACGGCGGCGGTCGCGAGTGCGCTGGAGGACCCGAGGTTTCCGCCGGTGAAACCGTCGGAGCTTGACGGCATCACGATTGAGATTTCGATTTTGAATCCGCCGGAGGATTTGCCGCGACCCGAGATGTTCGATGTCACGCGGCACGGGATCATCGTCGAGAAAGGGTGGCGTCACGCGCTGCTGTTGCCGAAGGTCGCGCCGGAGCAGGGCTGGGACGCGACGAAGACGTTGGAGGCGGTGTGTTGGAAGGCGGGTCTGCCGGCGGATGCGTGGCGCGATCCAGCGGCCCGATTGAAGGTGTTCACCGCATTTGATTTTGGCGAGGCGACGGCGGGAGATCCGCCATCATGAGGACGAATCGCATGAGCGTCGTCCCGTGGTCAGCGCGCCAGCGGACCGAGCAACTTCCGAAAGCGTTGACCGTCGTCCCGCATCGCCACGTTGTTGAACAGGCAGTAGCTCGGTTCTCGGCTGTCGGCGATCGCGCGGAGGCGGTCGAGTTCCTCGGTCGAGTGGCGGTGACGCGGTCCCGTGGCGCCGTGGAGACGGTAGTAGCGGATTTTGCCGACGGGGATCGGCTCGAACTGGAGTGGGTCGAGCACGGGGATCAGGTCGAGGTCGCGGCACAACGTGGTGATGAGCGCCGCATCCCAGTTCCCGCGAGGTTCCCAGCCCATGTGAAACTTGCCGCGTTTGGCCCGCTCGAAGAAGCGGCGCAGGCTGGCGATGTTTTCCTTCGTCGGGCGAAAACTTTGCGGGCATTGGAAGAGCACGAGCACGGCGTTGAGCGCTTTAGCCACCGCGACGGTTTCGTCCCAGGCCCAGCGAATGGTGGGGTTGAACCCGAAATGGCCGCAGTATTCGCGGTCGTGCGGATCGAGTCGGGTGCGGCGGTAGGTGGGGCTGGTTGCGCAATGGGTGATGACCTGCCAGGCTTTCAGGGAGAATTCAAAATCGGGCGGGGCGATGGCGCGCCAGCGGGCGGCGGTCTCGACCTTCGGCAGTTGATAGAAGCTCGAATCGATTTCGACACAGGGGAACGCGCGGAAATATTTCGCCTGCGCCATCGCGAAACCGCAACAACCGACCCGCACGTTCGGACGTCTGGGTGACACGATGGCGGATGCTAGCAGGAATGTTCGGGCTTGCAAAGCCCGCGTACTGGCGGCATGTTGTAGGATGGTAATTTTGATATGAGTACGGAGCAAGCGAAGAACGTGAGCGATAGTGGGACGGTGACCGCCGTCGACATCGTGTTTGATTGTCCCGCTTGCGGGAAGAGCCTGGTCGTGGATGAAGCGGCGGAGGGCATGATAGTCGATTGCCCGCAATGCCGCACCAACGTGATTGTCCCTCCGAAATCAATCAAGCCGACGGCGACAGCGCCGTCACCGAAGAAGGAAGAACCCAAAGCGAGTGGGCCAACCAAGTTGGCTCCCCCGGAACCGGCGGATGATTCCGTGCAGCAGCGTTTGTCGGTCCTGGCCGGCCAACTCAAGGAAATCCAGGCGCAACGCACCGAAGTCACGGGGCGGATTGCCGCGCGGCTGAACGACGTCAACCGCGACCTGGTAATCATCGCGCGCCTGGAGACGTCCCAGCAGCAGACCCTCAGCGAGTGGAACCAGTTGGTTGAGAAAATCTCCGCGAGCCGGGCGGCCATCGAATCCGAAGTGGCGGAGCCCGCGGTAATCGGCGCCAGCGTCAGTCGAGCTGGCCGGACACGCGTCTCGTTCCGCCAGTAACGATCAGTTTGTCAGGGGCGTCAGCGCGGGTTCCCGCGGAATCGGAGCCGGTGAGGCCGGCGCCGTCAAACTCTTCACCAGCACTTTTGAATTGCGTCCGCTCTGCTCGTATTTTTCGCGGCGCGCAGGTGGCAGGTCGTCGGGTGTCCCTTCCGTGTATCCCAGTTTGTGCTGGAAGAACGTGAACGTCTGCGTCGACAGGCAGAAGATCCGCTCCGCGCCCTGCTCGCGCGCGAGGCTCTCGACGAACAACGCCAGCTTGGTGCCGATGCCCCGGTTCTCGTGCGTGGGGTTGACGGCGAGGCTGGCCAGTTCGGCCATCTTCTGCTCCGGGTGCGGGTGAAGCGCGATCAGGCCGACGATGTTGTTGTCGATCTCGAAGACGTAATACTCGCCGACGTGCTTGTCGATGCTGCTGCGGGTGCGGTTGATGAGTTGCTCTTCCTGAATCGAGGGCTTGATGAGCGCCATGATGTGGCGAAGGTCCTTGCGCATCGCTTTGCGGATCGCCTGATATTCGTTCGTATAAATCAGCGTCCCGATCCCCTCGTTCGAGAACACTTCGGCCAGCAGTCCCTCGTCCACCTGGCCGCTGATGATGTGCACGCGCGGGACGCCGCCCTGAGTGGCCTGGAGCGCGTGCTGCGCCTTGGACAACATCTCCGGCGCGATCTTGTCCGCGGAATTCTTCAGCGCCACTTCCAATTCCTTGACCGACATTTGGGCCACGACCTTGCCGTCGATTTCCAGGCCGTTCCCGCCGCCGATGAACATCAGCTTGACCGCGCCGAGTTCGCGGGCCATTTCGACCGCGACGGCGTCGGAGTTCAGGCGGTAGGTGTGACCGTTTCCGTCGAACCCGAGTGGAGGAATGACGGGCACGATGCCCTTGTCGAGCAGCGTCCGCAACATGTCGACATCCACCTGATGGACCTTGCCTGTGTGCTGGTGGTCGATGCCTTTGATAATGCCCAGCGGCACGGCTTCGACGGCATTGGTTTGCGCAGCGCGAATGTCGTTGAGTTTCAGGCCTTCGAGAATCTCGTGGGTGACGTTCGTGGCCGCGGTGATGGCGATGCCGAGCGTGGCCGCATCCGTGACGCCGGTGCCGTCATGATTGGAAATCGGTTCGTGAAGACGCTCCGACAACACCTTGATCTGGTGGCCGGCGCCGTGAACGAGCACGATGCGGATGTTCAGGCTGCGCAACACCGCGACATCGAGCAGCAGGTTGCCAAAGTTTTCATCCGCCACCACCGAGCCGTCGATGGCGATAAGGAACACCCGGTCCCGAAACTGCGGGACGTAATGCAGGATCTCACGAAGATCGGTTGGTTTCATCTGTGCCTGTGAACTTATACGCACCACTCACAGCTTTTTCAACTGGTGATTTGCGGCCGCTAGTGCTCTGTCACAATTCATTTGCTGGGCTGCCCCTCACCTTAATCCTCTCCCCCACGCGGGGAGAGGAGACGAAGTGCGTTCCCCTCTCCCGTTTCACGGGAGAGGGTCAGGGTGAGGGTTCATTTTCCAACCCTGCGACACCATGATTGAATTTGACCCGAGTTGAATTTGTTGTTATGCACGGCTTCACAGCAAGACCCGCGCTGGCGGGAACGACGGAACGCAATCAGTTGGAGGCCTTATGAGCATGAGCAGGATCACGCACGCCCTTTTCTCACTATCACTTGGAATCATGGCCGCATCGTCGGCTCGCGCGCAGTCGGCTGTATTAACGACGGCCGACGCTGGCCCGTATCATGTCTCGCAGACGTTCCATGTGGGAGGCGAAGGCGGGTGGGACTACGTGACCGTTGATCCCGAACACAAATTGCTGTACGTCCCGCGCTCGACGCACACGATGGTTCTCGACGCCACCACCGGCAAGACCGTTGCCGACATTCCCGGCCAGAAACGCAATCACGGCGTGGCCATCGTTCCCAGTGCTGGCCGCGGGTTCATCACCGATGGCGCGGATGCGTCTGTTACGGTGTTCGATCTGAAGACGTACGCGGTGCTCGGCAAGGTCAAAGCAGCCGACGACGCTGACGGGGTCATCTACGACCCGGCCAGCGGCAAGGTGCTGGTGGTTTGCGGGGACGCCGGCGTGCTGATTCCGATCCCGGCGGATGTGGATCTTAAGACGGGCAAGGCTGACCCGGCGGTTGACCTGGGTGGCAAACCGGAGTTCCTCGCCGCTGACGGCCAGGGGAAGGCGTATATCAACCTTGAGGACAAGGACCAGGTCGCGGTGGTGGACACCAAGGCGATGAAGGTCGTCGGCAAATGGGCCGTCAGTCCCGGCGGTTCGCCGGTCGGCATGTCGATGGACCGCGCGCAACGCCGCCTGTACATCGGTTGCCGAAAGCCGCAGAAGCTGATCGTCATGAGCGCCGATGACGGCAAAGTTATCGCCGACCTTCCGATTGGCGCTGGTGTCGACGCCACGCGATTCGATGGCGACGCGTTTGCCAGTTGCCGCGACGGCACGCTGGCCGTGGCCCGCGAGACCGCGCCCGGCAAATTCCAGATCGTCCAGACCGTTTCGACGCCACGGGGCGCGCGGACCCTGGACGTCGATCCGACGACCCATACGATCTACCTTCCCACAGCGGAATTCGGTCCCCCGGCTGAAGGCCAAACCCGGCCCAGCGTGAAGCCCGGTTCCTTTATAATCGTGGTCGTCAGCCCCACGGGCAAATAGCGAACAGTGCGCTTGTGGTCGTTGTTGGTGGTCCCAGGCCTTAACGCTTACGAGATAATTGCGGCGCTACTTCAGCCGTTTTCTTGCCGGATGTACCGTGTAAAGGGCTTTGTCCTCCGCAACCGTGCACGCTTTCCCGGTAACTGTTGCCTTCTCGAATTGGAGCCGGGCCGGCGCGAACAAATCCGAATTCTCCGCTTTCAGGTACCGGGCGGACATGCGGCAATACTCGGGTTCGATATCAACGCCAATGCTGTTGCGGCCGGTTTTGAGGGCGGCGACCAGCGTGGTTCCAGAACCGCAGAACGGGTCGAGGACGGTATCCCCAGTGAAGGAGAACATGCGCACGAGGCGCAAGGCGAGCTCGAGCGGGAATGGGGCGGGATGGTGTTTGGTCGAAGCACCGGTGATATTCCAGATCTGTTGGAACCAGGCATCGAACTCTTTTTTACTGAGACGGCTTTCATCGCGCTGGCCATTGGTTGGTTGCCGGTACCCGCCGGGCTTGCGCTGCATGAGGATAAATTCCATGTCGTTCTTGATGATCGCGTTCGGCTCGTAGGGTTTGCCGAGGAATTTGCTAGTTGTGTTGGCCTCGAAGACGGCATTGGAAATCTTGTGCCAGATGATCGGATTCAGGTTGTCGAAACCGAGCCGCCGGCAGAGAACGCAGATGTCGGCGTGGAGTGGGAATACCAGATGGCGGCCAAAATTCCTGCGGGCTACGCACACATCGCCGACGACGCAGACGAGCCGGCCACCGGGAACGAGAACGCGGAAAACGTGCCACCAGACCTTTGCCAACTCGGCCAGGAACGTTTCGTAGTCTTTGATGTGGCCGAGCTGGTCGGGATTCTCGGCGTAGCGCTTCAGATTCCAGTAGGGGGGCGAGGTCACGACGAGATGGATCGATTCGTCCGGCAGGAACGAGAGGTCGCGAGCGTCGCCGTTGATCAACCTGTGAGATGTCTGTTGCATAATCTCAAGCTTGGGCCGCGACGTGCGCGGACAGTGTCTTCGCGAATCTCTCCAGAGACAGGTCTTCGGCCGGGGTGATGTACTTACCCTTGAGACCCGTCTCGGCGCTGCTGGAGGTGATGAATGCCGAAGATGTGTAGTGCCGTTCGAGTACCAGCTTTCGGCAAAAGAGCTCGTACCGGCGCATGTACGACGCGCCCCGAAACTCTGGGAACACCTTGAAATGCGGTTCTTGGACGCCGACCGGACGTTTCGAGGCTTCGCAGTCTTCGAGCATGAAGAAGTAGCCGACGAACGGCTGAGCGCTGGCGAGGAAGGCACGTTCGCGAAACGCCGTCCACAAATCGAGCGCGCTACCCATCGCCTCTTCGGTGCGGTTGTTGAAATTGTTGCCAAACGAGGGGCCGACCTGGGACTTGGCCTCGATGGCGGCAATCAGCTTGGATTCCCGAACGACAAGCAAATCCCACTCCTTGGTCGGGCGAAAGAAACCCGGTAGCTCGACCGCCCGCTTGCGGAAGATAGATTCTCGCGGAATGCCGGCGTCAGCAATCAGGTCGGTGAACAGGTCGACGAACCCGTCCATCTGCGCCCCGCCGGTTACAGCACTTCGCAAGCCCTGATCCGCGTGACCGGTTTGCTCCTGCCGTCGACGTTGTGACGTTCGCGTCTGCCAGTAATGGGCTACGGCTTGCTGTACTTTAGCGTCGAGCTCTTTAAGCGTGCGATTTGATGGCATGCAGCGACCAGTATAGCGGATCGGTGCAGAAGTTCCAGCACAGTGAAGCACAGCGCTGGATTTGTGTATCCGCGACATGGTGCGGCGGGCAAACCAAGAGTGGTGGCGATTGGGCGGGGATCAAGCGGCGCGGCGTTTATACTCGACAAACGAACATTCCGGTCCGTCTTCGCGGGCGGTTTCGATCCACGCGGTGTGGTCGTAGGCGGGGAACGTCGTGTCGCCGGGGACTTTTGACAGGACTTGGGTGATGAACAATTTGTCGGCGAGCGGCAGGGCGGCTTCGTAGACCTTGCTGCCGCCGATGACGAAGACGATGTCTTCCTCTTTCTGGCGGCAATAATCGAGCGCGGCCTTGAGACTACCGAACCGGAGCACTTCCGCCGGCGCGATCAGATTCGGGCTTTGCGTGAGAACGATATTGGTGCGGCCGGGCAGCGGTTTCCCGATGGATTCGTATGTCCGACGCCCCATGATGATCGTGTGGCCCATGGTGAGGCGTTTGAACCGCTGCAAATCCTCGCGGATATGCCAGGGGATTTTGCCTTTGTCGCCAATGATGCCGTCTTTGGTCATGGCGACGATAAGCGCGAGGGTCATACGGCCACTTTGAATTTGATCTTGGGGTGAGGGTGGTAGTCGAGCAACTGGAAATCCTCGAACTGAAGCTGGTCGACGGGTTTCTTGGCGATGACCAGGCGCGGGAGCGGGCGCGGTTCGCGCGTGAGCTGCTCGCGAAGGCCGGGGACATGGTCGTATTCGGCGAGGCCGCTGTCGGGCGACGCGGTGTAGATATGGGCGTCGACGATTGTGTGGCTGAAGAAGCCGACGTCGAGGCCGACCTCTTGCGCGATCATCTGCGTGAGCGCGGCGTAACATGCCAGGTTGAACGGGATGCCGAGCGCGATGTCGCCCGAGCGTTGCGTGAGATGGCAGTTGAGGCGGTGGCCCTGCACGTTGAACACGAAACTGTAATGGCAGGGCGGCAGTTTGCTGGTCTCGGCGTTGCCGGGTTCCCACGCGGTGACGACCATGCGACGGCTGGACGGTTCTTTCCGTAGCGTGTCGAGGACGAATTGAATCTGGTCAACCTCGCGCACCTGCCAGTGGCCCTTGGCATCGAGGTACGGGCTGGGAAACCGGCGCCAGTAGCGGCCATAGGCGGTTTCGAGGTTGCCGTCGGCATCAGCCCACGCGTCCCAGATTTTTGTGTGCCGGCGGAGGTTGCGGATATGGTCTTCGCCGGAGAGATACCACAACAGCTCGCGGAGCATGGACTGCCAGTTCACTTCCTTGGTGGTCAGCAGGGGGTAACCCTTCGACAGGTCGACCGTGTAATGCGCGCCGAACCAGGAAATCGTGTCGACGCCCGTGCGGCTTTTCTTGCGCGTGCCCTGCTCGAGGACGAGCCTCACCAAATCCAGATACTCTTTCATGTTGGCAACGTGGCGGGCAACGCGATCATCGGGTCGGACGCCCGAAGCGTAACGCCTCCTCAACCGGGGAGGATTGTAGTAAGCGGCGGCGGAAAATCCAGACGATTGTATTGGGGGATGCGCGAACGGCGGGCGTGGCGGCTTGTCAGCCGGCACTCTGGGAGCGCGGGTGCGGCTCGGACTCGCCGGCCTTGGGTTCGTCCTTGGCCGGGGGAGGGGGAGCCGACGGATTGAAGAAGAGGGTCTCGGTCTTAACCTCGGCATGGCGCGGCCTGGGTTGTTTGACCGGCGCTTTCAGTCGGGTGCGTTCACGTCCGAAGAGAATCGTCTTGAACGTTTTCAGCAGGACGAACATGTCGAGGAAAAACGACATGTGTTTGATGTAGTAGAGGTCAAATTGAAGTTTGCGCCGCGATTCCTCGATGCTGGCGGCGTACGGGTACATGACCTGCGCCCAGCCCGTGATGCCGGGCGGGACCAGCAATCGCTCGGCGTAGAACGGGACTTTTTCCGAGAGCTTACGGATGAAAATTTCGCGCTCGGGGCGCGGGCCGACGAGGCTCATGTCACCGCGCAAGACGTTGAGGAGCTGCGGAATCTCGTCGATGCGGAATTTGCGGAGCCATTTGCCGGCGCGGGTGATGCGCGGGTCGTTCTCGGTGGCCCAGACGGGGCCGGTCTCGCTCTCGGCGTCCACGCGCATCGTGCGGAATTTGAACAGCGTGAATGGGATGCTCTCGCGGCCCAGGCGCTCCTGTTTGAAGAGGATCGGGCCGGGTGAATCCAGTTTGACCCAAACCGCGGCGAGGGCGGCGAGCGGGGCGGTGATCAACAGCCCGGCCAACGCGACGAGCATGTCCGTCAGGCGTTTGAGGCGGCGGATGTGGATCCGCGAATTGTTCATCGACGCCATGAACAGCCATTCATCATTGATGTGGTCGAGAGGAATCTCCTGGGCAAGTTCCTCGCTGAGCGCGACGAAATCCACCATCTCGATGCCGCGATAACGGAAGGGGCGCAGTTGCCGCAACAGGACAGGCTCCGATTCCTGCCCGGCCGCCAGGACCAGGCGGTCGACGTCATACAGCTCGACGAATCGCTCAAGGGTGTCGAGCGTCCCAAGGACGGGGTAATCGTCAAAGAACTTGCCGATGCGGTCGCGATCGTTGCCGCAATGGATCAGGCCGAGGATGCGAAGATTGGCGTGGGTGTGCCGGCCGATCAACTCGATGGCCTTGCGGGCGTCGCTGGTGGCGCCGATGATGAGGCACCGTTGCGCCATGAACCCGTGGCGGCTGGCCGCCATGTACAGCATCCGCATGGACACAACGGCGACGAACACGAACGCCGCGAACCCGAGAAAAATGCCGCGGCCGATTTCGATGGAGAACGACGCGTAGAAAAACCCCGTGATGAGCACGACGCCCACCGCGACGGAAATCACAGTGGCAGCGAAGGTCTTGCCGAGGCTCTGGAGGCGATCGGATTCGTAGAGGCCGCCAATGTAAAAGGCGAGGACGAACACGCCCCAAGAAATCAGGATGGCCGTCTGGCGAGCTTGGAGATAGTCAAGGCCGCTGGCCCAACCTAGGCGCAGCATGACCGCCGCGACCATGGCGAGGGCGGTGCACACCGCATCTCCGACAGCCAATAAGAGCTTTTTTCGCGGTAGTCGACTGGACCGGGATACAATCATGGCGGACTATTTATGTAAAACGTTTCGACTAGGAAATCCTTGGCTGCGCGGCCAAGTGTAATGCAGGTTTAGTATACATGGATTCTGGCGCAAAATCAAGCCGCTTTCCACAAGACAAATCCACCGTTAGCTGCTATATTACAAGCACTTCGGAATGAATCGCGATTCATTGGCGCTGTCCGGTCAGTATTTTGACCTCTTGGTCATTGGCGGCGGTATCTTTGGGGCAGGCATTGCCCGCGACGCAGCCCTGCGGGGACTGCGCGTGGCGCTCATCGAGAAATCGGATTTTGCCAGCGGAACTTCGAGTCGCTCGTCCAAATTGATCCACGGCGGCTTCCGATATCTCCAGCAACGTGATTTTCGTCTCGTGTTTGAGGCGTGCCGGGAGCGGCACATTCTGCAGCAGACAGTTCCCCACCTCGTGCGGCCGCTCCCGTTTCTGTTTCCCATTTACGAGGGCGGAGATATTTCGCTTACGAAGTTGCGTCTTGGCATGACTCTGTACGATTGGCTGGCGCTACGCCGCAATGTCGCCCCGCACCGAACACTTTCCGTCGAGCGGACCCTGATGAACGAGCCGTCGCTGTCGCGCAAGGGTCTGCGGGGCGCCGTGGCGTTTTACGATTGCCAGGAGGACGACGCCCGGTTCTGCATCGACCACATCCTCCACGCCTCGGAATTGGGAGCCTCGTGCATCAACTACTGCACGCTGACCGGCTTGATCACCCGCGAGGACCGGATCGTGGCGGCGCGCGTGCGGGATGAAGTGGGCTCGTGCGTGTTTGAAATCTCCGCCCGCGTATTCGTCAATGCGGCAGGGCCATGGGTGGAACAGGTGTGCGGGCTGACGCCGTTCGACGCCAGCGCGGTGCGCCTCAGCCCGGCCAAGGGCGTTCATCTGGTTGTGCCGCGACTCACACGGCAACATGCCATTGCGTTTCAGGCCCGGAGCGATCGTCGTGTCCTGTTTGTGATCCCGTGGGGTGACTACTCATTGCTGGGCGCCACGGACACCAATTTCGAGGGCGATTCCGGCCAAGCGCGGGCCGAGCAGGCGGATGTCGACTATCTGTTGGCGGAGGCGCGGGCGTTGTTCCCCGACGCCCCACTTTCCGAGACGGATGTGATTACCACAACGGTGGGTGTACGTTCGATTACCGAGTCGGCGCTGGCATCGCCGTCGGCGCGTTCCCGGGAACACCGCGTGGTGCGGACCGGGCGCAATCTTTTGAGCATCATTGGGGGCAAGTACACCACTCATCGCATCATCGCGCAGCAAACCGTTGATGCCGCCTATGGGCTTCTCAATGTGGCTGCCCCGCCGTGTCGCACCGCGGAGGTTCCCGTGCCGAACCGCCGGCCGGCGGCGACCGGGGAAAAAATATCCGGGGCCCCGGAAGTTCACGCCAGCGACATCATCCACGCCTGCGAGCACGAGATGGTCGTAACGCTTGAGGACGTCATGCGGCGGCGCACGCCTCTGGCGCTGAGCCGTGCAGGCGGTCCGGAAGTGGCCTCGACCGTGGCGCACTTGATGGGGCCGCTGATGAATTGGAGCGTCGATGAAGAGCGCTCTCAGTTCGAACGCTACGTGGACGAATGGAAGCGCAACCTGCCGTGACGACGCGGCCCTCGATCATCGCGCACCGCGGTTTCAGCGGCCGCTATCCGGAAAACACACTGGCCTCCGTACGGGCCGCCCTCGACCTCGGCGTTGATTTTGTGGAGATCGACGTGCAGGAAACGGCGGACGGCGAGTTGATTGTGTTTCACGATTTCGGGCTCCGGCGGCTCTGTGGCGTACGCGGCCGTGTGCGCGACAGGACGCTGGCGGAGATCCGTCGGCTGAACCCGCAGGTGCCAACGATGCGGCAGGTGTTACAGATGTGTCGGGGCAAAACGCGCGTGCTTATCGAAATCAAGCACGCCGATCCGCATGCGGTTGCGGCGGAGATCAGCGAAACGCGAATGGAAAGCGAAGTCATAGTGTTTTCGTTGTCCATTCGACGGATGAAAGAGATCGCGCTGTTGAACCAGCGGATTTCACGCTTTGGGTTGGTGGCGCGACGGTTGCCATTAGCCATGGCGCGTCTCAAGGCAGTCGGTATTGAGGGTGTTGGATTGAGTCGGCGACTGGTCCGTTCGCAACGCGTCGTGCGGCGGATTCACAAGCGCGGCTGGAAACTGTTTGTGTGGACGGTCAACCGCGAAGCCGAGATGAAGAGGTTGTCGGGTTGGGGCGTGGACGGCCTCATTACAAATCATCCCGATGTGGCCAAATCTTGTCTTGCACGGCTCTGAGCTTCCGCTATCCTGAGTCCATGCTGCAAATCATCTTCAACCCCGTGAGCGCCAAAGAACTGGCGGCACTGCCGCGCAAGCTGCAGCTCGAGATCATCGACGGATTCCAATTGTTCCCGCACGATTTCGAGAAGGAAGATGATAAATTTGGCCAGCTCACGCGCGGCGGGAAGAAGATCTATCGGTATCGCGTGAAGGATTACCGCATCTACTTCGAGCGAAATGGGGACATCATCGATGTGCGGTGCATCCTCAATAAGAATTCGCTGAAAGACTTTTTCTTCCGCAGCAAACTCCCAATTTCCGAGGACCAACTTCTCCAGGACAACCCGAAGTTCTGGCAGTTGCTCGAGTCGAGCGCGGAGAAGTAGGGCGTCACATCTGCTTGGCGCGAAGGCGTCGAACTGGAGGTGAAAATGACCGAAGAAACAGGTCAGAAGAGATGGTGAGAACGGCACTCATAACCGCTCTCATATTCATCGGTCTAACCCTCCTTGTCGGCATCGCTTACCTTCTCGGTGCCTCAGGTTTCGGAGGACTTGAATACTTGATGTATTCGGGCATCATGATTGGCTATTTTCGAATTTGGGGTGACGCCTACAGCAACTCGATAGGCGAACATATGATTCAAATTGGCATCTCGCTTGCGATAAATGGGGCTGTGGGATTTGTTGTTGGCTTATGTCTACACCCGCTTTTGCGACTGCGAAGGAAGGCATGATTGAGGTGCGGGCTCCTTCCATGTTCCCCGCCACCAATGAAGAAACCCTCTGCGGCAGAACCCCGTCGGCGGGGCTGGCAGTGAATCTTCGTCGAGCTCCGCTGACGAAGCGCCGGAGATAACGAAGCTTTACGCCTTCAACGCCGACGTGAAGCGCGGCACGGTTTCGAATAGATCGCCGACGATGGGGACGACTTTAGGGCGGGCGCGGCGTTTGTTAAGGGTCATGAGCGGCGCATCGGCGTCCTTGTTGAAAGCGATGATCGTAGCCTGTTCGCCGATGTAATCAACGTGTTGCGGCGCGCCGCTGACACCGATGGAGATGATGAGCTTCGGGTTGACGGCGGTGCCGGTCTGGCCGATTTGCTGTTCGGACGTGAGCAGTTTCAATTCCTCGACGACCTTGCGGGTGCCACCGAGCATGACGTTCTTCACGCCGACTTCCTCGAGGCGTTTCTTGAGCGGCAGGATCACGAGGTCGAAGTTCTCGCGGTTGCGCAACGCGTAGCCGACGTCGATGATGAACTCGGCATCGGCGATGGACTTCACGCAGGTATCGTCGTGAGTGGCTTGTAAAGCGCGGGCCAGTTCGTCGGTCGCGGCATCGTATTCAAACTCCAGCGGAACCAGAAACACCTGCTTGTCACCCTCCACTTTCCGCTTTCCGCTGTCCGCTCCTCGTGCGACGGTCATGACCAAAGGACGCTCGACGATTTGCCCGATGGTCGCGATGCGTTGGACTTTGCCGCCGAAAGTCGGGGTAACGAGATCGACGCTGCCGTCGCGGGAAGCGATTTCGACCACGTTGTAGCGAGCCTGCACACGGGGGAACGTGCGAGCGAATTGTGCGAGGAGTTCGTTGCCCCACGTGCCCGAGGCCAGCACGGCGGGCAGTAAATCCTTCCAGATCGTCTGAAGCGCCGCGAGCAACGCGGATGGAGTCGAGCTTTGCAGATGCGGGCTGCTGGCGAAACAAATGGAATCGGCATTCACGCGCGCGGCGATGGAACGGACGGACTTGTCGTCGAAGTTACCAAGCGCCAATACGTGGAACGGCAGCGACATCGCGGCGGCCATGGCACCGGCAGTCTCGACACCGTCGAGTTTGTCGGCCGTAGCGATGAACACGGCGGCGTTGCGTCCCGGAAGTTTGTCGGGGGTGATGGATACGATTTTCCCGGAGAACGAGTCGCTACCATGTGTAGTCGATTCGACGCCGGCGATCTTTCGCACCAAAGCGGCAACGGCTTCGGGCGTTGTTTCCGTGCTCTCTACGACCGGCGGTTTCTCGGGCAGTCGGTAGCGGAGGTCGAATCGCGGGCCGGTGGCGAGTTGGTCGGTGTCAACGACTTCGAGAGGCTTGGTCAGTGCGTCGAAGTAATCATCGACAGTGAAATCGAGATTGGGGGCGGAATCGGCCATGGCCAGGACGATAGGACCGTCGGTCGTGATGGAAGCGTCGGGCTTTTGCAGGGTGAGATTGATTTGGTCGCCGGCGACGACGAAATCTTTGACGCTCGAAAAATGCGCCTGGCCAAGATTGCCCGCGAGCACGGCGGCGAGAACGGCGTCGCCGCACAAGACGATGTCGCACGGCAGTTGCTTTTGGCCGGCGAGATCGGCGATGAGACGCGCAGCATCGTGCGGACTGTCGAGAAGATCGTCGGTCTTAATCAACGCGGCGTTGTCGGCACCGAGCGCGAGGGCGCGGAGCAACGATTCGGTCGCGAATTGTGGCGCGACAGCGATGGCCGTGACCGTTACGTTGTGGGAAGCGGATTTCAATTCGATGGCACTCTGGAGAGCGGAGCGACTGGTGGCATCGATGTCGAAATGCGTTTCCAGCAACTCGCCATTGACGACGCGTGGACGCGGCGAGAGAACGGGGACAACATTCAACACGACCAGCACGTGCAACGGATGCGTAACGCGGTGCGCGGGTCGGATGTGATGTTCGGTTTCGCGGTCTTCGTGTGCTTGCAGGGATAGCTGTGCGACGCGGACATCGGGCGGGTAAAGGCCTTGTTTAAGAATGGTGAAATCGTGTTCAAATTCTGACTGGAGCCGTTCGATTTCGCGTTTGGCGAAGTCGAGATAGGCTTCGCAGGACTGTTCTGCAAGCGTGCGATGAGCAGTATCGGCGTCCGAACCATTCTGTTTGAGCCAGTTGGTGCGCCAACGGGTGGAGTCCATCACTTTGATGTAGCCCGCGATCTCGGCGAACTTGAACATGACCGGCTGGAAATTGGCATTCTGCCACGCCTGTGCGCCGAACGTGTCAGCAGCGCGCCGCAATGCGCGGAGGAACGTAAATCGCGCCGCTTCCAATGGATCGGCCGGTGTTGCGCCGTCGGCAAGTACTCGGCGCGTCTCGTCGGACTCGGCTTCGCCCTCCAATTTTGCCTGCGGCAATACATGGTCGAGCAGGTCGCGCAGGATGAGGAAGCGTTGAACTTCGTTGGTGCCCTCGTAGATGTTGAGGACGCGGGCGTCGCGGCGGTGCTTTTCCAACTCGTGCATTTGGGTGCAGCCTTCGATGCCCATGATTTTCTCGGCGGCGCGGATGGTGCGATGCAGGGCTTCGCTGGCGTAATACTTGCCGATGGCGGACTCGGTGCGGACGGACTTCGTGCCGTGATGATCGGCGCGGCCGATGAGTTCGTACGCGAGCGACTCGGTGGCGTACAACTCGGTGGCCATGCCGCCGAGGATGCTCAGGACCCATTCTTCCTTGTCGAGCTTGTGGTCGAGAATGAACGCGCGGGTTTGCTCGACGATTTTCGCCATCATCGATACGGCGCTGACGCAGAGGCCGAGGCGTCCGACGTTGAGGGTCTCCAGCGCATTGACCTGGCCGCGGCCTTCGATGCCGATGACGTTTTCGCGCGGGACGCGGACACTGGTGAGGCCGAGTTCATTGGTCGGCGAACCGCGCTGGCCCATCTTTTCCTCGTCCTTGCCGACGATGAGGCCCTCGGCATGGCGGTCGACCATGAAACCCGACGGGCCTTCCTTCGTGCGCGCGTACAGGCAGAACACACCCGCGATGTGGCCGTTGGTGATCCACATCTTCGCGCCGTTGAGTTCGTAGTACTCGTAAAACTCGCGAACATCTTCGCCGCCTGAGGGCAGGCGGCCTACAGTTTCGCGGCGGATTTGCGCGATGTCGTGGATCGGGACGCGTTTGCCGTTGTGCTGATAGTAGCGGAACTTTGCCGGGTCGTCCGTCTTGTAGTCGTACTCGCTGTAGTCGATTTTCGAGAGATCGATGGTTGTGGCGTCGATGATGTTTTTGCGATCTTTGCCGAGCAGGAAATACTTCACGCCATCGGCGTCGGTGAGGACCTCGACCTTTTTCAATTCGGCGCGGGTCTGGATGCCGCCGGAGTCGGAGCCGGCGCTGGGTTCGGTCAGGGCGAAGGCGCTGATTTGGCCGGCGGAAATGAGGCGGAGAAAAAGCTTGTGGGCCTCGGCGCGGCGATCGAGTTCGGCGATGACAGTTTCGGCGCGGGGACGGAACGAATCGAGCGTGGCGAGTGATTTCTGGAGTTCGCTCTTGAACGCGACGAGATCGGTGCGCAGACCGGCGCGGCCGGCGTCCATGAAATGAGACAGGAAATCGCTGGCGATGGCGCGGAGCATCGGTTTCTTGCCGATGTCGGCTTTTACCTTCTCGCCGAGGGCGGTGAAGACCTTTTTCACCTTGAGCGCCTCGGGTGATTCCAACATGCGGAGAATGCGCGCGATTTCGGATTTGAGATCGGCGACCAGGGACGCGTTGGACAGGAACTCTTGCAGATCGGCTTTCGCGCGGGGCAGATCCTGATTGAGGCCGAGGAGGATCGGGGTGGTGCCGATGCTTGAGTGGGCCATGATGGTCAGCGCGTAGGACGGATCAGCGTAGCGCATCGAGAGCGGGCAGAGGATGTAGTAGTGGGCTTTGAGCAGGCCTTCGCCGCCGAATTCCTTTGGGATGTACATGCGGGTGAACCCGCGGGCGACCATGTCGCGCACGTCAGCGAGCGGGACCATGTGCAGTTTCTCGACGAGGCGATAATAGGGAAGACCGTCGAAACGGGCGTTCCAGAATTTTTCGGTAAAATATTTATGGAGTTCGTCGAACCAGGCGTGAAGCTCGGCGTCGGCGTGCAACATTTCGGGGGTGAAGCGCCAGGAGCCGGCATCGAATGGTTTTACGAGGAAATCGCCGTAGTCGTATTCCTGTTTCGCTACGAGCGCTTCGCGGTAATTGAATGCGGGCGGGCGTTGGAGCGGCGCTTCGATGTAGCCGTATTCGATGACCGATGCACCGAGGCCGGTGGGACGAGGCGTGGGCGTCGAACCGGTGAACATTTTGGCGAGTTCGGCATCGAGTTCGCTCGTGACGGGGAGAGCGCGAACGACGGATTGCGAGAAGGCGGCGAGCCTGGCGTCGACGCGGGGGCCGATTTGACGGCGGAGTTCCTCGTTGTCGTAGAGCAGATACGCGAAGCTGACGCTGTCACGGTAGAATTTGGAGAGGACGTCGTCTTCGCTGTAGGCCGTGCCGCCGAAGATCTGGCCGGCGTTGTAGGTCAGGCTGCCGGGGTCGGGTCCGAGCGCTTCGGAGGCGAGGAGTTTGACGAGGGCGGGCTCCGTGTCGGCGAGAGGAAGCAACGCCTTCAGAAGATGGACCTGCGCCTCCATTTCGCTGAGGAGTTTTTTGACGGAGCCGAATTTGATGATACCGTCGTGACCGTCTTCGTCTTTGAAGAGGCCCGGAAACTGGACGCGGCTGGTGGCGTGTTGGCGGCAACGTTCCAACAACATTTCGCCGGCGCCGAGCGCGATGGCGCAAATGTCGGCGGCGGTTTGTTGCAGCGTTGAGGTTTGCTCGGGCACGAATTCCTTCCACACATTGCGGGCAGCCGTGAGACCGATCCATGGTTGATCGGCGAGTTCGGGTCGGGCGGCGATCTGTGCGGAGTAAATCCCCGAAACGAGCGCGGCCAACGCCGAATCGCGGCGGGCGAGTTCGCGCAGGATGACATCGCGGGGCGGCGACGCGGCCTCGGCCAGGACGTTCAGGAAGTTCTTCTGTTCCGTCGAGAGCGGCTTGCCGTGTTCGAGGTCCTTGATGGCCTGCTTCGAGAAAAGTTTGTCGAGACGCGCGACCATGGCGAGACGCGTTTGGAGCGGGCGCTCGGCGGGTGGCGCGGGTGGCGGCGGCAGATGTTCCAGCAACTGGCGCGCGTCGGCCTCAGCCCAGAAGAATTTGCGGCGCCTGGCGTGGGCGACGACGCGAGCGATCTGCTGGTCGATGTGTGGGTTCTTGATTTCGGCGGCGATCGTTTGCGCCTCGGCGAGCAGATGCTGGAGCCAGCGAGTGCGCCCAGTGTCGATGTAGCGCGGCCCGGAGTAGACGGTTTTAGAGAACTCGTGGAGTTTGGCGGAGAGCGCGAGCACCTTGTCGGATTTCGGATTCAGGCCAAGACCAGGAATCTCGACTTCCTCGGGGAGACTTCTTGGGTTATCCGGGGCGATGGACTTTTGCAACGCGAGAAGTTTCGTGTTGGCGTCAGTCGGGGCGTTGTAGATCAGGCGTTGCTTGCGCTGGCGGGTCCAATCGACGTCGTTCGGGGCCGAGCGCCAGCAAGTTTCGCATTTGACGCAGTTCTCGAAATTGACGACGAGTTGCGACTGGCCGAGGTCGTCGGTGAGACATTCATAGACCTTGGCGGGGCAGACATGCCAGAGCGGGGACTCGGCGATCTTCGTGCGGTTCTCGAAATTCTCGGGACGGAACACCTTGATGTGCGAGTGATGCTCGGAGAAATAGCGAACGAGCGAGAGTTTTTCCTCCCATGGCTGATCGATTTTCACGGCGTCGGGGTCGAGCTTCACGCGGTCGCGGGTGAGAGAGCGGTATTTGTAGAAGAAGCCGGCAAAAAACTTTTCTGGCGCCGCGTGTGTGACGTACCGCATAAAGAGGAGCTTGATCAATTCGCAGATCCATTGGATGGGCATGAGCACGAGCATCAGTGCGCCGAAGACGGGGAAGGCAATGTGGTCGGCCAGGCTCAAACTGCGTCTGGCGGAGCGGATGGCCCGGGAAAGTTTGACGGGCAAGGTTGTGTCGTCGTTGCGGTACAAGTGGTCGGCGGCAACGGCGAATATTTGTGGGGCCTTGCGGAACAGGATCGAAATGGGCGGGAGGAACTTGGTTTGCGGCTGGCCATCGACACGGAAATCGAGATGGACTTCGCCGTCGGTGGACTGAGATGCGGTGGATGACGTTCCGGGGGATTTTGCGGCGGCTTTCAGACCGAGCGCGTCGCGTTGTTCGCGGAGATCGCGGAAGAATGAGCCCCATTGTTTCAGAGGCAAGGTCTCGCGGGTGAACTTGGCGAGTTGCCAGAGTTTCTGGTGCGCGCCGAGGGACGGATGGCTGGCGATGTGGAGCGAGCCCGTAGCGAGGTCGGCGGCACGACCGAAGAACACGCGGGTGTGCTCGACGTAATGCGGCCATCTTTCCAGGAACTCAACATTCTTGAAATAATGCGTGTTGCGGAGTGGGCGTTCGTAGAGTTCTTCGAGGCGCGCGCGGGAGAAAGATTTGTCGGTTGCGCGAATTTCGAGGATGGTGTGGGCGAACAAGTGGCCCATCGCCGTGGCCGGGCCGGTGAAATTGGGGTAGGGGAAATCGAGGCCGATGCCGGTGGCGGCCCCGCCGATGGCAAGACCGTCATCGACAAGCTGCGGCAGCTCGCGAAAGCCGCCGCCACGGATAATTTTCGCGCCGTAGGCGGTCGAACGGCTATTGTTGGTCCAGCGTTTGACTTCGGGCAGACCCTTGAACCATTCCATGAGGCGGTTGTGATCGCCGCCGAACTCCTTGCTGAGATTGTCGAGCGGAAGCACGAGGCCGAGCGAGAGGCTGGACTTGTTGGTATAGAGAAAACCGCCCATGTTGAGATTGGCGGTGCGATTGTGGATTGACCCGTTGCGGAGCAGGATTTCAAACGCGGCGCCCTCGCCTTTGGGCAGCGCGAACGTGTGTTCGATGTAATCGGGATCGACCTCGATGACTTCCTTGATGCCCTGGAGGAAATGCGGCGCGGCGGGGTCGGTGGCGCGTTCGTAGCCTTCCTTGGAGACGAGCTGCGAAGCGTCGCCTTCAGCGAGGAACACGATATCGGCATGGATGGAGCCGCGGTCGGTGTGGACGCCGACGATGTGGTTGTTCTCGTCGCGGAGCAGGCCGTCGACGGTGGTTTCCGTGAGAATGTGCGCCCCAAAGGATTTTGCGAGTTCGGCGAGGTAATGATCGTAGGTCGGGCGCAGGACCGTGTAACAATTCGCGAAGGTGGTCGGATTGTGGTAGCTGAGGCCGACGAGCGAGTGGCCGTTATAGATGTAGAAACCGCGCTTGGTGACGGGGCGTTCCCAAGCGGAATTGCGGACCGCTTCCTTGCCAAGGACATCGGGGTGGGCGAGGTTCTCGGTGAAATAGACCGCACCCGACCAGTTCTCCGCGCCGGGAAACACGCCCGCCTCGATCACGAGCACGCGGATGTCGGCCTTCGCCAGCGCGATGGCGGCGGTGATGCCGGCTGGTCCTGCCCCGACGATGACGACGTCATATTTCCAGCAAGCCATGCGCGCATTATAGGGAGTCCATTTCATTTTGAAAGCCCGACGGAGGAATCTCGCACAAATATGGCCGACAGATGATGTAAATATCCCCCTCACCTCAATCCTCTCCCCCGAGGGGAGAGGAGACCCCAAGGCTTCATTTGAAAAGCTTCATGGAAAATATCGCGCGTCGGGTGGAACTCTTGTAGAGTGGCGGGGTCAAACTTCCACGGAGGAATGTTATGAAGCGATACAAGCTGATGATCCCACTGGTTCTCGCGGTCACCATGACCGCGCCGGGCGCCAGGGCGGCGGTCGCGACCACCGATGAGGAAGGGGTCGCGCTGACGATCTACAACCAGAACTTCGGCGTCGTGCGCGAGCGGCGCAAGGTCAACGTGGAAGAAAAGATCGGCACGATCCGGTTTACGGACGTGGCGTCGCAGATCGACGGGACGAGCGTGCAATTCAAATCGATCACCGACCCGGACGCGGCGGTGTTGGAGCAAAACTACGAGTATGACCTCGTGTCCGCCGACAAGCTTTTGGAGAAATACATCGACAAGCAGCTTGAGGTACTGACGAAGGACGGCTCGCGGTACTCGGGGACGTTGTTGAGCTTTGACGGAAACCAACTGGTGATTCGTCAGGCGGACGAAAAGGGCGGGATTGTGATGGTGCAGCGCGGCGATAATGTGAAGGACATCCAGTTTGGCGCGTTGCCGGAGGGATTGATAACCAAGCCGACGCTGGTGTGGAAACTGGCGACCGAGAAGGTGGGCGAGCAGTTGATCGAGGTGGCGTATCAGACTGGCGGGATCAACTGGCAGGCCGATTACAACGCGGTGCTGAATCCGAACGACACGAAGCTCGATCTCGGCGGCTGGGTGACGATCAACAACCAGTCGGGCGCAACGTACAAGGATGCGAAGTTAAAGTTGATCGCAGGGGACGTGCGGCGAGTGCAACCGCCGCAAAGTCGCATGTACGCCCTCGCAGGAATTGCCCAGAATAGACCTGGACTCGGGGCGGCTGGCTTCGAGGAGAAGGCGTTCTTCGAGTATCACCTGTACACGCTGGGTCGGCCGGCGACGGTGGCGCAGAACCAGACCAAGCAGATTGAATTGCTCAAGACGACAGATGTTCCCGTGAAGAAGGTGTTCCTGTATGACGGTGCGTCCCAGTATCAGTTTTACGGCGGACTGAACAGCGACGCCAGCTATGGCAGCGCGGAGGGAAACAAGAAGGTCAACGTCATCATCGAGGTGAAGAATTCCAAGGAAAACAACATGGGGATGGCGTTGCCGAAGGGGAAGATGCGGATGTACAAGCGGGACGAGGCGGACGGTTCGCTGGAGTTCATCGGCGAGGACGAGATCGACCACACGCCGAAGGATGAGACGGTCAGGCTGCACATTGGGGACGCGTTTGACATTGTCGGCGAGCGGAAGCGGACGAATTTCAGCATTGATGCCAATGGCCACGTCATCACGGAGAGCTTCGAGATCCGCGTCCGCAACCACAAGACCGAGCCGGTCGAGGTGCTCGTCAAGGAGACGCTCTATCGCTGGAGCAATTGGGAGATTGTCGAGTCGAACCAGAAATGGACGAAGTACGATTCCAACACGATTCATTTCCCCGTGAAAGTGGACAAGGATGGCGAGCAGGTCGTGACGTACACGGTGAAGTATACGTGGTGAGTTGCCGGCCCGCCCTAACAGCGACCCTTCGACTTCGCTCAGGGCAGGCACCTTCGGCGAGACAGGGAATCAATCAATCTTCGTCGCCTCCAGGAACGTGCCTTCGTTCAATTGCTCGAACGCCTTGCGGAGCTGTTCCTGGGTGTTCATGACGATCGGGCCGTACCAGGCGACGGGTTCCTTGAGCGGTTTGCCGGAGACGAGGAGGAACCGGATGCCCTGTTCGCCAGCCTGGACGACGACTTCGTCGCCGCTATCGAAGAGGACGAGGGAACGGTCGTCGGCCTCGGACGGGGGCGCGGTGTCCAGCCAGCCGACGCTTTCGGTGGGGACGGCGAGCGGTCCGGACGCATTACAGAATTTGCCGGAGCCGGCGAACACATAGGCGAACGCGTGGCGCGAGGTATCAACGGGCAGGCGTTTGCGTTTGCCGGGCGGGACAGTCACATCGAGGTAGATAGGGTCGGCGGCGATGCCATCGACAGGCCCCTTTTTCCCCCAGAACGAGCCGCAGACGATGCGGGCCTGGGTGCCATCGTCGTCGGTGACGTTGGGGATTTCGGGCGATTTGACCTCCTGGTAATGCGGGGCGGTCATCTTGAGCGAGGACGGGAGGTTGGCCCACAACTGGAAGCCGTGCATCCGGCCGGACTGGTCGCCCTTGGGCATTTCCTGGTGGATGATGCCGCGGCCGGCGGTCATCCACTGGACGTCGCCCGCTTCGATGGAGCCGTGGTTGCCGATGCTGTCGCTGTGCTCGACGTGGCCGGCGAGGACGTAGGTAATGGTCTCGATGCCGCGATGTGGGTGCCACGGGAAACCGGCGAGGTAATCGGCGGGGATATCGTTGCGGAAATCGTCGAGGAGCAGGAACGGGTCGGTGTCGGTGGTACTGCCGAAGCCGAACGCGCGGCGGAGATGGACACCCGCGCCTTCGAGAGTGGGTTTGGATTTGATGAGTTTGTGGACGGGTCGAATGGACATGCCAGTTCCTTTCGGTTGGTCGAGGCCCGCACGCCAGCGCGGGCCGGTTCGTCTGACGCGGGGGAATGTAGCACGTTTGGTGAGCCGGGCAAGGGGGAAGTGGGCCGGTTTTAGCCACAGATTCACACCGATGAGCCGCGTGACGCCGTAGGGCGAACGCGGGCTTCGCCACGAACGTTCACCACGAAGGGGCCACCCATCGACTTCGCTCAGGGCAGGCTCCGGGCACGAAGAGGGTGCGGAGAGGGTGCGGGGCAAGTGATGGCCGAAAGTCGCGCTCCGATCACTGACACCGGGTGGTGCCGAGCATCAACCGGAGACATAATACATTGTAGTGCAATGTATCGCGCGTTGCGCGCAAGGTCCGGTCACAGGAAGATAATGTTGGGAATCAGGCTCTGACCGCAGAGACTTGCGACGCGGTCGCGGGTCACTTGAGGTTCTTCAAGTTGAAGGCGGCGAGGAGGAAGAGCAGAAGGACGATGCCGGCCAGGGAAAGGATTTTCAGGCGGAGGCGCTGGCGGTCCTGAAGGGAGCGGACGACGAATTTCATGGCGGGCTTGCTCAACAGGAGGACGCCGAGCGTGGCGCCGAGGAGCGCGCCGACGGCAGGTGACCAAGAGCTGTTGGCGTGGAAGAGGATCCTGACGAGGTAATAGCCGGCATTGGCCCCGGCGGCGAGGCAAGCCATGAGCACGAGAAGAATCGGTAGTTTCATGGGCGGTTCGCGCGTTGGGCCATGGCATGCAGTTGTGACAGAGTTGTGGTGAGAATGTCGAGGACGTTTCGGCGGAACGACAAGCCACGCCCGAGGCGGGCAAGCCACGCCGGAGGCGGGCAAGCGGGAAGGCCAATAGCGAATGCATAATAAATAGATCTGACCCAAACAGCACAATGATTATTCGACCCCGCTCATGGCAGGCAAATAAGCGCAGCAAATCGATCTGACCCAAACAGCACAATGATTATTCGACCCCGCTCATGGCAGGCAAATAAGCGCGGATCTGTTAGTAGTGGTACAGCAAATCGCCCGTGTAACAGTCGCGAAAACCGAATTCATTCCAGATTGTCACGAAACAGGGCATAAGCAATTCTCTGACGTCCTCTCGACCATCGATTTTTGCGCTCTGAGGAACTACAACCGGGTCGCAAACAATGTCTTCTTGGTCAAGGACGCGCCCTGTTTCCATGCCCAGCCGCAGAATCTGATCGTGGGTAGGAAAGAGCATTTTGTACCCTCGCATCCTCAAGAGGGAGATACCGACATGGATTGGGCACCCCACCGCGTGCGTCCTAAGTAGTTTCAAGTACCGTTGCACGGCCAAGACAACCGCCCCTTCTTGTACTGCCGGGAGCAGAACGCCGGTTACACCCATACCTGCGCTCCATTGGAAATCAGAAACAGGGCGGCCCAAAAGGGAGGTATTTGCAGCTTTAACGATTCCAGACTCTCCAAGCTCGACGACAGATTCGCGTTCATTTTCGATTTGTATTAGGCAATGGGCGTGGTACTCGGGGCGTGAGCCACAGCAATCATAGATCGGGCGAAGCTCCGCAAGTCCATCGCCGCGAACATTGATGTGGTTGGTCAATGGTTGTTCAGGAACGAGTGACACAGCAATGATGCCTTTTTGCCCGGCCAGCCTGTGGAAAGAATTCTTCTTGAGCGAATCCTCGAAGCGCCTTCTCTCTTCGGCGATTCGCAATTGAACCGTCCCTGTCTTCGATTGTTGATTCAGAAGACCACTCTTGATAATTTCCAAAAGCCCTGCCTTAATTTCAGACGTAAGCTTGGCTTGTACCTCAACTTTGTTAGCGTCATCTTCAGAAACTCGATAGCGAATCTGGATATTCCGATGACGTAGGTCGAAGATCTGTTCTTCTGGCCGGCCGAATTCCTCATTCATCACCAGAATGATTTGTTCCCAGGTGACGGCCTTGACGGCGTATCCGAGTTCGAGCAGCACGTTCGAATTCGGGACAGGCTTTTGCACCCGATCTACACTGGGGTCAGTTTTTCCAGTAAGAGTCACATCGGCGAGGAAGACCCCACAGCTATCTATCTTGGTCAGAATTGTGTTCGCGATGTCCGCCGTGCCAGGAACATTCTTCGTATCACTGTCAATTGTTAGCGAGACTCCCAGAGTGGCGTCCGCGTGGATCTCACTTATGGCATCGGCCAAAGCTTTCTCGATGAACCTGCGGTTCGTGTTGTCAGGGCGATCGCTTTGCCAAGCGTAGAAAACGGTGAAGTGCATAAAGTTTCTCACCTATCGCTGCGTGGTTGTACTGCCCGAAAGGTATGGAGATGTCAAGATGTGAGGTGGTGGCCACGACGGAGCGTGGCCCTCCAAGGCAGACGGTCACACGCGGGGCCAAGGACTGCGCAAAAACACACGTTGGCTTTTCTGGTGACGATGTGGTGTGATGGCGGTTGGAATGGAAGGGAGACCAATTGCGTAGAGGGGTGATCAAGACGGACAGGTTTGCGCCACTGAAGGAACGACGGGCGTTTGGGCAAAGCCGTCGAGACGTGGTTGGGCGGGTGGACCAGTCGGTGTGGAAGGCATCACCACGCCGGGCTGATCCGGTGTCGGCGCTGGTCGCGGCGAACCGGGGACGGCAACCCGATTTGTTGCCGATCAAATGGGCGCGGATGAATGCGTCGCCATTCGGGTTCTTTCGGGGCGCGGCGGCGTTGATGGCGGGCGATCTGGCGACGATGCTGACCACGGGTCTGGGCGTCCAACTCTGCGGGGACGCGCATGTGAAGAACCTGGGGGCGTATGCCGCGCCGGACGGGCATTTGGTTTTCGATTTGAACGATTTTGACGAGACGATCCCGGGTCCGTGGGAATGGGACGTCAAGCGGCTAGCGACGAGCCTGGTCGTGGCGGGGAGTGAGGCGGGCGGCGGGAAGCGCGACGGCGCGACGGCGGTCCGGGCGTTTGTGGAATCGTATCGCGAGTCCATGGACCGGTTTTCGTGGATGAAGGTGATCGAGTTGGCCAAATGGGAAGTGCGACGACATACCGCCAGCGGGCCGGTTCGCGCAGTATTGCAGAAAGCGGAACGGGCGACCCCCGAAGTGACCTTGAAGAAGCTGACGGTTCGTTCACGAGGGAATGAGCGCCGGTTTCATGATCGTCCACCACTGCTGTATCATGTGCCGCGGGAAACAGCCGAGGCCGTGATCGCCTCGCTGGTTCCGTATCGCCAGACGCTCGGGATCGACCGTCAACAGGCGCTGGATGGTTATCGACCCGTGGACGTGGCGTTCAAGGTTGTCGGCACGGGCAGCGTAGGGACGCGGGACTACGTGGTGCTGCTGTTGGGGGAGCGGCCGGATGACGCGCTGTTTCTCCAGGTGAAGGAGGAATTGCCGTCGTGTTACGCGCGGTATCTTCGCGGCGCGCCGGCGTTTCCGAACCAGGGCCGACGCGTGGCGGAAGGTCAATATCGCCTGCAAACCATCACCGACCCATTTGTCGGGTGGACGAGCATCGGGGGAAGCGATTATCTCGTGCGGCAACTGGCCGATCACAAAGCGGTGGTCGACCCGGCGGAATTGAAGGGCGCGGCGCTGATCGAGTACGGGCTCGTCTGCGGCGAGACTCTGGCGAAGGCGCACGCGCGCACGGGCGACGCGGCGGCGATCGCCGGCTATTGCGGCGGCTCGACGAAATTGGACAAGGCGATCGCACGGTTTGCGTTGGCGTACGCCGAACAAACGGAATCAGACCACGCGGCGTTGCGAGCCGCGATCAAGTCCGGCAAGCTCAAGGCGGCAGACGGGCCATGGATCTGAGGCGGGCCAATGCGGGGTGCGTTCTGACCGCGAAAAGGTTTCGCGGCTACAAAAGCCGTCTTCTTCCGCATTGGCATTTCCGTCCGGATGTGTTGTTATCGCGGTTCCCATGAAGATTCGGGGCGTCATATTTGACATGGACGGGACGATCACGGAGCCATTCTTTGATTTTGTGAAGATCAAGCAGGAGGCGGGGATCGGCGACGTCGATATGCTGGACTATCTGGCCAAGGCGTCGGCTCCCGAGCGTGCGCGGCTGCAGGCGATCATGACGAAGTTCGAGGACGCGGGCGTGGTGGGAGCCAAGCTGAACCAGGGCGCGCGGGAATTGTTGGACGATCTCGCCCGGCGCGGGATGCCGACGGCGCTGTTGACCCGCAACACGCGCCGGTCCGTGGACGGTGTGTGCCGGAAATTGAACCTGAAGTTCGATATCGTTGTCACAAGGGAGGACGGTCCGTACAAGCCGGCGCCGGAACCGATTTGGGAGATCGCCAAGCGTTGGGGCGCGAAGCCCGGCGAAGTGCTGATGGTCGGCGACTACAAGTGGGACGTGCTGTGCGCGAAGAACGCGGGCGCGCCGTGCGCGTTGCTGGCAAACGGGGACGAGGATGCCGAATGGGCCAAGAGCGCGGACCACGTCATTACGAGGTTGATCGACGTGATCGAGATAATCGAAGGGAAACGCCGATGACAAATGCCGTGGTGGGGTTGGTAACGTGTTCGTCGCGCGCGGAAGCGCGAAGAGTCGCCAGGGCCGTGCTGACAAAAAAGCTGGCGGCGTGCGTGAACATTGTGGGCGGACTGGAATCGCATTATTGGTGGCGGGGCAAACTGGAAAGCGCGCGCGAATGCCTGCTGCTGATCAAGGCGACTCGTGCGCGAACGCGTGCCATTGCCGGGGCCGTCAAGGCGGCGCACAGCTACAAGGTGCCGGAGGTGATATTTTTGCCGGTGGTGGCGGGGGAACGAAACTATCTCAAATGGGTGGGAGCATCAGCGAAATGAATTGTGTCATGTTAACCACATCGGAAACGACAGAGACCCCTCGACAAGCTCGGGGTGACAAACGGTGGATTGCAGCGGCCATTTTGATTTTGTGCACTGTTGTTGTGGCCCGGGCTGACCAGGTCGATGACCTGATCAAACAACTCGGCAGCACGAACGACGAAGACCGGGCGGAGGCGGCGGACGCCCTGTCGCACGTTGGCGGGGCGCGGGCCGTGAAGGAATTTCGGGAGATGTTGACGTCGTCGAGCGCGGAACGGCGACAGGTCGCGGTGGTGGGATTGTTGCAGGTGAGCGATGCCGACGAGGATTTGCAACGCGTGCGCGGCTGTTTGAAGGACGAGAATTCGACGGTGCGATGGTCGGCGGTGCTGGCGCTGCAGGCCAGCGGACGCGCCGAGGCGATTCCGTGGTTGGAGGAGGTCGAGAAGTCGGATGCAGCGGATTCGGTGCGGGAAGCGGCGACCGAGGCGTTGACGAAGCTGCGCTCGGGCATCCACTGGGTGCGGTCGATGTCGGAGGCGAAGGAGAAGGCGCGGCAATTGAAGAACCCGATACTGGCGTACGTGTTTCTGCGGGATTCGGATTACTGCCAGAAGCTCGAGGAAGGAGTGCTGGCGGACAAATCGGTGCTGGCGGCGGCGGAGGAATTCGTGTGTGTGCGCATCGATGCCGGCAAAGATGCGGACGAAACGCGTCAACTGGATGTGCGCGGCGCGCCGACGATCCTGTTCCTCGATGGGCAGGGCAACGAGATGTCACGGGTGGCCGGATTGGTGGACAAGGACCAGTTGTTGACGAAACTGAGCGACGCCAAGCGCAGCAAGCTGACCTTCCGCGAGGCGCGTCGGCTGGCCATGCAGAATCCGGCGGACGTGCAGGCGAATTGGAAGGTGGCGGAGACGTATTTGGAAGAGGGGAATGAGGAGTTGGCGGAGCCGCATCTGCGGAATGTGATCGCGCACGACGAGGAGAACCAATACGGTTACACGGACAAGGCGATGTTCGCGCTCGGGTTCGCGCTCGGCAAGCGCGGCGAGTACGGGCAGGCGGCGTACAGCTTCGAGAAACTGCTGGAGCGATGGCCGGATTACAAGGACAAGGACAAGGCGCTGTATTGCCTGGGGTTGAGCCAGTTGGCGGTCGGACAGAAGGACAAGGGGCGCGCCCGGCTGGAGCAATTGGTGAGCGAGTTTCCGAACAGTTCGACCGCGGCGAGCGCCCAGGCCGCATTGGACAAGCTCAGGAGAAGGGAGGAGAAGGATGAAGCGGGCCATTGAAGCAGTTGTGGTTGCGGCACTGGTCGCGACATGGCCGGTGACCGTGGCGAGGGCGCAGGACGGTTCCGCGCCGGACAAGGGCGCTGTGGCCGAAGCCAGCAAGTTTTTTGAGCGCGGCAACAAATTCGTCGAAGGCGGCTCGTTGACGCGGGCGAAGCAGGAGTACGAAAAGGCATTGAAGATTTACCCGAAGTACCTCGATGCGCTCTACAATCTGGCCATTACCTGCGAGCGGCTCGGCCAGAAGGGGGAGGCCATCGATGATTACAAGCGGTATCTCGACATCAAGGGAAACGATCCGGACGCCTGGACGCAGTTGGGACTGTTGTACGACGACGTCGGCAGCCAGAACGAGGCGCGCCACGCCTACGAGAAGGCGTTGGAGGCCGACCCGAAATTTGGCCGGGCGCACCACAATCTCGGCGTGTTGTTGAAGGAGGAGGGGGACCTGAAGGGGGCGGAGATGCATCTGGCCACATTTGTGAAGCTCGAAGAGGAGGCGGGTCGGCAGGATGGGGACGCCTACTACAGCCTGGGCATTCTGTACCTTCAAGAGTTGCGCGACAAAGAAGCCAAGGCCACCATCCAGAAGGCACTCGATATCGACCCGAGTGTCCCCTATTTCAACAATGCCATGGGGGACATCTATCTTTTTGAAAAGCGGCCCGACCTGTCGATTGTCTGCTACCAGAAGGCCATCGAAAAGGACCCGAAATACGCCCCAGCGTACAGCGGTCTCGGGGATGCGTATGCCCAGATGAAAGACCATGATAAAGCCCTGGGCTCGTACCACAAGGCGCTGGAATTACGTCCCGACTACGCGTTGGTGTACTACAAACTCGGTCTGCTCGATGAGGACACGAATCCGTCCGAGGCGATAAAACAGTTTGAAAAGTACCTGGAATCTGGTAAAACCCCCGAGTACCGCGACGAGGTCGCCGCGAAGATTGAAGCACTAAAACTCACACTCAAGCGTTAACTCAGGAAGTCACCATGTCACAACATCGCAGTCTCAAGGGAGCCAGCAAAATTCAGGCGCGCCGCAATGTCCTGAAGCGATTTGAGCGCGTCGAAGTGCTTAAAAAACAGGGTCGCTGGAAAGACGGCCAGCGGGTCTTTGGCCTGCCAAAGACGAAACCGGAGTAATCGCCCCGACCCCGTGCTCGTCCGCCTGCAAAAGTATCTTGCGGAAGCGGGCTTGGCTTCCCGACGCCGTTGCGAGCAACTCATCGAGGACGGCCGCGTTTCGGTCAACGGTCAGCCGGTTTGTTTGCTCGGGACGAAAGTCGACTCGGAGCGCGACGCCGTGGCCGTGGACGGCAAGACGGTCGTCATCGAGCGGAAGGTATACATCGCGCTCAACAAGCCCGCGGGGTTCCTGTGCACCAATCACGACACACACCATCGCCAACGCGCCGTCGACTTGCTCCCGCGGACACTGCCCCGGCTGTACACCGTGGGACGGCTGGACAAGGACACCGAAGGCCTGTTGTTTCTCACGAATGACGGCACTTTTAGCTTGCGGCTGACTCACCCGCGTTACAAGATGAGCAAGACCTATCTGGTGGAGGTCGAGGGGGAATTGACCAGCGCTGAGATTGCGCGCCTGCTGAAGGGGATTCGTAGCGACGGCGAGATGTTGCACGCCGACAAGATTTTCCAGGTGCGCTCGCAGAAGAACACCACCGAACTGCGGCTGGTTCTCAGCGAGGGAAAGAAGCGACAAATTCGCCGGATGATGGCGGTCGTCGGCCATCCCGTGAAGCGGCTCGTGCGGCTTGCGGTTGGCCCGGTCGAATTGGGGGATCTGACAACATCACAATGGAGGCATTTGACTCATGAGGAAGTATACAAACTTATGCAATTTTCACCGTCGGCTTTTCGCGCTTAGCGCGGTTCTGGTGTGCGCCTTATTCTCGGGTGCGGCAACCAGCCGCGCCGATTCCGGAGGAGTTGTGACAGCGACGGCCGCTCCGACCGATGTGGTTGGCCGGGGCACGGTCAAGGGCGAGCACAGCAATGTGCGCTCCCGCCCGACTCTGCATTCCGAGGTCATCACCCAGCTTCACAAGGGCGAAACCGTGGACGTGCTCGAACACAGGACGGTGACCGAACACGAGAAATCGATGGACTGGTTGCGCATTGCGTTACCGGAAACAGCCAAGTGCTACGTCAGCGCCAAGCACGTGGTGGACGATGCCGCGGATGTCGACAACTTGAACGTGCGTTGCGGCCCCGGGTCGAGTTACCGGGACCTCGGCAAGTTGGCGAAGGGCACGAAGGTGGAAGTCGTCCAAAAGAAGGGTGACTGGGCCCAGATCAAACCGACAGCAGATTGCAGCGGCTGGATCGCCGCGGAGTTGGTGGAGGTGCAAGCGGCACCGGCTCCGGCTGCCCCGCCCGAACCCGCGCCGTCGGCGAACTCCGGTCAGATTTTGACGCCGCCCGTTGCGGCCCCGGCCGGGCCGTCGGTGAGCGTCGTCAATACGGACCCGGATGTGATCGTGACCTATGCGGTCAAGGATGGGTATTTGGATTCCGTGACCGAGTCAAACGCGCCCGCGGCCTTCGAGCTGCGAACCCCGGAGGCGGATCGGCTGAGCTTTCGCGTGGCGTATCTGGAAGCGCCAGGGTTGAATCTGACGAAGTACGAGGGCAAACATATTCGTCTCGTCGGGACCCAGCGCTGGCATAAGGGCGACCGGTATCCGGTGATCAGCGTCGAACGCATCGACATGGTTTGGTAGTCGTGGCGCGATGCCTGCAACACTTATTGACGGCAAGGCCATCGCGGAGCAGATTAACGCCGAAACCGTCGTCGAAATCGCGCGGCTGAGGAACCAACATCGTGTCACTCCCGGCTTGGCGGTGATTCTGGTCGGTGAGAATCCTGCCAGCGCCACGTACGTGTCGATGAAAGACAAGATGTGCGCCCGACTCGGGATGCGTTCGGAGCGCGTCAATCTTCCCGCGTCCACTCGCGAAAGCGAGTTGCTGGCCAGCATCAACCGCCTTAATCTCCAGCCGGACATTCACGGCATCCTGGTCCAATCGCCGCTACCGCCGCAGATTTCGGAGGAGAGGATCTTCGCCGCCATCAGTCCCGCCAAGGATGTCGATGGATTTCATCCATTGAATGTTGGCAAGCTTGCGATCGGCGACCCGACCGGCTTTGTTCCATGCACGCCCGCCGGAGTCCATGAGCTTCTCATTCGCAGCGGCGTCGCGATTGAGGGAACCCACGTGGTGGTGCTCGGTCGGAGCCGGATTGTCGGTCGCCCCGTCTCACTGATTTTGTCGCAGAAGGCGGCGCACGCGAATGCGACGGTCACCGTCTGCCATTCCCGGAGCAGGAATCTCGCGAAGATCTGTCGATCCGCTGATATTCTCGTTGCGGCAATTGGCGCCCCCCGATTCGTAAAGGCCGACATGGTGCGTGACGGTGCCGTGGTGATTGACGTGGGCATCAATCGCATAGTGGACAAGGCGTCCGACAAGGGTTATCGAATCGTCGGTGATGTGGATTTTGATGCGGTCTCACAGAACGCGTCACTCATTACGCCAGTGCCCGGTGGCGTCGGCCCAATGACCATCGCCATGCTTATGCGCAATACGGTGCGCGCCGCCCGAATGCAGCACGGTGTCTCCTGAAGAGCTATTGGTCGGTACCGTCACCCGCCAAATCGTGAAACCAGACGCGGAGATCGTGGAACGAACCGGTTACCGCTGGCCGTTGGATGCGCTGGCGTTGGTGCTTGCCTTGTTCGGGATTGTGCACGTGGCGCGTGTTCTGCCGTCGCGAGCCGTCAGCAACGATTTCGCCCACTACTACATCTCAGGCCGATTGTTACTGACGGGCGCCGATGTCTATTCCACTCCGTTGGAACCGGAGTACGACCGTTGGGGATTCCATTACAATCGCGGAATCGCGACGGCGACGAATCCGCCCTTCCTCGTTGGAATATTCGCTCCATTTGCCGCGTTACCGCCCCGCGCGGCGTTCTGGGCTTGGGCGTTGTTGGAGATGACCTGCTTGGGTTATGTGCTGGTTCAGACGTGGCATGCAACCTCGTCTCGGTTGTCGGCGCCTCTGCGGAGATTGGTATGCGGAGCAATTGTCGCCTCGGCGCCGGTGTACTGGCACTTCTTCTTTTCGCAATGTCAGTTGCTCATCGCCGCGATGATTCTGATGTCATACCGCCTCCTGCGAAACGGGGAGCCCGAACGCGCTTGCCTAGTCATTACCACGGCGGCCTGGTTGAAGTTCTTCCCCGCAGTGTTGGTGCCATGGTTTCTGTGGCGCGCCCCGGTCGACGGGAACAGGCGCTGGAAATGTCTGGGCGTAACTCTGGCGTGGAGTATGGGGATTCTATTGGCGACAGGGTGGTCGTCCTGGATGCAGTTCCGGGCGCAGGCCGTGCCGGTGCTGGAAACGTGGGTCACGCAAGCGCGACACTTCAACTTCACTGTGCCATCTTTCGTGAAGAATACGGCATGGTCCGTTCACGGCTTCGACCCAGGATGGAATGGATTACGTGGGTCGGTGACGGTTGGGGCCGTCATTGGGCTCGTGCTGATTGCGCTGGCATACGGTTTGTGCTGGCGAACCGGGCGAAGACGGACGGACGCGGATCTCGAGTTGGAGTTCTGCTTGCTAAGTGCCGCGATGCTGGCGGGAATCACGGAGGTATGGGGCCACTACTTCGTGATTCTTGGCTTTCCGGCCGCAGTTGCCGTGGCTCGGATTGTGCAGCGACCAACCTGCGGACGAGGAGTGATCCTCGGCGTGTCGCTCGTGCTGCTGAATGTGATGACCAGTTGGCAGAGCCCGTGGCTGGATTTCGTGGTCAGTTACATCCCGCTTTACGGATTACTATTGCTGGGAGCCTTCTTCGTGAACGAGACGCGGTGCTCGGCACCGCCAGCGGCGCCCGCTACCAGGATTGTTCCGCAGCGATTGTGATGGCGCCGCCGCGTTTGGCGGCGGGCAAGTACGCTTGTTCCGTGTAGTCGCGGACCATGCGCGCCGTGGAGAACCGCGGCGTGACGGTGGCGATGGACGCCTTCATCATCTTGATCCACTTCACAGGCAGACCGTTGGCGTCACGTTTGTAAAAGAGCGGGACGATTTTGTCTTCCAAAATATCGTAGAGCGACTCGCTGTCCTCCCGGTCCTGCTTGTCCGTGTTGTCGGACTCCTCGCTGTTGCCGATGGTCCAGCCCGCATCCGTGTTTTGCACCTCGCACCACCAGCCGTCGGCAATGGAAAAATTGATGCCGCCATTCACCGGGGCCTTCATGCCGCTGGTGCCGCTGGCTTCGTGAGGACGGCGCGGGTTATTGAGCCAGATATCCACCCCCTGAACGAGCATGCGGGCAACGCGCATGTTGTAGTTCTCGACGAAGACAATGTGACCATGCAAATCCGTGTTCCGTGAGATGTCGAAGATGCGTCGGATCAATTCCTGACCGGGCCTGTCCGCGGGATGCGCCTTGCCGGCAAACACAATCTGCACAGGCCGCTCGGGGTCCTTCAGGACCGAGCGCAACCGGTCAAAGTCACGAAACAACAAGTCCGCGCGCTTGTACGTGGCAAAGCGACGCGCGAACCCGATGGTCAACGCTTCGGGATTGAGCAGTTCCTCGACGCCGCGCAGGTCGTCCGGCGATGCGCCATGCCGGGCGAGATGAGCGCGCTCCCGCCCGCGAATGAACCGAACCAGATTCTCCTTCTGCAGGTTGTGGACCTCCCACAGGTCCTTATCGGGGATATTGGCGACCCCGCGTTTCCAGAACAACTCGTCCATGAGGTTGTTGCGCCAGGCGGGCGTAAGATATTTGTCGTAGAGTTCGCTGATTTGGTAGCCCATCCAGGTTTGCGTGTGGACGCCGTTGGTAATGGCCTGAATGGGATTCTGGCCGGGTTTCAGATTCTTGTAGATATGCCGCCACATGTCGTTGCTGACCTTGCCATGGAGCTGGCTGACGCCGTTGCAGAAGGTGGACAGATGGATGGCCAGCACGGTGAGGCTGAACGGCTGATTCCCACGGCCCGGGCTGGACAGGCCGAGATCAATGAGTTGATCCTGCGAGATGCCGATGTCCTCGCAATAGTTCTTGTAGTATTTGCGCACCAATTCGATGTCGAACGCCTCATTGCCCGCAGGCACCGGTGTGTGTGTCGTGAAAATGGAATTCTTGGCAACCTCCTTGCACGCGTCGGTAAAACTCAATCCGCCCTTGACGTAATTGCGGATGCGTTCGAGGCCGAGGAAGGCGCAGTGGCCTTCGTTCATGTGCCAGCAGGCCGGCTCAATTCCGAGTGCCTGCAATGCCCGTACCCCTCCGACGCCGATCACAATTTCCTGGCAGATGCGCATTTCGCGGCCACTGACGTACAGCTGTCCCGTAATCGGGCGGTCAGCGGGATTGTTTTTATTGGTGTCCGTGTCGAGCAGCAACACAGGCACGCGACCGACTTGTGCCAGCCACACGCGCGCGTACACGGGGTGGTCGGGAAAGTCGATGGTCACCGTGAGATGTCGGCCGTTATCCCCCAGCAAGGGTTGGATTGGCAGGCGCGCGAAATCATACGCCGGGTAGAAATGCTGCTGGCGACCATCCGGTTCGACTTCCTGTTCGAAGTACCCGTGTTTGTAGAGCGGACCGATGCCGATGAACGGTATGCCGAGGTCGCTGGCAGATTTGCAGTGGTCTCCTGAGAGGACGCCAAGGCCGCCGGAATAAATGCGCAAACACTCGTGGAAGCCGAACTCCGTCGAGAAGTAGACGAACGGTCCGCCTTGATAGCCGGGATGATTTTGGGCAAACCAGGTTTCATTGAGCGACTTGGTATACGTCTCGAACTCGCGCAGCACGGTTTTGTACATCGTCAGAAATACTTCGTCCTCCAGCAGGGTTTCCCAGTGATGAGGATCGATGTTGATGAGCAACTCGACCGGGTTGCGATAGATTGCCCACAAGCCTGGCTCGATGTGCGCGAACATTCGTCTGGCTTGCGGGTTCCACGTCCACCACAGGTTGTACGCGAGATCGCGCAGGCCGGAGACCTCCTTGGGCAGTTCAATGTCGGCCAGTGAAGTGGAACGCAATTTCAGAGGGGCTTTGTCCATAAGAATTCAGGAGTGCTTGAGTTTCAAGATTGCCATGCGAGTTGCCATCGGCCCAGGGCCGTCGCCGCGATCATGGATGCGGTGCGGCGGCTTCGGTGGCCGCAATCATCTCGTCCACGTCGATACCGCGCAGGTTGAAAAGTCGGCGGACCGTGTCATCGATCAAATTGTTCGGGCAAGAGGCGCCCGCGGTGATGCCCACGTAGATATTGCCGCCCGGCAGCCAGTTCTCTGCCAGGACTTCCTCTTGTTTGTGGAGGTTGAAATGCAGGATGGCTTTATCCGAAAGGATCTTGCTCGCGTTGCGGATAAAGTAGGTCGGCATGCGCTCCTCGCTCATTTCCGCCAGATGCGATGTGTTGCTGGAATTGTAACCGCCCACGACGATCATCATGTCGAGCGGTTCCTGCAGTAGATGAATCAGGGCGTCCTGTCGCTCCTGTGTGGCGCCGCAAATTGTGTCAAACATCCGGTAGTGCCGATCGATTTCCGGTTCGCCGTAACGGTCCACCATGGCCTGTCGCAACCGGCGTTGGATCTCCTCGGTCTCGCTGCGCAACATCGTGGTTTGATTGGCCACGCCGATGGACGTGAGGTGTTGATCGGCATCAAAGCCCGGCGAGTGCGCTCCGCCGAACTTTGCTAGGAACTCCGCCTTGTTGCCGCCGTGACGGATGTAATTGCAGACGTAATCGGTCTCCGCAATGTTCAGCACGACGAGGTAGTGGCCCGCCTGGTTGGCCGTGGCGCGCGAACTCGTTGCCTTGGTCTCCTCATGCTTGGCCTTGCCGTGGATGATGGACGTGAATTGTTCATTGGCGTTTTGGGTGACACGCTTCCAGACGCTCATCACGTCCCCGCAGGTCGTGTCCACGAGTTGGCAGCCTTTCGCCTTCAACTTGTCCATCGTGGCGACTTCCGCTCCGAACGCCGGGATGATCACGACGTCGTCCGCTTTGAGGTCGTCGATGTTGGCGCTCTTGATTGGACCGGAAAGAAATTTGATGCTCATCGCGACAAGTTGCTCGTTTACCTCGGGGTTGTGGATGATCTCGCCCAAAATATAGATGGGTTGGTTGGGAAACACCTTGCGCGCCGCATACGCGAGATCGATGGCGCGCTCCACCCCGTAACAAAAGCCAAATTCCTTGGCCAGACGCACTTTCAGCCCGCCGGCTTCGAGCACACCACCACGCTGACGCAGCTTTTCAACAATCTGGCTGCGATAATGTCGTTCCACCTGCTCGCGCACGGCCTCCATGATGTCAGGCCGCCGCAGGTTAACTCGTTTCGGTTTCGGCACGTCTGCGACGCTTGCGGTACTCATCTGTTCCGCATTAATACTGTAATTTGGTCGGCAATTCAACTAAAACCCCGGATGGACGCCAACGGCGTCACAGCGAGTGTCGCAACGCTTTCTGGAGAACATCCGCGGGAAAACACTGCGACTTACGGGCGAAGCGGGTGTAGAAGAGGCGACGCCCGACGATTGGCGGGAGAAGATCGCCGGGTCTATTGTCGCACGGGAGGAGGGGGGAGGACGAAATCGCGGTACTGATTCGGATCGCCCGTCTGACCGGCTTCGGCGGCCTTGATCAGATTGAACATCTCGCGGGCCGTGACGTAATGCAGCAGGGAGGTTGACCCGTCATTGCAAATCTTCTGCAAGTGCTCGTGCATCGTTGCGGCCAATTGACCGAGCGCGGTCTCAAAATTCATTTCCTGGCAGCCGTGGGTGTACACTTTCACAAATACCCAGTCGGGTCTGCCGACGACACCGATTCGCTGGGCGATCCAGTTGCGGATTCGATCGGCGTTCGCCGGCGCGTTGCTAGCGACCTCGCTGTTTTCAATGCGCGGGATGACGCCAAACTTGCGGTTGGTCCAGTTCAGCGCCAGTGGTCCTTGCACGATGAGGAGATCCCCGCTTGGTTTCCCGCCAACGCGCACGTCCACGCCGGTATCGTGGGACTTGGGTCGTAACGGATCATCCGTCGCGTAATAAATCGAGTTGATCTTGCGCGTCTGGCACTCGCTCGGTGCGCTGGGCAAAGTGAAGTCCGCGTAGCAGCCCATATCCCGCAGCACTTGCAATTCGTTGTTGACCCCGCACCAACGACCGTCTGGACGTGAATTGTCCAACGACCAGTTGCCGTGGATGAAGCCGTAATGGCCTTGGGAGAGAAACCCATGGCTGTGCAGCTTCGTTTTGAAGTCCTCGATTGTGCTGCGCAGGTTCTCCGCCGTGTCGTTGTCGTGATGGAGATGGATTTCCACATCGCCGTAGCCCCGCCGGCACAATCGCGCGAGCAAATCGAGGTATTCGGGCACATATTCCTCTGCCGGATAGAAGAATGTGTGCTGCGGTGACCGCCCGTCGGCATCGTGAAACCGGTCCGCCATCCGCGGATAGTTCTTACACCAGTGCTCGACGCGCTCCAGCCCTTGGCGACGAGAAGCCTTGTTCCACAAGGGCTCGTAATGATCCACGAAACAGAAAAAAACGTGTGCGGGCGTGACCGGTGCCGGTGGCCGGCGCTGGAGATAACTCGGCAACCACAGATGGACGTTCTTCAGCATTGCCACGACTCTCCGTCAACGAACTGCTCGTCCTTCCCGATCATGCGCGATAAAGCTTGCTCGATGTCGTTCTGCGGCGCGGCGGAGATGATGCCGACGAAGCCGGGCATGATTAGCGATTGGCCGAAAAAGCCCTGGGCGCAAGCGGGGGACGAGAATCGTCGATGTACTTCCGGTGCCACAATTCCAGCAAGATCAGCGACCATATCTGGTGCGCATTATCACGGTGGCCACTCAGGTGGTCGCGCCAGAGTGTTTCCAGTTCGGACTTCTTGAAATATCCACGCTGCATCGCCGTCGGACCAAGTAAGAGGTCTTCAGCGGTTGCACGCAACTGGGTTCGCAGCCATTCGGCGATGGGCAGACGGAACCCCTGCTTTTTGCGCGAGAGAATCTCTTGCGGCACGAGGCGCGCCGCGGCTTTCTTGAGGACATGTTTGCTCTCAAAGCCCTTGAGTTTGAAACGTGGCGGCAGCGTGGCAACAAACTCGACCACCTTGTGGTCCAGCAGCGGCGGGCGCGTCTCCAGCGACACGGCCATGCTCATGCGATCGACCTTGGCGAGTATGTCGTCGACGAGATACGTCTTCAGGTCCACATACAATGCCCGATTAAGCCAGTCATCGGGCGCCGCGTGTGCGTGGCGATACAACGCGCGAAACTTGGCGGCGTAATCGTGCGTCTCCGGTTGTGCCATGAAATGCCGTTTCGCCTCTTCGGTGTAGAGGCTGAGGAAATGTTTGCGGGCACAGGCATCGTCAGCCGTGCGGGTGATGCTTTCCAGTGAGTTCCTGGCTTTGAATCGCACATCATCGGGAAACACACGCGCCGCTGCACCCAGGAACCGCAGCGGCCCGAGTGCCCGCCGAAGTCGATGCTCCAATTGCCCCAACCGAAAACGCGAGTACCCGGCAAATAATTCATCTCCGCCGTCGCCGCTGAGGGCGACGGTGACGTGCTCGCGTGCGGTCTTGCTGACGTAGTATGTGGGGATGGCCGATGAATCCGCGAACGGCTCGTCAAATGACCACACAATGAGCGGAAACAAATGCTCGATGTCGGCGTGAACGACATGTTCGTGGTGCTCGGAGTGAAACCGCTCGGCCATCTGCCGCGCGTACGGCAATTCGTTGTACGCTTCCTCTTCAAAACCGACGGAGGAGGTCACAAGTTTGCCGGTGACGACCTCCCGCATCAGGCCGACGATGGTGCTGGAATCAACCCCACCGCTGAGGAATGCACCGAGAGGCACGTCAGACAGGAGATAATCCTTCACCGTGCCCTTCAGCAAATCGAAAAGTTGTCCAGCAGCCTGCTCCTCGGTGAGTGACTCGTTCACGTTGTAATCGACGTCCCAATATTGGCGGACACGAACGCCGTTGCGGTCGCAGGTGAGTGCGTGCGCCGGCGGCAACTTCTGGACGCCGTCAAACATGGTGCCCGGATCGGGCACATACAACAGGCTGATGTATTCACTGAGGGCGTCGGGATTCACACGACGCGGAACGGCCTCATCCTGGAGTATGGCTTTGATTTCGCTGCCGAAGACCAGTGACCGGCTGCCGAGGACAGCGTAATGGAGGGGCTTGATGCCGAGACGGTCGCGCGCGATGAATAACTTCTCAACACGCGAGTCCCAGATCGCGAACGCAAACATCCCGCGCAACTCATCGACGCAGTTTTCGCCGAGGTCTTCGTAAAGATGGACGATGGCTTCTGTGTCGCAGTGGGAACGGAACTTGTGTCCCGTCGCTTCGAGTCGATCGCGAAGCTCGGGGAAATTGTAAATCTCGCCGTTGAACACGATCCAGATTGTGTTGTCCTCGTTGGTCATCGGTTGGCGGCCGCCTTCGACGTCAACGATACTCAGGCGCCGGTGCGCCAGGCCGACGCCGCGGTCGAAATACTCGCCGCTGCCATCGGGTCCGCGATGCGCCTGGGCCACGTTCATGCGGGCGATCAACTCGCGCGAGACCGGCGCGTTGTCACCAAAATTGAATTTTCCAGCGATCCCGCACATGGCTTACCGTGCCGTCCGTTTCCACGCGGCCTGTTGCGTGCCGGTGACGAATCGGAAGAACCCGAGCAACAACGCGAGGTTGATCGTGACGAAATAGTAGGGAGCACTGAACAGGACAATCTTCCGCCTGCGAATGAAAGCGCCGAAGAACGCCAGACTGTAAAACGCGAGTTGCAGCGCCAATAACACCGCGAAGAGCGGACGGGGCAGCAAAGCGGCATTTGAGACCAGCGCGGCGATCATCAGAAACGGGGCGAACCACCGCAGAACTTTGTGCGACCAGAACGCGATCGAATAAAACCCGCGCCAGGGCAACAGCGACCGCCAGCAAAGAAACAACGCCTGGAAATCGCCCGCGCCGATGCGGATGCGTCGGGTCATTTCGTGGCCGACCGATTGTGGCAGTTCCTCGCTGGCGACCGCTTCCGTATCGTAGATCACCCGGTGACCCGACTCGCGCACGCGCATGCCGATGACAAAATCATCCACAAACGTGTTGTCGGGTATCCGCGGCCAGCACGACTTGCGGATGGCGTAGATGGCTCCGTTGGCGCCGAGGCAGGAATCGAGGGTGCTCTCGCGCGTCTTCAAATACGTCTCCAGCTTCCAATATGGGCCTTCATCGGTCTCGCTATTGTCACCGTGGAATACGAGTTTCCCGCACACCCCGTCGATCTGTGGATTGGCGAAATGCCGCGCGAGCTTTCGAAGCGCGTCGGGACTGAACATCGCGTTCGCATCGCTGAACACGAGTAACTCGGAACGGGCTTGTGGCACGAGTCGATTGAGCACGCTGGGCTTGCCTCCACGCTGCTCGAACGCGTGCAGTCTCACGCGGGCGTCGGGAAACGTCTCGACCAATTCGTTGGTGCGATCCGTCGAACCATCCGATCCGATCAGGATTTCGAGTTTGTCGTGTGGATAATCGAGTGCGAGCAGGTTCTCAATGCGCGTTACGATATGTTTTTCCTCGTTGTACACGCTGATCAACACGGAAACGGATGGCCAGTCGCGAGAGTCGCCGGCCTGCTCGTGGCGTCGCGTCGGCACCAGCGCGAGCAGCAGCGGATAAATCGCGTACGACCAAACGATGGCAGTCGCGGAGACAATAAAAACAGTTATCCAAAAACTCGTCATTCTGACCGAAGCAACATTCTAATATTCACCTGGCTGCCAGCAACTTGCGGAGCGTGTCGCGCGTATGAGCGCGTGGTTCCCAGTGAAGTTGGTTGCGCGCCTTGGAACAATCGAACACCAGCGGCGCAACGGCGGACCGCAGGCGGTACGGGGAGATTGGCGCGGGTCGCCCGAGCGTCGTCGTGAGCCAATCGACGCTACCGGCGAGGAAGCACGCGAACCCAAGGGAAATCCGGGTGATGCGAAGCCGGGGTTCACGCGCACGGGAATACAGTCGCACGAGTTCCTCGCGGCTCATCAACTCGTTGTCGACAATTTGAAACACCTCGCCGCGCGAGAACTGGCTTTGCGTCGAGAGCACGATGGCTTCGACGACGTCGTCCACGTGCACGAGGGGGAGCTGGTTGGAGTCGTCCCCGATGACGACCAGTCGTTGGCCGAGGCGGACACCGACGGCGGCGGTAATGAGCGAACTGGTCTCGCTCCAAATCTGCCCAGGACGAAGAATGACGACTGGCAAACCGCGTTCCTGCGCCGCGGCGCGGACGATGCGTTCGGCCTCGAGTTTTGCCTGCGTGTAAGAACCGCGCTGTTGGGGAGCCGGTTCCAAGGTTGCGGACTCGGTGACCGGTTGGTTGGACGGGTGACCGGCCCAGTCGATCACCGACAGGGAACTAATGTAAATCATTTTTGGTACATCATGCTTCAGGCAGGCTTCGACCACGTTGCGGGTGCCCGCGATGGTGCCGGCCTCGTGTGCCGCCCAACCGCCACCCATGGCCGCGCCGATGTGAAAGACTGCGGTCGCCCCGGCAATGGCGCGATCCACCGCGTCGGGATCACCAAGCTCGCCGAGGACAACCTCGATTTGCGGATGATCCGCGATTTCCGGCGGTGGCAGACGCCGCACGAACAGACGGACATACTCGTCCTCGCGGATGAGGCGTTGCACGAACGCGCGGCCCAACAGGCCGTTCGCACCCGTAACGACGACCGCTGGCCGGTTGCCCGGCTGATAGTGACCGTAGAATTTGGCCTTGGCGTGGTCGGCTTCGCGCGCGACCTGTTCAGTCCAGCGCACCACTTCGCGCCCTTGTTCGGGGCCTGCGGGCATCACGTTGTTGGCGGCGAGAGCCTCGTAGAATGCACCGACGAAATTGTGAAGCCCTTGGTAAGGTTGAAGCTGACCGATGGCGAATAACGTGGCGTTCCAGATCAATTGCGCCGCGGATGAGACGGATTCTGCCAGCGCGTTGGCGACACGCTCCACAGCTTTCGGCAAAGGCGTGTGGCGTCGGCGCGTCAGGTACATCGCGAACAAATCCGCGCGCAAAGTCCCGCGGGTGCCCTGAATGATCAATTGGTGCTGAAGCGGCCTGACGTTCCACGAGAGTTGAATGTTGCCAGTGCCCTTGGCGCACCGCGCCAACGCGCGCCATTCGTCGAAATGGATATTCGGGTCGCTGTCTTTCAAGCCTGACGTGCGAAAGTCAGCCTGCACATCCTGAATGTTCCCCAGAAACTCCCGCAGCAAATACAGGGCGTGCACGCCGAGATCCCGAAACTGGTATCCACCCTCGCGATAGTGCGGGGGAAGGGGACCACCACGGTACGGCGGGTAATTTGAACTGCGCAGGTAATCGACGGTGAGCACGTCGCCGATGGCCCCCGTCTTGACCAGTTTCAACGCGCGCTTGATTAACGGATCACCGAGCAACGAGTGGTTCACGCATACCCGTAAGTTGCGCGCCTGGCTTTCGGCGATCAGCCGGTCGCAGTCCTCGACGCTTGTGGCCAGCGGCTTCTCGACCAGAACGTGGCAACCGAGCGAGAGCGCTTCGAGCGCGACATCGGCATGGCTGTTGGGCGGAGTGAGGACATGGACAACATCGAGACCTTCCGCGGCCATCACCTTCAACGACGGGTGCGACGCGATGCCGAAGCGTTGGGCCGTGGCCCGGGCGTGCGCGCCATCAAGGTCGGTGATGCCCACGATGCGCACGTGCGGCAGCCGTTTCAGGGCCTTGATGTGAAACTCGCTGACGTAACCCGCGCCAACGATACCGACACGATAACTCTTGCCGTTAATCATTTCCGTTTGCGGACCGCCTCCTGAAACGCTTCCTCCAGTCGTTCGTAGATCGCGCGCCAATCGTAGCGATCGAGGACAAGCTGACGGCCTCGTTCGCCGAGCCTCTGGCGCAATGCCGCATCTTGTAGCAGGGAAACCGTGGCGTTGGCAAATGTTTCAGGTTCATCCGCGAGCAGGGCGGTCTCGCCATGCGTCAGGGCAATGCCTTCGGCGGCCACGGCCGTACAGACGACCGGTTTTTTCATGCACATCGCCTGAAACACGCGATGCTTCGTGCCGGCCCCGGCGCGCAATGGCATCACAACGACCGCGGCGCGGGCCACATACTCGCGCATATCGGGAACGAAGCCAGTGACGATCACGCCGTCGCCCGCGAGAGCTTTCACGGTCTCGGGTGGATTCTGCCCCACAATATAAAACTTCACGCCGGGCACACGGTGGCGGATGAGGGGAAGAATCTTGTCGTGAAAGTAGACAGCGGCATCGGCCTGGGGCGGCCAACTCAGGTTGCCGAAGTAGAGAATGGAAGACGGTTCGACAGCGCCATGGGTAGCGCCTGGCGTCCAGTACTCGACGTCCGCGCCGTTGGGTACCGTCGCAACATCGGCTTCGGGACAAATACGCCGGTATTCAGCGCGATCTTCGTCGGAAAGCACGACGCATTTTTCGCTGGCGCGCGCCACGCTCTGTTGGAGGCGAACCAGCTTGCCGTACTGGGACTGGATGAAAACCTTCTTGAACGGATTGGTGGTGGTTCGCCCCATCCGTTGCCAGAGGATGTGTTCGAGATTATGTGCGTCGTGCACGAATGCGGCGTTCCGTTTGTGGCGGACATACTGGCTCATGTGCAGGAAATGCGAGTGGACGACGTCGATTCGCTCTTCCTCGACAAACTTCTCCAGTGCGCGGGCCATTTCGGCGCGCCAGTACTCGTGGATGATGAACGGATCGGCCGTCACGAGGCTCTGGGCCGCGTTCGCCAGCGTCCGCCACTTCGGACGCACGAGGTCGATGCCGACAATCTTCTTGCAGTACGGACGCAACGCATCGAATTGCTCGCGATCGGTCGGTTGGAACAGGAAACAGAGCAGCGACACGTCGTGGCGCTTGGCGGCTTCGCGAAGCAGGTTGAAATCGCGAATGACCGCGCCGTCCGTGAGCGGCCACGGAAACTTCGAGATAAGCGTGAGGATTCTCACCAGTACAGGCCGTGATACCGGGCTGTCGGGATGTTGGCGTTCTTGAGTGCCGCCACGAGGTCGACCACGTGATGATGAGAAGAAATGACCCCAGCCAATCCCTGGTACTCGGGTGCATTCTTACAAATCACCAGCGCGTTGCTGCGCGCAACAACATCCTCTAGCGACGTAGCCAACAACGAATTGATGTGGGGCAGTTTGTCTTCGAGGAACCGTTTGTTCGCGCCGGTCAGCCGGGTCAGCTCCACTTCGGAATCGTGGATGACCAGTTTGAAACCTTTGCCGAGCAATGTCTCCGCCATGATGACGATGGGACTTTCGCGCAGGTCGTCGGTGCCAACCTTGAAGCTCAACCCGAGAATCCCAACCTCGCGATGGCCAAGCTCGGTGACGAGATCGATGGTGCGTTGGATTTGGTTGAGGTTGCTGCGCGCGATGGCGTCGAGCATGGGGAGTTCGACATCCTTTTCCCGGGCGCGTCCCACGAGGGCCCGCAGGTCCTTCGGAAGACAGGACCCGCCATAGGCCAGGCCGGGTTTGAGATAGGTTTTGGAAATGTTGAGTTTCGTGTCGCGGCACACGATGTCCATCACTTCGTGACTGTCAATGCCATGGGCCTTGCAGAATTGGCCGATCTCGTTGGCGAACGTAATTTTCGTCGCATGGAATGCGTTGCAGGCGAATTTGATCGCCTCGGCGGCGCGAACCGTAATGCGCACCTGGGGCGCATCCACGCACCGGTAGAGTTCGGCGAGTGAATCGCCCGCGCCCGCGTGGCGTTCGCCGATCACGACGAACGGCGGCTCGTAGAAATCGCGGATGGCCGAGCCTTCCCTCATGAATTCCGGGTTGGCGACGACGTGGAAGTCCCGGCCCTCTTGTTTTCCAGAGGCGGATTCGATCTGCCGCACGACCACGCCCTCGATACTGCCCGGCAGCATCGTACTGCGGACAACGATCGTGTGTGTCGCGTCCTTGTCGCGCAGCGCTTCCCCGATTTCGCGGGAGACATGCTCGACGTGAGTCAAGTCGGCCTGTCCTCCTTTCCGGCTCGGGGTGCCCACGCAAATGAAGGATACCGTTGAATTTTGAATCGCTTCCGCCGGGTTGGCCGTGGACGTGAAGCATCCAGAATGGTGAACCTTCGCAAGCAACTCTGCAAGGCCGGGCTCAAACAATGGGGTTTGACCAGCGCCAAACAGCGCGAGTTTGTCGGGATTCGTTTCGATGCCGATGACGTCGTGTTCACGGTCGGCAAGGCAGACTGCGGTCACCGAGCCGACGTATCCGAGTCCGAAAACGCTAATCTTCATGTTGGTTGTCCTATTTCGGATGGTGGAAGCCAGGGAATGCTCTGGAAATCGGCGCCAGCATCCGACTGGCCCAGTCGGGAATCAGGCAGGCAGTCGCACACTTCAAGACTTTCCGTTTGAGGTTAACCTTCGTGGGGCCGCGAAGCGCAATGTAACTTCCGCTCACACGCCAGATCTGTCGAAAACCCAGAGCGCGGAGCTTGGTCACGTCGTACTGGGCGTGATGCTCCTGCAACACATTGCCATCATACGCGTCTTGTTCGGGGTGCCACGTCGGTACGGAGATCAGGATGTGGCGAGAATGCTTTTCCAATTCGTGCAGGAGCGTGCGACCGTCTTCGAGGGTGAGGTGCTCGAACATGTCGATCATCATCGCCACGTCATAGACCTGCTCCAGCCCGGGTACAACACTCATCGCGTTGCCGACCTCGACATGGTCGTAGACTGTCTTGTGGACATCGGTGACATAGGGGGCGAACCCTTCGATCGCATCGATCCGCGCCGTTCGTCGGTTCTCGCGGATGAGGAGCCCGTATTTGCCGCTGCCGCAGCCGATGTCCAATACGCTGTCGGGTCGCAACTGCAGAATCACATCCAGCACGAACGAAATCTGCATCGGATTGCTCGTGGCGATGCCTTGAAATTTCATGCAAGTACCTCCCTAGTTTGCCTGGCCGAGTTCAATGCCAAACCTGGTCTTGATCAGTTCTCGTTCCGGCAAGAGGCGAATCCTGTCTTCCGCGAGGGCGAGCTGTTGATCGGGGCACCACGTCACAGCGGCCACATCCTGGGTCCAGTCGCGACCTTCGGCCAGTGCGTGCCGGCGTAGAATCTCGTTCAAAGTGTCGGCGCTTCGGAAGCAGGAAATGTTGGATTCAGCCCATTTACGTGGAGAATACTGGCCCGCATTGGCGGCGGCCAGGAACTCCATGAGTTGTCCCGCGAGGTTTGTGTACTCGAGGAGCTTTCCCGTGGTTTCATTGATGAAGGCGCGTGAGCCAATGGCTGCATCTGCGTAGATGGCGGCGGGGGTATCCGCGAAGAGCGATTCGGCAATGGCCACACAGGAACCTTCGCGCCGCGACAAGATCACGCTGACCTTCGAGCGGCAATAGGCCTTGGCTACTTCCGGGTATGGGACATCGTGCAGGAGCGTTAACCGTTTGTCCACGCCATACGCCCGGGCCTCCTCGCGGATGGTTTCCGCCGTGCGTCCATCCTGATCCTGGCCAATCAGCAAGACGCGAACGTCCTCCGGGATGCCGGAGAGCGCGCGGAACAGGGCGTGGTGACGTTTGAATTTTCCCCAGTTCGCGACCATCAGAATGTCGACATCGCGTTGGGTTGGTGGCAGCGGTTTGTAGAGGGATGGATTGACCCAACTGGAACCGTATAACGGCAGCGGGACGAGCTTGGGAGACAATCGGGGCAGAATCTGCAATTCCCTCGCGTTGCTGATAAGCGAAAAGACTTTGTCCGGGTAGGCTTCGGCAAACACGCAATTGACCAACGAATGAGGCGGGTGCCAGGAAGGGCCGATGATCAACGTGTAACGCGCGGCGAATCCTTTCAAGTCAGGCAATCGCAACAGGCGCGCATATTGGCCCTCGTAGTTGACAAGCACAACGCCCTTTTCACGGGCTGACACCCAGGGCTTAAGGATGGCGGCTTTGGGGATGCATGGACTGTCGAAGTTGGGTATCAGTTCTCCCCAATCGACCTGCCGAACGTCCAAGCGCCGCACGCACTCCTGTATTTGGCTCTCGATATTTCGCATCAGGCGCTCGTTGGTGGCAAGCCTTGCCGCTTCGCAGAGACGGACGATGTAGCACGCCAGCGCCTGGTGATCGTTGGGTGCGGGCCGCCGTTTCCCGTGGAGCTTTGCCTCACACAAAGCGAGTCTTACGAGCCGACTCGTCCTAGCCCAGTCTTCCAATTCGATCCGCCATCGCATCATCGTGCGGCAAGCGCTTTGTTCAACGTGTCCAACACCTTACGCGCATTCACGTCCCAATCGAACTGAGAAACCGACGCGCGAATTACTTCCCGGTCCCATTTCGTCACGAGGGCGCGGCGCAACGCATCGGCAAGGGCGCCCGGATCGGACGGCGGCACGAGAAACCCATTTACTCCATCACGCACGACCTCGGGGACGCCGCCGACGCGCGAGGCAACAACGGGAAGACCGCACGCCATCGCTTCCAAGGCAACGTTAGGCAGGCCTTCGCTCAGGCTCGGCAGGCACAACACATCGCAAGCGTTCATCCATAACGGAATTTCCTCGTGTGGGCGCGCGCCCAGCAGGAACACGGTTGGACAGTCATCCCGCCAGTTCAGATTCGTTGATGTGGCGACGAACATGCAAAATGCCACTCGAAGCGGCGCGACCTCGGAGCCAGTCCCAAGGTACACCACGTCCAGGTCACCGAAGTTGCCGCTCTTCCCGTAACAAAAAGGTTCATCGCAAGCGCCTGTTACGCATTCTGAGGCCGGGCCTGAAGACTGACCAAGATGCGAATGGCACAGGAGATGTTGAAACCCATCAGCCAATACCGTCGGGCCTTTGACCGGCAACAGGTTTCCCACATACAGGATGCGACGGCGCTTAGAATCGAGTCCGAACGCGCGGCACGCTTCCGTGCGGTTGATGGGGCGGAACCTCTTACGATCGATTCCGTTGTAGTCGATCACCGACCCGATTCCCTCCTTGGCCAGACGCGCCTGCAGTGCCTGGCTCTTGGCGAAGACGACACGGCTGGCGCGCAAGGCGCGCAGGACCTGCTGTTTGCGCGTCGGATTGTCGAAGAAGACGTTCACGTCGCTTCCCAGCACGGTGGTGGCAAATGGAAATTTCAGCTTCTTGGCGAGGAGCATCACGCCGTACGCATCGGGGTACGCCCAACTGGCGAGCACCACGTCAAATCGTTCCTGACGAATCACCGACTCGACGGCTTTGGCGAACAGCCAGCCATTGAACGGACGCGATAACAGGGGGACAGAGAAAAACCGGGGATGCATCACCCGGACGCCATCACGGGTTTCGTTTGGCATGGTTCGGTGGGTTGGGGCAACCACCGTTACTTCGCATAGCTTCGACAACGCAGCGACCTGCTGGGCGTTGAAGACACCGCGCACCGGTTCAGCAGGATTCGGAAACAGGTTGGACAGGAACAACAATCTCATACGGCCAGCCGGCGCCAGAGTTCTTCGTAACGGTCGGTCATGGCTTTGACGCTGTGATGTTTTTCCGCGGCAGCGCGCGCCGCTGTGCCGAGGCGCGTGGCGAGCGCGGTGTCCGCCAGCAATCGCTCGATCGCGGTGCGCAAGGCGGCTTCGTCATTGGGCGGCACAACCAAGCCGGTTTGCATGTGCTTGATCAATTCCACGTTGCCGCCAACGGCGGTGACCACGATCGGACGCCCCGCCGCCATCGCTTCGAGCAAGGCAATGCTCATGCCTTCGGTGTTCGAGGGGAGCACGAAGACGTCGAACCCCGCCAGTAATTCGGCCACATCCGCCCGTTGGCCGAGAAACGAGACGCGGGCGTCGGCCTGTTTTTGGAGTTCCTCACGTAACGGACCATCGCCAACGAACACCACGTCGACGTCGGGGATCGCGGCGGTGGCGCGCAGCAATAGTGGGTAGTTCTTCTCGGGAACGAGCCGTCCGACGGTGCCGACACGGCGGCCCGCACCGCGCGGAGCGGCGGCAAAACGGTCGACACGAATGCCGTTGGGAATCACCTGAAGACGTGACGGTTGTAGTTCTTTGGAATCTCGCGCCTGTTGAGCTATATCTTCGGAAACTGAGACCGTCAAGTCAGTAAAGTGATCCGCGTACCAATTCAGGCGGCGCGAACGAGCCTCGTGTCCGATATTCTTGCCGTGCTCCGTGTGGAGGACTCGCGCCCTGGTGAATTTAGCGGCGACGGCTCCGTAGAAATGCGCGGTCGAATTGTGCGTATGAATCACGTCGACCTTTTCCGCGCGGGCAAGTCGGGCGATTTTCCAAATCAGGCGCCAATCCACGCCGGACTTTTTATGGAGTGCCACGACCTTCCCCCTGTTTGGCGTAATTTCGCTCGCCCATGGCCCCGCTTCTTCCAAACAGCACACGACGAACCGAAATTCGTCCGAGGCGTGATTTACCAGATCGACGACAACCCGTTCGAGTCCGCCGACCCGCAGACTGAGCACGACTTGCATGATGGCTTTAGGCGGCTGCACGAAGGGCATGCACGACGGCGTCAATTTGCTCGTGGGTCAACTCGGGGTACATGGGCAATGAAAGGCAACGTTCGCAGAGCCGCTCCGCCACTGGCAGATTGCCGCGATGATAACCGAGTGAACGATACACCGGTTGCAGGTGCAACGGCAGGGGGTAGTTGACGGACGTATCGATCCCCGCATCGTTCAGGGCGGCGCGAACACGGTCGCGATTGTCGCACTCGATGACGTAGCAGTGCCATACGGGTTCGCTGTCGGGGGGCGCCGCGGGCAGACCGTAGGATGTTCCCGCCAGCTGTTCCGTGTATCGACGGGCATGGGCGGCACGAGCGGCGTTCCACGAATCGAGGCGTTTGAGCTTCACGCGTAACACGGCGGCTTGAAAACTATCCATGCGATAGTTGTAGCCGACTTCCTCATGGACGTAGCGGGCGCTCTGTGCGTGCTCGCGCAACGAACGGGCGCGAGCCGCTAGTTTGTCATCGTTGGCTAGGAGAGCGCCGCCTTCACCGTATCCGCCGAGGTTTTTTGTCGGGTAGTAACTGAAGCAGGAGATCGCGCCGAATTGGCCCACGCGTTTGCCTTTGTAGCGGGCGCCGTGCGCCTGCGCGGCATCTTCCACGACAGATAGCCGGTGCTTGGCGGCGACGGTGTTGAGAGGGTCCATGTCGGCCGGCATCCCGAAAATATGCACGGGCATAATCGCCTTGGTGTGCGGTGTCACCGCTGCTTCCAGCTTGGCCGGGTCGAGCGCGCGACGTACAGGGTCGATATCAACAAAAACGGGCGTGGCGCCCACATAGCTGATGGCCCAGGCGGTGGCGATAAAGGTGAAGGGCGTGGTGATGACCTCGTCGCCGGGCCCAATGTTCAGGCAGCGGAGGGCAAGGTGCAACGCGCTGGTGCCGCTATTCAGCGTGACACAGTGAGCGACGCCGCAGTACGCGGCGAACTCGCGTTCAAATGCGGCTGTTGGCGGGCCTTGCGCGAAGCGCGCGGAGTCACAAACTTCGCCAAGCGCGGCTTGTACTTCGTCGCGGATGGTCGCGTATTGGGCTTTCAGGTCGAGAAAGGGGACACGGGTCATTGTTTCAGCGACTCCAGGTTGGTCACGATGGACGGCGGAGTTTCCGCCGGCTGCAGCAGCGCAGTCAGGCCGACGGCTGCGGCGGCCAGAAGGAACGGGATGGCTGGGATAAAGTACCGAACCATCGGCATTCCGGCGGTCACGACCGAATAATAGTAACCGACGTAAAGTGTCAGCAACCAGGCCAGCGTTTGGGTTTCAACTCGCTTCCATAATCTGGTGATTCCGTACAGGGCGAGCAGGAGAGTGGGAACCTGTAGCAGAATCATTGGCAGATGACCGGACGGGCGGTCCTCGCTGGCGTAAAGCGTCCGCGTGGCTTTCAACCACAAGACCCGCGCCAAGGTGACAGGTTGGTGCAGGAGGTCTTCGTATTTTTGGATGGCCATCTGTAATTGCCAGTGTTCGCGGTCGAAAACGTTGCTGGTTGCCGGTGGATGAATTCCGCGCGCCGTCATTTCGTCCGCGAGTTCGGCGGCCTCGGCGCGTTGAGCTTTCCCATAGCGGGTGAAGATACGCGGGTCGGACCCGAACCACAAGTTCTGTCCGATGCCATGGATGTTGAACGCGAAGTGGCCAAGCGTGATGTAGTTGCGATAGGACCACGGCATGAGCACGGCAATGGATGCGAGCAGATAGACAATCCAATGGCGCAACGTTGGAACACGCGTTTTCCTCGTGGCCAACCACAGAGCACCGACCAGAAAGAGTGGGAGGAAAATTGCTGTGCTCTTTACGAAGATGGCGACCCCGACTGTTGCTCCCGCAATCACAAAGCGCCCGTAAAACGGGTGATGGAGCGCGTGGTACAGGGTCACAAAGCTGATCGCGACGAGGAAGATGAGAAGGGGTTCATCATTGACGTTGTTGCAGAGCAGGAGGAACAACGGATGGAGCGCAAACGCCACGGCGAAGAGCATGATGGTCAACGTAGAGCAGGTGTCCGCCAACACCCAGGTCAGCGCCAGAGCCGTGCCGACGTCGAAGCCGATGTGCGCGATCTTGATTGGCCATAGTGAGTCCTTGGAAACGAACCGGCACAGCGACAGGAAAGCCGGGTAGCCCGGGTTGAAATCACTGTCGGGCTGTCCATTGGCATCGACATAGCCGCGACCTTCCGCCAGGTTCCGGGCCACCGCCAACTCGCCCGGCGCATTTCCGTAGACGTTGCGGCCGGGAGAGACCGCGAGGAACGCGAGACGCGGAACGATGACGGCGAGCGCGATCCACAGGAATAGCTTCGGTCGAAGCTTCTCCGCAAGGTGGTTACACATTTCGATGAAGCGCACGAGGGTGGTTATGTTGCGGGGTTTACCGGCTCGTGAATGCGTTTATCCTGCTCACAGATTGCCGTCGCCTTGGGTGTCAAGCCAGGAAGCGCAGGCTGCAGTTTGTTCCACAACCAGAGAGCTGCGCCTGCGGCAAAGACGATGCAGAATCCTTCAATGGGAAATCGGTACCGGGCGATTCCGCCAAAAAACAGTGAATTGGCTAATGTGCTCAGTATGGCGAAATGCACCATTACGTGTGGATCGTGGTTGCGCAAACCGCTCCAAAATGAGGCGAGGAAGGGTATGGGGAACAGTATCAGCACGGGACCCCAAGAGAACAACATTACCAAACGGTTGAACTTGTTGCGTTGTTGCAGGAATGGCGTCCAGAATCGACGGAACTTGCTTTCAGTTAGGTACCACCATTTATCCGGGTGTTGGCGCATCCACTGTTTGTACAGTGTAATTCCCAGAGCGGATAGTTGCACCTCGTTGGTAACTGAGGAATACAGATCTTTGTACTCGGGGATGGATCGTTCCCAGCTAAGAGCGAAACCGTAGTATTCTGGCTGGGTCGCTACAATGCGATTGTTCGCGTCAACCAGGGCGGAACCAGCCTGCGTGGTAAACGGCACAAACACTCCGTGAACGCGATAGTTCCGCACCACCCAAGGAGTTAGCATTAGCGCGGCGACCACAAAGACAGACAAGCAAGCGAGCATCGTTCTCCAATGAGGCCAGAAAACGAGTACAATCCAGATGAAGAGGAAGGGCAAGAGGAACACGTGGGGCCGTGCATACATCAGCGCGCCCAGAAGGAGGCCGTTGACGGCAATGTTTCCAACACCCGGCTTTCGAGCGAGTGCGAAGGTCTGCGCCACATACAACGTGAGCAGAAAAACGTAGAGCGGCTCTGATAGGAGGTGGGTAGACAGAAACATCGCATTTGGCCAGAGCGCGTACACAAACGAGGAAATCCTACCGGCGATCTCGCCGTACAGTGCGCACCCGATGAAAAACAACGGGATACAAGTCGCCGCCGATATAAAAATGTTTGTGTACGCGGCTGCGGCGGGGTTGCGGCCCACGAATTTATATACAACGGCGAACATCAGCGATGGACCAGGCATCCGCCAGGACGTCAAATGCTCACGATCGTGATAGGCCGGGCTCGGTCCGCGGTACCCTCGGCCTTGCGCGAGGTTCCAAGCGTATGCCTCGTACTCGTCTTCGTCGCTGCCCGGTCGTGGTGCGCTATCGTGCGGCAGCGCCGCCACCCGCGCGAACACGCCCAAGAGGAAGATACTGCACAGGAATACGATTCGGTTGCGCATGTGTGTTACCGCGTTCGTTTTCGATTGCTCGCGCCAGTATGGTTCACAGAACCACTTCCTGGTTAGCCGGCCCCGCTGAGCGCCGAATAGGCGCGGATGATGAGCCAGATAGCGGGAATACTCGCGCAGGCAAAGATCGCGCATAGTCTCACGTCGTGCGTGGAAACCTGCGCCACCGGCGAAGGACCTGGCTGGTGGGTCTCAACCCAGCGGATCAATCCGAGTCCCATGCCGAGGAGGAAGAACAGGACAGGGTTGTAGGTTCGGGTGAGAAAGAAAGCCGCGGTCAGGTAGCCGACCTGGGCCGCGAACAGTCCGTTGGCGATCCGCCGTGTCCGGAAATCGACCTGGCCCTCAGCCCGGGCGATGCGGAGCACCGACTTCACGATGAGCAGGCACAGCGTGAACCAGCAGATGTAGCCGACCAAGCCGAGCTCGGCGAAACAATTGACCAGCGAATTGTGCGCCGCCATGCCCCCGCTGTAGTCCGCCCACCGTTGGTACCCGAACCCGAACAACGGGCTCTCCTTGAGCATTCTTATGCCGAGGCCCCATTCGATGATGCGTCCCGACGCCGAGCCCTCCACGTACGCGCCGCGGGCGCGTTCCGGGCCGAGAACCACGACGACCGAGAGCAACGTGACCAACAGGAAGATGCGAATCATAAGATTTTTCGTGGCCGTCCAGAAATAGGCAATAATCATGGCGCAGAACCCGATGACACCGCCGCGCGATTGCGTGTAGTAAAGCACGTACACCATGGGCGGCAGGCTGACGAGCAGGAGCAGCTTGCCGGCGATGGCCCCGCCCGTCGTCAGGAGACAGAAGGCGAATGGCATGGCCATCAAGTAGAGCATGGCAAAATCATTCGGGTCGGAAAAGATGCCGGAGCCAATGACTCGAAAGTCTCGCGAATCGAAGGAGCCGTAGGGTTCGATATTGCCGAAACCATGGCCCGTCTGGACTTGCAGGTAGGTATGATAGGCGAGGACCATGGACGAGCCGACGATGATCCACATCATGATTCTCACGCGACGGGGCGTATTCACCAGGATCGCCACCAGGTAGAACAGGATCACGATCTTCCCAAACTCCCGGACGGCATCGATTGCGCCGGAGATGCGAAGCCTGACCAGTTGAGACAGCATCACCGATGCGAACAGCCCGAGCATCATCTGGGAAAGCCGGTTTCGTAACAGGGAACTGCCTCCCCGGCTCTTGCTCTGCTGAATGAACGCGATCAAAATCGTCGGGATCGCGATGATGTTCACCAGTTCGTATCCCTTGACCGGTTCGTACCATTCCTGCGGGCGCAACAACAGGACGGCAACGTACGTGCAGACCAGAAAAAACCCCATGGATCTAACTGGCTCCTTCCGCACCCCGTTTTCTCGGGAGACAGTATCGCAAGAACATCCTGGCTCGCTCGAGCGGTCTCTTTTGTGCCTGCTGGTTGCGCAGAGCGAACGGCCAGCGGCAGCCCGAACGCAGCAAATCAGCGAGGGCAGTGGCGCGGTTTCCGTCGCTGAAATGCATGAACGCCACCTCCCGGTAGATCCGCGCTTCCGCGATCCGACGCCATTTGTGGTGCCCACGCAGTTGGGGAACTTCTGTGAAGAGCCGGGCCATCGCCTTTCGGTGATTTCGAAGCATCAAATCGGCCTGGCGACTCATGCTTGTCGAATGAAACCGTTGCGCCGTGAGCGTCGCATTCAGGCGCGCCACCCGAAAGCGCAAGGCGATGCGCACCCACATTTCCATGTCCTCGACACCGGTAATGTCCTCATTGAACCCGCCCAGCGTCAGCAGGCAATCCCTGCGCGCGAGAACCGAAGACGGGCTGAAAGCGGGAAACTCCAATAGCTCGGGCACGGTAAACTCACAAAACCCTTCCCGGGAACATGCTTCGGCGACGTAGTCCAGCCGCCGTCCGGTTTCATCGATGGCGAACCGCTCTGTGGCCACGAGCGCGATATCGGGTTGATGGATGGCGACGGCCACCTGCCGCTCCACCTTGTCCGGTACCCAGAGATCGTCCGAATCCAGGAGCGCGACAAACTCTCCCCGGGCCGCTTGAATGCCCGTGTTGCGCGCCGCCGACACACCACGGCATTGCTGGTGGATGTAGCGGATGCGGCCGTCGTAGGCAGTCAGTCGCCCCCGGGTATCATCCGTGGAACCGTCGTCGACGACGATGATCTCGACCGGAGAGTAGGTCTGGCCGAGCGCGCTCTCGACCGTCTCACCAATGTACCGCCCATAGTTATGGGTCGGGATTACGACGCTGACGAGCGGGGAGGTCATCGGTGTTTCAATACTGCCTCATACATGCCAACGATCTGGTCAACGACGCGAACGAGGTCGAACCGTTCCATCATCAGGTGCCGGGCGTTGTTTCCACGTTGCGCCCGCAGAAGAGGATTTTCCCGGGACTCGATGATCGAAAGCGCCAGGTCGCCCGGCGATTCCATGTCGACACAAACGCCCCCGGTCCCGATGACCCATTCGATCACGGGGAATTTGTGGCCGCACAAGGCCAGACCGGTCGCGCCTGCCTCAAGCAGGACAATGGCGAGCATTTCCGTCAGCGCGGTATGGGCAAACAGGTCCGCGGTTCGATAGAGGTCTGGCATGTTCTGGCGCGGGATGTCCTTGAGGATCCGCGCGTGGTCGCCGAGATGCTGGCGGATCGCGTGTTCGACCTGGGGGGTTTCCGGAGTGGTCGCTCCGGCCACGATCAGCATGATTTCGGGATGCTTTTGGCGGGCGATGGCCACTTCTTTGGCCAGCCAGTCCAGTCTCTTGTGAGTTAACTTCAGCGCGGCAGCGTCAAACACGACAAACCGATCCCGAGGAATTCCAAACTTTTGTCGAGCCTGTACCTGATCTCCCGGCGCATACAGGTCGCCATCGACAAAGTTGGGGATGGCAAACCATTCCCGGCCCGGCGTCAGTCCGTTCTTGCGGTCCAATTCCAGATAGTATGGGGCCAGCTCCTGGACGTGCTCGAACTGGTTCAGGAACTCGAAGGATTCTTCCGTTCCATTGGCCAGGATCACCTTGGCCGGGTGACGACCCGCGCGCCGCGCCCGTTCCAGCGCCAGCGCGGTACCGGCATCCTGGGTATGGACGATGTCAAACCTGCCTCGATGCAATTCGCGACCGACGCGCCGTCCAAACACCGCTTGTTGCAAATGCATGGGGGAGCCGAGCCCATAGCGCCACAAACCATGTCGGGTAAAGCGCGTCACCTGTTTCCAGACCGGGTTCGTGTGGTCCGGGCAGGGGATGTGGCGTGCGTAGGAGATATCCGGCGGGCCGCCGCCTTGAAAGAGCGTGACATCGATCCCGCGCCGGTGCAATTCCGCGGCCAGGTCTTGCGCCCAACTTTCGACGCCGCGCAGGACGTGTCCCAGGAATGCCGAGGCGATGGCAATCTTCATGAATTCGGTCCTTTGGCGCGCGTTGCCGAGACGATGGTCGCATTGGGCAATGCGTCCGCGCGCGCGGGGAAGAGACGGTTTCGCAGAGCCAAGGCCGGCATTTCAATCAGGCTGCCCAACAGTGCGCCGGCACAACTGGCGAGGCAGACAAACAAGAGCATGGCGAAACACCAACGCAGTTCCGGCGGAAGATGAAACAGGAACCCACGGCTCATCAGCCAGCGGACCGGATCCCGTCCCAAGTCGAGATGCCAGAGATAGATCGAATAGCTAAAGCAGCCGATCCAGGCCACGATGCGGGCGGGGCGAGAGTTGAGGAACGAACCCAGCCAACCTTCGCCGAGGGGAGTGTGGACGACCGCCAGGAGTATGCAGCCATAGCCCACGTAGATTTCGGTCAGTCCGATCGTCGGGACAAAGGCGCAGGTTTCCTTGGCCAGAAACAATATCGGACACAACAACAGCAATCCCGCCGCAAGCAGAGCCTTGCGATGTGGAATGATCGGTTCCAATATGTCCGCGCGGCAGTGGTGCAGAAACGCCAGCAACACGCCGAAAAAGAGGCTGTCCACCCGCAGATGGGTTGGAAACAGGTAGTGGTCGTTGCCGTAAGGGACTCCCGAAAAGAAGAGATACAAACGCCACACGAGACAGCTGATTGCCAATGTGATTGCGATCAGGGGCACCGATGCGAACGGACGGGGTCGGCTCCGGCTGGCGCACAAAAGCACGACCGGCAAGGCGAGGTAGAAATGTTCCTCAATCGCCAGGCTCCACGTGTGCGTGCGCACCATCCCGAGGTAGTTTTGCAGATGCGACAATTGTGGCAGCATCTTGATCGTCAACGATTTCATGTCACCGAGTTCGCCCGTCACCGTCATGAGCACAAACAGGAAAGCGAGATACGCATAATACGAGGGCCAAATCTTGAAAATCCGGCGGATGAGGAACCGCCCGATGTCCATTTTTTTCTGGGTGTTGAACTCCTTGAACAGCAAACCACCAACCAGAAAGCCGCTGAGCACAAAGAACAAATCGACGCCCGTCCAGCCAAACCGGGAAAGGATCGCCGGAAAAAATCGGAACCACGAGGAACCGGCCTCATTGGGGTATACCGGCTGATGCCGACCCATCACGAGAAGAATTGCCATCCCGCGAAGAAAGTCCAACTGCGGCAATCTTCCTGCCTGACTCGGATTCAGCAAGCGTTTCGTTACTTTCCGCCACCCCGGAGTTGGAACGGGCGGCGCACGACGGCGGTTCTCATGGCAGGTCGGGCTGCTGCACGGGCTTGTGCGCTGACAGTGCTCTCCACAATTTGACCGGGATCTTGTGCGCGACGCGTCCGGCAACCAGGGTGATCGCGAGAAGCCAGTCAAATGGCGTCGGCTCGCGGCGTTTTATTGTGCGGTAAAGGTAGTCCTTGGGGCCAAAACGGTGTAGCGGTTCGAACCCGGCTGCCCGCACCAATTCATTGAGAAAGCGGCCCTGAATGGCCGTGCGGGTGAGGTGTAACGGATGGCGTACCGTCTTGCCGAAGCTTTCGGAAAAGATGAGCAATCCTCCGAGACGCAATGCGCGATTGATGTCCCGCAGAGCGGACAACAGGTTCGGCAGGTGTTCGAAAACTTCGACGCTGATGACGGCGTCGTTGTCGCGGCTTTGACCCGGATGCGTCACGACGGTCACGGGAACCTGTTGTTTTTGGAAGCGCCACGACGCGAATCGGAATGTGTGTCCGCCGGGCAGGTCGTAATAGGTCCATTGCCATCCCGCGCGGGTAAACCACATCGCGTCCGTACCGATACCGCCGCCAAACTCAAGCACCCGTCGAGCCCCGCTCTTCCGCAAGGCTTCCATCATGGCGTTGCGGGTCTCGTGGCGGAATGGATTCTCGCCGTCAATCAGTAATTCATACAGGTAGGCGTCGGTTTCCTCGTAGAAGCGCTCAATTTGGCGCGCGGTAATGGGTCGGCGTTTCGTCCATTCTTCAGCCATGCAGCCGGCATGGTCACGCAGTTCGCTCTCGAGCCGGGCGATGACCTCCTGCATCGACCGGCCCGTGAACAGACTCAACTCTTTCGCCAGCGCGGCCAGTCGGTCCGGCGGAACACTGAAGTCGCTGAAATGTGCGGGATCCTTCGCCAAGAACCCCGCGTTCGTCCGAATCATTTCCAGCCACTCGCGCGTTAGAAGTCGTGCGGCGGCGAGTTCGGTGTCCAACTTCGCGATCAACGGGGTGATTTTCCCGTCGCCGTACATGTGCTTGTCGTGGATGATTCTCAAGAGGTAGCGTTGCACGGCCCACACGACCTGTTCAGGCTCGAGCCGCAGGGCTGCGAGGTAGGAATTGAACAGGTCGCGCTCGATGCCGGTGTTGTCCCGGATGCGTTTCAAGACGTGGAGCAGGGCTTCGTTGAAAGCGCACCCTCGCGTTTCATACTCAAGCACGACGAACAAATGCAGCAGATCCATGCCGGGCCAGCCGTGGCTATCCGCCAGGTCCCAGTCGACAACGCCGGTAAGCCGGCACGATTGCGGATCAACGACCAGATTCTGCAGGGTGAAATCGCCGTGGGCCGTGACGGTCTGAACGCGCTTGCCCAACAGGTCGCGGCGGCACAGCGATTTCAATTCCGCCACGTTCCCTCCCAGCTTGTCGATGTAATCCGCCAGCCAGTCGAAATTCTGTTGCAACCATTCCTCGGAACACACTTGCTCTTGAATTGTTTCCCGATGGAACCCGGTGATAAAGCCGGCCGCCTGCCGCAGGATCGCGGCAAGATTGTGTGGACGTCGGGCGACTCCAGCGCCGGAGACGCCGGGGAACGCACGAGTGACGAGATACGCCTGTCTCTGGAACTGTCCTTCGGCGATCAGGCCCGGAATGAGTGGCCGTGGCTGCGAGCCAATGCGGTGAAGGTTGGCGACATCGACGTTCATGCGCCTGCCGGCGCGCTCGGTCAACGGAAGACGGACAACGACTTCCGGGGTAAACAGGAGCACGGCCGCCGTGCCGGTGACGTGCAGGTAAATGGTGTCGGACGCGGTGATGCCAACGTGGCGCAGCAAGCGGTCAACAAAGCGGTCCCGCCCCGGGCGTTTGGACGCAACGATGGAATACGTTGGGGAGAACTCGCGAAATACGTTCACGCGTTTGCACACCTGCATGCCCAGACGTCCGAGTAACGAAGTCGGATACAGGGCCCGCGCGACGTCTGGTGGGCGATCCAGGCTGATCAATTCGGTGAATTCACGGTATTCGGGAAACGGACAGTAGAACCTGGCGGTCACGAATCCGGCGTCGCGCAGCAGCTTGCGATAGCCGCGCCAACTGTACGTGTAGGTGCGGTACGGCTCGCGGCGTTTCGCGAGCGAATAGCGATTGGCCCAGGAACGGGGCAACAGCGTGGCGTATTTGAGTTTGGAATGTTCATCTGGTTTCCCGAAGAAGTACCCGTAGCCCAGACGATTCTCGATGCCGATGTAGACTTCGCCATCAGGCTTCAACACGCGGGCGATTTCCCGGAGCAGACGCAGTTGCGCTTCGCGAGGGTCAGCGATGTCCGCGAATGAAACCGGCACCCACTCGAGGACGCCATTCAGGACGACGACGTCCAGGGAGGCGTCGGGAAATGGCAGGTGGGCGGCATTGCCTCCCGCGAGGGCCGTCACATTGGTAAGCCCGGCTTCCCGCGCCCGGAGGGAAGCCATCACAGCGCGTTCCGGCACGATGTCGAGAGCGTACACGGCGGCGAAGTTGCGGGCCAGCGAGAGCGAGATGTTGCCCCAGCCGCAACCGATATCGAGGACGCTGGCGTTTTCCGGCAACTGGAGCAGAAACTGCCAGGCAGCGCGGGTTTCGTCGGTCGCATACTGACGGAAATAGCGGCGCCACTCTTCCGGTTTGTCCTGGAGCGCGTTTTCGATTGCCTTCGCGCTGCCGTCGCGTCTGGCCATCTCGACGAGGGACCGCATCTCGTGCTGTGGGAATTCGCCGTAATAGTAATCGGACTTCGCCCCGAAGTTGGGAACGCCGTCCGACAGAGGGAATATCTGGCCACAACCCCGGCAGGCCAGGGTTGTCGGCGTCTCGGTCAAGGGACCAAGGCAATGTGGACAAACGAAGGATTGGGGCCGTGTCACGAGGCAAAACTCACTCGGTTCAGACCGCGCTTGGTAAAGAAGAACAGGTACACCGCGCCGAAGTAAAGCGCGGCGGATAAGATGCAGAAGATGGCCATGCTGATGAATTTCTGCGGCAACCACACGTATTGAAAGCCGACGATCAACGCGACCAAAGGCGCGCTCGCGACCAGCACGGGCAGAAACGCCTTGCGATAGTAATCGGCGAGCCCCAGTGAAAGCACACGGCAGACGTAAATGGGTTGCGCAATCAAGCTGCTGAACGTGCTTGTCAGGGCGGTGCCAAGGGCCACCCCGATCATTCCCAACGGTCGCACGAGAATCAGGCTGAGAATCAGGTTGGAGAGGGCTTCCACGAGGTAGATCAGACTCAGGTTTTTATGTTTCGCCATCCCCTGCATCACCATCAGCGTTGTTGTCTGCGAGGACTGGGTGATCATCGGGAATGTAAGAATGGCCAGAACTGTCGCGCCCTTTTCGAAACCTGATCCAACCCAGATGTGGATGATTCGACCGCCGTAGGCGAGGAAGATCGTGGCCATGAAGATGGCCGCGGCAAAAGATGCCCGTGTGCCAAGGAGCAGGAGGCGGCGCTGCTTTGCGAGGTCCGCCTGCGCATCGTAGCCTGCGGAAACCGGCATCAGCACGACATTGAACGCCGCCACGGCAACCAGGGCGTACTGCGCCAGTCGCCCGGCGACGGAGTAGACGGCAACTTCACCCGTCGAGCGGAAGTAGCCAATCACGATATTGTCGGTGAAAAAGCTGATCCGGACCGACACGGCCAGAATGAGGAACCAGATGCTCGTGGCGTAGGTTTCGCGAATGGTCACGCGGTCGATATGCTCCACCGCGACGTGCAACGGTTCGAATACGCGATGGCACAGCAGGAATTTCACGCCGCCACCAGCCACGGTTAGCGCGAAGTTGATCGCCGCCAGCGCCAGGATGCCGTACCCCAGTTGAATCATCCAGACGGTCAACCCGACACGGGCGATGATCATGATGATTTCGACGATGTTGATGAGGTCGTAGCGCTCGTACCCGGCGAGGCAACCCTCGAACACGGTTAGTGGCAGGCCCACCGCCACGGCGAATCCGCAAAGAAAAACGGCGGTGGGCACGTGGAGGACGTTCGGGCCGATGTGAAACAGGTGGCCAAAATACGGCGAGAGCAGGAAAGTCAACAGGGTGACGACGAGACCCGAGGCCGTGAGCAGCGCCAGGGAGGTGTTGATGGTGTGATTGACTTTGGCCGCATCCTGGCGGGCGCGGTAGTAGGCGATGAGCCGCCCCGTGGCGATGCGCACGCCGAAATCGGTGAACCCGAAATAGCCCACGACCGAGCCAATCAACACCCACAAGCCGTACGTTTCCTTGGTCAGGCTGTGAATGAGATAGGGCGACAGGAAAATGCCCGCGGCAATCCCCACGACCTTGCTGGCCATCTCCAGGGAACTGTTGCGAAAGACGCGTTGCTTGAGGTTCATGGGCGGAAGTCGTGCCGTTGGCGAGCGCCTAGACTAAAGGTCGGCGCGACCAATGGAGATCGATTCGCTGGGGATTGCTTACACCTTGTCTGGGAAACTTCCGGGCAAGCTGCCGCCATACAGGTGCATTCCTCGTAAAACTTTGGAACGCCTGTCTCCTCCGCCCGTCGAATGACGAAGGTGCATGCTTGTCATTTTTCGTGCGCCCGCCCCCGACCCGCGCCGGGAGCCGCTACAACAAATGGTCGATCACGGGATTGTTCAGCATCCCGTGGATCTTTTCATGGAAATCTCTCGCCCGCTGGAGTCGATCGGCAACCACCTGCATTTCCTCCCGTTGCGCATCATCGGCTTTCTCCATCGCCCGCTTCAACGAATCCTCCACATGCCCGATTTGCGCACCCGCCGTCTCCAATTTCTTGCGAAAAGTCGTCAGCAGCCCGTGACGCAACATCGTGCCGAAATCCGTCTCCGCTTCGTAATAGTCCTTGCGATCTCCTTTCACCCATATGCGCCTGACGGCGGCCCATTGTTCGAGTTGGCGGACCGTCGTGCTCACGCTGGCCTTGCTCACGCCCAGTTCGCGAGCGATGTCGTCCAGACACAAGGGCTTGGCGCTCAAGTACAGAAGAGCAAATAACTGGCCAGCTATGCGGCCAAAGCCGAAGGATTGGGTGGTGTTTCCGCCCGCTTCGATGAACTTGCGGCGGGCAGCATCGAGTGGTTGAAGCGAAGAAGTACTCATATATTCAATATGAACTGAACGTTATTACTATTACGTAAGCTACTTGTCAATAACATATTGCAGTTTGAAAATTCAACGTTGAATTCCGTGGTTCGCACGCTAGTCTAGGCGTACATGACTGTACATGACCTCTCGGTTGCCATCTTCGTATCCCTTTTCGTACCTTTGACTTCAGCGCAGGAAGTCGGCCAAGTGGGACCTAGGACGAACGGGACGTATCTGGTTCCCACGATGCAGCTCATCCAACCCGCAGGCGAGGCCCTCACCTTCAACGGTCGGGCCATCGATTTGGCGTTGTCGCCTGACGGCAATACCGTGTTCGTGAAGTCCGACCAAGGTGTGCTCGTGGTTGACCCCGAGACGTGGAAGATTCGCCAACAAATCGGGATCGGGGAGGGGAGTTCCGTGCACGGCATCGCCGTCCGCCGCGACGGCACCCGCGTATACGTCACGGGAAATAACAACACGCTCTGGGACGGCGACGTTTCGTCTGCCGGCTCGCTCACGTTCACCCGCAAAACCACACTGCTCGGCTCGGGCGGGCGCGGCCTTTCCAACCCTTGCGGCGTCGCCCTCTCGCCCGACGAAAAAACCGCGTTGGTCTGCCTCTCTCTCAAAAACAGTCTGGCCCTCGTCGATCTGGAATCTGACAAGCTCATCCGGGACATCGCTGTCGGCGTCGCCCCGTACGCTGTCGCGGTCTCGCCCGACGGCCAGCGGGCCTACGTCTCGAATTGGGGCGGGCGTCCGCCCGGTGCAACCGATCGCACCGCGGACTCCTCGGGCACTCCCGTGCGCGTCGACAAACGTGGCGCCGCGTTGTCCGGGACGGTTTCAGTCATCGACCTGAAACAAAATCGCGAGCTCCGCGAAATCGCCACCGGCCTTCATCCATCGGGCTTGGCACTGAGCGCCGATGGACGGACCCTGTACGTCGCCAACGCCAACTCCGACACCATCAGCGTGATCGACACGGAAACGTTGCGGGTCACGGAGACCATCTCGGTTCGCCCGGATCCGGCACTGCCGTTCGGCAGCCAGCCGAACGCGCTCGCGCTGAGCCGGGATGGTCGGACCCTGTACGTCGCCAACGGTGGCAACAACGCCATCGCCGTCGTCGCTCTCCGCGGCGGGTCCCGCGCCACCAGCGTCGTCACCGGCTTCATTCCCACCGCTTGGTTTCCGGGCGCGGTCGCCGCCGACAACAAACGGCTCTACATCGCGAACGTGAAGGGATTCGGCTCCCGATTCGATCGCGGCAACGGCCACGAATGGTACGTAAACTGGTCGATGGGCGTCGTCAGTCGCGTCGCCATCCCGTCGGACGCTCAGCTCACGAATGACACCACCAACGCCCTCGCCAACGCCCGCGTTCCCGAAGCTCTCCGCGCTTGGGAACGCGCGCAAACCGGCAAAAGTCCCGTCCCCGTTCCCGACCGCGTCGGCGAGCCATCTGTCTTTGAACACGTGGTTTACGTCATCAAGGAGAACCGCACCTACGACCAGTTTCTCGGCGATCTTCCCAAGGCCAATGGCGACACGAATCTCTGCATTTTCGGCCGCGCGACCACGCCGAACCATCACCACATCGCCGAGGAATTCGTCACCCTCGACAACTTCTACTGCAACGGCGTGGTCTCAGCGGATGGCCATCGCTGGGTCACCGAGGGCAACGTCATGGCGGGCATGGAGAAAGCGGCGTACGGCTTCAAACGCGGCGACTCGTTCGGCGTCGACCCGCTCTATTTCTCCTCCTCGGGATTCATCTGGGACGACGTGCTGCTCCACGGCCTGTCCTTCCGCAACTACGGCGAGATGGGCCGGGGAAGTTTCACGACCTCGCGCGTCGCCCCGCTGCGCGGCACGACCAAAGACATGATCGAGAACCCCGATGCCTACCAGCTCCTCTACGTGCCCGCTTCCCCCGTCGAGGTCCTCAAGACCTACAGTTGCCCCCATTACGCCGGCTGGGACCTGAACATCCCCGACGTGCTCCGCGCCCGCGCCTTCCTCCAGGAACTCAAAGATTACGAGCGCCGCGGCCAGTGGCCCAATTTCCTCTTCGTCCATCTCCCGAACGATCACACCGGCGGCAATCCGACCCCGCGCGCCCAGGTCGCCGACAACGATCTCGCCCTCGGCCAGGTCATCCAGGGCATCTCCCACAGCAAATTCTGGCCGAAGACCTGCATCTTCGTCATGGAAGACGATCCCCAATCCGGCCTCGACCACGTCGACGGCCATCGCTCGATGTGTTTCGTCGTCAGCCCCTACACCAAACGCCACGAGGTCGTCAGCCAGTTCTACAACCAGACCGCCGTCCTCCACACCATCGAGCTGATCCTCGGCATACCGCCCATGAACCAGATGGACGCCCTCGCGCCGGTCATGTCCGCGTGTTTCACCAACGCGCCCGACCTCTCCCCCTACGTCGCCCTGCCCAACGAGGTTCCGCTCGATGAAATGCCCAAGCCCGTCGCCCAACTCCACGGCAAAGAACTCTACTGGGCCAAACAACTCGCCGCCATGCGCTTCGACCAGCCCGACCTCAACAACGACGATCTTCTCAACCGCATCCTCTGGCATTCCGTCAAAGGCGTCGACGCGCCGTACCCCGCCGCATTCGCCGGCCCGCACGGCAAAGGCCTCCGCGCCCTCAACCTCCAGCACGCCCCCACCGCCACCGACGACGACGATTGACAGCGTCTGGAGGGCCACGCTTCGTCGTGGCCGCGATTCTCGCCGCCGTCAAGTCGTTGTAGGCCGCGTCCCTCGACGCGGCGTACCGGCGCCGACCGAACCCAAACGAACCCACCGCAAAAATCGACCCATAAAATCTCCTAACCACTTGCACCACAAGCTTGGACATACACCTATTTTTGTCAAGAAACGGTGGGTTCGTTTCGCAAAAAGTGTGTTTTTTACGGGGTCCCTCTCCTCGTTGTAGCGGCGGTCTACGACCGTCGGTCGTCTCCGTATTGTAGGGCAGCCGGCCCGGCTGCCGTCGTTTCTGCCCCGTCCATCGGCCATACCCCATCAACCATCCCCCATTCTTCTCAAAGAACCGTCCCGACCCTACCACGCCTCCCACGCCGCGTCCAGCACAAATATCAATTTCACATATTTAACGTACTCCGCCATCGGAGGGGAATAAAGAGGCGAGTGGTTCGCAATCCGGCCCCGTTTCCGTCTCCTCGCCCCTGAGGGGGAGAGGATTAAGGTGAGGGGTGCTGCCGCCGTCGTCGGTAGGGCGAGCGTCCCCGCTTGCCGTTGTTGTAGGCCGCGTGCCCCCACGCGGCGTATCCGAAGCAACCGGCCCGGTTGCCGCCCCCGTTGTGCGCCGGTCTCCCGACCTCGCACCACATACACCCCTACCAACCCCTCGCCGTTTTCCTTCCCACCGGTTGTCCCCCTGAGCCTGTCAAAGGGTCTCTGTCGTTTCCGTCCAACTCAGAGTACCGTCGCCGTCGCGCTGTCCACCATCGGTTCAGCGCTTGCGGCTTGGAACAAGAACAACTCTGACGACAGCAGTTGAAACAATTACTTAGCTCTTGCCGTTTATCTTTCGCGGTCCATAATCTCCACGCGAGTTGTATGAGTAGTGCCCGAGTCCGATGGGAGAACACCCGCTAAAACGACGAAGGTTATGGATCGAGAACGTCTAATTGCTGAAATCGCGAAGCGAGGCATCCGAACATCAGGTGGCCAGCTAAGGATCATTGAGGAACTTGGCAGGGGCGGCAACGGAGTTGCCTTCTTATGCAAGAGCAATGGGCAGGAAGTTGTCACGAAGGTTTACATTCCACCCGATAAGCGCGACTTGGATGAGCAGGCGCTGAAGCGTTTCCAGCAGGAAGTCAAAATCACGGAGAAGACTCGTCACCCCAACGTGATCCGTGCTCTCGATTCGGGGAGTCTTAGCTTGGGGGCTTACAACTTACCGTTTTACGTCATGCCAAAGGCCTCAGGCACGCTTCGCGAGATCATTTTGCAGCATGTCGGCGGCGAGAACCTAGAGCGGAAACTGAGTCTTTTTGTTAGGGGCGCGTTTGGAGTCGCGTGGTTGCACCTGCACGGATTAATCCATCGAGATCTCAAACCGGAGAACGTGCTCATCGGACCGGACGGAACACCGTGGATCGCTGACCTCGGCATCGCTCACGTCAGCCCAGATTTCGTATCCGTCAGCTTGAACACCATCAAGGCCGAACGGCTACTGAATCGGGACTACTACGCACCCGAGCAGCGATTTGGAGAGGCGACAGATGTTGACCATAGAGCGGACATCTACGCGCTTGGCTGCATTTTGTACGAACTTCTCGTTGGCACCCCTCCGGTGCGTAACAATTCGCCTTCTTTGCAACAGATCAACGAGGCGTTTGCGCCGCTTGATCCCGTCGTCAAAAAGATGACTGCTTATGACCGCAATCACCGTTACCGACACCTGGAAGACGCCTTGGAGGATTTATCGGTATCGGCAGGATGGACACTAGCGACGATTAAGGGGGCTCGCCCTTTGGAAAAACAAGACGTCCCGGCAATGGTTCAGCTCCTAAAGAGCTCTAATGAAGCACATCGATCAAAGGGTGTTGAACTTGCTCGAGGTTTGGGCAAGGAAGCCTTGAATTCACTTCATGAACTACTCGGACACAACCGCAGGGACATACGCAATGCCGCCGCGCTCGCACTGGGTGCAATTGCGGATAAGGTATCGGTGCCATTCCTCGTAGCTGCCCTCTATGGCACTAGTCGCAAGCCTTCGACATTCAGACCGTCAGCAGATACGGCTGCGGAAGCGCTGGGTCTTTACCCGGTTGCCGAGCGACTGCACGCGTGCGCGCTAGTCAAGAACGCGATTCGGCTTCAACAAGTGGAACGCATCCTCAGTGGAGTAGCCGCCGCCGAAGCCTACGCTGCAGTCGTCGATCTCAATAAGAGAGGCGTGCTGTTGCTCGATTATAGCGAAACGGGTCTGCAACTGCTTGTGAAAATCGATGAAGACGAAGCGTTGCCCGACGTTAAGAAACTGTTGAGCACGGGTGATGACTTCGAAGTGCGAGATATCGTGAAAGTGATGTCGCCGAAGCGACAGGAGGAAATCATAACATTGTGGTTGAAACGGGGCATAAACGATAGCTGGCACTTTGAGTCGGTCCTTGAAGTCATTGTGGAGAGCCACATGGAAAGCAAACCAAAACACGCTCTGCTTCGTCATCTCCTTGGCGAGATTGAAGGGTTCGGTCGCAATTTCGCTCGCCGTGTTGAGTTGACGCGGCGGATTAACTCGGCACTGAAAGGGTAAAATTAGGGCTACATCTCATTCATATGAACCCGCCAGCGATTCTATTCAATTTGCAGTCTGCCAAGAACGACCCGGCGCTTCAGACGCGCGGCGACAGAAAAATACTCGTCACGGAAATTTATGCCTCGAAAGAGGATCCGGCTTCCGAGAGCCGTTGGAACCATCAGGCAAGTTCAGGCAAGTGTCCAGTCTTGCTGATGAGAGATACCGAGTCCGCCGTGTTCACGCAAGTTGCCAAGCAGACACGCCATTCCCACAAGATAGGCACTGAGATTTACATGCTCTTGGAGGGCAAGATGATGATTGAGGTCGAAGGAACAGACTATACGCTTTTGCCGGGTGACGCCATTGTTGTGTTACCGGGGGCATGTCACCAGATTCAGCGCGAGGGCGAATTCTTGTGCCGAGTGATCACTGTCAATTGCGGTGGACCGAAGGACAGATACGAATGCTGATAAACTCGGCTAGCCCTTTTTGATATGCACAGTCTAACTTTTCCGCTCCGCATTCCGCCTTACCGGACTCGCCGCAATCGCCAGACTCCGATCCCGCTTCCGTGGCGAAGCCCGCGTTCGCCTTACGGCGTCACGCGGCTCTCCAAAATCTGACGGAGCCGCTCGATCATTTGTCTTTCCTCGAAAAAGCTAATCATCCGCCCCATCGGTGTCAATCTGTGGCTCGCCCTTTGTTCGCGTCCCAATTCGCCAGTAGCCCGTACCGCTTCCGAATCAAATCCAGCCTGACGGCTCGAATGACCCCACCTCAAACACCAGATACATAAGATTCTTATGTATCCGCCTCCTGTCGTTCACCGATCACTGTTTTCCGTCCCCTCCCATGATACCTATGTTTCATATGTATCCGCCTCCTCGGTCCCAACACCGCCTCGACCCGATAGATGTCACTGACATCTATTCCCCAACGCCTGGCCGCATTTATGGATAGTGCGATCCATAACGCCCACGCGGCCCGAGAAAACAAGACCACGTCAGTTGACAACGGGACGGAGCGACCTACATTATTCTCGTTACAGAGTCGCAGTGAAAAAGTTCCGACTCGGAAAGGAGCATCAGTATGATTGCTCATTTACGGTTTCTCATGGCTGTCGGATTGCTCTCCCTGACAGCCGCGTGCGTGACACAGCAGCCCGTCGTGTTGCGCAACCCGGTCGGCCCCGATCCAACGGTCCAGGCCCGGTCGGCATCGGAGGGATTTCTGACGGTGTACACCGCCATGAAAACCTACCCGATGGACGACGAGACATATTACCGCGTGCATACCGATTACGGTATCTACGACGCGACCGGCCATCGGCTGCTGAGCGTTCGCAACGCGGCGACCTATCATGACCCGACGCCCCGGACGGTCGCATTGCCCGAAGGGCGCTACATGATCGAGGGCTGGACGGATGGGTACCAATTGCTCAAAGTGCCCGTCGTGATCAAAGCCGGCCGCGCCACCATCGTTAACCTCGAGGCCACCCGGAACAATCTCTTCCCGGCAGCCAGGGGTAATGACGTGGTGCGAGCGCCCGATGGCCAAATCATCGGTTGGTCGGCCAACGTGTCGTAAGAATCACGCGTATACTACCGGCATCAATCGGCGCGCCTTTGTCCGGAACAGGAATCGGGCTCAGCTCTCAACCTCGCAACATTTGACGTAGCGCCCCGTCGTCAAGCTTGCGTTTCGGATTTCGACATTCCGATTTCGAGCTTCGCCTTCCGCCGCAACTTGTCCGCCATAGCTTTAGCGAAGGAGGACCGAACTCGCCGCAATCGCCAGACTCCGATCCCGCCATCTTGTCCTCCGTAGCCTTGGCGTAGGAGGAAGTTTCTCCAACAGCGCAATCTTCTCCGAAAACGGACGCGTCGCCAGATGCTGCCGCATCCGGTGCGTCATTCGAAACCTATCATCCGTGCCATCCGTGTGCATCTGTGGCTCGCCCTTCATCCGCGGCAGACACTCCGTGCCCTTTGTGTCTCTGTGGTGAAAAATTCGCCTCCCGCTTCCCGCGTTCCGCTCTCTGAATTCTGGCTCCTGAATTCTGTCTCCCGTCCTCCGTCTTCTCTCCCCCTCACTTCTCCGTCATCGTCCGCCACACCCTCTCCGGCGTCGCTGGCAGCACGCGCACCGGTTTGCCTATCGCATCGTAGATGGCCGACATGACGGCGGGGCCGCAGGCAATCAACGGCGGTTCGCCCACGCCGCGCGCGCCGAACGGGCCGCCGGGATCGGGATTCTCCAGCACGATGCATTCGATCTCCGGCACGTCGCGAATCGTCGGCAAAATATAATCCGTGAACCCGGGGTTCATGATCCGGCCGTCTTTCATCACCACTTCTTCCATCAACACCATGCCGATCCCCTGCGTCACGCCGCCCTGGATCTGCCCCAACACCTGGTCGGGATTGATGGCTTTGCCCACGTCGTGGCAGGCGACGTACCGCTCGATCTTCACCTCGCCGGTCTCGGTATCAACCAGCACCTGGCAGGCGTGGCTCCCAAACAGGTACGTCACAAACGCCCGCATGCTCTGGCCCGTCGCCGTGTCCTCGGGCATCGTCGGCGGCTTGTACAAACTCGACGCGTCCAGCGAAAACCCCCGCCGCTTACCCTCGCGCGCCAGTTCGCGGAGCGTCAGCCGCTTCTTCGGATGAAACACATTGAACGCCTCGCCGTTCTCGATCTTGATTTCGTACACCAGTTCCCCGAGACGCGCCGCGGCGATGTCCTGGAGCTGCTTCTTGAGTTCCGCCGCCGCCAGTTGCACCGCCGAACCCGTGAAATACGTCTGCCGGGTCGCGGACGAACTACCCGATTCCGGCGTCAACTTCGTGTCGCCCAAAATCAGTCGCACCCGCTCCAGCGGCACGCCGACTTCCTCCGCCACGATCTGCGCGATCATGTTGGTCAGCCCTTGGCCAACGTCCACCGCGCTCGAGTACACCTCGACCGTCCCGTCGGCGGTCAGTTTGCACCGCGCCCGCGAGGCGTCGGGGAACCCGTCGCCGTAGCCCAGACCGAAACAGATCACGCTCACGCCGTAGCCGCGCTTGAGATGCGGCGCCGCCGTCTCGTAACTTCGGTTCTTCCAGTCAATCTTCTTCAGCACGGCCTCAAAACATTCGACGCCGGTCGCATGCGGCACGATCTGGCCCGTGGTCACCGCGTCGCCCGAGCGGATGAGGTTTTTCATGCGCAACTCGGTCTTGTCCATCCCCAGCTTCGCCGCGAGCCGGTCCATCAATCCTTCGTACGCAATCGCCGTCTGCGCCGCGCCGAACCCGCGCATCGCGCCGCACGGGTTGTTGTTGGTGAACACGCCGATGACGTCCACCCACACATTCGGCACCTTGTACGGGCCCGTCGCGTGGCTGGACGCCTTGCGCATCACCGCGACGCCCGTCGACGCGTACGCGCCCTTGTCCACATAAAACGTAATTTGCGCCGCGACCAGCGTGCCGTCCTGTTTCGCGCCGAGCTTGTAGTGGATCCGGATCGGATGCCGCTTGTGCCGCGCGATCATCGACTCGCTCCGCGAATACCGCAGGCACACGGTCTTCCCCTTGAGCTGGAGCGCCGCCAGGCCGAGATAAATCTGGATCGAGATGTCCTCGCGTCCGCCAAACGCGCCGCCCGTCGCCGGCTGGATGATCCGCAGTTTCTCCAGCGGCAACCCGACTGCCAGCGCAATCAACCGCCGTTCCTCATGCAGCCATTGACCCGACACCTCGATGGTCAGCATCTGGCCGTCATAGCGCGCCCGGCCCGCTTCGAGATCGAGAAACGCGTGGTCCACCGTCTGTGTCTGGATGATGTCCTCGACCACCACGTCGGCCTCGCGCATCGCGGCGGGCACATCGCCCTTGCGCAGATGTTTCTCGCCGAGAACGTTCCCCTCCGCGTGGATCTTCGGCGCATCGGGTTTGAGCGCGTCTTCCATCGTGAGAATGTTCGGCAACGGTTTGTAATCCACCACGATTTTCTTCAACGCTTCGATGGCGGTTTCTTCCGTTCTGGCGACAACGACCGCGAGCGCGTCGCCCAGGTAACGGACTTTTCGGCTGCACAACACTTCCTGGTCGCGGCGTATCAAGCCATGCAGGTTCGTGCCCGGCACATCGCCGTGGGTAATCACGGCGACAACGCCGGGAAGTTTCTTCGCCTCCCGCGTGTCAATGCCGTGTATCTCGGCATGGGGATGGGCGGCCCGCAGCACCTTGGCAAACAGGAATTTCTTGTCGAACAGGTCCTGGCCGTACTTCGTCTCGCCCGTCGCTTTGCCGACCGCATCCAGCCGCTCGGCGGGTTTGCCGACGACTTTCGTCGGCCCGCTCTCGTACGCCGAGGAACTCTTGCTCGCCACGTGATGTTTGGCGACCGCCTCTTCGAGGTTGTCTGTCGGTTGGCTCACTTCTTCTTCAACCCCATTTCGTCCGCGGCGAGTTCACAGGCGCGCAGGATCTTGCTGTAGCCCGTGCACCGGCAAATATTTCCTTCCATCCCGACGAGAAACTCCTCGCGCGTCGGGTGCGGATTCTCGGTGAGCAACGCTTTCGCGGCGACGATCAGGCCCGGCGTGCAATAGCCGCACTGCACCGCCCCGCACTCGACGAATTTCCGCTGGATCACATCGAGCTTCGTGTGGCGCGCGAAACCTTCAATGGTCGTTACGTTGCGGTCCTGCACCTGCGGCGTCAACATCAGGCACGAATTCATCGGCTTGCCGTCCACGAGCACGTAACAACTGCCGCATTCGCCTTCGAGGCACGCGCCCTTCGTGCCGGTCAATCCCATCTCGATCCGCAGAAAATCCAGCAGCGTCTGTGTCGGCTGCACCGTGGCGGACACTTTCTTGCCGTTCAGGGTGAACCGGAGTGGCCACAGGCCGGCAGTCGCTACTGGAATCTTCTTCCGCGCCTTCTTCATGCGTTCACCAGATTCTCCAACAATCGCCGCACCATCACCCCCGACAGATGCACCTTGTAATCCGCGCTCGCCCGATGGTCGGTGATGGGCTTGATCTCGCCGCGGACGATGTGCGCCGCCTGCCGGATCGTACCCGCATTCAGGCCGTTCTTCGCCAGGAACGTCTCCGCATGGTAACAGCGCATCGGCGTGGCCGCGACCGATGCCAGCGCGATGCGCGTTTCGTTCTTCGGCGTGATCGCCACCGCCGCCGCTACGATCGAGATATTCATCGCGCCGCGTTTGCCGCTCTTGGCCCAATCGCTTTTGTAATTCGTTGGCACGATGATCTTCGTAATCATCTCGTCGTCGGCGAGCATCGTCCGGCGGTACGCCAGGAAGAATTTATCCAGCGGCATCCGCCGCGCCCCGCGAACACTGGTCAATTCCACTTCCGCGTCGAGCGCCAGCAAGGCGGTGGAACCGTCACCGGCGGGCGACGCCGTGGCGAGATTGCCGGCGAGCGTGCCGAGTTCGCGGATGCCCGGGCCGCCGACGCTGAGCGACGCCTGCGCGAGACAGCGGATCGGCAGCTTCCCGGTCTGGGCGTAGGTGACGTTGCCAGCCAGTTCCCACGTGCCGTTGTGCTGATGGACGGCGCGCAATTCGGGAATGTGGGTGAGGTCGATGAAGTGCTCGGGCGCGGCCTTCCCGTGGTTCATCAGGACGACGATGTCCGTGCCGCCGGCAATGAACGCGCCGCGTTCCTTCAGTTCCGCTTTGAACCCGAGAGCTTCCTGAATGTTCTTCGGCTGGTAGAACACGGGCGCATTATGTCAACGAATTTGTTGACGGGCAAGAGTCAAAATACTACAACGAACGCAGCCACCGCGTGAGGTCGCGTACCGCGCCCAACGCGGTCACGCGACGAAAGGATTTCTACCGATCATGACCACTTCCGCCGAGCGATTGCGCCGCACCGTCAAGTCGTACGAAAAGGACATCGTCAGGTTTTCGCGCGACCTCATCGCCATCCCCGGATTCAGCGGGACCGAGGGCAACGTCTGCAAACGCATCGCCCGGGAAATGCGCAAAGTCGGCTTCGACAAGGTTTGGTTCGATAAGATGGGCAATGTCATCGGCCAGATCGGCCGCGGCCGGACGAAAATCATGATCGATTCCCACGTGGACACCGTCCACGTCGGTGACCGCAGCGCGTGGAAATGGGACCCGTTCAAGGGCAAGTTCGCCAACGGCAAGATTTACGGGCGCGGCTCCTGCGACCAGAAGACGTCCGTCGCCTCGATGGTCTACGCGGGCAAGGCGATCAAGCAGTTGAAACTCACCGGCGATTACACCTTGTGGGTTGTCGGCAGCGTCATGGAAGAAGACTGCGACGGCCTGTGCATGCTCCACGTCATCGAGAAGGAAAGGATGGTGCCCGATTACGTGGTCATTACCGAGCCGACGAACCTTGGCGTCTATCGCGGTCATCGTGGCCGGATGGAGATCAAGGTGGTCGTCAAGGGCCGCTCGTGCCACGGCTCCGACCCGTCGCGTGGCGACAATCCCGTCACCAAGATGGCCGACATCGTCAAGGACATCGACAAGCTCAACCAGCGCGGACTCAAACACGACAAGTTCCTCGGCAAGGGTACGGTGTGCGTCAGTTGCATCGAATGCAAGACTCCGTCGCAATGCTCGGTACCCGATGAGTGCACCATTTACCTCGACCGACGCATGACCAGGGGCGAAACGCCGCAGTCGTCCGTGAAGGAAATCCAGGCGTTGCCATCCGTCAAGAAGGCGAAGGGCAAAGTCGAGATATTGCACTACGATGCGACGGCGTGGACGGGATTGAAGGTCGGCCAGGAGAAGTTCTTCCCGACGTGGGTGTTTGAAGAGAACCATCCTTTGGTGCGGGCCGGCGTGAAAGCCGCGACGCTCGCGCTGGGCAAGATGCCGCGCGTCAGCCGCTGGACGTTTTCCACCAATGGCGTTGCCACCGCGGGCCGTCACAACATCCCAACCATCGGTTTCGGTCCGCAGAACGAAATCTACGCCCATACCGTGGACGAATTCGTCCCCGTGGCCGCCCTCATCAAAGCGACGACGTTTTACGCGGCGATTCCGCAAATTATTCTGGCGGAGACGCGCGGCAAAAGGCGGTAGACCGCCGACCGTCGACGCGCCGAAATGTTGGGGCGCTCAACGTAATGACAAAAGCGTCTCAGTCCGTGATTCAAAGGAAGCGCGTCCTGCCCAATCTCTCGCGCGCGGCACGGCTCATTTGCTGGACTTGACTTGTAGACGGAATGACTCTACAAAAGCTTATGGAAAGACGGGGGACTACTGTGAAAATGAAGACAACCCATTGTACATCCATTCTCATCGCGGTGCTGGCACTGGTGACGACCGCTATGCCGTTGCCGGCCGCCGTCAAGGTCGACACCGCTCAGCCGATCGAGACCATGGTCGCGTTTCGGGTTGCCGGGACCAGTTATATCACCGCGATCCCGAGCAATACCTTGGTACTGACTTCCGGCAAGCTCGGAAACAAGGAGAAGTTTGCCATTATCGATATCACCGGTGGCAATCTTCAGGATGGAGATGAGGTTCGGATCCGTTACGCTCCACACGGGGGGACGGACCCGGACACGACGAAGTCCAGTTACTGGCTGGAAAACAATGCGGGAATCAGGCGCGGCCATGATGGCGATGTATTCAAACTCAAACGGGTGGACACGAAATTCGCGCTGGTGACACCAACCGGGAAATTTGTGGCGCCGCCGCCCAAGAGTGGCGATGCACTGGGCGTATCCGCCAAGCAGGACGGGGCGCTACTCGTGGAAATCATTGATCTCAAAACCGGGGCTTCCGTTATCCCGCCTGCAGCCCAGCCGGCGTCGGACTCGACGGCTCCGACGTCACCATCAACTCCGGAAAACACCGGAACTGCCTCGCCAGCGCCGGCCACGGACAAGCCGGCCACGCAGTAACGGATCACAATTCGAGAACGTGGGGCCGCACCGATAAGTTGCGCGTGGACATCGCGACTGCCGAATTTACGGTAGATACTTCCGGAGGTACGCTTCATCCCCTTGCGCGGTGAACAGGTACGTCTTGCCGTCCTGGCTCCAAACCGCGGTCGTGACCGCATCCACCATCTGGACGCGCGGAGTTGTGGTAGCGGGTGGGTTGGGTAGCGCGGCGTTATCCACGACGAACAACCACAAGCCGCGACCGCTTTCCCGCATGCAAGCCAGGTCGACTTTATGCCCGTGCCACTCGAGCGCGCCGCCGCCGACGACGGTGACGTTGCGGAGTGTATCGGGCACGATGAAGTCGGTCGGCCAGCCCTTCTGGGCGAGCACTTGGCGCAACTCGTCGAAACTTCTGGCTTGGGCGACCATCGGGTACGGGCCGGTGACATACCGCACCATGGTCATCTGGTACGTCCCAAGTCCATACCGGCTGGTCTGGCGGAACGTCCGATAGCGGGCAAGTCCCAGAACAACAATGACGACAGCCGCAGCCGCCAGAACAAGCCTTCGCCACCCAAAGTCTACTCGCACAATCTGGCGTTCGCCCAGGATGCGCTCCTTGAGATCGGATGGCACAGGCATGTCTCGGAGCCCCGTGCGAATCATCGCGTCCGCCCGCTGCTGTTGTTCGAACCAGACAGCCAATTCCGGATCGCTCTCGGCCAGCCGCAACGCCTCGGCGATCTGGGGATCGACAGCATCATCGCTCCCCGGTTGGTAGCCGAGCAGAATCTCTTTGGCCTGCTCTCTATCCATGGGGCTCCCGTGGTTTGTCAATTGGCCGTGATGATCTCTCCGTCAGAATTTCGTACAAGTGGCACTTGCCGCGGGCGATCCGTGATTGCACGGTGCCCACGGGAATGTCGAGGATTTCCGCGATTTCCTTGTACGTGTAGTCGTCCAGATAAAACAGGGTCAGTGGGGCGCGAAACACTTCATTGATCTGCGCGAGCGCCTCGAGCACCGTCGCCGAATCGAGCCGCTCGACGCTCACGGGGGGAACCGTCGGAAGCTCACTGGCGACCGCGTCGAGTTCGTGATGCGGGAAACGCGCGCTCCGGCGGCGTGCCTGCAGAAATTCGCGGTGCAATGTCGTGAACAGCCACGTCTTGGCCTTCGAGGGGTCACGCAACTGATGCCCCTTGTTGGCCCACTTCAAGAAGGTTTGTTGGGTCAAATCGCCGGCCTCCGCCTCGTCATGCGTAAGATTGTAGGCAAACTGGTACAATCGCCTGTAGTGTTGCTCCACCAGCACCTCGAAATCCGGCGCAGGCAAAGCGGAGTTTTCCATCTCCTCATCCATAAGAGGCGTCGTCGCCGCCTTTTGTTCCGGTAATGCCGAACCCTCCCTATTGTCGTGGAGCGATGGCGCCCCCGCAACTCGAAAAGCATCCGGGAACAAAGTCGTCTTCGGCGCATCACATTGGTCAGATAGGACGCAAAATTGGGCATGTTCATGTTGATTTGCCGGGCGCTGCAACCGTTGCCGTTCGTGAGGAGAAAAATCGACCCTCGCGGGTCACATCGCCAATCAACGTCGTCCTTCGGGGGGCGGTCGTTCTCCTCGGCGCGGACAGCGGCGCCCGGCATGTAATAGCTTCCGGCTTCGGGTTCGGCGGGGGGTTGTACAACCCCCGCCGAAAGGGTGTGCAGAATCGTTCCGCTTGCCTGCCAAAATTGTTCCCCCCGGCCGAATTCTGCGCGGCAGATGCGCCCGGCTCCGTCTGGGGCACATCCCATGCTCTGCCAACAGGGTGGACGACGAACATGCAAGAGCTACAGTTCAAAATGTATCGAACCGGCAGCGCGGAGGTCATCGAGATGGCCGGAGCGGTCGACGCGTTGGCGTTTGCCCAGTTCGCGGCCACGTTGACTCGGACGATGGAAGAGGTCACCCCCTGCATCATCCTCGAATGCTCGCGGGTCACCTACATCGGCAGCGCCCAGTTGAAGGAACTGATCGGTTTCGCTCACATGGCCCAGGCCCGCGGCGGCGACCTCAAATGCGTCGGCCTCCCGCAGACCATCCAGCAAGTCGCCAACCTGATCGCCATGGGTGACTTGATCGAGTTCCACGACCATCTGGCCGAGGCCCTCCAGGCATTCCAGCGTTCAACCGAAACCGTGCCGCAATAGAGGTTCTCGACAACGCCGTGGTGCCGGTCACTGGCCCGCCGCGATGATTGCGACCAAGTGCCGGCAACGAACGAAGCACTCACGGCACGCACGCCAACAATCTCGGCCCACTCAACGCTTGTTCGCCTTGCTCAGCTTGTTGAGGTCGTCGACGATCTTCTGGGCTTCCTCATCCGTAAACTCCCCCTCGACGAGAAATTGGCCGTTGATGATCCGCTGGTCCACCAGCCAGGCGCTGACGGGATGGTTGTTGATCATCACCACGATGTATTGGCCCCGCGTCCGCGTCGTCATCTCGTCGAGCGCGATCTCGCCGAGTGGATCAAACCGGAGGAAAATGGCCTTGCCCCCCGCCGTGTTGTACAACTCCGCCGACTGCACATCCTGTTCCGTGAGCGTGGGGAAGGGGCTGATGGTCAATTTCGGGCCGCCACGCGGCAACACCACCGTTTGCACGTTCTCCGCCGGCAACGCGGAGTCCGCTTGTTCGTACAGCCGAACCGTCGTGTCAACGACCGGTCGGTGGAAACCCGGAAGGTTCCCGAATGAGTCGCAGCCCGTCAACAGCCCCGCCAAAAGCGCGCCGAACACCATCATTTTAAGGGTTTGCATCAAACCACATTGTATGGTAGCCTCCGCAACTCGTACAATACAATCATGACAGATCCACGATTCCTTAAGGAGGAAGGGGCCGAGGTCTTTACAGGGAACGAGTTGCTCGTCAAAGGCGCGCTCGAAGCAGAGGGCGGTACCCATCTCCTTACCGGTTACCCCGGGTCACCGATTGCGGGCTTTTTCGACGCGATGGAACTTGTCGCGCCCCTCTTCAAGGAAAAGGGCATCCGCGGATGCATTTCCAACAACGAAGCGTTGGGCGCGGCGATGCTCAACGGGTCCCAAATGGGGCCGCTCCGCGCCATCTGCGCCATGAAATCCGTCGGCCTGCACGTCGCCGCCGACGCGCTGGCGCTGGGTAATCTCGCGGGCGCCCATCCACAAGGCGGCGCGTTGGTGATCATTGGCGACGACCCGTGGAGCGATTCGACCCAGGTACCCGCCGATTCCCGGTTCCTCTGCAAGCACCTGTTCATGCCGATCATGGAGCCCAGCACCAATCAGGAATTGAAGGATTGGGTCGATCTCGGCTTCCGCGTGTCCCGCGAATCGAACCTGTTCATCGGTTACATCGTCACCACCAACCAGGCGGACGGCGGCGGCACGGTGCAATGCCGCCCCAACCATTTTCCCGACATCAGCACGGCCAACAAGTACCAACTCGATACCGCGCGGATCGATTTCGAAAACACCGTTCTGTTGCCGCCCCGCACGTGGATCAGGGAAGCGGACATCCCGCAACGGTTTGGCCGCCTGCTGGACAGCGCCCGCCGCCTCGGCGTCAACCGCTTTCTCAACGTCCGCAAGAATCCACGGTGGCGCGCCGAAATCGGTTTCGTGGCCTCCGGCCTCGGGTTCTGCTACCTCGAACACGCCCTCGCCGAACTCGGCGTCGCCGACAAGGTCCCGATCCTCAAGCTCGGCGTCAGTTACCCGGTCGACGCCCAATTGGTCGAGGAGTTTTCCCGGCAGGTGCGCAGCATCTTCGTGATCGAGGAACGCCGCGGGTTCATGGAAGAGCAGATCGCCGAGATTGTCGGCAAATACAACCAGCTGGCGACCGCCGCGAACCGCACCAATGTGTGGGGCAAGGAATTTCCCGTCGGCCTTAAAGGCATTCCCGCCACCCGCGGCCTCAACCCCAGCATCCTCATCGAGCGCCTCGCGCCGCTCGGTAGGTTCTTCCGCGATCCGGAGCTTGTTCTCGACCAGAAGCGCATCGATTGTGCCGTCGAACTCATCCGCGAGACGAACTCATTTGACGTTCGCATCCCCCTGCGCACCCCCACCTTCTGCCCCGGTTGCCCGCACCGCGACAGCGCCAGCGTCCTCATCGAGGTGAAGAAGCGATTCCTCGACCCGCGGTACATGAAACAGCATCACCATCGCGGCCCTGTCGACCTTGTCTTCCACGGCGACACTGGCTGCTATACGATGCTCATGTTCGAGCCTACCAAGGACCTCATGCACAACTACAGCGGCATGGGTCTCGGCGGGGGCACCGGCGGGGGCATCGATCCCTTCATCACCAACAAACAGGTCGTGTTCCTCGGCGACTCCACGTTTTTCCACAGCGGTATGCTCGGCATCTCCAACGCCCTCAAACAGGGCCAGGACATCACCTACGTCATCCTCGACAATTCCACCACCGCGATGACGGGCCACCAACCCACGCCGTCCATGGATGTCGATATCGTCGGCGAGACCACCTACAAGCAGAACATCGACCGCATCGTCGAAGCCATGCTCGGCCAGGAGGTCCATGTCGTTCGCGCCAATCCCGCCTACCGCGAATCATGGAAGACGATGCTCGAAGAAACCATCCTCCGCGACGGCGTGAAGGTCATCGTCGCCGACAAGGAATGCGGCATCACGTATCACCGCCGCGAATCCCGCGAGGAACGTCGCACCGTTCGCGAACATGGTTTCCTGCCGGAAAAGCAGTTCGTCAATGTCAACCCCGATGTCTGCGAGAACTGCCTCGAATGCACGCTCGCGACCGGTTGCCCCGGCCTGACGTTTGCCGAGACTCCGTTCGGCGCGAAGATCCAGACGGATTTGTCGTGGTGCGTGGCCGACACGGCCTGCACGAAGATTTACGCGTGCCCGTCCTTCGAGGAAATCACCATCGTCCGCACGCAGAAACCGCCCGCGCCCATCGATTCCATCGACCTGTCGAGCATCCCCCTGCCCAAGGTTGCCAATTTTCAAGACGTCTGGCACTGCTATCTGGCCGGCGTCGGCGGACAGGGCATCGGCGTCAGTACCGCAAGCCTCGTTCGCGCGGGATTCAAACAGGGCTACCACGTCTTGTTCTGCGACAAGAAGGGACTGGCGATTCGCAACGGCGGCGTGTTCTCGCAAATCACGTTCACGAAGGGCTCCCAACACACGTCCAATATCATCCCGTACGGCCATGCGGATTTGTTGCTCGGCATCGATCCGCTTGAAGCCACACGCAGCCTCTCGCCGAACGGCAACCTGCGCGTCGGCAGCCCGGGACGCACCGTCGCGGTCGTGAACGCCTACAAGACGCCCACCATCCTCACGCTCCTCGGCAAGGACGACTTCAGCGTCGCGGAATTGGAGGACACACTCCGCCGCTACACGAAATCAGACGAGTATTTCGGCCTCAATGTCGCCGGTATCTCGGAGTATTTCTTTGGTACGAAACTCTACGCCAACGTCGTTCTCCTCGGCGTCGCCTTCCAGCGGGGATTGCTGCCGCTCTCGCTGGAGAACATCGAATGGGGTATCCGCGAAACCATGGGTTCCACCGCGGACGAGAATATCAAGGCCTTCCATCTCGGGCGGAAACTCGTTTTCGAGCCGGAACTTGCGCACAAACACGAACTCCACGAGACCTACGCCGAATTCATTGCCGAACGCGTCGATGTCTTGAAACGAAACCACCGCGCCGGCGCTCGTTGGGCCCGCGAATTCGAGGTCCTCATCCGCCGTAGCGAGAACTCGATCCGCCTCGGCGAACAAACCGCGCGCGACATCGTCTGGCGGTTGTACGACCTCCTCGAGTTCGGCGGAACCGGCGCCCAGGCTGCCCAGTACCTCGATCTCGTGGAAAGAATCTACGCCAAGGACAACGGCCAGTTCGATTTCGCGGCCACGAAGGCCGTCATTTGGAACCTGCACAAGGCAATGGTCATCAAGGACGAAGTGTACGTCGCCCACCTGCTGACCAGCGAAGAAAAGGCCCGCCGCGATCAGCACCGCTACCACGTCGACGAACAGCGCGGCGACAAGATCGTCTATCACCACCTCAACCGGCCTGAATTCAACGTCCTTGGCCGGGACATCCGCTTCAAGTTCAGCCCGCGAAAATGGCAACTCAACCTGCTCAAACACCTCCGCTGGCTGCGGCGCGTCATGCCGTCCTGGCATCGGCGCGAGCGCGAATTTCGTGACTGGTATATCGCCGCGGTGGAAAATTTCCACTACGAAGATCGCGCTGGCTACGAACGCTATGTCAAGGCCCTGCGCTGCGTCGAAGACGTCCGCGGTTATCGCGAAGTCCGCTACCCGAAGATGGAGGAAGCCAGACGCCGCGCCGAGGCTACCCTCTCCCAGCCGTCCCGCACCTCGCCCGTTACAGTTTCTGTGTAGCTGGCCTACCTATCATTTGGGACATCCAATATCCCTCCCATGTATGGAAGGAGCAGAAACACAATGATTATTCCGACCAGACGGATCTCTGGGTGCTGTGCTGTGTTGTACACCCAGTGTGCCAGTATGCATCCCCACAGATTATCAGTTTTCTCACGGAGGAGACAGAGCATGACGGTCAATATCGCTGTCATTACAAACAGGTACCAAGCTGTAAATACGAATAGATGATACACGGAGTTGATGACAACGAGCAACGCCGTCGCCAACACAGCCCCGTAGGATCGCCTAAACACGGGATAGAGAAAGCCGCGCATCAGAGGTTCTTCGAGAATCGGGCTGAGTTGGCCCAGCAACATCATATAGAGCAAGTATTCATGCCGCCGTGGGCTGAAATGAATGTAGTCTGGAGTGAGCTGCTTCGGGACGAGCCCGATCTTTCCTCCGTAGACAACGGCAAGGCTCACAAGAAGGCCGCCTAGGACCCCAAGCCAGCTCTTCAGATCCGGTCGTCGTCTCAGGCGAAAACGATTCACAAAGTCTCGTGTGGTCCGGCATTGCGAGAACAGGATTGTGATGACAAAGCCCGCCAGCAAACCCAGAAGCACGCTAACAAAGTAGTTAGCCGGTGAAACAGTCCAAAAGGAAAAGACAAAACGACTGATCAGCAGATCAACCAACGGAATCAAGATCGCGCACTGCCACGCGCTACCCCTTGTCCACGTACCCGGTTCGTTATGCGACCCCGCTGCCATTACAGCAGGTTGTCATACGGAGTGGTTGGTATCAACTCTTCTGTATTTCAGGATGCGCGGTCGGGCTTTGTGCGCTTGATGCGCGCCTGTGGCGCATCTTCAAGGCAACGCGTGACCAACGCCGTCCAGCCGGTCTGGTGGCTGGCGCCGACACCACGGCCATTGTCACCGTGAAAATACTCGTAGAAGAGAACCAGGTCCTTCCAATGCGGGTCCGTGGCGTACCGTCCTTCTGCCCCGTGACACGGGCGGCGACCATTCTCATCAGGCAGGAAAATGCGGGCCAGGCGCGCGCGGAGTTCGTCCGCGACCTGTTGCAGGTTCATCATATGACCGGACCCCGTCGGGCACTCGACCTTCAGGGCATCCCCGTAGAAATGGTGGTACCGTTCCAACGCCTCGATCAACAGATAGTTGATCGGAAACCAAATCGGCCCGCGCCAATTCGAGTTGCCGCCAAACAGACCCGAGTTCGATTCGCCGGGCACGTAATCGACGCGGTACTCCGAGCCGTTCACGTGGAATACGTAGGGGTTGCGCTCGTGGTATTTGGAGACGGACCGGATTCCGTACGGCGACAGAAACTCATTCTCATCGAGCATGTACCGCAGCATCCGCTCCAACCGTTCGCGCGACGGAATCGCCAGCAACCGGTGGCCATGGATCTCTTTCCGGCAATCCGAGGCCATGTAGGTGATTTGTTGCGCGAGGTCCTTGCGATGGGTCAGAAACCAGTCCAGCCGCTTGCGAAAACCCGGCAGCTTGTCGATAACTTCGTCTTCGAGTATTTCGGCCGCAATCAGGGGCAACAGTCCGACCACGGAGCGGATTTTCAGTGGGATCGTGCGCCCGTCCAGTGAAAGCTGGTCGTAATAAAAACCGTCTTCCTCGTCCCACAATCCCATTCCGCCATGGGTGTTAATCGCGTCGGCAATGGCGATGAAATGCTCGAAGAATTTCGACGCCATGTCTTCGGTCGCCGCATTATCGCGGGCCAGCTCCAGCGCCATGGAGAGCATCGTATTGCAGAAGAACGCCATCCACGCCGTGCCGTCGGCTTGTTGGAGCTGCCCGCCCGTGGGCAACGGCTTCGAGCGGTCGAACACGCCGATATTATCGAGACCGAGGAAGCCGCCGCCAAAGATGTTCTTGCCCTCCGCATCCTTCCGGTTGACCCACCACGTGAAGTTGATCACCAGCTTCTGGAACGTGCGTGACAAGAACACCCGGTCGCGCTGGCCGCGACCGCCGGTCATCTTGTACACGCGCCAGCACGACCACGCATGCACGGGCGGGTTCACGTCGCCAAACGCGAACTCGTAGGCCGGAACCTGTCCGCTGGGGTGCATGTACCATTCGCGCAAAAACAACACGAGCTGGTCCTTCGCGAATTGCGGGTCAAGTTTCGCAAACGCAATCATGTGAAACGCCAGGTCCCACGCCGCAAACCACGGATACTCCCAGTTGTCCGGCATCGAAATGATGTCGCGGGAATAGACATGACGCCACTCGGCGTTGCGCCCACTCTTGCGGGCTTCGGGAGGAGGCGGTTGCTGGGGATCGCCATCGAGCCAGTCGTTCACGATGTAGTGGTAGAATTGTTTGCTCCAGAGAAGACCCGCATATGCCTGGCAAACGATGTTCTGTTCCGCGGCGGAAAGCGTTGGGGGAACGTGCGCGGCGCGAAACTCCTCCGCTTCGCGTATCCGCGTCGCGAACACGTCGTCGAATTCCTGGCCCAGGCTGCTCGTGACCTTGAGCGGCTGGTTGGACAACCGAAAGCGCAGGATAACTTCCGCGCCCGCGGCAATCTGCAGCTTGTAGTGCGCCGCCACTTTCGTGCCCACCTGCTTCGGGTTGACCGCGTCAGTCCGGCCGTGCACGACGTATTCGTGAAAGGCGTCCTTTACGTAGGGCGTGTAGTTATCGATGTCGAACAGCCGTTTCGAGTTGGTCTCGTTCTCCGTGAACAACAATTCCGGCGCCTCCTTGTTCGGGCCGGGGCCGGCGACGAAATAATGTTTTCCGAAATTGACGTGATCGCCTTCCACCGTGGAATCCCCGACGACCGACATCCGCGGTTTGATCCAACACCCCTCGTGTCGACAACCCCAGATCCAGGTATTGCGGTACCACAGCGTGGGGAGTATATGCACCGCTGCGGCCTCGGGGCCGCGGTTGGCGACGGTGATGCGAATCAGGATGTCGTCGGGGCCGGCCTTGGCGTACTCGGCAAACACGTCGAAATAGCGGCTGTCATTGAACACGCCGGTATCGAGCAGTTCGAACTCCGGTTGGTCGTTGCCGCGGCGCCCGTTTTCCTCGGCGAGCCAGTCGTACGGGAATTCCGCCTGCGGATACTTGTACAGCGCTTTCATGTAGGAGTGCGTCGGCGTCGAATCCAGATAGTAGTAACACTCCTTCACGTCCTCGCCGTGATTGCCTTCGGGCCCGGTCAAACCAAACAGCCGCTCCTTCAGAATCGGGTCCTTGCCGTTCCACAACGCCAGCGCAAAACACAGGCGGCACTCGCGGTCAGTGATCCCGAGCAATCCGTCCTCGCCCCAGCGATAGGCCCGGCTGCGCGCGTGGTCGTGGGGAAAGTAATCCCAACACTCGCCGGTCCCGGAATAATCCTCGCGGACCGTCCCCCATTGCCGCTCCGATAAGTATGGTCCCCAGCGCTTCCAATTTTGCTGCCGCCGGGCATCATCGATGAGTCGCTGTTGTTCCACGGGTACGCTCATGTCTTACCCCTTCCTTCCGTCTCGGTCCGCAACCTGGCCAAAAACTTCACCGTCGTTCTCGCCCATTGTTTGTCACTCATGCGTGGCTCCATCGGTCAACGGCTGATGGAGATGACGTTCTTGATGCCGCCCGCCCTGCCCAGCAACAGATCGCGATGTTCCTCCATCGAATATCGTTTGGTGATCAGCAGGCGCACGGCTTCCGGCCATTTCCCGGTGAAGATTTGCAGGTCGGCGATGGCCGATTCAAAGGCGTCGCGGTTGGCGTTGACCGTCCCGTAGACGATCTGGTTCTTCAGAACGAGGTTGCGCATGATGAGATCCGCGTCCAGTTCGATAGGCCCCTTTCGTCCGGGCACGCCCGTGAAGATGAATACGCCGTTTGTCCCCAGCAACTCCATCAGTTGGAATGACACGCTGGATGCGCCGGTGGCCTCGTACACCAGATCGATGTTGCCGACCAACGCCGCCAATTGTTCCAACGAGGTGTCTTTGCCCGAGACATACGTGGCGCCAATGGCCTCGACCAAACTGGCCTTGGGACTGGGCTTCGGCTCTTGCGAATACACAAACGTCTGGAAACCTTCGTTGGCGAGCACCATCGCCCCCAGCAAACCGACCGGCCCGGCGCCCAGGACGACCGCATGATGACAGTACGCCGCCGGCTTCCCCGGTTCGAGCGGACAGGCCCATGGCAGCCGCATTTGCACCTGCCACAGTTGCGTCAGCCCCTTTTCGGCGATCGTCAGCGGCTCCGTGAGCACGCCCACGTCACGCAATCCGGGTGGCACAACGTTCATGTATTGCTCGTCGTCCACCACGAATTCCGTCATGAACCCGTGCTGCATTTTGATGCCCCGCTCGGTGAAATCACCCGTGTAGCAGAAATCCTGCCGTCCGCTCCGGCACGCGAGGCAGCTCTCATGTGGGCAGGGTCGCCGCACCATCGGCACCGCAAGATCGCCGACCTTGACGCGCGAGACCGCGCGGCCGACCTCGACGACTTCGCCGAAGGATTCGTGGCCAAGGACGAGATAATTGCTGCCGTCGGGCGGCGTGCCGTACTCGAACGCGCAGATTTCCTTGTCCGTGCCGCACACGCCAACGTCGATCATGCGAAGTTTCACGTCCGTCGACGTCGAGATTTCCGGCTCGAGGTGATCGATCAGACGTATGTCACGTGTACCAGGGAAAACGGCAATTGCCTTCATAGCGACCTCCACAATTCGATGACGCCATCACGAATCAGGTTTCCGAATTCACGCCCGTCGCAACTCAGCCCAGTATTCGGCATCCAATTTGCATACGGTAAACTCGATATGGACGAAGTCAACGAGCGGCTCATCAAAGGCAAGGAGCGCATCGCCGAAGTGGGACGCGGCAAACCGCGGATCGTTCCGCCCACACGAAACCGCCTGCCGCCCGGCCAGCACGAGGTGAAGGAATGGCCGGTGCTCGATCTCGGGAATCAACCGGAAATCCCGCTCGATCACTGGTCGCTGAACGTCGAGGGCCTCGTCGAGAATCCGAAATTGTTGACGTGGCCGGATTTCATGGCGCTGCCACAGGTCGAGAGGGTGGCGGATTTCCACTGTGTGACGACGTGGAGCCGGTTCGACAATCACTGGAAGGGAGTCGATTTCAAGACCATCTGCGACCTCGTGAAGCCGAAACCTGAAGCGCAATTTGTGCTGTTCACGGGCTATGACGGTTATTCGACGAACCTGCCGCTCGATCTCGCCATCGAGGACGCGTTGGTTGTGCACCACTGGGAAGGCAAACCACTGGCTCGCGAGCACGGCGGGCCGGTGCGCGTGGTGGTCTCGAAGGTTTACGCATGGAAAGGCGCGAAATGGGCCAAGGACATCATCTTCCTCCCGCACGACCACCTCGGCTTCTGGGAAGTCCGCGGCTATTCGAATACCGCCGATCCGTGGACCGAAGACAGATTTTCGTGACTCGCCGACGCCTATCGGCTATTTCTGGCTCGTGACCCACTGCATTCGACTCTTGTTGGTTTGTTATTTTCTGACCTTGTGCCCGTTGTGTTTTTGTGGCGAAACACCGCCGGCGCTTGACGCCCGGGACGAACAGGCGATCGAGATGGCGTTGCGCGCCATCAAGATGACGCCACGTGACTTGTCTTTCCAAAAGACCAACGTCGAATCGGAACTCATCCTTCAGAAGGCGCGGACATTCCTGCAACAACCGCTGACGTTGCCGGTGTATGGGCAGTCGGTGGCGTCCAATTTGCAATCCATCGCGTCGCTTCAAATGCTGGCAGTGTTTTCTCAGCACCAACTGGAAGTGCCGTCAGCGCCAGTCGACATCGAGTATTCGCCAGTTACAGTTGACCCCGATTTTTTGACCAATCTGCCTCCGGCGGTGGCACGCGCGGTTGAGATCATCGCCGATGGGGCCGGGCGAGCGAACCAGTTGTTACAGCAGTCGCTGCCTTCGGAAAAGTCGCGGGCCCTTGCGGCGTTTGCCATGGAAACCTTCGGGCTGGATAAGGACGCGGCTGAGTTGCAGGCGTGGGATAAACTCGGTTTGAAAACCAATGACGTCGCCGACCTGTTGCGGCGCGATGCGAATCTCGATCTACAGGACGGTGAGCTGGAGACAACAATTCTCGATGCCAGCGACAAGCTCGACCGTTCGGGTCTGTTCGCCGCGTCCGAATTGTTAGCCGACTCGGTGGACAAAGCCATCGCGATCTTGCAGGCGGCGAAGGATGATCCGGCCATGCAAAAAGAATTTCAGGTCGAGACCGACACACCGCTCGGCAAGATCATCGTCGGCGGCGCCGGGCACAATGTCTATACCAACGAAGCGTTCCTCATCATTGATACCGGCGGCGATGATACGTACGTGAATTCTGCCGGCGGCGCGAATGGATTGCTCGGGCGGCCGATTTCCATCGTGATTGATCTCGGCGGTAACGATGAATTCATTTCGAGGCGGAGCTTCTCGCAAGGCTCCGGCGTCTTTGGCATCGGCATTCTCGCCGCGCTGGGGAGCAATTGCACGTTTCAGGCGAAGCATCTGTCCCAGGGCGCCGGCTTCTTTGGGTGCGGATTACTGATGACGGGGGAGGGGAACCAGACGTTCGAGGCGGACACGTTTTGTCAGGGCGCGGGCATGTTCGGCGCGGGCATTTTATGGCAACGGGGCGGGGACACGCGGTACAAGGCGGCGCAAATGGCGCAGGGGTTCGGCGGCACGAGCGGGATCGGGATATTGTTGGACGAGAGCGGCAACGATTACTATTTCGCCGGTGGCAAATACCCCTGCGGCTGGCTTCCAAACCATTATTTCTCACTGTCCCAGGGTTTCGGTTATGGCATGAGGCCGTTTGCGGGCGGCGGGATCGGTATTCTCTGCGATCTGAAAGGTGACGATCACTATGTCGCGGACGTATACGGCCAGGGCGCCAGCTATTGGTACTCGGTCGGGCTGTTGCTGGACCTGGCGGGCAACGACACCTACGACGCGTACCAGTACTGCCAGGGCGCCGGCATCCACCTGAGCAGCGGTGAATTGATCGACTGGGGCGGAAACGACACCTACACCGCCGGCCACATTTGCCAGGGCGCAGCCCACGACTATGCGGTCGGCATTCTGATCGACCGCGCCGGGAATGACAGGTATTCCGGCGACACGACCGCCCAGGGCGCGGCGATCAACAACTCATTTGCCATGCTGCTCGATTGTTCGGGCAATGACGTGTACACGGGCGCGGACCCCAAGCAGTCGCAAGGGGCCGGCCACGATGGCGACAAGCGCGAGTATGGTTCCATCGCGCTGATGCTCGATCTCGGCGGTCGGGACAAGTACTCGCAAGGGCAAACCAATAACGGCATCTGGCTGAAACCGCTATACGGCGCCGGGTTGGACTGCGAATTTACGAACGTGGTTGCAGAGACGGCGCTTCCGTCGCTCGGTCAATTTACCGCGGATCGAGGCCCGACCCCGCAGACTCACACACGGCTCTACCAAGTTGCGCCTGTCGACACGCGTCAACCCGTCGAACAACTTCTGCGTCGCGCCATCAGCGACCGGCCGGATGCGCAAGCGGCATCCGACGAACTGAAACGGCGCGGAACGGAGGTGCTGCCCTATCTCCTCACGCGTCTGGACAGTCCCGAGGTTCTGGTGCGGGTGAAGGCCGAGGAAATCGTCGACTACCTCGGCACGAACGCGGTGCCGTTGCTCATCGACGGCATCGACAACGCGAAGAACGATGAGGTGGCCCGTCTCTGCTGTTATTTCCTGGCCCGGTTTAACGAAAAGGCGCGCGCGGCAATCCCGCATGTGCTGCCGTTGATCAATCGCGAGAAAACACGGACGGTCGCGTTCTACACGCTCGGACACCTGCGCGCTCGCGAGGCATTCGTACCGGCGATGAACGCCCTCGACAGCCGACAGGAATTGGTGCGACTGCGTGCCGCTCAGGCGCTGGGCCGCATCGGCGACCGACGCGCAACGCCGAAGTTGATTGGAGCGCTCGGAGACGAATTGTGGGACGTGCGGTACGCGGCGGAGGATGGACTGGTCGGCTTGGGTCGACAGAGCATCGGGCCGTTGCGCCGGGCGTTTGGGAAGGCATCGCCACGCGCGCAGCCGCACATTCTCGAAGCGCTGGCGAGGCTCGGTGACCACCAGGCGCTCGCTTGGGCGCGGACGTTCTACAAGAACGACGATCCGCTCGTGCGGACGGCGGTCGAGAACCAATTGGCAAACGAACTCTCGGCGGGAACCAAGAAACGCTGATTCAGACTTCCGTTGGCGCTTCGGCCGAATACGTCACGATGATTACCACGGCGAGGATGATGGCCGCGGCAGCGAGCAGGGTTCGCGAGGTGATTTGCTCACCCGCGAGTGTCCAACCGAGAAACACGGCGACAATGGGATTGACGTAGGCATAGGTCGAGACGTGCGCCGGTGACGCCACTTGCAAGAGCCACACATACGCCGTGAAGCCGATGAGTGATCCGAATGTGACGAGGTAACACCACGCGGCCCACGAGTGCGCGGACACGTGCGCGGGCGTGAAACGGGTCCATTCTCCCGTGACGCTTCCCGCCAACATCAGCAACGCCCCGCCCGCGAGCATTTCCATGGCGGCAGCCAGCAATTGCGATGACGGCAGGGAGGCGCGCCGGGAGTACAACGAGCCTGCGGCCCATAGGAATGCCGCCAGGAGGAGAACGACAGCGTCGACCAGATTGATGGGCGCACCGCCGTTGAGTCGGCCCGGCGCGATCAGGAAACCGAGTCCAACAAATCCCACGAGTAGCCCGGAAACGATGCCGACGGTTGGTCGAGGCCCGCGGTGCCAGAGCCATTCCAGCAGGATCATCCACAGTGGCACCGAGCCAATGATCAGCGCTGAAACAGCGGAAGGAACCCGCTGCTGGGCCCAACTGAGGAGGCCGTTCCCGCCCACTAATAGCAGGCCGCCAACGATGGCCGCGCCCCGCCAATGAGCGAATTCCGGTTTCGTGGCGCCGCGCAGTCGCGCCCAAGCGTACAGGATGGCGCCGGCCACGATCGCCCGGGACCCGGCCATCATAAACGGCGGAATCGTTTCAACCGCCAGACGAATCCCGAGATAGGTCGAACCCCAAATGAGGTAGACGGCGGCAAAGGCGGTTATGATTTGCCACCGCTGCGGGGTCGGTGACTGAGATGGCGATTGGCGCATGGCGCGAGGATAACATAACCCCCGGAATCCCGCGCCGTGAAGAGCGATCCGCTCCGAACGGCGGGTGAATCAGGCAAGGGAACTGTGCCCGCCGGTGATGTACCGTTCGAGTTCGCGGATGGTGAACTCGCGTTCGGAAATAACCACCTTCACAATGTCGCCGATGGATACGACGCCGGCCAGCCGGCCATTTTCCATGACCGGCAAGTGACGCAGCCGTTTGTCCGTCATCAGCGCCATGCAATTCTCGATGGTGTCGTCGGGGCTGACGTACAGGACGTCGGTGGTCATCAACTCGGCGACGGTCGTGGTCTTCGACGAGCGGCCCTTGAGCATCACCTTGCGGGCGTAGTCCCGTTCGGTAAACACGCCCACCACGCCGCCGTGTTCGACGACCATGAGGGAGCCGATGTTTTTGGCAGCCATCAACTCCAGCGCCTCGTACACGGTGGCCTGTGGCGCGATGGTCCAGACCTGATTCCCTTTCTCCCGCAACAGTTCTTTGACCGTATGCATAAGAATGACCTCCGTTAACCGACTGCGCTCAGTGTACTCGCGATGCGGGGCGCAGGGCAAGCGGAAGCATACAGGAGCATCGTCAGGGAATGATCAAACTTCCGTCGTCACGGAAATCAAATGCGCCCCAGGCGATCTCCCAGAGATACCCGTCCGGGTCGGAGAAATATCCACTGTATCCGCCCCAATCGGTATCCTGTGCTGGCTTCTCGATTGTCGCGCCAGCCTGTTTTGCCTGCTTCAAAATGCGGTCCACCTCTTCCTTGCTCCGGACGTTGTGCGCCAGGGTGATCCCGGTGAACCTGGATCTGGCAACAGGAAATTCGTCCGACACATCCTTGGCGAGTGCCGTGTACGGATAGAGCGCCAGGCAGACGCCGCTGGTTTGAAAGAAGATGATTCCCGCGTCCGCCTTCCGGGTTGTCGGGAAGCCGAGGCCGTCGCGGTAGAACCTCAACGATCGATCGAGGTCGGTGACGCCCAACGTGATGATGCTGATTCTCGGGTCCATTCAAAGTGGTCGGGACGACTGGATTTGAACCAGCGACCTCCTGCGCCCAAGGCAGGCGCTCTAATCCAAGCTGAGCTACGTCCCGGCGTGGCAGGCAATTTACGTGAAGGCCGTAAGGATATCAACAACAAGCGACCTTCTTGGGAAACGACTTTCCAAGGCCCTCACGCTGCTGCTCCGGTTGCGATCTCGGCCAATCTCGCCAACTTTTCGTCCAGGCGCTTGGCCGCCGCGGTGACATTTTCGTTGCTCAACCGGGCCATCAAGGAAGACGGCAGGTCATAGGCGAGCCGGGTCCTGCCTGCCTTCTGGTCTTCGTAGATCATCGCCCGCACCGGCACGTTCAGACCAACACCGAGGTCGTGTTTCAGCATCGTTCGCGCGATCAGCGGGTTGCCCAAAATATACAGTTTGCACCGCGCCCCGAGCCCGATGCGCGTCATCCAGGCGCCGTGATCGATATCCAGGAACCGCATAAACCCGCTCGATCCCTCAAACGCCCGGACGCGTTTCTCGAAATCTTTCTCATCCGCGGACGTAGCCACGAGCTTTTGGAACCCCTCACGATCGGCAACACCCACCGCGTTCTCAAATGCCGTGACGACCTCGTCGAACGTGCGCGCACTCTCGTGCTCGCAATGAATCAATACGCTCTCGTCTCTCACCGATGTCGGGTTATTGGACATTTCGCGTGGTTTCGAACAAGAACCACGTCCGGCGCTCGGTCTCATCAATCCAGTTCTCGATCAGGCTGGCGGTCGCCACATCGTTGTGACGGTCGCAGACCTCGTGCACGGCGCGCAGCGACCGCGTCAAGTGTTGGTTGTCATCGCGAAGTTCGGCCAGCATGTCCTCGGGACTCACGAACTCCTCGTTGTTGTCCTTCAAACTCTGGTGGCGCGCGATGTCGCTAATGGAGTGGAGCGTCGTCCCGCCCAGTTTGCGCGCCCGTTCGGCGATGTCATCCGTCATGGCAAACACTTGCTCGGCCTGCTCGTCCAGCAGCAGATGGTAATCACGAAAGTGCGGCCCGCTCATGTGCCAGTGGAAATTCTTCGTCTTTACGTACAGCGCGAACACGTCGGCCAATAATGGCCGCAAAACCCCGGAGATCTCAGTCACTTCTTTGTTGCCCAAACTGGCTACGACATTCAAATTGCCGTCCGTTCGTTTCTGCAACAGAGATGTCTCACGCGTCTTCATGGTACTCTTCCTTTCTTGATTGTTCCGTTTACGCCGCTCACTTTCCTTTTCCGAGAAACTCCAGCAGCTCGCGATTGACTTGTTCGGCATGCGTCCAGAGCACGCCGTGCGGCCCATCCTTCAGGACCGCCAGTTTGCTTCCCTTCACGAGTTCTTGTGTCCGTTTTCCCGTGATGTCGATCGGAAGGATTCGGTCCGCATCCCCGTGAATGACCAGTGTCGGCACATCGATGCGCGGGAGGTCTTTTCGGAAATCAGTCAGCCACGCGGAAACGCAATCCAGAGTGCCTCGCGGAGAAGCGCCGACGGCCACCATCCAGTTCGACCGAATGAGCAGATCGCTGACCAGTTTGCCGCCCAGAACGTCGACATTGTAAAAGTTCGAGAGAAACGCCATGAGGAACGCCGGGCGGTCGGCGACGATCCCCTGTTTGATCCCGTCGAAGACGTTGCCGTCGACGCCGTGCGGGTTGTCTGCCGTTTTGAGGAGGAACGGCGGAATCGACGAGATGAACACCGCTTTGCTCACGCCTTTGGTCCCGAACTTGCCCAGATACCGTGCCACCTCGCCGCCACCCATCGAAAAACCCACCAACACAAAATCCCGAAGGTCGAGCTTGATCACCAGTTTCTGCAGGTCCCCGGCCATGGTATCGTAATTGTAGCCGGACGTCGGCTTACTCGACTCCCCAAATCCCCGGCGGTCGTAGGTGATGACCCGATACCCCGCGCCGAGCAGGGCGGCTGTTTGCTTTTCCCAGGAACGCCCGCTCAACGGCCAGCCGTGAATGAGTACGACCAGCTGGCCCGTTCCGTGGTCTTCATAGTAGAGATCAATGTTGCCGGAGTTCTCCTTGCCGACGGTTATATAGGGCATAGCGACCCGCCTTTCCCGTTTGCACGGCAGTTCAATTCTCTCGCCACTGATTCCATGATGTCACCGGCCCGGGCATTTGTCAAATTGTGGGAGAGTGCGCCGGGGCCTCTGCGCCGGCAGTCCGTTACTGAAGACGAGTCCCAAGCCGCGGCCTGACGACCCTATGGGGTTGCCAACTTGACGACGACCAATTTGCCCGCTTTGAGAATCTGGCCGTCACGGACGGTGACGCGGGTTTTGTCGTCGGTGATCTTCTGGCCATCGAGGGTAACGCCGCCTTGCTGGATGACCCTCCGAATGTCCCCACGACTCTTGAATTTACCGGTCTTCTCCACCAGCTCAACAATCCAAATCTCACCGGCGGGCACGCTCAGGCTCTCGGCAATTTCGGAGAGGTCTTTCTTCGAGAACTGCTTTTCAAAATCCTCGCGCGCATGGTCGGCGGCCGCTGCGCCGTGGTATTGCGCGACGATGGCATGGGCGAGGGCCTTCTTCGCCTCCATCGGGTGGCCCTTCTTCAACTCGGCGATTTCCGCGGCAGTCTTGAAGAAGAGCAGGGCATACCATTTCCACATCAGGTCGTCGCCGATGCTCATGGTCTTGCCGAACATGTCCCTGGGCGTCTCGCTGATGCCGATGTAATTGCCCTTGCTCTTGGACATCTTCTCGACGCCATCGAGTCCTTCCAGGATCGGGAGGATCATCACCACCTGCGGCTCCTGGCCCGCGTCCCGCTGCAGGTCGCGACCCACGAGATTGTTGAACGTCTGGTCGGTCCCGCCCAGTTCCACGTCGGCGCGAATCATGACCGAATCGTGCCCTTGCAGCAGCGGGTAGAGAAATTCATGAACGCCGATCGGCACATCAGCTTCATAGCGCTTCTCGAACGTATCGCGTTCCAACATCCGCGCCACGGTCATCTGACTGGTCAGCTTGACCACATCCGCCAGACGCATTCCCGCCAGCCACTCGCCATTCCGCCGGATTTCCAGCTTGTCGGGCGACGTATCGAGGATCTTCCCCGCCTGCTCGAAATACGTCTTCGCGTTGCGCTCGATATCGGCATCGCGGAGCATGGGGCGCGTCTTGTTCTGTCCCGTCGGGTCACCGATGAGCGCCGTGTAATCCCCGATGATCAGCACGGCTTTGTGGCCAAGGTCTTGAAACTGTCGCAGCTTGCGCAGGACGACGCTGTGGCCGAGATGCAAATCGGGCGCGGTGGGATCGCAACCGAACTTCACGCGCAGTGGGCGGTTCTGCTCCAACTTCTTCTTCAGTTCCTCGCGGGTGACGACGGTCTCGCACCCTTGCGCGAGCAGATTCAATTGTTCATCGGCAGTTTTCATGGCGCACGCAAATAGAAGCCCGGTCCCGAAATCGTTCGGGGCCGGGCTTCTTGTACTAGATTCGCGAGGAAACGGCTACTGGTTTTTCTCTTCCTCGGCCTGCTCGAACGCGTGTTCGAGATCGACGATCGCCTCGCCCGGCTTGAGCGCGGCTTCGTACTGCTCTTTCTCCGCTTCGAGCTGGTCGCTGCTGTAATTCGCGGCCTTGATGCTCAATCCGATGCGGCGCTCGGGCGCATCCACTTTGATCACGCGCGCGGTGACTTCGTCGCCCACCTTGAGCACGTTCTTGATCTTGTCGATGTGCTCCTCGCTGATCTGCGAGATGTGCACGAGGCCTTCGAGCTTGTCGGGCAACTCGATGAACGCGCCAAACGACGCCAGCTTCACGATCTTGCCCTTCACCAGGTCGCCCATCTTGTACCGCTGCTCGATGGTCTTCCACGGGTCGTCCTCAATCTGCTTCATGCCGAGCGAAATCCGCTGGTTGGCGCTGTCCACTTCGAGCACCACCGCGTCCACGGTCTGGCCCTTCTTCAACAACTCTGCCGGATTGGTCACCTTGCGCGACCACGACATGTCGGACACGTGCACCATCCCGTCGATGCCTTCCTCGATCTCCACAAACGCGCCAAAATTCGTCAGGTTCCGCACCTTGCCGCTGATCCGCGTGCCCGGCGGATATTTCTTCGGCACGTGCGTCCACGGGTTGGCTTCGAGTTGGCGGATGCCGAGGGAAATCTTCTGCTCCTCGCGCTTGATCTCCAGCACGATCGCATCGATTTCCTCGCCCACCTTCAACACGTCCGAGGCCCGCGCCACGCGCTTCGTCCACGACAACTCCGACACGTGCACCATGCCCTCGACGCCGTCCTCGAGTTGCACGAACGCGCCGTAGGGCACCACGCTGACCACTTTGCCGCGGACCTTGCTGCCGACGGGGTATTTCACCTCGACGTTGTCCCACGGGTTACGATTGCGTTGCTTGAGCCCGAGCGAGACGCGCTCTTTCTCGCGGTCCACTTCCAAAATCATCACTTCAATCGTGTCGCCCACCTTGAGCAACTCGGACGGATGATTGATCCGGCCCCAACTCATGTCGGTGATGTGGAGCAATCCATCCAGGCCATCGAGGTCGATGAACGCGCCGAAATCCGTCAGGTTCTTCACCAAGCCGCTGCGAATCTGCCCGACCTGCATGCTGGTCATCAGGTTGCGCCGCTTGTCTTCGCGCTCCTGCTCGATCAACTCCCGCCGCGACAGCACAATGTTGTGGCGCTCCTGGTTGATCTTGACCACCTTGAACTTGTAAGTCTTGCCGAGAAAATCGTCGAGGTTGCGGGGAGGGATCACGTCGATCTGCGAGGCGGGGAGGAAAGCGTCGACACCGATGTTGACCATCAATCCGCCCTTCACCTTGCCGCGAACCTTGCCGTCGATGGTGCCGCCCTCGGTACAAATGCTCACGATCCGGTCCCAGTTCTTCTTCTGTTCGGCCCGGGCGTAGGACAACACGACCATCCCGTCGTCGTCCTCGATCTGCTCCAACAACACCTCAATCTCATCCCCCACCTTCACGGCATCGGGTTCCTCGAATTCCGAGAGCGAAATCGCCCCCTCCGACTTGTACCCGATATCCACCAACACTTCGTTCGGGCGCACCTCGATGATGCGGCCCTTGACCAGCATTCCCTCGGTGAATTCTTTCACCTCGGAAAAGAGTTTCTCCATGGCGTTCTGCATTACTGTGATTTTTCTCCTGCCCTTGGCAAGGCACGACGATGGTGCGGTATGCTGAAAAGGCGGAGCACTATAGGCGTCCCCATGAGCGATGGCAAGCCCTTTCTGGCCGTCGCGTTCCGCACATCCCGGGTGCGCAAAATTGGGTTTGCTCCACCCGCCGCGCAAGTCTCGATTTGCCTTGCTTCGGCGCCACGGGAAAGTTAGCATCTCCGTGAGCGCGAGGCAGTTGGTTTCACCCCCGAAGTGATTGGCGGCCTACAGAGGCTGAGAGGCATACCATGCACCGAAAGCGGTACGGTTGTCTGATCGCGGGATTTCTCGTCTGGATTGCACTGCCGGCTGTCTTGCACGCGCAGGTCAATAGCTGGATCAATCCATCCAGCGGCAAATGGGAAGTGCCCTCGAACTGGTCTGTCCAGACTCCCTCCATCTTGCACTCGGCCGAGTTAATCACCAACGCGAACTCCAAGACGGTGTCCATGGATAGCGCAACCGCAGGGGTGACCGGCGCGCTGACCGTCAGTAACCTGACGGTCGCGGGCGCCAGTGGCGCCACGAACACGCTATCCGTTGCCATGGGCAGTCTGAGCGCCACACTGCACATCCTGAACGGGCTGACGCTGAGCAGCGGTGGTTCGTTGTTGCTCACGAATTCCACGGTTCAAATCGATTCCGACGCGGGGGTCGGGCCGACCATAGACGGGAATATTTGGGTGAACGGTGGACAATTGACGGCGACCAATGCGTTCGCGGTGCTGGGCAACACGGGTGCCGGTCAGTTGACGGTCAGTAACGGCACCGTGCAACTCGGTCGCGCGGTCTTCGGATCCAATACGTTTTCCACGGGCACGATGACGCTGGCGGGAGGCAGTGTCATCGCTTCCAATCTTTTCGTCGGACAGGCGAGCAATGCCGTGGGAGCGGTCTGGGTCACCGGCGGGAGCCTGATAATGACGAATTTCGCGCCATCGGGAACGATTATCGGGGTCTCTGGCCCGGGCCAATTTACGTTGTCAAACGGCACGGTGCATACCTACAGTTTGCTTGGGGGCTTTCATAACGCCGGTACCGTCACCATTGCTGGCGGAACGCTGAGTGTGGTCACGTTTCAGTTCGGTTTTTATCCGGGATCCACCGGCACGTTGTGGGTTACAGGGGGGCAAGTGATTTCCACGAACGGCGGCCTCTTCGAGGCGAACGGCGTCACTCAAATGGCGGTCTCGAATGGGACGTGCCTGTTTCGCGATCTGTATGTTGGACAGGGATTGGGAGGTCTTGGGACCTTTACGCTCGCCGGGGGGACGGTCAACTGTGGGGCGGCCTTTTCGTCCAATATCTTCCTGGCGGCATCCATGAATTCAACGGGCACCATGTGGATTACCGGCGGCCAATTGATCGCCACGAACAACATGCAGACCATGTACGTGGGCGAGGAAGGAATTGGTCAACTGGTCGTCTCCAACGGATCCGTCGCCGTGGGCAATCTCTACTGCGGGACGCTCGCGTCCGGGACCATCACGATAGCCGGCGGATCGTTCTCGGTGATGCGCAACAGCATTGTGGCCCTGGGCGGGCCCAACCTCACGGGGACGGTTTCCGTGACGAGTGGACAACTGGTTGCCACCAACGGCGACTTCGTTCTGGGCTGTTTTGGTAACGCGCCGTTAACCGTGTCTGGCGGCACGGTCGTGATGCGTTCGATGACCATCTCATCCAACTATTCTGCCACCGGCTCGCTCACGATCCCCGCGGGTCAGGTCACCGTCTTTGACAAGCTCGTTGTCGGCGATTGCGGCACCAACGCCATCGGCCGGATTACCGTCAACGGCGGCACGCTCTACGTCACCAATGCCACGCACACCGGCTACCTCGATCTGCGCGATGGCACGCTCACCGTCAGTGCTGGAGGTGTATTGATTGCCGACGAGTTGGTGATGACCAACACCTGCGGTCTGTTCGTGCGCAACGGGGGGACTGCGTCGTTTGGGACGCTGATGCTCGCCACGAACCTGAGCGCGGTCGGCGATGGCATCCCGAACGGATGGAAACAGCAGTACGGCCTCGACCCGTTGGATCCCAACCTGGCCAGCGAGGACCTCGATGGTTCCGGGTTCACTGTCTTGCAAGACTATCTGGCCGGACTCGACCCGAACAATCCCGCGTCGGCGTTTCGCATCACAGCGATCACGCCAGTCGGTACCGATATCCGGGTGTACTTCACGTCTGTCGGCGGGAAGTATTATTCCCTGCAAAGGTCCGACTTCATGGGCGGCGCGTGGACAGCTATCGTGACGAATATCCCCGGCAACGATGCCATCCAATGGGTCAAAGATATCGGCGCGGCCACGCGCACCAGCGCGTTCTACCAAATCCTGCTCGATCAGTTGACCAACGCCCCGCCGGTGGACAGCGATGGCGATGGCGTACCGGACTGGTGGACACAAGAATATTTCGGCCATCCCACGGGTCAGGCGGCGGACAACTCACTGGCGACGGACGATCCCGACGGCACTGGATTTACCGTCCTGCAGGATTACCTGGCCGGCCTTGACCCGACCAACAGCGCGTCGTCGTTCCGGATCATCTCAATCGCGCCCAGTGGCATCGACTTGTTGGTGACGTGGACGATGGGTCCCAATAGGACAAACGCGCTGCAAGCGACTGCGGGTGACGCGACCGGCAACTATAACACCAACAACTTCCTCGACATCTTCACCGTCACCAACACCGTCGGCACGACCACCAACTACCTCGATACGGGCGCGGCGACCAACTTCCCCGCCAGATACTATCGTGTGCGTCTAATACCATAAGTGGTTGCCGCGAAAACGACGTCGCGGCGTCTCGTGCTGCCAGTGCAGCACTCGGCTCTACCGCGTCCGGCTTGTCCCGTAGGGGCTTGTCCCGAGTCTTGAGGGGCTGGTGCCAGCCGCGGCTGTGTTGCGTGTGGCCTCACAAGAAGCGCTTGCGCGAAGTATTTCAACGGTGTAAGATACCAGTGAGGGGCCACGTTACCGGGTGAGGTAATGTGATTGGTTTTCCCGAGCGAAAGCGCGGGGGCAACGGTTCGTTTGAGACCAATGGATTCTGCTCGCCTTTCTGGTGGCTGCACGAAGAAATACGCGGTTTTCGTGGTGGATCGCGAGGGCCGTGTCACCTCATGGGATGCTGGTGCCGAGAAGCTGGCAGACTATCGGCGCGAGGAAATTATTGGTCAGCACTTTTCCCGCTTTTACCCGGATGAGGACGTTCGGGAGGGCAAACCAGAGATCGAACTGAAGCGCGCGGAAACCGAGGGCAGTTACGAAGCCGACGGTTGGCAAGTGCGAAAGGACGGTTCTCGCTTTTGGGCGCACCGCGTGATGGTCGCGCTCTGCGACGAGAAGGGCGCTGTCAGTGGATTCGCGACGGTGGCGCGCGACATCACCAAGGAACAGCGGCCCGAAGAGGCATTGGCGCAAAACGACTGGCAGGTCCGCAACAGTCTGGCCCGGACGGAACAAGCTCTCCACCGAGCCGAAGACCTGCTGGAGGCCGTGCCCGATCCCGTTGTGGTGGTTGACCGAGACGGCTTGATCCAGCAGGTTAATCGCCAGACGGAAAAAGCGTTTGGTTACGAGCGGCAGGAGATGATCGGCAAGCCGATCGAAATGTTGGTCCCCGAACGATTTCGCGCGGCCCATGTAGGGCATCGCAAGGAGTACCACAAGAATCCCAGCACTCGCCCCATGGGCGTCAACATGGACTTGTTTGCGCGGCGCAAGGACACCACCGAGTTTCCGGTGGAGGTCAGTCTGAGTCCACTGGCGACGCCGGGCGGCCCGGTGGTCATCGGCACCATCCGGGATATAACCAGCCGGAAACGCGAGGAGGAACAATGCCATCTGCGCGCTGCGGCACTGGAAGCGGCGGCCAACAGCATTATGATCACCGACCGGACCGGTACCATCGCCTGGGTCAATCCGGCCTTTTCGCAGTTGACGGGTTACACACCCCAAGAAGTGGTCGGTAGCCAGCCACGACTGCTAAAATCGGGCCACCACGAGCCGGAGTTCTACGCCGGGATGTGGGGAACGGTACTCGGCGGCAGGGTCTGGCATGGCGAGGTGGCCAATCGCCGCAAAGACGGCAGCACGTACGTCGAGGAAATGACGATCACGCCGGTGCGTAGCGGCAAGGACGAAATCACGCATTTTGTGGCCATCAAGCAGGATGTCACGGCGCGCAAACAAACCGAGGCGGCGCTGGCGCAGAGGACGGAAGAGTTGGCCCGGGCCAACGTCGAGTTGGATAAGATGCGGCGGGAACAGTTGGAACTGAAGGATCAGTTTGTTTCACATGTCTCCCACGAACTGCGTTCGCCGCTGGCGGCGATCCATCAGTTTGTGAGCATTTTGTTGGATGGACTGGCCGGTGAATTGACCCCGGACCAGAAGGAGTACCTGCAAATCGCGTTCAGGAACGTCGGGCAGCTCCAGGCGATGATCGATGATCTGCTGGAAGTCCTGAAAACCGACGCCGGCAAACTGGTCGTCAACCCGGAGTCGATCTCGGTGGCGAAGATCATTGACGAGCAGGTGCAGGCGGTTCGAGCCGAAGCGGAAGGCAAACAGCTCACCATCACCATCGAGGTGGCGCCCGCCTTGCCGTTGGTCCAAGCCGATCCCCACCGGCTCCGCCAAATCCTCACCAACCTTCTCGGCAATGCGATAAAGTTCACACCCGCAGGCGGAACCGTTCTGGTGCAGGCGTCGGTGTTCGCAACGGATCGGTCGTTCGTTTGTGTTTCTATTGCCGATACCGGCATCGGGATTCCTATCGCCGAGCAAGAACAGGTTTTTGGTCGGCTCCACCAGTTGCCTTCCGATATTGCCTCGAGCCGCAGGGGATTGGGACTCGGGCTGTACATCTGCCGCGAACTGGTGAAACGGCATGGGGGACAAATCTGGGTCGAGAGCGACGCGGGCCACGGGAGCACGTTCTCGTTCACGCTCCCCGTCCAAACCGGGCACGAGGCAACCAGCGGTCCTGTCGAAAAAAGTTGACATTGAGTGGCATGGTCTAAGCTCTCTAGCCTGCCTTTGTGAATGCAACGCTGGCGCCAGCATACACACCTGTGGGTCGAGCCGTAGCGAGCCGTCACCGTATCCTGTTGGTGGATGACGACCAGGATTTGCGGCTGGGGCTCCAGGTTCGTCTCACCGCCTGCGGGTTTCAGGTTGATTGCGCCGAAGATGGCAGCCACGCCATCCACGCCGTGGACCAGCAAAGGCCGGACGTCATCATTCTCGACCTCACCATGCCCGCCACGGGCGGATTCCGCGTCTTGGATTGGCTCAGGGGTCACGCGGCGGTGGCCAATATCCCGGTCATCGTGGTGACGGCCCGCGATGCCATTTGCTATAAGGCCGACGCGTTGGCCGCGGGAGCGGTGGCATTCTTTCAAAAGCCCGTCGACAACCACGAATTGCTGGCGGAGATCGTTCGCGTTCTTAAGAAAGCCGCCGCAAACGCGAGACAAGCATAACTCGAAAGAAGGGGAGACAACGAACACATGGCGAATCAGGGGAAAATTCTGGTAGTCGACGATGATCAGGACATGATCATGGGTTTGACGGTGCGTCTGAAGGCAAACGGGTTCAGTGTCGTTGCGGCAGCCGACGCGCCGACAGCGCTCACCGTGGCGATGAAGGAGCAGCCCGACTTGGTGATCCTGGACCTCGGGTTGCCGGGTGGGCATGGCCTGGAGGTGTTGCGGCGATTCCGCACGAACGCGAAGTTCATGTTGATCCCGATTATAATCCTGAGCTCTCAACCGGCGGCCATCATCGAAAAGCTCTCGTTGAAAGGCGGCGCGCAAGCCTTCTTCCAGAAGCCGGCGGACACCCGCAAATTGTTTGCCGCGATTGACAGGCTTTTGGATGGCACGTCGCTACCGGTCGCCGCTGGTGAGAACATTGGGGACTCCTTGCGGAGCCGGGTCGCGGGTTCGATTCAGGACGGGTAATCGCGCGATGGATCCCAAGAGAATACTGGTGGTAGAAGACGACCGGGATTTGGCGTTGGGGTTGCGCGTTTGGCTGAAAGCCCGCGGGTATGATGGGGCGGTGTCCACGAGCGGCGCGGAGGCCATCGACCAAATGACGAGGTGGCAGCCCGACCTCGTGTTGCTGGATCTGGGGCTGCCGGATGAGGACGGACTGCAAGTTCTTGGTCGAATGCGGGCGAACCCGCTCTTGGCGGGTATTCCGGTGGTGATATTGACCGCTGGCGAAGCGGCGTTGAAAAAGGTGCAGGCCTTCAGCAGCGGGGCGGAAGCGTTTCTGTGCAAGCCGGTCGACCGTTTGGATTTGCAGCGGACAATCGAACACGTACTGCAAGCGCAAGAGAGAACGCCGTTGCGGGTCGAAGCCACCCAGGCGCCATGAGGACGCATGCAGCAGAAGAATATTCTGATTGTCGACGATGATGATGACTTGCGGCTCGGCTTGGCCACTCGTTTGAGGGCGAACGGCTATCGCGTGCAAACCGCCCGCGACGTGTTGACGGCGATACACCAAGCCGAAGCGGACCGACCGGACCTGGTGGTCATGGACGTCTGTCTTCCTGCGGGAAATGGTATCTTGCTGATGGACAGGCTTCGAGAGGTCGAAGGATGCGCGTCGCTGCCCATGGTGGTCATCACCGGGAACAATCCCAGCCTTCTCCGATCCGAAGCCCTGAGGCATTCCGCCAGGGACTTTTTTCAGAAACCAGTGAACAATCAAGAACTCCTGGCGTCGATCCACAACGCGGTGTATCCGGAGTCGGCGGTACGTCCAACTCGACCGCGGTAATTGGATCCGCTGTCCCGGCAAATCCCTCGTGCCACGGGAGGTAAGCTCCTTTCCCACAAGCTTGCGCCTGCCCCCCGTTCACCGAGCGGGGGCTCGGAACGTCAGCAGATAACCTTTCCCGCCCCAAACCTCTTCATAGACGGGATCGCTGACTCCGGGCGGGACCCACTCTCGCGGGCGAAAATCCGTCGGGGCATCCTTGAAGTACGATCGCGTCAATGGACTCCGCTGATAATTGCTCGTCACCACATCCTTCGTTTCGTCCCCGATCAGGATCAGCGCCCCGGGTTTGGCGACCCGGACCATTTCCTTCACGGCCACGGCGGGCTGATCGAAGAAATTGATTCCCCCCAGATGCATCACGACATCGAACGACCGATCGGCCAACGGCAGCCGCTCGGCGTTGGCTTGCACCAGCAACGACGTCTCGCGATAGGGGCTCAGCCGTGGCTGGCACCGCCGCAGCATCCCCATCGACAGGTCCAATCCAACCAGCTCGATCTGCTTCAGGTCAACCTGCGCGGCGAAATACGGCAGGTCCACGCCGGTCCCGATCGACGTGTATAAAAACCGGTCCCCGGGCTTGAGCGACAGCTTCGACGCAAGTTGCCGTCGCAATTCGCTGAGTTTCCCCCGAAGATACAGGTCGCCCACTTTCTGGAAGAGGTCATAGCCATACGACATCCAGTCGTACATTCTCTGGAACTTGAGATTCTGCGGACCCAGCTCGGCGGAATCGAGCAGCACCGGGATGGACTCGACAATCGGATAACGCCTCTGGCTCGCCCTGTTGACGAGGTGATCGCCGTCGAGTTCCAACGGCTCCAACCCCACAGGGTCCCGCAAAAGTGACAGCAGTCTTGTCGGAAGAACCATGCGAGCCGAACTGTATCAGACCGGCTCGGGAACACAAAGGCGAACCCATGTCGGCTTGCGTTGCGCGTCGAAGTTTGCGATGGTCAATGCCTCGGAGAACGATGAGCCTGCACGCATACATTCTGCTCGCATTCAGTTCGCTGTTTATCATCGTCGACCCGATCGCCACGCTGCCCGCGTTCCTGGCGATGACGCCCACCGATTCGCCCGCCAGCCGGATCCGGATGGCGCGACTGGCCTGCTGCGTGGCGGGAGGCGTCCTGGTCGTTTGCGCCGCGACCGGACAATGGATCTTCCGGTTGCTCGGCATCACGCTCCCGGCATTCCAGATGGGCGGCAGTATCGTGTTGCTCCTGGTCGCCCTCGACATGCTCCGCGCCCGCCGCTCCGAAGTCCGCGAAACGACCGAGGAAACCGCCGCCGGCGCCGACAAGGAGGACATTGCCATCACGCCGCTGGCGGTTCCCATGCTGGCCGGGCCCGGCGCGATCACCACGGCCATCCTGATGCAGAACCAGGCGGAGGGCGTGGCCCAGCACATCGCCTTGTACGTCTGCATCGTCGCGGTGTGCGCGATCAGTTATCTCATCCTGCGCATCTCGGCCCATGGGGTGCGCTGGATCAGCCCCCTGGCCATGAAAATCGCCACGCGTCTGATGGGACTGCTTCTGGCGGCTGTGGCGATGCAATTCATGTTGAATGCCCTGAAAGCCGTGCTGTTGATTCCCCGGTAAAATCTCCATCCGGTTCGGCTCCAGTTTTCGGTTGAGTTATGAAATGGAAACGCTATCGTTCCCTGGTCGAGTTTGCGGGTGGTGGCTATGGTTCCGCTTTGAATCGTTCGACGAATATGAGGTAGACAATGCGCATTGGGGTTGCTTCCGATCACGCTGGTTTCCGATACAAGACCCTCGTTGCCCAACATTTGCGTCGTCTGGGTCACGACGTGCAGGATTTCGGGACGGACTCCGAAGCGCCCGTTGACTACCCGGATTTTATCCGACCGCTTGCCGTCGCGGTGGCCCAGGGCAAGCTGGAACGCGGCTTCGCGTTCGGCGGGTCCGGTAACGGCGAGGCCATTACCGCCAACCGCGTCCGCGGCATACGCTGCGCCGTGACATGGAACCAGGAGTCCGCGCGACTCTCCCGCGCCCACAACGACGCGAACATACTCTCCTTCGGCCAGCGGCTCGTTCCGGAGGATCAGCTCCTCCCAATCGTCGACCTGTGGCTCGCGACCCCCTTCGAGGGCGGTCGCCACGTCGCCAGAATCCGCAAGCTCGACGAGCCGTAGGGGGCAAAGGCTCCGCGCGTCAGAGGTCGCGAAGCGGATAGGAACCGCAAATCCGCCGCTACTTCACGTGTTCCCAGGCGTGGTAGGAACTGCGGACGAGCGGGCCGGATTCGACGTGGCGAAAGCCGAATCCCAACGCGTCTTCGCGCAACTCGGCAAACGTCTCGGGCGGAACGTACCGGACAACGGTCAATTGTTCCGCCGTCGGCTGCAGGTATTGGCCGAGCGTGAGGATGTCGCAGCCGTGCCGGCGCAGATCCCCAAACACCTGCCGCAACTCGTCGCGAGTTTCGCCCAACCCGAGCATCAGGCCGGACTTTGTCAGGATGTCGCCGCGAAATCCCTTCGCCATTTCCAGCACCCGCAACGAACGTTCGTACACCGCGCCCGGCCGGACCGGCTTGTACAGACGCGGGACGGTTTCCATGTTGTGCGCGAGGACGGCCAGCGGCGTGTTCACGACCCGCTCGACGCACGCCGCTTCGCCGCGAAAATCGGGAATGAGCATTTCCAGTTTGCACGATGGCAACCGCTGATGGATCGCCTCAATCGTGCGGGCGATGTGATCGGCCCCCTGATCGGGCAAATCATCGCGCGTCACCGACGTGAGCACGCAATAATCGAGTTGCATCGCGCTGACGACCGTGGCCACGTGCTCCGGCTCGGTCGCATCGAGGTAACCCGGTTTGCCCTTGTCGACCGCGCAGAAGTTGCAGCGCCGCGTGCACGTGTCGCCCATCAGCATGAACGTCGCCGCGCCGTGTTCCCAGCATTCGCCCATGTTCGGGCACTTGGCCTCTTCGCAAACCGTGTGGAGCTTGAACTCGCGCATGACGTTCTTCAGGTAGGCGTAGCGTTCGCCGCCGGGGACCCGCTGCCGAATCCACTCCGGCAGACGTTGTCGCGGCGCGCGCTCAATCGTGACCAGTCCTGTGTCCATGTTGACGAGTGAAAGAATAAATCACACCGCGGCATTTGTCACGTGAAGCGTGTCGTGTCTCGCCATTCGCGGCGGTTACAGGAGGGGATCGTCGTTCTCGGGAGATTGGCCGGAGGACAAACGGCGCGACACAAAAAAACAGCCCAGCGCGAACAAGCTGCTGGTCGTGGCGATGATCATGGCCAGCGATTCGGGCTGCCGGAACGCGTTCGACACTCTGAGCGCCAACAACCCCAGTTTCCCATTGTACATTTCCACGTCGTGCGAGGAGGCTTTCGAGTCTTCGATCGACAGACTCTGATCCTGCCAGTCGCCCGGCGCGCCTGAGACCCCCGGCCCGGTCGACCGGCCCGCGCCCATCACCAACACGATGCTGGCGGTGCTCAGCCCCACCACTAGCACGATCACGCCTACGATGTTGAGCGTTGACTGTCGCTTGGGGGACGAACGTGGCAAGTATGACCTGGCGTTCACATCGCGGCGCTCATTGTTCATCGGGAGGATGGGCCAGGTCCCGTTGCAGGTCGTCGATTTGCCGCAGGAGTTCCAGGACGACAGCCACGCCGTTGATGTTGATGCCCAGTTCGCTTCGCAGTCGCTGGATCCGGCGCAGGATGTGAAGGGAACCATCGTCAAATCGCCACGCATGTTCATCGTGTCCTTCCCCCGCCACGGGATCGAGCAGCCCCAATCGAACGTAGTTGGAAACGTGGGCGGGATGCATCCGCGCGAGGCGGGCCAGCGTTTCCAGGTCATACAATGCCTCATGGGCGGGAGAGTGAATGTGCAGCCGCACGATGGTCAACCGGCTCGAACTGGATCCATTCATAGCGTCACCCTTTCGTGTTGGACGTCGATTCGCGACGGAGTTGTTCCCATAAGGCGCGTTCGCGGTCGCCTACACGTTCCGGGACTTGGATGCGCACGACGGCAAACAGGTCGCCGCGCTCGCCGCCCCTCTGGGGGATGCCTTTTCCGCGCAATCGGAAGCGCTGGCCGTTTCGCGTGCCCGCGGGTATTTTCAGGTTCGCGTGCCCGTCGAGCAGTGGAATCGAGACGGTCGTGCCCAAGACAGCATCCCACGGCGCGACATCCAGGTCGCAATACAGGTCATCGTTCTCAACCCGGTAATCCGGGTGCTTCGCGAAACGGATGCGCAAGAACAGGTCCCCGGACTGTCCGTCACCCGCGCCGTGCTCTCCCTGGCCGCTCAACCGCAGAAGTTGCCCCTCGTAAACGCCCGCGGGAATCTTCACCTGGTAGGTTTCCGTCCGCGCGACCTCGCCTCGTCCTTTGCATTCGGGGCAGACCTTTTTGTTGATCCGGCCGGTCCCGCCGCATTTGTCGCAGGGCACAAGCCGCTGCAGCGAAACAGCCCGGGTTGAACCCCGCAACGCCTCCTCCATCGTGACCATGATATCGGCTTCGACATCGCGTCCGCGCTGGGTGAATGCCTCGCCATCGCCCGCCCCGCGCGGCGAGAATCCCACTCCTCCGCCGTGCATTCCAAAGATGTTCTCGAAAAAGTCGCTGAAGCCGGTGCCTCCGAAATGGAATTCGAAGTCGCCGGGCGCACCCTCGGCCCGGGCTCGTTGGCCAAACTGTTCCTGCCAGTCGGGCGGCGGTCGAAACTCCTCCCCTTGCTTCCAGTTCGCCCCCAACGCGTCGTATTTCTTCCGCTTTTCGGGATCGCTCAGCACCTCGTTGGCTTCATTGATTTCCTTGAACCGCTCCTCGGCGTTCGTCTTGTCCTTGGCAACGTCGGGATGATGCTTCAGCGCCAGCTTGCGGAAGGCGCGGTGAATGTCATCCTGGCTGGCCGTGCGCGGTACGCCAAGAATCTCGTAGTAATCCTTGAACTCGACTGCCATAAGCTTTCCGTGGTGTTATCGGGCTTCCCATCCCGATGCCGCGACATCGCACGGGATGGAACTGTCACGCTGGGAAGGCTAATCGCAAAACCTCGCTTTGACAATAGCCGACCCGCACGGCATCCTTAATCGCCAATGTCAACGAAACGAGCACGCCGATGATCCTGACCATCAACGGCGGGTCGTCGAGCATCAAGTTTGCATTATTCGAGGTGGGCGAACCGCCCCGGCGCGTGTTGGATGGACGGATCGAACGTGTCGGATTGCCCGGCACAACGTTCACGACCGAGGGCGCTGACAGGCAAAAAACCTCCGAAACGATCCACGCCCCGAACCACACGACCGCGGTGAACGTCCTGATGGACTGGCTGGAAAAGGACATCGGACGCAACGCCCTCCGCGCGGTCGGCCATCGCGTGGTGCATGGCGGTCCAAAATACAGCCGGCCACAACGAATCACCGGGGAAGTGGTGGAGTACCTGCGCCAACTCAGTCCGTTTGATCCGGACCATCTACCCGAGGAGATCGAGTTGACCGAGGCCGTCTTCCGCCGGTTTCCGAATTTGCTGCAGATTGCGTGCTTTGACACGGCCTTTCATCACGACCTGCCCCGAGTGGCGCGGCTCCTGCCGATCCCGCGTCGGTTCGAGGCGCTGGGCGTGCGGCGCTATGGGTTTCACGGACTGTCGTACGCGTATCTCATGGAGGAACTGGAACGCGTGGCCGGCTCCGAAACCGCACGCGGCCGGATCATCCTCGCCCATCTGGGTAACGGCGCGAGCATGGCTGCGGTGCGCGAGGGCAAGCCGGTGGATACGAGCATGGCTTTCACGCCGACGGCCGGCTTTCCGATGAGCACGCGTTCGGGCGATCTCGATCCGGGGTTGGCTTGGTATTTGGCGCGGACGCAGCAAATGAACGCGAAACAATTCAACGAGATGGTCACCCATCAATCGGGATTGTTGGGCATTTCGGAGACCAGCCCCGACATGCATGATTTGATCGAGCGGGAAAGCCGGGATGAGCGGGCCGCGGATGCCGTCGCGTCGTTCTGTTACAACGTCAGGAAATGGATTGGCGCGTTCGCCGCCGCGCTGGGCGGCCTGGATACGCTCGTGTTCTCCGGCGGCATCGGGGAAAACTCGACGGAAGTGCGGACCCGCATCTGTGACGGTCTTGGTTTTCTGGGAATCCAACTCGATGAACAACAGGGCGCGGCCAACGCCGCCGTGATCTCGAAGGCCGCGAGCCGGGTCACGGTTCGCGTCATCCGCACCGATGAAGAGTTGATGATTGCGGAGGCCGTGTGCCGCGCCTTGCAGGAGGATGGTGGTCGATGAAGCTCCGGACCGCCGCCGGCGGTCGCCTCCGTCCACTGTGGAATGAGATCGGCCTTGCACACCGGCCCAATCTAAACAATCTTTGAGCGGCGAGACCGGTTTTTCCCCGGAGGGCTGGTGGATGGATCCAGTTCGACCGAGCCGTCGTCGAGAAACGGATTGGCGGTGCTGAAGAAGATGTTGAACCTTTGCACAAGGAATATGAGGTGGTTGGATGAAAACAATTGATCGAATCACGGAATTACTCGGCAACGAAGCGGATTTGCTGCTCGGTCACAAGTGCCAGACCGTCACCAAGGACCAATTGCATCTGCCAGGGCCGGACTGGGTGGACCGGATTTTCGCGCCCATGGACCGTTCAGTGCGCGTGCTGGGCAGCATGCAATCGCTGCTCGGGCATGGGCGCTTGGCGGGCACCGGTTATCTGTCGATCCTGCCGGTCGATCAGGGCATCGAACACTCCGCCGGCGCGTCGTTCGCGCCGAACCCGGAGTATTTCGACGGCGAGAACATCGTCCGTCTGGCCATCGACGGCGGCTGCAACGCCGTGGCCTCGACGCTGGGCGTGCTCGGGAGCGTCGCCCGCAAGTATGCCCACAAGATCCCGTTCCTGGTGAAGATCAACCACAACGAGTTGCTCACGTATCCGAATCGCTTCGATCAGATCCTGTTTGCCAGCGTCGAGCAGGCCAACGATCTCGGAGCGGTCGCCGTCGGCGCGACGATCTACTTCGGCTCGGAGGAAAGCGGGCGTCAAATCGTCGAGATCGGCCAGGCGTTTGCCCGGGCGCACGAACTGGGGCTGGCCACCGTCCTGTGGTGTTACCTGCGCAACAACGCGTTCAAAATCGGCGGCGTCGATCATCATACCAGCGCCGATCTGACCGGCCAGGCCAACCATCTCGCGGCGACGCTCGAAGCGGACATCATCAAACAAAAGTTGCCCACCCAGAACGGCGGCTACAAGGCGTTGAATGCGCAAAAGCCCGGCTACGGCAAATACGACGAGCGGATGTACACCGAGTTATCCACGGACCATCCGATCGATTTGACCCGCTATCAGGTCGTGAACAATTACATGGGTCGCATTGGTTTGATCAACTCCGGCGGCCCGTCTGGCAAGAACGACCTTGCCGAAGCGGTCCGCACCTCGGTCATCAACAAACGCGCCGGCGGCATGGGCATGATCAGCGGTCGCAAGGCGTTTCAGAGGCCCATGTCCGAAGGCATCGAACTGCTCCATGCGATTCAGGACGTTTACCTGTGCCAGGAGGTAACGGTGGCATGAGACGATTGTGAACACGAGCCCATTGGCCGGAAAACCACCGACGCCAGCGATGCTGGTGGACGTGCCGCGGTTGATCACGGCGTATTACACCGAAGTGCCCGACCCGTCCGTGCCGGAACAGCGCGTGGCGTTTGGCACGTCGGGGCACCGCGGTTCGGCGTTTGTCAGGTCGTTCAACGAACGGCATATCCTGGCCATTACCCAGGCCATCTGTCACTACCGGCGGCAACAGCAGATCAGCGGCCCGTTGTATCTCGGTGTGGACACGCATGCGCTGTCCGCGCCGGCGTTCGTCAGCGCACTCGAAGTGCTCGCCGCCAACGAGGTCGAGGTCATGATTTCCGACAAGGACGAATTCACCCCGACCCCGGCGATCTCGCACGCCATCCTCACCTACAATCGCGGGCGCAAAACGGGATTGGCCGACGGCATTGTGATCACCCCCTCGCACAATCCGCCCGAGGATGGCGGGTTCAAATACAATCCCCCGAGCGGCGGCCCGGCCGAGACGGGGATTACCAATTGGATCCAGGATCAGGCGAACGAGCTTTTGGAGGCCGATCTGCGCGTGGTGAAGCGCGTTCCGTACGGGAAAGCCCGACGCGCGTCCACCACGCACCTGCATGACTATCGCGACGCCTACATCAGCGATCTCGTCAACGTGATCGACCTCGGCATCATTCGTGACGCAAAGATCAAACTCGGAGTCGATCCTCTCGGCGGCGCGGGAGTGCACTACTGGCAGCCCATTGCCGAGCGGTATGGACTGGATCTCGATGTGGTCAGCGACATCGTCGATCCAACCTTCCGGTTCATGACATTGGATTGGGACGGCCGGATCCGGATGGATTGTTCGTCGCCGGACGCGATGCAACGATTGATCGGATTGAAGGACCGGTATCAGGTCGCGTTCGCCTGCGACACCGACCACGACCGGCACGGGATCGTCACGCGCAGCGCGGGTTTACTCCCGCCGAACCACTATCTTGCCGTGGCCATCTTTTATCTGTTTCAGAATCGGCCGCAGTGGCCCCGGGACGCGGCGGTGGGCAAGACGATCGTCAGCAGCCAGATGATTGACCGCGTCACCGCGAAACTGGGCCGGAAACTGCGCGAAGTGCCCGTCGGCTTCAAATGGTTCGTGGACGGATTGCTCCGTGGATCGCTCGGGTTCGGCGGCGAGGAGAGCGCGGGGGCGTCGTTCCTCCGTCGCGATGGCACGGTGTGGACGACGGACAAGGATGGCATCATCGCGGCGCTGCTGGCAGCGGAAATGACCGCGCGGCTCGGCCGCGATCCCGGCGAGATGTACGGGGAACTGACGCACGAATTCGGCGCGCCAGCCTACGAGCGGGTGGAAGCACCGGCCACGCCGGAGCAAAAGGACCAACTGAAGAAACTTTCGCCGGAGCAGGTCCGGTCCACTGACCTCGCCGGTGAGAAGATCGAGACCATCCTCACCAATGTGCCGGACACCGGCGCTTCCATTGGCGGGTTGAAAGTGATGACGAAAAACGGCTGGTTCGCGGCGCGACCCTCCGGCACCGAGGACATCTACAAGATTTACGCAGAAAGTTTCCGGGGCGCGGACCATCTGTGCCGGATTCTCGAAGAAGCCCAGACGATTGTCGGCGATGCTTTGGCGGCAGCGCCGCAGGAATCAGGCATTCCGTCCGAGCCGAAAGCCCGCTGATTATGGGTCAGTCCGCCGGTTTGTCCGGGGTCGGCTCGGGAGGTGGCTTGGCTGTTTTGGAAGCGGTCATGGCACGATAGGTCACGGGGACTTGCCAGTCGGCGTAGCCCGCGTGGAAGGCTTTCATGGCGCTGACCATTTGCTGGCGGAAAGTCGTTTCGATCAGCACGCCCTGGCCGGGCCAGATCTTGAATTGAACGCGGATAAAATCCCAGCCGCCGCCCGCCGCCGTCTCGACTCCTCCAATCATCGGCTCGCTCAAAATGATGGCGCCGAATTCCCGCCACATTCCTTTGGCGACGTTCTCGACAATTTCGACGGCCTTTTCCGGGGCCGCGCCCGGTGGAATCAGGATGTCGGCGTAGGCATGGATGCCGCCGTGTGGAAATCGGCTGACGTTGGCAATCGTGCGGTTGGGGATAAACACCACTTGATTGTAGAAATTAATGAGCTTGGTGAACCGCAGTCCAATTTCCTGGACGCGTCCGATGACAACGGTGGTGCCGTCGACCTCCACCATGTCACCGACGTCCATCGCGTCCGAGAAGATCAACGTCAGGCCGATGACCATGTCCTGGACCAGGCCTTGCGAGCCAAAGCTAATGGCCAACCCGACAATCGAGGCGCTGGCGAGGTACGCCGTCAAGTTGACCCCGAATTCCTCCAGGACCAGTCCAAACGCAAAGAAGTACACGATCGAGGTCACGGTGTTGCCGATGAGCTGGATCAACGTGACGAATTTCGGCTGTCGCGTGACGAAATCGAGCGGACTTCTCTGCGCATGGCTCTTGTTGATGATCCATTCGCTGACGCGCCGGGTGATCTTGACCGTGATATGCACGAACATCGCGAGTGCGAGGATGAGAATCAGCCGTCGTCCAGTCGAAGATTCGTGGCCGGTGAGATGGCTGTACACGCGACTCATCACCGTTTCATTCATATGGGCCAGCAAGGCGGTAGGAGGCAGGTTTGTCATGGTTATCAAGACCCCGTCACAGAATCCGACCAGCGCCATAATCCAGACGAGTGGACGAAAGGTTGTGTCCGGGCCGTGTGCTTCACAGCCGCTTCTTCCGTCCCCGGCTCGCAGGCATCGAATGACTCGCCATACGAGCACCCATGCTAGCAGTTGTCACAATGGGCGGCAAGCTTCCTGACCCGCGCGCGTATTGTCGAAATTGAAATGGCGACCCCAACGGGATTCGAACCCGTGTTACGTTAGCACTCTCACACCACGTCAAAACATCAGTAAAACAGATATAAACAAACACGCTTGACATCCGCAAGCGTTATGACTATGTTTATGACCAAGAAACGGAGCGTGTGATATGGCAAGCATCCACAAAGACCCCAGAGGCAAAAGTCCGTTCTGGTACTGCGCGTTTTATCTGCCCGATGGACGGCGCACCATGAGAAGCACTGGCACCCGCAAGCGGCGGAAGGCTCAGGAAATCTGCAACGAATACGAGCGGACAGCCCGCGAAGGACGGGAAGGACGCCTCACGGAAGCGCGGGCGCGGGACACGATCACCACGATTTATCAGATTGCCCACCAAGAAGAACTCCCCCAGTCCACAACGAAGGACTTCATCGCCTCGTGGCTCAAGACGAAGGAACTCACGCTAGCGGACTCCAGCTTGGCAGAATACAACGCAGCGGCGGCGTCACTGCTGGCGCATCTGGGCGTGAAGGCTCAGAAGCACATGGACATTATCACCGTCCGCGATTTGAGCAGCTTCCGGGACTCACTGGCAGAGCGTGTGAGTGGGGCGACGGTGAACAAGACCGTGAAGATACTGCGTGGGGCATGGCACAAGGCAATGAAGGACGGCATCATCCGTGACAACGTGTTTGCCCGGATTGATCTCGTGAAGGAATCCGCCTCAAAGCGCAGAGCGTTCACGCTGGATGAACTCCGCAGCATCCTCGCAGCCTGTGACGTTGAATGGCGCGGCATGGTGTTGTGTGGCGTCTATCTGGGGCAACGGCTGGGCGATATTGCCCGCCTCACATGGCGCAGCGTGGACGTGGAGCAGAAGGAAGTCTGCCTCGTGACGCAAAAGACCGGCAAGGCGATGAAGATTCCCCTGCATCCCGTGTTAGAGACATACTTCCTCAGCTTGCCCGCCCCCGACGATGTTGACGCCCCTGTGTTTCCACGAGCGGCAGCAACGGCATCCGTCCGCGTGGGGACACTCAGCAATCAGTTTGCGGACATCCTCGCAGCGGCGAAGCTCCAGAAGGAACGCGATCACCAGAAGGCAAAGGACGGTGAAGGGCGCGACGTGGAGCGCAAGGTGGGCAGATTGTCCTTCCACTGCCTCAGACACACAGCCACGAGCCTGCTAAAGAACGCGGGCGTGAGCGACGTGATTGCCCGCGAAATCATCGGGCATGATTCCCCCGAAATCTCCCGCGTCTATACCCACATGGAAAAGCCCGCGATGAAGGACGCGATGGACAAACTCCCCGACGTGACCGCCCCCGCGAAGAAGGCGACGAAGTGAGCAATCGCCATGTTCTTTTTCGGCATCGAGTCGCCCGGAGCAGGGCGCAATGTCACAGCCGGAAAAACCAAAAAATCGCCCCGGTGACAAAGACAAAGTGAATACCCCGCGCAAACGCAAACCGCAAAACCGCGTCACGAAAAAAATGGACAGAGGAAAACGTGCCTCGTGGAGAAGGCCAAGAGTGAGACTCGTTGCCGAGTTTCTTTATCTTTGCCAGCAGGTGCAGGAGTACGACGACATGCTTGACCAATTACCACCACGCATCGCGGAAGGCTGCCCTCTTGAAGTACCTCGTGCCTTGAAGCCATACCCACCGCCGTCTTACACGCAGGAATTACACGAGGCAGCGTCTGAGATGAACGAATGGAAACAACGAGGCAAGCCGATCCCTCGGAAGCGTCTCATAGCACTGGTGCTGAATTGGTATTGGACGGCCACGAAAGACAACCCACAACGGCGGCTTGCGTTTCGGAAACAGACCAGCAGGCTTGACCTCTGTACTTGCGAAGATCGTTGCATTTGCAGCTACTGCAAAGACGGGATTCGAGAAAACATCACTCGCGCCGTTGACACCGTACTTTCCAAACCCGGCGAATTTGTCTGGTTGATGCCCAACAAAAAAGGCCAGCGACCGAAGCGATGGCCGTGCAAGGGAAAATCCACAGCAATCTCTCCGCAGTTTGTTTCCCCCTTCCATCTGCCCTAACATTCCGAGCAATATACGGGGGATGATGGTTGTCCGCCCTTGTCGTATGACACGGGCGCATGAAGAAAAACCTTCGAGCGGCAGTCAGCGGCCACACAACTGTTGACCCGGTATCGGTGACACCGGCCAGCGTCACCATCCAGCGCGACCCTGAGTTTATCCGTCTGCCCAAGACCGGGACGTTGTGCCTCTTCAGCGGACTCACTCGCAGTAAGATGAATGAACTCGTGTTGCCCTGTCCCCAGAACGATCACAAGCCCCCGGTGAAGTCCGTGGTACTCCGGCAGAAGGGCGCGATCAAAGGCGTTCGCCTTATCGTGTTCAAATCCCTCATGGATTATCTCCACGGGCAGGAAGGACGGGCAGCGGCGTGAGAGGTACACAACGAAGATGCCCACCGTTACGAGCGGCGGGCATCGGTACAGCCTCGAATCACTGGCGTTACAATAGCAGCCCGTCCCCACTGGAGCAAGCGAAGTCCATCATCACAATCTTCCATCTGTGGCGACACTTCAGCTACCCCGGCAATCCTGAGAAGCAGAATCCCGTCCGCAGTCCCTTCCGTCCTGACAGGAATCCATCCTTCAGCATCACCCGCGACGGGCAAGCCTTCCACGACTTCGCCACTGGCGACAAGGGCGACGTGGTGACGTTCTGGGCGCGGGCGACGGGATTGCCCGTAACGGATGCCTGTAAATCCTTCATCACATACGCGGGGACGGGACAAAGCAGCCTCAGCCCGATCACGCGCATCACCTCACCAGCATCACCACCGGCGGAGCGGCAGAAGCCCGATCTGCCCCCGATGCAGCGTGGCGATCACAAGCGTCTGCAAGTCCTGGCTCAATTCCGCAACCTGAGCGTGGAAGGACTCCAGCTTGCCAGCGAGCGCGGCCTGCTGCACTTCGCCCTGCTCAAAACTCTCAGCGCATGGATTGTCACGGACAGCGAGCGCGTCAACGCACAGGCGCGACGGATGGACGGGGGACTCTGGCAACATCTCAGTGAACCGGCAAAGGCGTGGACATTACCGGGATGCTGGGCATCATGGCCTATCGGAATTCAGGAAGCCAAGGACTTCCCCGTGATTGCCCTCATGGAAGGCGCACCCGATCTACTGGCGGCGCATCACTTCATCTACGCGGAAGGGCGGGAACACGACGTTTCGGCAGTCTGCATCACGGGAGCAAGTAACCGGATCCACGAGTCCGCCCTGCCACACTTCATCGGGAAGCGCGTAAGGATTTATCCTCATCTCGACAAGGCGGGACAGGATGCAGCCCCCCGATGGACGGCGCAACTCGAATCCGTCAACGCAACGGTGGACTGCTTCGATCTATCTGACATCCCCATGACCAGCGGCCAGCCCGTCAAAGACCTCAACGATCTCGCGTTACTCGACGCCGATAAATTTGAATCCGATCACGACCTTTGGAGTATCTTCCCATGAGTAGAGCTTACATAGCATCACCACCACCACGGCCACCAACCACGGGCCATGTCGCGTCAATGGCCGACGACGATCTACCTCAGCAGCCCTTCCCGACCAAATGTCTGCCCGGCGCGGCTGGCGACATGGCGCGGGGGATTGCATTGGCGGCGCAAGTCCCGGAATCCCTGAGCGGCTGCTGTGTTTTGGGCATCTCCAGCGCGTCCATCGGGGCGGGACTCCAAGTCCGCAGCGGAGCGCAGCGCCTGACGCGGGGAAATTTGTTCATCCTCGCCAGCGCAGAATCCGGCACCGGCAAATCTGAATCCTTCCGCCATGCTGCCCGCCCGTTGTTCGAATACGAGCGCGAAATCATCGAACAGTGGAAGGCCAATACCCTGCCCGGATTGCAAGCGGAGAAGGAACTGCTGGAAAGCGAAGTCAACGCGCTGAAAAAGAACGTGGGGAAGGGGGACTCAGGAATTGACCGCGAAGCCACCCGGCGGGAACTGGAAGAAAAGAAGGCGCGGCTGCTGGAACTCGAAAGTGCGATGCAGTCCCCTGTGTTGACGGTAGAGGACATCACCAACGAAAAGCTGGCGTCCCTGCTTTCCAAGCGCGGCGAAGTGTTGGCGAGCCTGTCCGCCGATGCCGGGAACATCGTCAACAATCTGCTGGGGCGATACAACAAACTCGGCAGGACGGACGAATCCATCTATCTGAAAGGTTACTCAGGCGACTACTGCCGGGTTGACCGCATCGGTCGTGACCCCGTTGTACTGCATCATCCCTGCCTGTCTGTCCTGTGGCTCACCCAGCCCGACAAACTCGATACGTTGCTGGGGGAACGCAGCCTGACAGACGGCGGCATGATTCCGCGTCTGCTCACCTGTCACACCAACTGCCAGCCCGCCCACATCACCGGCGACCAGCAAGGTATCCCGTCCGCCACTCTGCAAGGCTGGGATGCCCTCGTGCGGGAACTGTTGGCAGCCTACTGCCACAACAGCGAATCATTCACGATAGAACCCACCCCGGCAGCGATGCAGCTTCTCACCGATCACTACAACGCGATTGTGGACAGGCGACTGAGTGACCTGATGGACATCACCGTCTATGCAGCCCGATACACTGAGCAGGCATGGCGAATCAGTGTTGACCTACACGCTGCCCGGCATGGCGCACAGGCCCACGAGCATCCCCTGTCGAAAGAAACAGCATTGGATGCGATCACGCTGGCGGACTGGTTTGCAGTGGAGCAGCAAATCATCCTCAGCGGTGGACGCTGGCGGGCGAAGCGCGACCGGCAGAAGGAAGTCCTGCTGCTGCTGACAGATTTCCCGGAAGGCTTGCGAGCATGGCACGTCCAACGGGCACGCATCGCCAAGACCGCAGAGGAAGCCCGCGATCTGCTGGCAGCGATGGAGCAGGAAAAAATCCTCGAAGGCAAAGACATCACCCCGGAGCGCGGTGGATGGACGTACCGCCTCTACACCCGGAAGGCAACCCGATGAAACCACAGCAACCCCCTTGTGACACTTGCGCCACTCGTGACACTCGGAGCAGGGCAAGTGTCACAAGTGTCACGTCTGTCACAGGGCATTAGCCCAAAAACAGGAGTCAACCAGCCCGTCGCCAACCAGCGCCGAACCCCCCGCCAACCACGTCCCAAGTGCGTCCGTCCGTGCGCGGCAGCAAATTTTCTTCGTTGCGGAGTACGCCCGCGCTTTGAACGCATTGGAAGCGCACTGGAAGCCGCTACCGCAAGGACTTACAGCGTGGACTGGTACACGCTCATGGCTAGTAACTGGTTGACATTTGCCTACATTCCGGGCGTGCTGGAGACGGACGGGCGCGAGGTTAGCAGGCGCGAGGTTAGAGCCGGGGGGAAATGCTTGCCCGCTGACAGCGGCGGTGGTAGTAAAGTCGCCCGTAGTAGGGAGAGACTGCAATGAACGTTCCGCGCGAGGCTGTCCTGCTTTTCATGTTCGCCCTTGCTGCATCCTTCGCCGGGGAAACCAACACGCTGCGCGGCACGATCACCGTTGACGGACTCACCTATTCAAATGTGACGTGGCACACCGTCACCCCTGCGACCGTCACCATATTCCACCAGACAGGCGTTGCAGCAATCCCGCTGGAAAAACTTCCGCCCGAACTTCAGAAACAATTCGGATATGACCCACAGAAGGCCGCTGACTACCGCAGCGCCGAGGCCGTCCGGTTACAGCGAGCAGCAAAGGAGACCGCAGAGCGTAGGGCAAGAGAGCAAGCTGAGACGGATGAAGGCTTGCAAAAACTGAGCGAGTTAGACACGCCGTATCAGCAAAGGCAAAGGGCGCTGGCGCAGCAGCAGGCAAGCGAGCTTGCAGCGGCGAAAACTAATCCCGTCGCTGTGTTCGTGAAAGATGTGAAGGACTTCCCGGAAGCTCTAGCTGAATCTGGCAAACCCGTTCGACTGATTTGTGAAATTGAAAACTTTGAGCGTATCGACTCCGGTGAATTCGAGGGGCAATACAAGCTCGATGCAGTAGGGTTGGCGTCCTACGCCACTTTTGAACGCAGCACCTATCGTGCGATAGGGGAACCAGATTTTCCGCTGCTTGAGCATGACTTCTTGCAGAGGGACGGGACGCATCTGATGGGCTTTTTGGTCATCCCTCGTGAGAGACACGACCTCGTTATGTACTGTCACGACAAATTGGACGCGAAACATACATATCGAGCCAACGTGCTTGCTTGGATTAGAAAGAGCAGCCGCGGCACATACTACGGAGAGGTGTACGACCTTGAACGAGTCCCTTTGGACGAATAGTGGCCCGTCTTCCAACTGAACGCCAGCGCACCAACGGCCATCTTGAGCGCAATGGCAGGCGTTCTCACCGTGTTGCCCGTAGCCTGAATTTCCCGCGTCCTACCTATCGCGCCGCGTCGAGATCGTGCGTCCTACGCCATCGTAGAGCGACGTTTCATCCTCTGCGGGCCGCCGGTGCTGTGTTCGGCCTTGTCAGGTGCGTCGGCAAGGAAGTCATCGGCGCACTGGCGGGGCGTGTGGGCGCAACCGCAACCGTCCCGACGCCTCGCCTGTCACCTGCCAGAATCCCCGCCCTACCTTCCCAAATTAACGCCTACGCCCGATCTCAGGGCCAAACGTCCAAGCCCCCGCACCCGTCTTGATCGTGCCCTAAATCGCCTTGTGACATCCTCACACACGCCCGCAACCGTTATGACTGAGCGTTATGACTTTCCATGAGCAGGCTGAAAACACGCCAATTCATTAGGGAAAATGAATTGGCGACCCCAACGGGATTCGAACCCGTGTTACCGCCGTGAAAGGGCGATGTCCTGGACCGGGCTAGACGATGGGGTCGCCGAAATTGCCGTGCGTGCGGGTTGACTATAGCGAAACGAACGCGAATCGCAACGGTGAAGTTTGCTCCGAAACATTTCGAGGGCGCTTGTCGGCGCGAACCGCTTTCCGGGCGAAACCCACAGGCCGCGCGCCAGGTTCGCGCCGGCAACTCACACCGCGAGGATTTCCTTTTCCTTGTGGGACAGAACCGTGTCGATCTCTTTGATATACTCGTCAGTCTTGTTCTGAATCTCTTTTTCCGCATGCTTGAGTTCGTCCTCGGTGATGTCGCCGTCCTTTTGCAACTTCTTGGCAAGGTCGTGCGCGTGACGCCGTTCGTTGCGGACGGCGACGCGGCCGTCCTCGGCCATTTTCTTGCAGATCTTGTCGAGTTCGCGGCGACGTTCCTGATCAAGCTCGGGAATCGGGATGCGAATGAGTTTGCCGTCGACCCGCGGGTTGATGCCGAGTTCGGACTTCATGATCGCCTTCTCCACGGCCTGGACGAGGCTCGCGTCCCACGGCTGGACGACGATCAAGCGCGGTTCGGGCGTGGAAATGCCCGCCAGTTCCCGCAGCCGCATGTGCGAGCCGTAGGCTTCCACCTGGATGTTTTCCACGAGAGATGTCGACGCTTTGCCGGTGCGGACGGTGGCGAATTCGGTGTGGACGAATTCGAGCGTCTTCATCATCTTTTCTTCCATCGAGTCGAGGACTTCTTGCAGAGTCATGGTGTCTCAGCTTAAAAACTTGCCCGAGGTCATTCAAGGAAAAAGCAGCCATGCCCGAAAATCGCACATTGTTGATCGATGCCGATGACACGCTCTGGGAGAACAACGTCTATTTCGAGCGGGTCACGGCGGAGTTTGTCGCCCGGCTCCGGCAGCAGGGTCACGGCGCCGAACGGGTCGGCCAATTGCTCTGGGAAACCGAACAACGCAACGTCAAGGTCACCGGCTACGGCAGTCAGGCCTTTTGCCAGTCGCTCCATGAAGTCGCCCGGCACCTGGGCGCCACCGACTTGGAATCATGGATTCAACAGCAAGAGACCTGGATTTTGCACCATCCGATTGATCTCATGCCCGGGGTGCGCGAAACCCTTCCCCGGCTCCGTGAGGCCAACCGGCTGATCCTATTGACCAAGGGCCGCGAAGAAGAACAACTCGGCAAACTCGAGCGCTCGGGCCTCGCGCCATTCTTCCACGTAACAGAAGTCGTCTTCGAGAAATCGGTCGAGACCTATCGCGACATAATCGCAAAACACCGTCTCGCGCCGCGCCAAACGTGGATGATCGGCAACTCACCGCGTTCCGACATCAATCCCGCGAGGGCCGCCGGGCTCGGCACCGTGTTTATCCCGTACCACACCACGTGGCAGCACGAACTCGAGGAGATCGCGCCGGACGGTGGCACTGTCATGCTGGAGAATTTCGGCCAACTCCTCCGACACTTCGCGTAGCCGCCGAGTTGGGAGGGCGCGGCTCCCGCCGAGCCAACCCCGTCGACCGTGAGCTAGTCGCTCACGAGCGTGCCAATGGGCTCGCCGAGGATGGCGCGGCGGACGTTGCCGTATTCAAAGAGGTTGAAGACCACGATGGGGATGCGGTTGTCCATGCACAGCGAGAACGCCGTGGAGTCCATGACGTTGAGCCGTCCCTTCAACGCGTCCATGTAACTGAGTTTGTCGTACCGCGTGGCCGTCGGGTCCGTTTTCGGGTCGGCGGAATAAACACCGTCCACCTTCGTCGCTTTCAGCAACACGTCGGCGCCGATTTCGTTGGCCCGCAATGCCGCGGTCGTGTCGGTCGAGAAATAGGGGTTGCCGGTCCCCGCCGCAAAAATGACCACGCGGCCCTTTTCGAGGTGGCGGATCGCGCGCCGACGGATGAACGGCTCGGCGACCGCCCGCATTTCGATGGCCGACTGGACGCGCGTTTCCACGTGGTTCTTCTCCAGCGCGTCCTGCAACGCGAGCGCGTTGATCACCGTGGCGAGCATCCCCATGTAATCGCCCGCCGTGCGGTCGAGGCCGTGTTTGCTTCCCGCCACACCGCGAAAGATGTTGCCGCCGCCGATCACGACGGCCAGTTGGACATCGAGATGCTTGATCTCCTTGATTTCCTTGGCGATGGCGTCGCAGGTTTCGGGCGAGATGCCGTGTCCGCGGGAACCGAGCAACGCCTCGCCGCTCAACTTCAACATCACGCGCTTGTATTTGGGAGTCGGGGCCGAGGTCTTCGACATGCTAACGGTTTTACACGCAGTGGCCGCCCTTGGCAAGAGCGGTGATGGTTCGGTGGCGCCGCAATCATTTGGAGACGGCGGAGCCTGCACCGAGCGGCGTGGCCATAACGCCCTGGATCAAGCAACTGGCGTCGAACCCGGGATTTCCTCGCCGACCTGCCAACGAATGAAGCGGCGGACCACGATGTTTTCGCCTAATTGCGCGATCTTGGCGGTCACGTGATCGTTAATCGTGATCTCGGGGTTCTTCACGAACGGCTGTTCCAGCAGGCACACTTGGGAATAAAACTTTTCCAGTTTGCCTTTGACAATGTTCTCGATGGCAGGCGCGGGTTTGTCCTTCACCTGGGCGCGGTAGATTTCCTTTTCGCCTTCGACGACGACCGCCGGGACATCCTCGCGCCTCACATAGCTCGGATTGGCGGCAGCAATGTGTTGGGTAATGTCCTTGACCAGCTCGCGGAAGCCCTCGTTGCGAGCCACAAAGTCCGTCTCGCAGTTCACTTCCAGCAGCACGCCAAGCTTGCTGCCGTGATGAATGTAGCTGGCGATGCAGCCTTCCTTCGCGGCGCGCCCGGCCTTTTTGCCGGCCACGGTGATGCCTTTCTTGCGGAGGATCTTTTCCGCCTCGACGACGTCGCCGCCGCCCTCCTGCAACGCCTGTTTGCAGTCCATCATGCCGGCGCCGGTCTTTTCGCGAAGGGTTTTGACGAGTTTGGGGTCGATTTGTATTGCGCTAGTAGTCATGGGGGAATAATCGCCTGTTGAATTGTCTAGGCCGACACCGCGGCTTGTTCCGGGGCGGGGGCGGGAGCGGGCTCCACCGGCGGCGGAGTCGTTGCCTCGGTCGCCACTGGCTCCGGGGGCGGGGCGGGATATTTCCGGCCCAATTCCGCCTGCGCTTCGGCAACGGTGTTGGCAATCACGTTGGTGATGAGTTTGACGGCGCGAATCGCGTCATCGTTGCCGGCAATCGGGTATGTAGCCTGGTCGGGGTCGCAGTTCGTGTCGACGATGGCGATGATCGGAATCTCGAGTCGTTGCGCCTCGTGGATGGCGATGGCTTCGCGCTGGATGTCGATCACGAACATCGCGGCGGGCGCCCGTTCCATGTTCACGATCCCGTCGAGATTGCGATGCAATTTGCTTTGCTCGCGACGGAGCGAGGCGACTTCCTTCTTGGGCAGGTGTTCGCCCTCGGGCGATGTGAGCAGGCGGTCGATTTCCTGCATCCGCTTCACGCTGTTGCGGATCGTGCGCAGGTTCGTCAGCGTGCCGCCGAGCCACCGATCCACCACGTACGGCATGTTTGTGCGAAGCGCGGCTTCTTTCACTTCCTGTTGCGCCTGTTTTTTGGTGCCGACGAACAACACGGTACCGCCACTGGCGACCGTATCATGGAGAAACCCGCAGGCGACTTCGATCTGGGTGAGGGTCTTGTTGAGGTCGATGACGTGAATGCCGTTGCGGGCGGCGAAAATGTACTTTTTCATCTTGGGGTTCCACCGCTTGGTCTGGTGACCGAAATGAACCCCGGCTTCCAACAACTCTGCGACAGTTACGCTTGCCAATGTATCCTCCGATGTTTCATCCCGCTCCGGCACAACTTGTTTCTGGCGCGGGACATCCCGTCTAATAACGACTGGATTTGGGTTTAGTGTTTTTATGTCCCGAATTTCTTCGGAACGGTTCCGTACTGCCTCGACCACTCGTGGCAGGACTAACCATCATAGGCCCCGTATCAGGGCTTTGCAAGTGGAAAAAAGGGAGTGTTTCTCGGGCAAGGATACGGGCGAACGACCTAGAACTTGGCCGTCGATGGCCCTAATTCGGGCAGGAAGTTGCGCGTGGCCGCATCATCGTAGGAAAACAGGACGAATCCGGGCGCGCCGAGCTGTCGCGTCATCAAAATCTGCGTGGTCAACTGGCTCATGCGGTCGAATTTCCAGCTTCCGATCCCGACAACCACCTTGTTGCGTTGCGACGCCCACATCTGCTCCTTGCGGACCTTTGTTTCGAAATCGCGCATGTCGGGCGTGTAGGTCATCGTGCATACGTAATCGACGTAGCCGCGATCCAGCCACAGTTTCCAGTCCTGCGCTTTCTCTTGCTTGGCGCGGTCTAGGTCTGAAAAGACCGCTGCCGAGACCGCCAAGCCGGGCCGGGCCAGGCGCGCGCGGCTGGACAAGTCTTCGATCCACTCGCTGATTTCGTGTTGACGCCATTCGTTGAACTTCGTCGCATACGGACCCTCCATCACGTCGGCGGGCCAGTGACGGACGCGCGTCCCGATGCTCTGCTCGAATTCGCGCCGGCAGTTCTCACAGAAGCAGCACGGCTGTTCGGAGAAGCGGATGTAATCGAATTGAATGCCGTCCACGGGATACCTCTTCACCATCTCGGTCACCGACGCCCCGATGAGCGCGCGATTCGCCGGCACCGATGGGCACAGCCACGTGAACCCCGATTGCAGGATGGGCCGTCCGTCCGGCCCGCGCATCACGCGGTTGGCGGCGAGAAGTTGGTGCTGGAACGCCGGCGGGGCTTTGAACATGAAGGTGACGATTTGCTTGGCGTCGACGGCCAGCCCCCGTTCGTGGGCCAGATCGATCCCTCGCGCCACGGGGTCCGAGAAATCGCGCACGACGCTCGGTAACGCGTGGCTGTTGGGGTAAAAGGCCGCACCGCCCGAGGCGAGATTGGCAAAAATCGTGTTGAAGCCCGCGCGCCGGAGGTTTTCCGTCGCGCTGTCCCAGTCGAGTTTCGTCGTGTCGCTCACCCACACGCCGCGCAGTTCGCCCGTGCGCGCGATCCGGGGAGCAGGCGAAGGCGAGGGGACATAGGCCGGCGCGGGTGCCGGCTTCGACATGGTCTGGTCGTACGTCTGACCGCGCCAGGTGCACGAGTTCACCAAACTGATGACGGCAACAGCGGCAAGCGTTGCCGCCAAATAATTCCCCAACCTCCTCATATGTCTCCTTGTGGCTTTGGAACTCCGCGACCATTTGCCACCGCTCTGCATTCCCCAATGCACCGACGAGACGGCGTGCTCCAGAAACCGCGGGCACTATAAGCAGAATCCCGTTATGTTGCCAAACGAAATGTTTACTGTTACAAAGGAAATCGATGACGCTTCGCAAACTCTCCATCCTCGGCCCCGGCCTCCTCGGTGGTTCCATCGGGCTTGCCGCCCGGCAACGCAAGGTCGCCAGGCGCGTGTCGATTTGGGCGCGCCGGCCTGACGCAGCCGACCAGGCGTTTCAAGTCGGCGCGGCGGACGAGGCGACACATGATCTCGCGAAGGTCGTCACCGATGCCGAACTGGTTGTGCTGGCGACGCCGATTGGCGCGATGCGGGCGTTGGTCGAGCAAATCCTTCCGGTTTTGCCGGCGGGTTGTGTGGTGACCGATGTCGCCAGTGTGAAGTATCCGATTGTCACGGCGCTGTCGGACGCGCTCGCGGGCAAGGCGCGGTTTGTTGGTTCCCATCCGATGGCCGGCTCGGAACAATCGGGTATCGAGGCGGCCCGTCGTGATCTGTTCGACAACGCCGTGTGCATCGTCACGCCGCGCGAGGACACAGACAAGGCCGCCCTGCAATTGGTCTATGATTTTTGGAGCGCGATCGGTTGCACGGTGAAAACGCTCGCGCCGCTGGAGCACGACGAGATCGTGGCCCGTATCAGCCACCTGCCGCACCTCGTCGCCGCGGCGGTGGTCAACGTGGTTTGCAGCGACGGGTCGCATCCGCTGAATTTCGTCGGCCCCGGGTTCAAGGATTTCACGCGCATTGCGGGCGGCCCGTTCGAGATGTGGACGGAGATTTGCCTGGAGAACCGGGAGGAAATCGGTCGCTCGCTCGATGCGCTCATCGAAGAACTCGCCAAAGTCCGCGCGGCAGTCAAAAACGCTGACGCGGTCGAACTGCGCGCCATGCTCAAACGCGCCAAGCATTTTCGGGATGAGCTGAGGTTCAAGACGTGAAGCCTCTTCCCGATATCCTCGAAATCCAACCGCTGGCGAAGCCGCCGAATTGCACGATCACCGTGCCCGGCTCAAAAAGCATCACCAATCGCGCGCTCATTCTCGCGGCGCTGTCAGACGGCAAGTGCACACTTCACGGGGCACTCTGGGCGGATGACACCCAGGTGATGGTGGACTCGCTCCAGAAACTCGGATTCGAAGTGACGGTCGAGCCCGATCCGGTCGAAGAATGTAATCGTACCATTACGGTCGTTGGTCGCGGCGGCGAGATCCCGGCGAAGAACGCGGTGTTGAATGTGGGGAATGCGGGTACGGCGGCGAGATTTCTGACGGCGCTGGTTTGTCTCGGCCACGGCGAATACGCGATCCGCGGTGACAAGCGGATGCACGAGCGTCCAATGAAAGATTTATTTGAAGCACTGGATAGCGTTGGTGCCAAGATCAAGTCAGCCGAAGGCCGGTTACCCGCTACGATTCACGTCAACGGCCTGAGAAAGACGAACATTGCCATCCCCCTCGCGGACAGCACACAGTTCGCAAGCGCCCTGATGCTGATACAGAAGCAGGGGGGATTCAGGTTGAGTCCCTCGAATGCTGGGGTTCAAGATCCGGGCTACATCACGATGACTGCGGCCATGTGTGGGGCGTTTTGGTCTCCGTCGTTTCGTCATCACTATGCAATTGAACCGGACATGTCCAGTTCATCATATTTCACAGCCGCGCAGTGGCTCACTGGAGGACTTATTCCGATTGCGCGATGGACGGGGCACTCACTACAGGTTGACGGAAGGTTTCCACAGTTTCTTCCGCCGCCGCCAAGGGTGTCACGGACGCGGGACTTGGGTGACAGCGTGATGACCCTCGCTATTTGCGCGGTATTTGGAAACCAATCACTCCGCATTGTCGATGCGGCGCGGATGCGCCTGCAGGAAACGGATCGCATCAAGGCGATGGTGACGGAGTTGAGCGGCGTCGGAGCGAAGGCGGAAGAGCACGAAAATGGGTTCACCGTCTGGCCGGCGGAGGCGGGACAATTGCACGGTGCGGACATCGAGACGTACAACGATCACCGGATGGCGATGTGTTTTTCCGTGTTGGGATTGAAAGTTCCGGGGATTCGCATTAAGAATCCCGGCTGCGTGAGCAAGACGTTCCCGAACTTTTTTGAGAAACTGGAGCAATTGCGCCAGTGAGCGCACCTACGACAATGGACAAGATCATGGTAGTGGCGGTCGATGGGCCGGCGGCCAGCGGCAAGAGCACGGTGTCGCGCTCGGCGGCGAAGATGCTCGGATTCAATTACGTCGACACGGGGGCGATGTACCGCGCGATCACGTGGAAAGCGCTCGAAGAAGGCATCGACGTCGACGACACGATCGCCGTCATTGCCCTGATGCACCGGATCAAGATCAGTTTCGAATTGGTGGACAAACAGGTGCGGATGTTGATCGATGGCGTGAATCCCGGCCATGCGATCCGCGAGCCTCGCGTGACGGACAAGGTCTCGGCTGTCTCGGCCATCCCCGAGGTGCGCCAGGTGCTCGTGCAACATCAGCGGTCGCTCACGAAATTCGGAAGCCTCGTCATGGAAGGACGCGACATCGGGACGGTGGTGTTCCCGGACACGCCGTACAAGTTTTACCTGGAAGCCAACCCCGATATTCGCGCGGCGCGGCGGAAACGCGATCTGGAAGCGATGAAAATCCCCGCGACGCAGGAAGGCGTGGCCGAGTCGATCCAGCGGCGTGACAAGAGAGACTCGGGCCGTAGTGTTTCGCCTCTGCAAATCGCGCTCGGGGCGACGGTGGTGGAGAACTCGAAGCTCACGGTGGACGAGACGGCGAAAGTGATCGTCGACCATATCCGTCAGCAAGGCCAACGGCGCGGCAGTTTCAGCGTCGGCGGGGCCTGAGCGCGTTATGCGACTGTGGTGGTATCGGTTCTGCCGGTTTTGGTTTCGCGTTTACTTCTATTTGTATCATCGGGGCCGCGTGTACAACGCCGAGAGGTTGCCGGACAACGGGGCCTTCATCTTGGCTGGCAATCACGTCAGCTTTCTCGATCCGCCGTTCTTCGGTCTGGCGTGCCGGCGCGAGGCATTTTACATGGCCCGGGACACGTTGTTCCGAAACCCGGTGTCGAACTGGATTCTGCGGAGTTGGCACTGCGTGCCGATCAGCCGGGAGCGGGGCGACATCGGCGCGATGCGGATGGTGTTGCGGATGCTCGGCGAAGGCAAGACGGTGCTGATGTTTCCCGAAGGGACGCGGAGCCAGGACGGCCAGTTGCAGGAACCGCGCGCGGGGATCGGAATGATTGCCGCGCGGGCCAACGTGCCGATTCTGCCGATGCGCATTTTCGGCACGGACCGTGCCCTGCCGAAAGGGGCGAGCTTGCCGCGACCAGCGCGCGTGGAGATCAAATTTGGCGAGCCGTTCCTGTATCCGCTCCCCGAAGACTTCGAGGACCTCCGCGGCGACGCCCTCAAGGCGGTCTACTTCGACATCGGGCGCGAAATCATGAAACGGATCGCGGCACTCGAACCCAGAAGCGAATAAGGTTCTCGATCGGAGGCCCACGCTCTCCGGACTTGCGACCCGGCCCGACCGGCGAGGTTACTTCCACTTTTTGCCGATGTCGTCCAAGCCCGCCTTCTTCAAATCCTCAGGGGTCATCGCGACTCGAAACTTCACGTCCGCGTTGAACGTAAGGAACAAAGGCTCGGCGAGGGCGGGGATCTTCGACGGGTCGGGCAGATTGACGACAAAGATCGCTCCGCGTTTCCCATCGTGTTCACTGAAATAAACGGCCTCGGGTTTGATCGCGTCAAGGATGGCGTTGAGCTTTTGGCCAGCAACGCCTTGGCGAGCAAGCGAGTTGAACGGCTCGTGTGGAATCGTCACGTCCAGTAGCATTCTCATAAGGAGTCCCTCCAGTAGGAATTTTCGTCACCGGCGGCAAGATTAAGCATTTCTAAAGAGGTGTCAATAATCGAATCGAACCAACTCCGTGCATCTGGCCGTCAATGACTCCTTCCACTTATTACTCACCGCCTGGCCCGGCTCGTCGTTCCGCAGCATCTGCATAGTAATCAATCTGCTGGCAAATACGGTGCAGGACGTTGCAGTCGCGTTTTTCCAGAGGCGCGCGGGCAATGACGCGTCGCAACGACCGCACGAATGAATCCGGATCGCCCTGATGCGGGCGAAAGCCGATCTTGGCCAGGGATTGCGCGAGATGGCTGAGTAGCGATTCGACCTCGTGGACCGTGGCCAGATTGTAGCGCGGTTTCGGGATCTCACCGAGGCTCGCCAGATAGACTTCGTACGCGAACAACATCACCGCCTGCGCAAGATTCAGCGATGGATGCTCGGCGGCTTGCGGCACACTGACGATATCGTGACACCGGCGCAATTCCGTGTCCGACAACCCCGCTTCCTCGCGTCCGAAGACAATTCCCACGCGATGTTTTTGGGAAAGCTCGGCGATTTTTGCCGCGGCCTGTCTCGCTTCAATAATCTGGGGAAACTGCGCCCGGCGTTTGCGGTGCGTCGTGCCGATCAGCCAGTGCAAACCGTCGGTCGCTTCCTCCCACGTCGCGACCACGCGGGCTTTCGCCAACACATCCCCCGCGCCGTGCCCCAACATGATCGCCTGTTGGTGCGTCTGAAAACCCTTTGGGCCGTTGACCACGACGAGGTCGGTCAACCCCATCGTCTTCATCGCCCGCGTCGCCGACCCGATATTTCCCGGCACCGCCGGCTCGACAAGAATCACGGTGACGTTTGCCAGATTGCCCGGCGCGCCAAACGTCAACGCCGGCTCCGGATGCTTTTCCGTGGGTTTACGCATGGGAATCCAGCAAGATCGTCACCGGGCCGTCGTTTACCAGTTCCACATCCATCATCGCGGCGAATTTGCCTTCGGCGACCGGGAGCGATGTGGCGGCGCGCAGCTTCGTCATGAAATCGTCGTAGAATCGTTCGGCATCGGCGGGCGGCATGGCGTCGCTGAAACTCGGGCGCGTGCCTTTGCGCGCATCGCCGTACAACGTGAACTGCGACACCACGAGAATCCCGCCGTCAACGTCCATAACCGAGCGGTTCATATTCTTGGCATCATCGGGAAAAATGCGCAACGCGAGCAGTTTCTTGATCATCCAGTCAGTGTCCGCGGCGGCGTCATCTTTGCCGAAGCCCAGCAACACGAGCAGGCCGCGTCCGATTTCGCCGACGGTCTGGCCATCGATCCGGACGGACGCGCGGGAGACACGTTGGACGACGGCTTTCATCGCGCAGGTCAATACGCGAAGGCCGCGGGCTTGTCCAGCCTTGAACGGGCAGAGGCTTGTGTTAGGCTGCGGGTGTGAAGATTCAGTTCCTGTGTCCCCACTGCAAGCGCGAATTGGAGTTCGAAGATTTGTCGCAGGACGAGTCGCCGTGTCCGCTCTGCCAGAAGACGATTCGGCTGCACATCACCGAGCAGATGCGGCGCCACAACATGGTGGACCGTTGCGCTGTGTGCGATTGCAACACCGTGTACGTCCAAAAGGACTTCAACCGCACCCTTGGCGTGAGCATTTTCGTGGCGGGCGCAATCCTGTTCCTGCTCTGCGCGTGGAAGAACCGGCTCGTCGAAGGCACACTGGTGTGGGCGGCGTTTGTGCTCGCGGACGGATTGCTCTACAAGTTTCTTCCCGACGTGACGATCTGCTACAAATGCTACGCGCAATACCGCGAGGTCGCGCCGAACCCGGACAATCAGCCGTTCGAGTTGGGCCTCGCCGAGAAGTATGACCCGCTCGACAAACGCGCCCATGCCGAGAATCCCGCCGCCGAATGGAAGGGACGCTGACGGTTCATGTGGCGCGCGCTGCTGGTCGGTCTGTTTGCCGTGACGCTCGCGCATGGTGTGTACGGCCAGGAAGACCCTCGCGATGCGGAACGCCAATTTCGGTTCCTCCTGTCGCGCGGCGACGAGCTGCGGGCGCAACACGACCAGTTTGACCCGCACACACCGCCCGCAGTCGTCCAACACTGGACAGCGCAACTGAAGCGCCTCGAACGCGACTATCAACATTTCCTCCGCGATCATCCCCAGCACGCGCGCGCGATGGTTGCCTACGGCGGCCTGCTCTATGACGAAGAGGACGAAGACGGAGGCGCCCGCTGGTGGGAAAAAGCCATTGCCGCCGATCCGCGCGAACCCTATGCCTACAACGACCTCGCGAATATCTACGGTCACGACGGCCACGCCGCCAAAGCGCTCCAGTATTACCAGACGGCCATCGACCTCGCGCCGACCGAACCCGTGTTCCGGTTCAACTGGGCGACCACCTGCCAGCTCTTCCGCAACGAGTCCCACGCCGTCTACGGCTGGAGCGTGGACGAGATTTTTCAACATAGCATGGAGCAGTTTCGCGCTGCGCGTGACTTGGACCCGCAGAACTACGATTACTCGACCACCTACGCCGAGACCTTCTACCAATTGCCCAGGCCGGATTGGCCGGGTGCCTACGAGGCTTGGCAGTTTTGTCTTCGCCAACCGCTCGATGACCGGCAGCGCGAATTCGTGTGCGGTCATCTGGCTCGTGTGTGCATCCGTCTCGGACGCATCGACGAGGCCAAACTGTGGGTGGCGAAGCTTTCCAGCGGCGAGCAGGCGTCCGTCCGTCGCGCGATCGAACGAAAGATCGCTGAACTGGGCCAGAAGACCGGCGGATCGACCACGACAAACTTATTGCCGAATCCCGCGACAGATCCGGTCGATAAACACTGATTCCGTTCGCCACCCGGCGAGTCCCGCTTACGGTTTCGCCACACCGATGACGCCGCAGGCCACCCGCGCGCCGGCGTTGCCGGTCGGTTGGCTCTTCAAGTCGTCGGCCTTGGCGTGCACGATCACCGCGTGACCGATGATCGAATCCGCGCCCTCCAGCGAGATCACTGTGTCCACGCGTTCGTAATGCGCCTTGCCAGTCGCATCCGCTTCGAGGTTGCCGAAATCACCCGCGTGCCGCATCTCGGCATCGGGTCCGCCGTGTTGCATGTGATGCGGATTGAAGTGACCGCCGGCTGAAGCGCCGTCGGGCGCGCTGCAATCCCCGAATTCATGGATGTGAAACCCGTGCAGACCGGGCGTCAAACCCGTCACGTCCGCCACGATTTTCACGCCGCCATTGACCTTCGTGAACGTGACCTCGCCCGCCACCTCATTGCCCTTGGTCGACGACAGCACCGCCACCGCCTTCGTCACCGAGTCCGCTCGCGCGCCAACCACCGCCAAACTCATCATCGATACCGCCACCCAAATGCCAGCTTTCATCATCGCCTCCTGTCGTTGGTCGAACCTTTCGGAACCTACCATTCGCCCCGCGAACACACAAATCTTCCCCAGATGGCCCCCATTTACCCTCCAAATGACGCCTGACCTCCGCCGCCCGCCGTTTCCACGCGCCCCTCGTTGCAACGGCGCTCCGCCCCCGTTCTCCAGGCGCCATTTTTCCCAGAACTTTTTGTTCGGTTTTGGCTCTCGGCGGGTTTTTAATAATGAATTGAAGATGACGGACAGCCAGCAATTGCTTGCGGACTACGTCAGGAATGGCTCGGAAGAAGCCTTTCGCGAACTGGTAACGCGCTACCTTGCCCTGGTCTATTCCACGGCGATTCGGTTGGTCGGTGGCGACGCGCATCGGGCGGAGGACATCGCCCAAACAGTCTTCGTGGATCTGGCGCGCCAGGCTCGCTCGCTTCCAAACGACGTGATGCTGGGCGGCTGGCTGCATCGCGACACCTGCTTTGTCGCCTCCAAGACCATGCGGAGCGAACGCCGTCGTCTGTCCCGCGAAAGGCACGCTGTCGAAATGAACTCCTTCCAAGATCGTTCCGAATCCGGTCTGACGCACGTTGCGCCCATCCTCGACGAGGCGATTAACCAACTGGACGCCGGGGACCGCACCGCGATTTTGCTGCGCTTCTTCGAGCAGCACGATTTTCGCTCGGTGGGCGAAGCGTTGGGAAGCACGGAAGATGCCGCGCGGATGCGCGTGAACCGGGCGTTGGAGAAATTGCATTCTTTGCTCAAACATCGTGGCGTCACGTTGTCCGTGGCGGCGCTGGCAACCGTCCTGACCGCCGAGGCCGTCACGGCCGCGCCCGCCGGACTCGCGGTCACGATTTCCAGCGCCGCCCTCTCCGCCGCGGCGGCGGGAACCGGAACAACACTTACCCTTCTGAAAGCGATGATTATGACAAAACTCGAACTCGGCCTCGGCGCGCTGGTGATTGCCGGCGCGACGACCGCTCTAGTGGTTCAACATCAGGCTCAAATCAAACTGCGCGACGAGAATCAATCCTTGCGACAGCAGGTTGGCCATCTGACAACGGAGAACGCGCGGCTTTCCAAGCACCCGCGCACCCCGCGCCTGCCCGCGCCGCCCATGCCGTCCACCAATCCCCCCAGTACATTGGCGGCGGAAGATTTACAACCCACCAATACCAATCTGTATGCCCGGTTCAAAGACAAACAACCAAAGTTGACTCCCGAGCAGGTCGAATCATACCTCAAAGCGAATCGGCGAAATGCGGCAAGCCTCCTCGCCGCCTATCGCACGACTGGCGACCCGGGCCTGCTAAAGGAAGCGATGGAAAAATATCCCAACGACCCGCAAGTGGCGTTCGAGGCGGTTTTCGACAAGGACTTGTCTCCCGAACAACACCGGCAATGGCTGGATAACTTCAAGCAGTCGGCCCCGGACAATGCGCTGGTGAACTATCTCTCAGCCCTCGATTACTTCAAAGCCGGCCAGACAGATCAGGCCGTGCAGGATCTCGCCGCCGCATCCGGCAAGCAACAATTTCAGTACTCACTGGATCGGTATCAGGACGATGAAGAAGCCTATCTCGCCGCGGGTTACTCCGTGGCGGAGGCCAAAGTGCTTGCCTCGCGAGGTCTGGTGGTGCCGCAGCTTTCCCCGGTACTGCAATTGGGTCGGGAGATGGTTGATCTGGCCAATTCGTACCGGCAGACGGGTGATGAAGCGTCCGCGCAGGCCGCGCTCCAAATGGCGGCGAACATCGGCCAGCAGTTCGACGGATCTCCGCCCGAATATTTTCTACTGAGTCAACTCGTCGGCATGGCCGTCGAACGTAACGCTCTCGCCGCCATGGATCCCACCAGCCCGTACGGCGACACCGGACAAGGCGTTCAGGATCGACTTAACCAAATCGCTCAGCAAAAGGCGACGCTTCGAGAACTGGGTCAACAGGCCGATCCGTTGCTGCAAACGATGTCGGATCAGGATTGGGTCAGTTATACCGATCGACGAATGCTCTTCGGCGAAGAGGCGGCGATGCGGTGGCTGGTAACCAGGTACGGCCAGAAATGAGCCGAACGACAAATCGCGCGCGGCCACACATTCTGCCCAGCGGCTTCCTTCACCTCGCACGCCATTGACGAGATGACTTCTACAAGCCGAGCAGGGCGTTCACCGTCCCGCTAAACGTTTGCCACTGGGCGCGCTGCCGACGCCACGTCACACGGCCTCGCGCGGTCAAACGGTAGTACAGCCGCTCCCGGCTCCGCCCGACACGCCTCCGATGCCTTGCGACCAGGCCACGTCGCTCCAGATGATGCAGCACGCGATATACCGTTCCCCGGTGCCAGAGGATCGTTTGCTTCGTTTGATCCGCGACACGACGAACGATTTCGTACCCATACATGGGCTGTCTATTCAGTGCATTCAAAATCACGAGATCATACGACCCCGTAACCAAATCCTTGGCAAATTTATCGAGTCTCATAAATGATAGGTGTCAGTGACACCTATCATGGCGAGCGGAAACCCAATGATCAAGCGGGATTAATGGAGAAGAGTCGCGTTGCCGGAAGAAAAATGCCACGGTGACGGAGCCGGTACGCCGCGAACGTGGGCTCACTCAAACTTGTAGTGCTTCCGCAGGGGTTTGTGGACCGTCCAGACGCACGACATGCCGGCGGGAAACGTCACGAGATCGCCTTTGCCCATCTTCACCGGTTTCCCTCCCTCGGGCGTCACCGTCACCTCGCCCTCCAGAAAGTAGCAAGTCTCCATTTTATCGTAGTGCCATGGGAACTCCGACACTTCCTTCTCCCAGATGGGCCAACCGGCTATCCCTCGCTCTTCGAGTTCTTTGGGCTGTGGATTGCGTGTCACTTGAATGTTGCTCATAGGGTTCGCACTCATTTGGAGTTCGCCATTTTCCCCACGGATTCTATCACGCCCTTGATCTCTGCCAACTTTTCTTCGGGTGTGGTGCCGGTCATGCGCGGGAATTTGCCGCCGACCTGGAACAGCACCCCGTGCTGCGACAGCATGATTCGGTCCTCCCGGGTTTCGACGGTCTCAATGTGCGCTTCGCCTGCTTGGATTCGCACCTCGGCACATTGCAGCAGGATTTCCACCTCGCGCGGAATCTTGCCGAACCGGTCGCGGAATTCTCGACGGAGCGCCTTGACGTCGGCCGGTTCCAGCGCGAGGGCGATCTTGCGGTACGCCTGGATGCGCAGCCGCGTGTCGGAGATGTAATTGTTCGGGATCCGCGCATACGATTCGCCCAACTCGTCATTCAGGAAATCCAGCTTGAGCGTGACCAGCGTCCGATGCCGGGGCTTTTCGCCCTTCATGCGCGCGATGCTCTCCTTGAGCAACTGACAGTACAGATCGAACCCGATCGCCGCAATATGTCCGCTTTGTTCCGAGCCAAGAATGTTTCCCGCGCCGCGAATCTCCAGGTCGCGCATCGCAATCTTGAAGCCGCTGCCCAGCGACGAGTATTGTTTGATCGCGCCGATGCGTTTCCGCGCGCTTTGCACCAGGTTCATGTGCCGCGGCAACAGGATGTACGCGTACGCCTGGTGCTTGTACCGTCCCACCCGACCGCGCAACTGATACAAATCGCTCAACCCGAATCGGTCCGCGCGATCGATAATGATGGTGTTCGCATTCGGGATATCGAGTCCGCTCTCGATGATCGTCGTGCACACCAGCACGTCGATCTGGCCCTTGACGAACCGGTGCATGACATCTTCGAGCTCATCATCGCTCATCTGACCGTGCCCGATGTCGATGCGGATCTTCGATCCCTCCAGCAGCGTCCGCAGCCGCGCCGCCACCGCTTCGATGCTCTGCACGCGGTTGTGCAGGAAATACACCTGGCCGCCACGGTTGAGTTCGCGCTGGATCGCCTGCCGGATGAGCCGCTCGTCGTAGCCGGCAATGATGGTCTCGACCGGCAACCGATCCTGCGGCGGCGTCTGGATGTTGCTCATGTCGCGCGCGCCCGTCAGCGATAGATACAGCGTCCGCGGAATTGGCGTGGCGCTGAGCGTGAGCACGTCCACCAGCTTCCGCAATTGCTTGAACCGTTCCTTGTGCAGCACGCCAAACCGCTGCTCTTCATCGACGACCACCAGCCCGAGATTCTTGAACACGATATCGCCGCTCAGCAGCCGGTGTGTGCCGATGACGATGTCCACGCCGCCTTTGCGCAACAGTTGCGCGACCTTCTTCTGTTCCCGCGCCGTGCGGAACCGCGACAGCATTTCAATGGCGACGGGATAACCCGACATGCGCTCTCGAAACGTGTTCCAATGTTGCTCGGTCAGCACCGTCGTCGGGCACAGCACCGCGACCTGGTAGCCGTCCATCACCGCCTTGAACGCCGCGCGAATCGCCACCTCGGTCTTGCCGTACCCCACGTCCCCGCAAATGAGCCGGTCCATCGGCCGGCTCGATTCCATGTCGCGTTTCACTTCTTCGATGGCGGTAAGTTGGTCGGGTGTCTCATCATAAATAAACGCCGCCTCGAACTCGTGCTGCCACGCCGTGTCCGGCGAGAACGCGTGGCCTTCGAGGATATTGCGGGCCGCCTGGATTTCCAGCAGGTTCGCCGCGAGATCCATGATCGCGCGCTCGGCGGAAAGCTTCTGCCGTTGCCAGAGCGCGCCGCCGAGTTGATGCAGCGGCGGCTGACGTTTCCCCGCGCCGATGTATTTCGAGACGAGATGCGCCTGGTCGATGGGGACATACAGCCGCGCCTCATCGGCGTATTCAATGGACAACACTTCCTGTTTCGCGCCGTTGAAATCGAGCGATTTCAGCCCGAGATATTTTCCGATGCCGTGTTGGACGTGGACGACGAAATCGCCTTCCTGCAGTTCCGTCCAATCCGCCGGCTGCGCCAGTTGATGGAACTTGCGGCGCGGTCGCACGAGCTTGTAGCGCCCGAAAATCTCCGAGTCGGTCACCACCGCCAGTTTGGCATCCGACCACAGGAAGCCGCGGGACAGGAATGACGACGGATGAAGCGTGAGCGTTGGCGGGAGAGATTTGAATTGCTCGCGCCACAATTCTTCGAACCGTTGTTTCTCACCATCGGTGCTGCAGAACACGTGGAGCGCGCAGTCTTCTTCGACCCAGCGCTGCATCTGTTCGAAGAACAACCGCCGCATCTGCTCGGCCACTTCGGGTTCGGGCGAGCGCGTGTCGAGCGGACGAAACGCATCAAGCGACGCGAGCCGCAGATTGACATGCGATTGCGGTGGGTCGATCGCCAGCGCTTCGGTCAGTTGCACAATGGTCAGGCCCGACTCGACCGTGTGCCGCCACTCGACGAAAAACTTGTCGCCGTCGGGAATCTGGCGGGCGTAGGTTTCCGCGGCCTCCGCCAGTTTGTCCGGCTCATCCAGCACCAGCAGCGTATTGCGCGGCAGAAGATCGACCAGCGGCGCGGTCCTATCCGTGGCCCGCTTCAACAGGCCGAGTTCGCCAGCCGGCGTGACAACCAGCCGTTCCCGTTTTTCTCGCGATTGCTGCGTGATCGGATCGAACGTGCGAATCGACTCGATCTCGTCACCGGAAAACTCGACGCGGACCGGTTCCCCGCGGTCGATGGGAAAGAAATCCACGATTCCGCCGCGCATGGCCATGTCGCCGGGATCGCTCACTTGATACTCGGCGTGATAACCGAGTTCGGTAAGCTTGTTGAGGAATTCCTGGAGCTCCAGCGTCTGGCCGAGGCGGAGTTCCATTCGCAGCGACATGAAGTATTCGGGCGCAAACGTCCGCTGCATCAGGGCCTGCACCGACGCCACCGTCAACGGCGCGTTGAGGTTCGTGAGCACTTTGAGCCGGTCGGCGATCGTGTCGGCGTGCGGGAGTACGTCTTCGTGCGGGAGCGTTTCCCAGGCGGGATAGAACTGAACGCCCGGGAGCAACGTCTGCATGTCGTTGAAGAACGCTTCCTGTGATTTCAATCCGTCCGTCACGAGAAGGATGGGGCGGTTCGCGATTTGAGAGAGCAGGGCGGCGGCGAACGGCTTGGCGGCGTCAGCCACGGAATTCAGAGACAAAAAATCCCCCGCCTTGAGTCTCCGTTTGATAGGGGGTATCAGCGGAGACCCCAGCGCTGCCTCGAACAGCCCGTTTTGACTCACAAATCGTTAGTCAGCAGGCAGATTCAACACCTGAATGATCGCCTTCCCGACAGCACGAAACTCTTCTGCCGACAAATTGCCAAGTCTGCTTACCAACTTCGAGAGCGAGACTGGTTGGAGTTGCTGCAAGTGGAACGCCCCGGTCTTCAAAAACGGCTTGGAAACTCGAAACTCCCAACGATTGCCCCGGATGGCGGTGGTATGCGGAACAATCAATATCAACGCCAATTCTTCGTCACGAGGGTAGTCGCTCAATACCAAGCAGGGACGTACCTTGGCCGCCAGTCCCAAATCCACTTGCCAGACCTCACCGGGTGCCGGTTTGGCCATCCTCGCTCTCCATCGCGTCCAGCATCTGGAACCGCTCGTCGGCGCGCCGATCGGCATCGGCCAGGATTTGCGCGTCTTCTTCCAATTCGAAGATGCGGCGCACGATCTCCCGCCGCTCCCGCGGCGCGAGACCCGGCAATGCGGTGAGGATTTCCGTCTTGCTCATAACACCCGTAGTATACGCTGTGGAGAGACCGTTTTCAATGTATAAGCGAACTCTCGGAGTGACTATTGCAATGGATAAACTACTAATTTGCCCTTGATCTCTTCTCTAATTTGATGTCATCGACTTTCAGCCCGATCTCGTTCAGTAATGGCAACAGGAATGCCTCGTAAATCGCTTTCTGCCCTGAAATGTAGCGAACGGGTAAGAGGCGATTCCCGTGTCGTATGGACATGGAGAATTCTCTAAATCCACCTTGTGGCCCGAGGGTGCGTTTTGCAGATTCACCGCCATCTCGTAGTGCCTGCTTAAAGTCGGCTAGGGTCTGAAATTCGCCTATGCATAGAAGCTCTCTAAAGTAGTGCTTCGTATATTGGCCCGTATCCCACTTTACGGTGTAAAGCAGATTGTCCATTCCAGGGTCGGCGCTGGTAGCATCCACGATGACGCCGCCAGTATTCGCGGGGACACTCGTTTTCGGCCCGTCTATCGGACCATGATCCTGAAGACCATGGACGGTCCACACTCTGCGGCCAACATCAGGAAACGTAATAGGCGTCTCGGTCGGTGTCACAATTGCTCTATTTGATACTGCTCAGTCGCTTCCCGCCCCTTCGCAAGGCTCGCTTCAAAGAATTCGTTGGCTGTCTCATCGTTAACGGATTCCCAAGAGACACCCGGCGAACTCTCGTATGACTCACGGTTTACCGGCTCGATTTCCAAATGTCTTTCCATCCATTCAAACGTGGGGTGATAATATTCGCCACCCCGTTTCAGAGTGACAAAACCATCTCTTGGATCTTTGGTTATCTCAAACGCGTCTGGCAGCTCAAACACGGCCGTCAAGGTGACTGTGAATCTCTTCATGATAAATTCAATCGCTTCACGTTTTCGAGCACGTGGTCGGCGGAGGCCTTCAACTGCGCGAGTTCGTCGTTGCCGAGCTTCAACTCGATGATTCTCTCGACGCCGTTCGTGCCGAGCACGCATGGCACACCGACAAACATGTCTTTCACGCCGTACTGGCCGGTGCACCACGCCGCACAAGGTAGCACGCGTTTCTCGTCATTCAAAATCGAGCGCACCATTTCGACGACCGACGACGACGGCGCATAGTAGGCTGATCCGGTTTTCAGCAGCGCCACGATTTCCGCACCGCCGTTGCGGGTGCGGGTGACGAGCGCATCGAGTTTGTCTTTGGCAATGAGGTCTTCGACCTTGATGCCCGCCACCGTCGCGTAGCGGACGAGGGGAACCATGTCGTCCCCGTGACCGCCAAGCACCATGGCGTCCACGTCGCGCATCGACACGCCGAGTTCCATCGCGATAAAACAGCGGAACCGGGCGCTGTCGAGCACGCCCGCCATGCCGATGACCTTGTTCTTCGCAAAACCGAGTTTGACGCCGGCGAGATAGGTCATCACGTCGAGTGGATTGCTCACAATAATGACCATCGCGTTCGGCGCGTTCTTCTTGATCGCGTCGCACACGCTACCAACGATCCCCGCGTTGGTCTTCAGCAAATCGTCGCGGCTCATGCCGGGCTTCCGGGCGATGCCGCTGGTGACGACGATGAGGTCGCTGCCGGCGCAGGCGGCGGGATCGTTGGAGCCGGTGATTTCTGCGTCGAAGCCTTCGAGGCAGGCCGACTCGATCATGTCCAGCGCCTTGCCCTGCGGCATGCCTTCGATGATGTCCACCATCACCACATCGGCAATTTGTTTCTCGGCGATGCGTTGGGCCGTGGTCGAGCCGACGAATCCCGCGCCAAAAACGGTCACTTTGCGATTCATGGGTGTCCTGACGTTCGAGTTGGGTTCGCGTCCCTTATTGAGAAAAGCGCGGGCGATGTCGAGCAGAAAGACGCCGGAGTTGGTGTGTCTGGCGCTTTGGGGGCCGCGCCTCTAGTCATCGGCCACGAACGCAACGCCGTTCGTGGCGCAGACGACGCGTTGGTTGGTTTCGACCGGGTCGGTCGCGGCGCGGACGTGATAGGTTTTGACTTGGGGCGCATGCAAGGAAAGCGGGTCGTATCGTTCGCGCAGGTCGACGTATTCCGCCAGGTCCATCACGCCTTCGGTGTACTTATTGGTCGTGCTCTTGAGGAACGAGGCATCGTCGATGCGAACCCGATAGTTGGCGCCGGCGTCCGCCTTGAGCCGTTGGCGGACCGACTCCATCTTGCGGAAGGTGGGCACGAAGTAATCCGCGCTGGCGATGTGTACGCCTTGATAGTTGAAATACTCCAAGCTGAAGAGAATGTTGAAGCCGACCATCAGGAGCATCGCGGCGCGCAGGGGACCGCGCCAGCGGCCGCTGTCCAAGCCGCGCACCATGAACATGGCGGGCAGGAGAAAGAGCAGCGGGAACTGCACGATCAGGTAGCGGCTGCTGAAATTACTGAAGGAGGAAACAAACAGTACCAATGGCAGTACCAGCAGTGACCCGACGAACACCTCACCGGGCGCATTGGCAAACGCCTGCTTCGGTGAACGCCATTTCCCGCGCAAGGATTTGACAACTCGGACGAGAAAAGTGCCGATGACCAGAATGCTCAGGATAAGAGACAACGCATTGAAGGCGCCGAGAATCCAAAAGGAACCAAAACGCGCGTCGCCGAGGGCGCGGTATTCGGAGAAGTCGCGTCCGGTCACGCTGCTCATCAGGTTCGACAGGTCGGTAATCGGGAGGGTTAGTATCTTCAGCACCGAAAAGGAAGGGGCGATGGAACCATCGAGAATTCGGCGTGTGTTCTCCCAGCCATGCTTCATTTCGCCGATGACATACGGGACGTAAAGCAATGCGGAAGCCAGCACTCCGGCCGCCAGCCATCTCGTATTCAATCGCGACGGGCTCCAACACAAAATCAGCGCCACCACCGGCGCAATAAACACCACCATCATGTGAAACTGCGGCATGATGGCCAGCAGCACGCAGACCCAAAAGATGTTTCGCGAGTCCGGCTGCGTCACCACGTTCCAAAGCGCCAGGTACAACAGCGCGCCGAAGAACGCCATCGGAATGGGGTTCCAGGCGGCGATCGAGTAGTGAACGGGCCAGGGAGACGTGGCGAAAAACAAGGCCGCCCACAGCGAATACTCTGGCCCCAAAATGTTTTCGGCCAGGCGGTACACGAAGTAGATGACGCAGGTGTGCAGGACGATCATCATGAGACAAACGGTCTCAGGGGAACTTCCGACTTTGAGACCGACCAGCCAAAACAGCGCCCACATTGGCCCCGGGAGCTTCCCGGTCTTGAAATTGGGCTGCCCGATGTAAAGGGCCCGTTCTTCGCCGGCATCCAACGCGACGGCGACTCGATACGCCAGCATTTCGTCTCCCATGACCGCGTAATGGTAAGCCTGGCCCCAATACAGGCCGGCCAATCGCAGCAGGAAGCCGAGGCCCATGATCCCGATCAAGAACGCGATTTTGGCGCGCTGTGACATTCGGCGCATTGTAATGAAAGCAGTCGTTTAGGCGAGATGAATTTGGAGGATACGGCGGTGCGAAACGGTTGGGCCGCAAGGAGTATCATCGGAGCGTTGACGCGTCGCGGCCAGAATGGTAGTCTTTTTCAAGCGGATCGCTGCGAGCGGTCCGGCCCTCTGGAAGTTGACCATGAGGAACGTACTGAACGAGAACGTGTTGGTGCTCAACCGCCTGTGGCAGGCGATCAACGTCTGCACGGTGGAGCGGGCGTTTATGCTCCTGTACATGGGCCACGCCGAGGTCGTCATCGAGGATGCCGGCGACTTCCAGACCTTTGATTTCCAGGAGTGGCGCGAATTCAGTCAGGGACACCACGGCGAGGACGTCGTCCACACCGTGTCCTTCCAGATCCGGGTGCCGCGCGTGATCCTGCTGCTGTTTTTCGACCGATTGCCGCACAAGGAAGTGAAGTTCACGCGGCACAACATTTTCGAGCGCGACCACAATACCTGCCAGTATTGCGGCAAGCGCTTTGACCGCCGCGAGTTGAACCTCGATCACATCATTCCCCGCGACCGCGGCGGGACGACCACGTGGGAAAATATCGTCTGCGCCTGCATCCCGTGCAACACACGCAAAGCCAACCGCACGCCGACCGAGGCGGGCATGCACCTTGTCAAGAAGCCGAAGCGGCCCAAGTGGCGTCCGTTCGTCAACGTCACCATCAGCACCGTTGCCCACGATAGCTGGAAGCACTTCCTCGACCTCGCCTATTGGAACGTGGAGTTGGGCGAGGATGCGGGGTAGGGCGATACAGCGTCGGACTCGTGCTTTGACACGCGGGCGGTTCGTCGATAGTCTCTCCTCGGTATTCACCAACGGAGAACGACTATGCGATCTGTCTCTTGGTTTGTGGCGTTGATTTTTGGCGGGCTGATGGCACGCCTCATCCCCCCGTCGAAACCGTCTGTTAAGAGCCAACCAGAGAGGTGAACGATGCGAATTGTGGAAATCCGTGAGAGGACCGTTTCGATAGCCTCGGCCATCACGAACGCGTACATTGATTTCTCCAAGATGACCTGCTCGGTGGTCGCGTTGATCACCGACGTCGAGCGCGAGGGGAAACCGGTGATCGGGTATGGCTTCAACTCCAACGGGCGGTACGGTCAGGGATCGTTGATGCGCGAGCGGTTCTTTCCCCGGTTACTCGCGGCCGATCCGAATATGCTGGCAGATGAAACCGGCGCGAACCTCGATCCGTTCCGCATCTGGGCGACGCTCATGAAGAATGAGAAGCCGGGCGGGCACGGCGAACGGTCGGTGGCCGTGGGCACCATCGACATGGCGGTGTGGGACGCCGTCGCCAAGATCGCCGGCAAACCGCTGTACCGATTGCTGGCGGATCGGTATCGGGGCGGCAAGGCCGATTCCAAGGTCTTCGTTTACGCCGCCGGTGGGTACTACTATCCGGGCAAGGACATGACGGCCCTGAAGAAGGAGATGCAGGGTTATCGCGACCTCGGTTATCAAGTGGTGAAAATGAAAATCGGGGGCGTGCCGCTCGACGAAGACATTCGGCGCATCGAAGCCGTGCTCGAAGTGGTCGGTGACGGAAAGTTTCTCGGGGTCGACGCG